>Ga0134128_10004278_pt1 | contig 17497 bp, 17 predicted proteins | sample KB31754_FD_96462 | JGI IMG/M metagenome (GOLD analysis project Ga0134128, IMG submission 96462) | Terrestrial soil microbial communities with excess Nitrogen fertilizer from Kellogg Biological Station, Michigan, USA - KB3-175-4 | ecosystem: Environmental > Terrestrial > Soil > Unclassified ... | reverse complement strand
CGTCTTCTGAGTCATCCGTGAAATTCGGCACCGCCCAGTAGCCGATAGAGGCTTGGTAATTCTGGTCTGGGATGGGATCGAAGATGACGTAAGGCCATTGAACAAAATATCTGCATGGTGTTGCAGCGGGAAAGCTCGATTGAACGGCTAGGATTTCGTCTTGCTTGAGCGGATCAAATTCAGGTTCTACGGTGCGGACATTTGTTTGTCCGGAGCCGTTGATGTTATAGACCCTGACAGCTTTTCTTGCCGCTTGATGAAAGTCGGCCGCATTAAATCCTGACGGGTTGGTCAGATCGTACTTGGACGTTCCTGCAGTAAGCGCGAAGATGGCGGTCTTCCTTCTCCACCACCAGCGGGTTTCCATGCAGACTTCTTGCAAGGCAAGAATGAACTCGCCAGCAAGGTCTAAGCTTTCGCCGCGCCGCTCTGTGCGCTTTTGCGCGATCTCAATACATTGAGTGCGCGAGAATCCGCCGATGGCTCCGCCAGTGCCAGGACTTGGCGGTGCCGGTGGTTGGGGATTTCCTGTTTGCCCAAGAATCGTCATTTAGAGAGCCTCTACTTAACTACTGAGATTGTGTAAGTATCGGAAGCCCGATCTACCGCCCCGCCACTTAGATTGCACAACTGAAATCTGCCAGTGTTGGTCGCCGTCACGCGCCCGATTAGCCAAACGCCAGCAGGTAAAGCAGTGGCCGCTGTAACTCGCACAGGGTCTCCAACCGCCGCGCCAGTTAGCGTCACGTCGGACGAATCGGCGGTACACGCTGCGGAAGCGACGGAGGCGAGATCAACGGTTGCCGAGCCAGTAGCAACTTGTAATGTGAATGTTCCGGTATTATCGGGGAGCGTCCATGTGCGATCTGCCGTCAGGGTTGCGCTTGCGCTTCCTGTTTTAGCTACGCCGCTACTGAGCGACCGGACTTTGATCGGCTGAGATGCACACGACCCACTCGTACAAGTGGCTCCGAAAATTGCAGCCGTCGCTGCCGCATCATCGTTAGTCTGATAGCCGACGAACCAACGTGCGCCCGCGCTTGCGGTTACATAAAACCCGCCATTGCCGAGATAGGTGCCCGTCTGCGTCGTGTTCAGGTTCATTAGGAACCCGTTCACGCCGTTGTATGCCGTGGTAGCGTTAAGCGGGTTTACGTCAATCTCGTTTCCATAGAGCGTGATTCCAGTTGTCAGTCCGCCCACGTCACGCGAAACAAAGTTCGCGCCCCAGCAAGTCGTTCCATTAACCAAACATCGGGCCTGCGAATAAACCCCGACGGCGTTTGTCGATGTCGAGCTATTGGTTACATATCCAGCAATTCCATCCGCCTGATGCACCGTCGATGAGTTCGGGACAGCTACACCAGCAGCGAATCCTTCAGTTGATGCATTGTTTCCCTGCGCGGCTTGATACTCGCTCTGAAAATTGATTCCGCCGACCGCATAGCTTGCGGGTGTATTCATTTGCGTATTAGTGAAAATCCCAGCGTTCGTGAAATTCAAGGTTGTTGCGCCAGAGAGAATGGGGAGCGTAAGGCTTACTTGACAAGGATTTGTGGCGGTCGAAAATCCCGGTGCTCCAACTTGGCAGAAGTATTGACCTGGCAGAATATAGAAACTGAAGTTGCCATTCACGTCAGCTGTCGTCGAGGTGCCGATCAAGTGACCTATCGCTAAATCAGCATTCGAGTAAATATTGACCGGACTCGCACACAATGAGTCAGAGCACACGGTTACTGTCGCTCCTGGAATTGCCACCAATGCATTCCCATTGATAAGTCGCCCTTCGGCGCGGTCCTGATAGAAGCCACCTTGCGCAAAGGCACAGGCCGACAGCATGAAAAATGCAACGAGAGTTCTTACTGACATGCAACCGCCTCTCTAGCTTTCACTTTCTGTCCGCTGCCGATTGAGATTAACTTCACGCCTTCATGTTCAGGGATATAGCGGAATGGATCGATCACTACCGATCCAGCAGGGAACTTCAAATTGCGGAAGCGTTCATGTTTGGTCGCAATGAAATAGAGTCCTGGCGAAGTTGGGACCATGTCTTCCTGCGAACTGTGCGCCACGCCCCGGTTGCGCAGGATTCTGGATAAGAGAACTGCCGGTGAGCCTGTCTCGATGTTCGTTTCTGGTTTGAATGCCCGGCCCAGAAGGGCTACCGGAAGATCGCCGCGGTTCTGCTCAATCAATTCCGCCAGCCATTCGCAGTGTCTTTCGCGTGCTTCCATCAGCGCCGAGAAGAAATCAAACGACAGCCCTTTTTCACGCGCCAGCCAACTCAATGCAATATTGTCTCTGGGGTGACACCCGCCACCATCACCCATTCCGGCCTGAAGATATTTTGTTGACAGCAGCCGGTCGGTTGAAAGTGAAATAGCGCGGAAGATGTCATCCACGTTCATCCCCAATCGTTCGGCCATTTCGCCATACAGGTTGGCCAGCACGGTCTTTGCTGTAATGAATGTGTTGTAGAAGACCTTGATTCCTTCGGCGGTCCGGATATTTGTTTTCACGACCGGCTTCAGCGCAATCGAGGAAAACAACTCAATAGCCATGTTCGCTGCCCAGTTGGTATCGCACCCAATCAGCCAGAACTCCGGATTTAAGAAGTTCTGGACTACCGTTCCCATGGCAATGAACTGCGGCGAGTAAACCAGCGCAAATCGCTTGTCGATTATGGGCATCACTTCGCGCTCAATCGTGCCCGGCAGAACAGTCGAGATAATCACGCAGGGCTTAGGCGAAGGAAGGCAATCGTTCACCGCGCGAACACAGGCGCGCAGATGTAGATAGTCGAAGTCGGCGCGCTCAGGAGGTAAGGGCATGTGGCCTTCGAAGCGTTCCTCATGCGGCGTCTGCGGCGCCATGAATAAGATGTCTGCCCATTTGCACAACTCGTCGAGTTGCAGCATCCGCATCTTTGTCTTTGCAAAGAGAGATTTAATCCCTTCCTCTTTGTGAGGATAGGGCGCGCCCATCAAGTAGCCGTAGATTTTTGAATTGATGTCATAGCCGCAGACTTCGTGCCCACGGCTTTCGATTGCCAGCGCAACCGGTAGTCCAAGTTTCCCGCATCCAATGAATCCGACTTTCATGCCATTAACGGCTCCCGTCCGTAGTAGTTATCTGTGCGCGCACGATCACGATGGCCGATTTCGCGGTCGATGGTTACAGCTATTTCGCGGAACCGGCGCACTAAGTCCCGCTTGCTGATGGTCGGCAACTGCAGATAGACAGACTCTTCAGTAACTTCGTCGCCCGTCTGCCAGAATTTATCGAAGGCGTTCGCGGGAAGTTCAATTCCGTAACGCTCGGGATGTACCCATACATCAGAACCTGGATACGGTTGAAACAGATTCCAACTCGCCGCGCAGGGCTTGGTATCGAGTAGCCACTTTTCCATTTCGTCCAAGCTCTCGAGCGTCTCTGCGGGGAACCCTGCCAGGAGATAGGCTTTTGCCACCATCCCGGTGTCTTGGCACATCTTGATTCCTGCGGTATTTTTCTCTGGGGTGGTGCCTTTGTCCATGGCTTTCAGCATGCGCGCGCTTCCGTGCTCTACACCGAAGCCGAGCTCGACACATCCTTTACTAGCCAGATAGTCGAACAGCCCTTGATCTGTAAGATTGACCCTGGTGTTACCTCGGAACCAGAGTCCGTAGTTATGCATAATGTCTGCGATTCTTTTGCAGCGCTCCGCTTTGATCGTGAGTACGTCGTCATATATTCGGACACACGTAACACCAAGTTCCGCGAGTTGCCGCGCTTGCTGCTCGATCTGCTCATAGCTTTCCTCTCGAATCTTCGTGCGCGCATCGGCGCAGAACCGGCACCCATAAGGGCATCCGCGCGCCGAAAACATCTGCGCTGTCATGCCTTGCCCGCCGCGCCCGTCGTAGTCTGAGGTTGTGAACTTTCCGCCATAGAACGGCGTCGGCCACAAATCGAACGCCGGCGGAGCTAGGCTCGGGACATCCGGCAGCGCGCCTGGAGGATTCTTCTGCATGAATCCCAGTTCGTTGAACCAGCAGAGATTCGATACTTTCGAAACGTCGCCCTTGTCGAAGCCATCGCAGAACTCACGGAAGGACTCTTCTGCTTCCTGCACCATCAGAAAATCAAAGCCATCGAAGTAACTCGGTCGCTTGAATTGCTCATGTGGCCCGTTCGCTATGTAAGTAGCGTGAGCGCCGCCCAGAACTTTGACTTTTGCCGGCCACGCTTTTGCCAGTTGCTTTCCCCAGTGCACGTTTGCGGTGGTCGCTGAAATGCCAAGCACGTCGCATGGTTCAAGCAGTTCGTGCTTTATGGTCAACTGCTTTTTCTCGTGATCAAATGCCGTGATCTGATGGCAGTCGAGCACGCGCACATCATGCCCAGCGCGGCGCAGACTTCCCGCGAGGTAAAGGATTCCCAGATGCAGGAAGCTCAGTGGGTTAAAAAGCAACCAACTGGGACTATCCAGTAAGCAGACTTTAGCCATTTTTTATTTTGCCGAGCGCGAATTTGACCTTTTGGACGTCGGCGTACAGCTTGTCCTGATATTCGCGAGAGAAAAATTGCGGTCGTGAGGTTCGGTAGGTTGCCAGTGAATCGTTTTTGGTCTTGTCTTCTAAATCTTCGCGCAGATGCTTTACGGATAGATCAACGGTCTGCTCAATTCCATTGACGCGGGATATTGCCTGCAGCCATGAATCGCTGTGCACCTGGGGTGAGATGTAGCCCAGCAATTCGTACAGTGGTCGGCTGATGATCGGAAACAGATTCAACTCGCCAGGCGCGGTAAGAACTTTCAAGCCACCGCCGCACTCGCGAATCTTTTCATTCCATCCTTCAGTTTCCATCGCGGCGTCGTCGTTCCAGAGCATGAGCCAATCGCCGGTCGCATGTTTGGCGAGTTCGTTGTAATACTCGTGAAGAGAGTCGTAGCCTTTGCCGATTCGCGAACCGCCGATAACGATCAGGCTTTCTATCCCGCGCGCGGCAGCGTCAAACTCGGAATTAGTCTGGTCGTCGTCATCCAGCCTGACCAAGATTTCTATTTCACCATGGGCGGTAGCTTCCAACTGATTAATGGTCTTAATGAGTAACTCTGGTCTACCGCGGCTGGGTATCATCACCGAAACCTTGCCGGTCTTAATAAACGGCTGCTCGATTTTCGGCCGCTGGAAAGGTTTATTTACAACCGCGCAGATCATCCGCCGGCGCGTCTCTTCTTCGAGCATTCCATCCGCGTATGGGATCCAATCATCGAGTGAGTAGGCATAATCGCCCAAGTGTCCGACCTTGATGCTTGTATCAACCCAGATGTCGATTCCCAACTGTTGAGCCTTGAAACAGAAGCTCATGTCTTCGCTGTATTCGCCCAGCCAGTTCGGGGCTTTCAGGTTTTCAAACCACCAACCATTTGAATCTTCAGTTGCCTGGTCGAACCGCTTCTTGACGATCAGTTCGACGTGGTCGCGAGTCCACTGCGGCAATTTGGATTCGTCGTAGGGCTCATATTTGATGTAGCCTTTTTCGTCCACCTTGCAGGGTGAGAACGTGAAGCGTTTTTCGTGTTCCGCATTCAGGTAATAGTCTGCAATCTTCCGCAGAGCATCCTGACTTATGAGCATGAACGCCGTACCTATGGCGCCCGTCTTCATCAATCCTCGGACAAAGTTCCCAGCGCTGTCCCACGCGCCAGTCTCTTCGCGGAACGAGAACGTATCCGGCTCGTACACGCGATAGTTGGGCTTGGGCGGATCCATTCGTAACGTGCAACCCGCCGCCACGATGTCCTTTTTATGTGCCAGGAGTTTTAACAGCGCATCCGGCTCCGGCTCCATGTCATCGTCCATGAAGAGGACGTAATCGAATGGCTTCCCGGACTTGAACAGCCGGCAGAGAAGGTCATTTCGCGACCAGTGCAGAATGGAAGTAGACACGGCGGGTTCGGGATACATGATGCAGTGTCCCTTTGAAGCTTCCACCATCCGAATATAGGCGGTATTTGATCTCGGCTCAAAGCCTTCCATGGTAGGAGTGAGCATGGCCACGATGGGTAGCTTTACCTGCTCATCAACCACTTCTCTGGCCTTGGCGTCATGAGCGTTCAAAACGTCCATCAGCGCTTGGCGGCCTTCTGGAGTTTTAAGAAGTGAGCGGACGCGCTTCCGCTCGTGCTCGAGGTCTAAAGGGTTGAGTTCTGTCGGCGTTGACGCCATATTCTTTCGGATTCCTCTATTTCTGTAGGGGTAAGTGGGGTGGTGCGGCGGGTGGCGCGTTTACGCTCAATGGCTTCCGCCGTCGGCCCCGGTTTGGTGATTTGGTCTTCGGTGTCCTGCTGCAGTTCGTCAGTTGGCCGATAGACTCCATCCGCATCCTTCTTATAAAGGTTGGGATAAGCTTCTGGACCAGTGACCAGCCGGTCGATTGAGAACGGCTCGGAAAACTCTCCCGGCTCGCACTTCGAGCAGACAGTAATCGGCTTCTCGAGCAGAACGTTGCCCTTGGCGAGCGTGACCCGAACACGTGCCGAGTATTCTCCGCAATCACATATTGGCATCGAACTACCCGGCCTTTTGGGTCTTGACCTTCGCCAGCAGTTCGTTCGTCTCTTTCAGTTTGCGCTCGGCCTGCTTTAATTCATCCTGAACGATGGCCGTCTGCTGCTCGGGAGTCAGTTGATTTTTGCGCCAGGTATCTTCGGCGCCATCGCCCCAGATAATGGGAAATTTCTTGGCGGCCACGTTCTCAAGGTAATACTGCTCCTCTGGGTTGTCGGTGGTGTAGCGAGAAGCGCACCGAAAGCATCGCGGTCCGGATCTTGGTGCCGTCTTCGGCTGTCGCTTCGGTGTCGGCCTTCAGGATCACTTCTGGGGCGAACTTGCGGCGGTCTTTGATGTTCTGAATATTGACTGATCCGCTGTAAACATAAAGTTTCGACTCAACTTTATGGTTGCCGGGCAGTTCCTCGCATTTGAAATTCGGATACTTGAATTCTTTCTTGCATTCGAGACACTTCATGGATTCTCCTTGAAAAGTGGGGCGGTCCAAAGACCGCCCCCTGAGTGTTTAGGCGTAGCTCGTTACGCCGGTCATCAGCGCGTGGCGAGCTTCGTGGTAGACGCGCCAACCCGCTTGAGTCAAGACGAGGTCTTTTATCAATTTTGGGTTGGTGGTGTCATAATCGGTTATCAGCTTCGTGTCCATACTCACGCCGTTTGCGGAGAGGACAGCGTACTCAACACTGTTCAGGTCGATCCCGATAGCCTCGTCGTTATACGAGGCGTCCAGGTTGTAGTTGTTGGCAATCAACCAGTCGCCATTGGCTGTAACAAAGCGCTTCAGCGACACGCCAAACTGAGTGTCTTGGGTGTGGGTCAGCTGCTTACTGCCAGCGATGAAGTCCAGCCCTTCCTTCACGATCGGGGCCGCGAGCAACAGCTTCGGACCAGTCGTGTAACGGAAGCACAGACGGCTGAACGCCAGGAACGTCTGGTAGGTCAGCGTGGTTGCTACGGCGCTGATGTTGGTTGCGATCCGGTTGCGGATACCCATGGAGGTATAGCGCGAGCCGGGAGTGCCAAGGGTTTCAGAGTACCGCCCAAATAGGCCGGCATTCTCGATTTCGAGCTTCATGCGGCGCATGCCAAGTTCCTGCAAGCGCGCACGCTCTGGCTTGTCGCCGTAGTTCTTTGAAGCGGCAAGCGTCTTGGTCAACTGAATCGGCCACTCAAAGATTTGCGCGCCGGAGGTCTGCGGTGTTCTGCTGGGCGTCCGGGGAGAATCAATAGCGCCGTTTTCAGTCTGGGCTACGCCCAGGATTTTCACTGTCTCAGTCGGGCCGATTGTGGCCGCCGTCGATCCAGCGAAGCCTCGGGTTACAGTCAACGTGCCATTCGTGGTGCCGGTGATTGCGGTCACCAGGATGTGCTCGTTGTTCTGGGTTACGACAACATCGTTTGTGCCGAATAGTGTTACATCGGCCACAGCGATGCCGGTTGGGCCAGCAGTGTAGGACGTGGTGCCGTTTGACACCGTTCCCAGCATCAGCAAGTCAGCATCTTCGAAAAACTCAATGCGAGGGCTGTAAGTTGTGGTCTTCCGTTTGCTGTTGGCCGTCAACTGATACAAGGCGGTCCGGTTTTGGTCAAGGAGGAACATCAGTGTATGCACGTCCCTGACCTGCGAAGTTTCCCCCACCAGGGAGTTAAAGCTTCTTACGTTTCTGTCTGCCATTTAAATATTCGAGCCTCTCTGCAAGTCCGACCGATCAGCCCTTCTTTTTCATCGGCAAGTCCCAAGTCTGGTTGGTGCTTTCGATTTGGTTCTTTAATGCCGACAAAATGTCGTCTTCCTCTGGCTGATTCAGTCCCTTGCTGGTTTGCCCGGATCCCATGGCGCGCCCTGCGGCGCGCTTCTGCGCTGATGCTTCAGCTTGCTTTTTCCCCGTTTGCACCGCGGCCGCCACGGTTTGTGGCGAGATTTTCTGGCCTTGAGAGACCTTCGCAATCATGCGGTACTTCGCCTGGGCCTGCTGCTCAAGCGGAACAGGATTTCCGTTCGTGTCCTTGATGACAAGATTTTGCAATCCACCCTGCGGCAGACCTAGTTGTCGTTCTGCCTTATATGCCATCTGCTGGAATTCCTTACTTCCATAAGCTGGCAGATTGGCGTAGATCGCCTTGCCGTCTTTTCCGACTGCACTTGTCACCGATTGCCACGCGGATGCGTAAACCCCAGCCTCGTACCGCCTTTGTGTTCCGGGATAAATCTGTTCGATCAATTCCGGTAGCAACTGCGGCAGAACTGTCATTACGAGATCGACTCCGCCGCGGGCGATTGATTGCCCGATTTTCCCGGCACTCTGCGCGAGTTGCAATGCACCCTGAATCTCCGCCCGCTGTTCGGGTGGAAGTTTGGGGTTATTCAGCAGCTTTTGCAGCTTGTCGGTGTCGGTATCGACTCCCATCGCACCCAGCAGCCCTTTCCCGAGTTCCGACATGGCAACCGGGTCAAGCTGTTTGGTGACAATGGTGTCAACGCGCTCGTAATGAGCTTTCTTGGGGTCTGATTGCGTGACAACCTCAGCAGTTACTTCCGGTTCAGCTTCTTCGAATTGGTTTTCGTCGTCAGCTTCCGGATCTTCCCGCTGCCCTAACTGTGTTTCTAAATTCCTGGCGTAGATGTCGGTGTTCAGTTTGTCTTTCAGGAGCTTTTGTATGTCTCCGTCTTTGGCAATCTGTTCCGGCGTCCACTTGTAACCACGCTTTTGGGCATACTGGGCAAGCGTCTCCAGTGGGAACTGCTTCTCCTGCTCGGTCGGGAGCCAGTCGTCGTCAGATTCCTCTTCTGCAGCTTCGCCGCCTTCGGCTTCGTCGGTGGTTTCGGACTCTTCTCCTTCTTTGGTTGTGTCGGCTGTTTCGCCTTCGGTTTCCGCTGGTTCCGGGTTCTCGCCGGATTCCGCAGGCGCTTCGCCGCCAAAATCGGGTTCTGGATCGAGACCTAAAAACTGGTCGCTTTCACCCGCGCCGGTGGTTTCGGTTTGAGTGGTCCCTGTGGTTTGGGGATCTGTGGTTTCTACTGGAGGCATTGTGTTCCTTTCGGTTATGCCGGATGGTTACGGCTTTGAAAAAATTGGCGCGGGGCTCATATGGCGGTGCCGTCTCAAGTGAGGAACGAGGACGCTAGCGCGATTTCGTGTTCCTCAGCATTTCCCAGAAGTTCGATTCCTACTTCCGGCTCTAGGAAGACTGCTGACATTCCCCGCTGGCTATCAGTTCTTCCCGCCATATCAGGCACTCTCTGCAAAACGTTCTAAATCCAAGGTGAGTAACTTATAGGCTTCCGCTTTAGCCGAGTAATCAGAAGCCAATTCATAATTGCGCGGCACGCTTCGCATCGCATCCGCACACAATGAATCCATCTGCTGTTGCTTCGAAGCGGAAAACTTTTGGATGGCCGACCAGAGTGCGCCCCGCTGTGTGGTGATCTGCCGTACAGCACTTCGTTCTTCTTCGGTGAGCACTTACTTACTGTCCTTCGCCTGCTTTAACGCTGATTCGTTTGCGGCGTCGGCGCGCGCCTGGTCATGCTGTTGCTGCTGCTGTTTGTTGAGGGCGTCTGTGCTCGGAGAAGCCATATTGTCCGCAGCATCGGAAGCATCGCTGAGACGTTTAACCGTATTCGACTGTGCCTGCTCTTCGAGTTCTGGCGGTGGCTCCATCCCCATTCCCTGAAGCACCATGGAAGCCACTTCGGGGAAGTCCTCCATCTTGCCGGCAAAATTGAAATTGACCTTCGGTGGTGGCGGGGACGGCGGCGCTGGCGGCAGAATGAAATCGTTCGGATCGCCCGGTAGGCCACGGATGGTAGACAAGTGGAATGCGATTACTTTCCGGCGATCGAGAATATCCGGCGCGGCCATTGCTACCTGGTCGAGTTCCATGGCTGACTGTTTCCGCATGTCGTCATCGACCGCCATGTAACTTCCCGCCTCAGGTTCAACGTCCAAATCTTCCTGAATTTCCATCGGGCTCAACTTTACGGCTGATACTTTGTCCCATCGGTCAGTGACTGCCCACTCTGGAGGCTGCCAGCCGTCCGCGCCGTCTTCTGGCGGATTGACCATGCCGGAGATGTCCTTGTTGAAGAATTTTGATTGCACCTGCCACTCTTCTTCGGCCATCTGCTGGTTCATCCACAATTTCTTCATCCCTAATTCCCAGAGATAAAGATTCCGTCCGTCCATTTTGAAATTAAGCAGCACGTCGCTCGACTTCGCGGCGAGGACTGACTGGGTGGCGGTTTTCCCGGCCAATGGGTTCGTTGGTGAATCTCCACCACCATTCCCCATCGAAGGTTCGGCCAAAGACATCATTTGGATAATCTGGGCTTCGCGCTCAAGGGCGCCGTTCGGCAGTTGGGATTGCTGCATTTCCTGAATCCCGTTCAAGCTTTCAACTTCAATAATCCGGAATAGTCCGCGCTCGATCACTTCTGTAGAGAAGTTCGTTCCAACCTTGACGAGCAATATCTTGCGAATCAGGTTGGTGATGTAATCAAAATTCTGCGCGACCGTGAGATTGTGCATTGCGTAGAGGTAACGTAGTAGCCTCGGGGTCGAATCCCCGATCGCGTCGATCATGTCGGGCAAGGGAACTTCTTCGGTAAAGGCGGTATGCCCATAGAAGTCAACTGGATAAGGCATTCGTCCGAGCGGTGTGTCCCTGTAATTTTCTGACACCCACGTGATCCACATCCGGCCGTCTTCGTCCTGCGAGTGCTCCTCGAGAATGTCGTACATTTTCCTTACTCGGAGATGGCGCGGGAATTGATATTGCTGGGAATCCTGCTTGCCTTCGACGGCGTGAAACATGTCCCGCAGTTCCGAGAAGTCGCCTTTTTGTGTAAGCGGTTCGGGATTTAAGTCCACCAACTCCGCAATAGCTTTCCCATCAAACGCCAGCCGGTCTTGGCCAGTCTCTGGGTCTTTATAGGACAGTTTGCCCATTTTCTTGAGCCACAGGTCTGTTTCCTGGTAGCTCTCAATGATGAAGTCGGATTGGTTCAGGGTCTTTGCGAAGGGTTTCCAGTACACATCCCCGGGGAAACAGTGTTTTACGCACGGGCCTTCGTATTTCGAGATATGCTCAGGCACGCTGATTTCGCTTCCGTTCTTCGCCATGAAGCGCGCGACTTCCTGATCGTCCATTTGAGGACCAAGCGCAGCTACGGCTTGCTGGATCTCTTGCGGGTTAGCGCCTTCGTGCTGCATCATGCTTGCCCGATCGCGCATGACTACCTGGCCGCCCTTCATAATGGCCTTGCGGAAGATCATGGTGCGGGAAACGCGGTCCCAGTAAAGCTTTGAAATTCCGATGCCCAGAGCCTCGGCCGCCATGCGTACCCTAACGTCCTGCACCCGCTCCATCGAGCGGTCGTATTGCTGGGAAAGTAATGCACTCATCCGCGGTGCTACGGTTGGATCCTGTCCGCCAATCACTCGCAAGGTATAAGGCTGGGCTGACAACCTGGCCACGTTGCGCCGAAATATCAGGTTCAAGTCCGGCATGGCCACGTTGGTGCGTGACTTGTCTTCATGCTTGGTTTCTTGGCCGGCTTCGTCGGTCTTATAAATTGGCTTGGTCCGGCATTTAATGGCGCGGAAGACTTCTACCCACTCATCCCAATAGTTCTGGCGCAGCCACTTTTTAGACTCGTCGCGGCGCTGAATGATGTCACCGACCAGAGATTTAGGCTGTTCGCCGTCCGGTAGTGCGATTGTCGAGATTGGTTCGTTAGCCATCAATATGCAATCCCTGCGTGTTGAGGTCTCCACGTGCTCTTAGGTCGCTCTGGACTGATGTAGATCGGGTTTGACATCTCGATATATCGCAGGTTGTCGGTCATGTGCTTTCTTACGGGGACAATTTTCCCGGTAGGGTCTTTTGCTAGGGCCTGGGTTGGAGTCAACTGCTCGCGCCGGTTGTTTTTCAACTCGTAAATCAATTCCTGGCAGCGATCCCTGAAGATGTGGATTCTTGACCGCTTCTTTCGCTTGTCGTCGTTCCCTAAAGTCAAGTGCGCCTTCAGTCCAGCGTTGACGGTTTCAAAGCCTACGTCGTGGTCTTTTTTCGCGTCGTTAAACGTTGGGCAGGTCAGTCGGGTTTCCGGCATGACCATGTACATTTCATAGCGCTGCTGGAAGTTTGGCTGCTCAGGGTCATCATTGGTTCCTTTACCGAAGGCGCGCGCCGCGTAGTCAATCACTCGCGCGTGGATGTTTTCGTCAAAGCGCTTGCCCTGGCATTCATTCTCAGGGTTCTCAGACGACTCAAGCCACTTCACGGTTTCGACATAATCTTTAATCCGGATGATGTGCTCGTTCTCTAAGCATGGCCCAGCCTTCCCGGTCAGGCGGCCATTTTCAAAGCGAAAGCAGGAAAGCGACGGCCAGAGCTCTCTGTAATACCAACGTTCTCCCCATGGGTCAGTCGCGCACCAGAGAAACGCATGCGGCACTGAGGGATGAGGATCTAAAGACATTCTCCGCGTCCACTCCGGCGGAATCGGGAAGCTGTCTTCCAGCGTGGCTTCCTCATCTAACTGGAATATCTTTGCGCCTTGCGTAGCTTCAGCTTCAATTTCATACTCGCGCATGAATAGTTCTGGCGCGGTCATCTGTTTGAAAGCTTTGAGCGCCCAAGGTGAAAGCGAGCGTTCAATCTCCGGAACAAAGACCTTCCCTCCATCGCCTTTTTCGGGGTCGGCTTCGTAGTGCAGGCGCAATACGGTTATATCGTGCGCGTTTTTGTGCACTCGTATTCCCGGATGCGGGAACTCTGGAGTCATCTCAGTCATTGTTGTTTGCGGAATTTGCGGACGTACCAAAGCACGGTGCGGTATGCGATGCCTAACTGTCGGGCGGTTAACCTTCTGTTGCCTCCGCAGAGAATGAGTGCACTTTCAATCGCATTCTGCTTCACTTCTGCGAGAGGTCTTACTAAATCAGGACGGATCAGCGAGCGTTCAGTTTTCCGGATGCGACCGTTCGGCAATAGCAATGCCACTCATCCACCGTAAAAGGCTGAACTTTTCTTCGCGCCACCCACTTTGTTCAGACGCGGGTTTTTCTTTTTGGCTTTCGCCGAGGCGTTACGCGAAGCGCTTGCAAGGATCGCGCCAGCGGACTTCTTCGAATAGCCCTCGCCTTCGATCTTCGATTGAACGGCCTTAAAACCAGGATGCTTTGCGCTCATAGTTACACCCCTCCGTAGAATGCTGAAGTCGGTCCCGTTGGTTTGCGCTGTTTACTGGTTTTGCGCTTGGCGCCGAAGAACATTGGAGCGTTATTCGCTGGCGACTCGATGTCTTCTTGGTCTGAATCGTTGTTGAGTGCCATGCCTTGCGTTGGAGCCTTCGGGCCTGGTGCCGATGGCGCACGGAACTTCTTGGCACCTGGAAATTTGCCTTTTGCCACGGTTCCTCCTTGGCTGAGATTCTGAAGATGGGAGCGTAAGTGAGCCGGTGTCTTAGAAGACTTCGCGGCTTTCGCGAAGCCGGCCAATTTGTGTGACTGCTGGGATGGATGTCCAAAGCTCATAAGTAATCTCCGATCATTGAAGTTCTGCGAATAAGCCGAGCGATGGAGCAGGACTTGTGGAGGAAGTCGCCAACTCAAATGCCCCTTGATCCCAAGTAGTACGGATCGTACCGTCCATATCTACGTCGAAAGTATTAGCAACTAGCGCAGTCCCGTTCCAGTAGGTTCCTACGTTGGTGAGCGAAGCGCCTGCGATGTGGCTGGTAAGGTGAAAGTCGAATGGCGTAGACGTAAGCACGAACTTTCCAGATGAAACGCTAGCCGTATTATTGGAAATATCTAGTTGAGGGGCAGGGATGTTGCCAGTAGTCACTGCGTCAGCCGAACCCCACCAGATGTTATTTTTGGCGTGATCTATGGCCGGATTGACAGCCGACCCTCCAGATAATCCGTCATCGTCGAAATGAATCCCACCATCGTGCGAGGCACCGTTTGATTGGCAACTTCCAAAATTGTCTCCCATATTGCCGATGGTATTGTTGTAGACATAGATGTCACCGGTGTTTTTTACATTGATGTTCGCGTAAAAGCCACCAACCTGACACCAAGTCGGATACCAGACAGGCCAGAAGGCGTCATCCAGCCAGAACAGATTGCCGTAGATATAAAACGGCCCGTTGAACGCATCCTGCGTAGATGTGTGGCTCGAAGCGTTTGCCATCGCTCCCGTGCCGTTGATGTTCACAAACTTGTTGTATCGCCACGCGATATTGTCCACGCCCTCGGCAAAAGAGATGCCTTCTGCGTGACCGACGGCGGGGTTTGAGAAGTCAACCGAAACATAGGAATATTCGAGCGTGATGTTCGAGGCGACGGTATTGCAGGACGATGGGCAAGTGCCGCGAAATAGCAGACTAGCATTGCCAACATCGTGAATGTAATCATGCGAAACGAGTAAGTTGCTGTTACCAAAGGACTGTACTCCGCGATCCTGCGGGCTGCCTTGGCTGTGGCTACCTTCTACCTCCACGTTCCTGACAGTGTTATTACTGGCGTCAAAGCTAAGGATTCCGACTGCGCTTCCAACCACAGACCCCGTATTGTCGAGATGGATTCCGTACCCAGACTTCCAATCAGCATTTCGATAAGCACCGTCAATGACGTAAAAGGAAGTATTCAGGTCGAATATCCCATTGGCTCCGCTGCTAGTGTTGAACGTTGCCTGCCCGACGAAGCTGTCACTCCATCCAGCCGCTATACCATGAACACTAACCGTGGGCGATTGAATGGTGATAACTGTCGATCCACTTACGGCGTCGTTGAACAGGTGACCTGCGTAGGTTCCCGCCGCAACGTAATAAGTGCACCCGCGCGAGAGAGATGCTGGGAGAGCAGTAAAAGCGTTTGTCCAGTTTGCTCCTGTGCCTGTTCCAGTCGCCCCTTGCCGGACGTAGCCTGCATTGTTCACTGTATCGGGGCACGCAGCAAGGGCTACGCCGCTGAGGATGCATACCGCAAGCAGCAAAAAAAGACTATAATTTCGGCGCATGATTATCCTGATGGCCGCGGACGAGAACTACGGAATGCCTTTGGCTGCTTGCCTGGTTTCGATCGGCGACTCTAATTACAGCGGCAATACCGAGATTCACATTCTCTACGACCGATTCGCTATGTCTCTGAGGCAGCGCGTCGAAGCATCCACGACGGCGAGAATTATTTGGCATGGCGTCGATCTTTCGAAGTTTGCTCACTGCGGCACGCTCTCGCATGTTTCGGCAGTTACTTACGCACGACTTGCCATTGCAGAATTGTTTGATGACTCGGTGGGTCGAGTGCTTTACCTGGATGCTGACACCTTGGTGCTTGGGCCGCTTAAACCGCTGTTCGATATGCCGCTCGATGGGTACAGTCATTGCAGTTCCGCGAAGAACGGTGACGGAGCGGGACTCGGGGAAGCAGTCGCGTTACTAAATGGCAAAGCACCCATGTCCGGCCCGGTCGTGTCGGTTTGTACGACTGTCCCATCAGACAAAGAATAAATGCCGACTTGATCGCCATTGGTCGCACTGATTGGCGAGGCCAGAGTTATCGTGTTCGTCGAGTAGTCAATGGAACTAATGCAGGCGTGATTGCTTGGAGTTGTAACCCAGATGCAATCGGGCTGAACACTTCCGACCGTGAATCCCCAGCCATCTTGAAAAGGTGCAGCGTCAGCAACCACAAGCGTAGAACTGCCAGAAATAGTTCCGTTGACTGTGGTTTCTCCGGTTCCTGAATTCCTTGCGGGAGAGCCGGATTGGAGATTGAAATTGTTGCCAGCGTAATTCACGAACAGCGGATCAGAGTTCAGGATGTTCCCTGGATCACTGCTGAAGATTCCCGAACCGTAGATATGACTGGAGATGGTGTTGCAGCTTGTAGACCCTAGTGTGCAAAAGGCCAAACTGTGCCCGAATAGTGCCGTAGTCGCAGAACCGCTAAAATAGCCGTAAGCCGAGAAGCTACTCAATGAAACAGTGAAGTAGTAAATGCTGTTGATAGTCGTGGCGTTGTTGCAGGTCGTGTAAGTATTAAATAATTCACCAGCCTGATTGAGTGTGCGGTTCACGTCTACATAAGTGTTGTTGTAGTCCTTAAGAAATCCCCAATTGTTCGTGTCGCAGAACAGGCCGCCGCCATCATCGTGGGAAATTGTGTTGAAACGCAAAATGCCATGATCGCAAAGTCCGGCAGAGCACTGGAATAGTCCGATTCCGTGAACCCCCGCACCTCCTACGCTGCCGCCGTTACTCAACAGATTGGTCGCGGTGTTTTTTTCGAGCATGATGAATTCCCGCGTACCCCCCGCTGGCCCGCCGCTTCCATCGACTTGCATGATTGCGTCTATATGGCAGTTGCCGGAATTCGTTCCACAATCAGTGGTCTGAAGATCATGGCTGACATTGCCACGCACAATAATGTCCACTCCGTTGAGATATGGGCCGTCGTCGATGTGCGACCAGTCATTCTGCTCGATGAGTTGATGGTTGCCATTGATATTTATGACATGACAAACGTTCGGAGCGGACGAAGTCGAGCAGGGGTAAGAAAAAGTGTTTTGAGCGATTTGCACCTGATCTGCGGTGGCGCTTGATGATTCGCTTATGTTGAACGCTTTGGCCGCATAAAACACATTTCCCTTAACCACTATGTCGGTCGCGTTGTTTGCGATACTGACTCCTCCACCGGGAGAAGAAGGATTTCCGAGCGACAGTCCGCCAACCGCATACACACAAGGGCCGTTAGTTACTGGATTCGCACAATTCCCAATCAACTGCGTGTGCGAGTTCATTGTCACCGTGCCGGTGATTTGCGGTGCATCGCCTGGATTCGCTCTCAGCGTAATGTAGTTTCCTGCCGTACCAGCTGGGATGGTCGGACTCTCTGCGTAGACTACGGTTCCTAAAATACGGATCGTTT
>Ga0134128_10004277_pt1 | contig 17498 bp, 13 predicted proteins | sample KB31754_FD_96462 | JGI IMG/M metagenome (GOLD analysis project Ga0134128, IMG submission 96462) | Terrestrial soil microbial communities with excess Nitrogen fertilizer from Kellogg Biological Station, Michigan, USA - KB3-175-4 | ecosystem: Environmental > Terrestrial > Soil > Unclassified ... | reverse complement strand
TGGTGGCAGTGGTCGCCACGGTTTGATCAGTCAGGGGATTGCGAAGAATGGCCTGATCGGCGGCAAGTTTCTCCAGATAGGCCCGTACGACATTGGAAAGAAGCGACGCTTCGCCGGTGGAGAGCGGGCGAATGAAATCGTCGGTCTGCAAGGCGATATTCTCCCGCCCGTTGAGGACCGCCACCGGTGTGAAAGCTACCAGGGAACGCAGGAGTGTATTGGGATCCTTGCGCACAATGATGCCGAACAGTGTATAGGGCGAAGTGCCCATGGCACCCGGAGCCTTAAGTACGTCTGACAATTTGGTCGCCGCGCCGACCGCATAGCCGCCGGCAAGCCCAGTCCCACCCGACAATGTTGCCTGGCTGGCCGTCTGATCGGACCCCAGCTGCACGAACAAGATTTCACTGTCACGTATCTGTCCCGTCTGACTGGTCAGTGCCGCTAAATTTGAGCTGCCTTGGGCATCGATGCGCAGCACCGAAAGCCGATAGGCGCCTCGCACTTCCTGCCCCCCCGCAAGGGAAAGCAACGTGCGCACAGGCATCCCCGACTGTCCCGCCGCCAGCTCGAAGATACCCGGACTACGGACCAGACCGGCCACCGCGACAGTACGGCCCAGGGGCGACACAATCACCCGGTCGCCGTCCGCCAGGCGCAGAGACAGCGTGGTTCCGACACTGGTTAGCACTGCGTAAAGATCGACAGTGAATTCCTTGCCTCCGCGTTGAATACGAACGCTGCGCAGCGAGCCGGTCTTTTTGACACCGCCCGATACCAGGATCGCATCCACCACGGACGACAAGCCCGTCAGCACGCGCTGGCCTGGCACATTGACCTCGCCGGAAACCAGCACGCTGATCTGACGAACCCGGCTTACGGAAACCGAGGCATCCGTCGCGACATAAGCGCGGTGAACGGCCGCCTGAAGGTCCTGCCGGAAACTGCCAAAGCTGCGGCCTGTCGCGGGCAAGGGGCTGAGCCGCGGCAGTACAACTTCACCATTGCGATTAACTTCGGCGCGCAGTTCGCTGTTCTCCTGACCGCGCAGCGAGACGACGATCTGATCGCCGGGGCCCAGGACGTAATCATCGGCAACCGCGCCTGTCTGGGGCATGCTGACCGCACGACCGCGGCCGAGTTGGTCGTAACCGAACTGTTCCAGACGGGCGCCCGCACGCGCCGACATGATCTGTTCAAGACGCGAGAGGGGAAGTGGCGGCCCCAATTGGGCGGGGGCCGACTGGATGATGATGTTGCCCTGACCATTCCCCGTCAGATCCGTCGTTCCTCCCACACCCAAGCCTCCTTGCCCGCCGAACTGTTGGCGCAGCTGGTTCAAGGTGTCGGGCGAAACGTTGGGGATCGACTGGGCCTGACCGGATCGAGGGACAAGGGCCAAGAACACTGCAGCTAGGAAAGGCAGAAAAAAAGCCGCCCGGACAGACAATGCGCGCAGCACAGGCGAGGCCCGACCTCGCGATCTTCTCAACATCGGCCCCTCAAGGCACATCGACCGGGGCGCTTTAGCATAGGCAAAGCGGCCTGGTAACTAAAAAAAGAATTTTCTTGCAATTGCTTAGGTGAAAGGCAAGGAAGGCAAAAGCGGTCGAGCGAAGGCGGGAAAGTGCGGGCAAGGGCAGCCAAAAGCCCTCAAAATGGGCGCCTGATCCTGTGGGCTGGCGTGTGCCTCATCGGCCTTTCCACATCGCCTGCCCAGGCTTCGGACGATACCGCCCTCGTTCGCAGCGATTTCGGCAGCATCGGGATGATCGACATGCCGACGGCGCGCATGGCGCCTGACGGCGAATTGTCTGCCGGTGCGAGCTTCTTCCAGAACACCCAGCATTATAACCTAGGCTTTCAAGCCCTGCCTTGGTTGGAGACGTCGTTTCGTTACTCTGGCCTATCGCATTTCGATCCTGCGTTCCCCGTCTATTACGATCGGAGCTTCGCGGTCAAAGTCAGGCTCTGGGACGAAACGGATAACTTTCCCGCAGCGGCCGTTGGGATCAATGATCTAGTCGGAACCGGTGTTTATAGCGGCGAATATGTGGTCGCTTCCAAGCGATTTGGCCCCTTGGACTTCAATCTCGGCATGGGCTGGGGACGTCTGGGCTCCACGACACTGTTCAAAAACCCGTTCGCTTCGGCATTTCCATCATTCGAGAACCGGCCGACCCTGACCAACCCGGGCGGGACCAACTTCAATGTTTTTTTTCACGGGCCAGACGCAGGCCTGTTCGGCGGCATCGTCTGGCATACACCGATAGAACGTCTGTCGCTGATTGCCGAATACAGCGGCGACCGATACGACCTGGAAGCCGAACGCGGAAATTTCAAGCCGCGCAACCAGATGAATTACGGCCTTTCCTATCAGGTCGCTGATGGTGTGACCTTGGGCCTGGACTGGCTGTATGGCCGCAGCATCGGCGGCAACATCTCCTTTCAGCTTGATCCGACCAGGCCGTTATATCCGGCGAAGTTGGACTTGCCGCCACCCCAAATTACCGTCCGAAAGCTGGAGGAACAGCAACTGGCTCTCCAAGCCATGCTGCAAGGCGATCATGGCGGCGCGCCTTCATCCCGAAAGTCCGCCATACGCCGCGCAGCTTTTGTCGACGCGTTATGGCGCGTCAATGGACTCAAAAGCGCTCAGTTGAAAGGGCGCGCACTCATGCTGTCCGCTACAGGCGACGCCAGCCGGCCCTGTATAATCGCCGCGCAGCTGGCGCAAACCTATGGTGGGGACATAGGCTCGGTGATCGTACGCAATGATCGTGGAAATGCCGTTCAATGCGTGACCGACGGAGCTACCGCGCCGGCCTATCAAAATATCGCTTTCGAGGAGCCAAATGGCGTCCTTTCCATCAGCGCGCCAAATGCGACCAGCGCGACCGTTATCGATGCCATGGAGCCTGACAGGAAGAAAGCAATTGCAGCGATACGCAGCGAAGCACGCCGCCAGCGCATCACGATAGAGGCCATCGCGCTAACCGACAGCGTCGCGATCGTCTATTACAACAATTCGCGTTATTTCTCCGAGGCGGACGCGCTCGATCGCTTGACACGGATATTGATGAGGGAGACGCCACCGCTGGTGGAAAAATTCCGCTTGATCGCCGTCGTCAATGGCGTGCCGCAACAGGAATTCGACATCCTGCGCGGCCCCGAGGAGCGCAAATTCACACAGACGGAAAAACTCGATCTGTTCGGCGATACAGCAAACGCCACGATCTCGGCGCCGCCCATGCAAAATCCCGTTTTGGCTGAAGCCAATCGCACAAGCTATCCGCGCTTTTCCTGGGACATCTATCCGCAGCTGCGCCAGGAACTGTTCGACCCAGCCGACCCTTTTGCCATTGAACTGGCCGCTGTCGCCAGCGCTGCGATCGAAATTCGGCCGGGCCTGTCCTTAAATGGCGAGGCTGAGACCAGCCTGTTCGACAATTTCAACCTTGAGCGTCAATCGAACAGTACGCTGCCGCATGTCCGCAGCGATTTCGTCAAATATTTCGCGCAGGGAAAAACCGGTTTGGGTCAACTGGATGCCGAATACCGGTTTCGCCTGACCCCGAATATATTTGCTACCGCGAAGGCTGGCTATCTGGAAAGCATGTTTGCGGGCGGCGGCGGCGAAATATTGTGGCGCCCCGAGAGCCAACGCTGGGCGCTAGGGGTCGATGCTTACGAAGTCTGGCAACGTGGTTTTGACCGCCTTTTTGATCTGCAGGACTACCATGTGTTCACCGGGCACGTGTCACTTTACTACGCCTCGCCCTGGTATGATCTGAATTTCATAGTCAGTGCCGGTCAATATCTGGCTGGAGACCGTGGTCTCACTTTCCAGATGACTCGCCGCTTCTTGTCCGGTGTAGAAGTTGGTGCATTCTTCACCAAAACCAACATATCGTCCGCCAAATTTGGCGAAGGCAGCTTCGACAAAGGCATCATCATCCGCATCCCGCTGGGCTGGGCATTGCCGATAGAGACCCAAGGACAATGGAACATCGATTTAAGACCCGTGCAGCGCGACGGTGGCCAACGCCTTGCCGGCGACGCCACCCTATTCGCAGAGACGCAACGGACCTCTTTGGCAGATATCCAGAGCGGCTCTCGCTGATGCGGATATTTGCTCCACGCTGGTGGCAACAGCCGTCTATGTGTAATTCGCGGAATCGCGCATAAGGCCCCGCTCGCGCAGCTCGTTGAGCGAGTTCTCAAAACCGGCCTCACCCGCGGGATTGGTCTCGGCCCAGACAAGGAACTGGCGAAGCCCTTCGGCGAAGGACCATTCGGGCTTGAAACCCGTAAGGCTTGCGATGTGCGAAATATCCGCAAAATTATGCCTGATATCACCAAGACGAAACGCGCCCGTTACTTTGACGGCAACTTCGGCACCAAAGTGATTCACGATCGCATTGGCCACCTCAAGCACGCTCGTCCGCGAACCCGAACCAACATTGAGAGGCATCACACCGTGAATATCCGGAGCTGCACAGCCGATCGTCGCGGCGACGACATCGTCAATGTAGACAAAGTCCCTGCTCTCGAGCCCATCTTCAAAGATATTCAGACCCTTTCCCTGCCGCACAAGATTGGAAAAGATCGCCAGAATTCCCGTATAGGGATTTGTCAGGCTCTGCCCAGGCCCGTACACATTCTGATAGCGCAACGCGAAACCATCGAGCCCGAGCGTCTTGGCGAACATTAGAACCATTTGCTCCTGAATCTGTTTCGTCAGGCCGTAGAAAGACGAAGGGGCAAAGGGCGCCTTTTCTGTTGTCGCAATCGGGTTGACCACGACGTCGCAGTGCGGGCATTTAGGTTCGAAATTTCTAAGTTCCATATCGCTGGTCGACCGCGAAGCGGGGAAAACGCGATCGTGGTTCGGGCAAAGATATTCGCCCTCCCCATACACGGCGCGTGACGAGGCGACGATAAGTTTGCGCAACTTCTTGGGCCGTTCGTTGACAATGGCATCCAGAAGAACGGCGGTTCCCTGCACGTTGGTTTCGGAGTATCGGGCGACGGCATACATCGATTGGCCGGTGCCGGTTTCGGCCGCGAGATGAATGACGGTTTGCGTATCACGCAGAAGGCGCGCGACCAACGCTCGATCACAAACATCGCCCCTGACACAATGAACGGATTGAGCCAAAGGCAATGGGAAGTCTGACCCCGGACCGTGGATCTGCGGACTGAGATTGTCCACCACCGTGACGTCCATGCCCGCCTTTGCCAAGGCCAGTGCGACACGAGAGCCGATAAAGCCGGCGCCGCCGGTAATCAGGAATTTCACAGATGGCTCTCCATTCCTTGCGCCAATTTCACTGCGATCGCACCGCATCAGGGCAAAACATCATCCAACCAGCCGTCTAAACTGTAATGATATCGCATAGCCGAAGTCAGCGGCACAAACTGCGATCGAAAAAAATCGGCGGAGATGGAAGGTGCCTTCCGATCCACTATCGCGATATTGGCGGGATTGTAAAAATCCGCCTTCGCCACTTCTCTGTTCGTCGTTATCACCTTGCGTCCTGCCCCCAGACTCTCAAGGGTACGAATGGTATAACCGCTTTGAACGGGGCGCTCGATGTCGACGATGATTTTGCACCGGGCCAGCAAAGCCAGATTCTCTTCTCGGCTCTTAGGCTCGAAGATGAGTTCGCTCCGGTCAGCCAGCAGCAATCCCGGATCGCGCAAAGCGTGCACACCGAAAAGCCATTTGGCGGGAAAATAAAGAATTTTCCGAAACCGAATGCCCGCTGGAAGAATTCGGGATATCCGTTGGAGAACGCGGAACCTGTCGTCGTGTATGGTACCGAGAAAAAGCAAGTCCATATCGACTTCACTCTGCGGTACCTCTGAGAAATCATCCGCGAAAAAGAGGGGCCTGTAGGTCAGACCATCGCGCTCGGCGTCACGGGGATCGAAAGTGAGAACTCGGTCGAACAGTGCTGCCTTCTGCCGGCTGTCGGCCGGCATATTGCCGAAACTGTCCCAAAAATAGAGTGTAAAACGGGCGGATGGAAAGGCGTTGCGCAGGCGCCGAACCGTGTCGGGAGAAAATCCCTCCGCCTTGACGACCAGAACATCGCGAATCGGCTGGCCGCTCATTTCGTCGATGATGCGATCAAAATATCGCTCGGTTTGACCACGAATAAGCCCCGGCGCCAATCGAATCAGAGCCTTGGTGACGCTATCGGATGCCGGGCGATCATCGAATAGCGCTACTTTGCGCCCTCGCTGTTCGAGATGCCGCCGAATGTCTTTGGCGTAGCCGAAAAAGCCGCCGCAAAACAACAACAGGTCAGACGATAGATTCATCAGATATAATGCGAGGCTTCTATTTCAGGCTGAAATTAGCCGCCGGTACGCGGGCGCTGACCATGTGCATGAGCATGCGAAGCTTCCTTGCCGGGGCATCAGCGTTCCGTGCAATTACCGCTGAACCGCCGTCCGAAAATGAGGCTTAACTTAGTTGATCGACCAAAGGGCGGCAAGGCGTGGACATGAGCCCACACCTTGCAAAAACTGAGCATTTTCCGCTAGACCCTCGCGAGATCGGTGCCCCTTACCAGCAAAAGGCGATCGAAGGAATGGTGGAAACAATCACACATAACAACGAGATTTTAGCCCTGATCTTGCGCGCATCCTTTTCCGAAAGCGGGGTACACTTTCTTACGCCGGACGAATTTTCACAGCAGTTGGGGTATATGCGGCATCCGAAGGGCAAGGTCATCGAACCTCACATTCACAACGAGACATTGCGCACGATCACGCTTACCCAGGAAGTCCTGTTCATTCGCAAGGGAAAGTTGCGAGTAGATTTCTATGATAAGCGGCAATCGTATTTGGAAAGCCGGGTGCTCAGCGCGGGCGACGTTATTCTTCTGTCTGCCGGCGGCCATGGGTTCGAAGCCCTGGAAGAGCTGGAGATGATCGAGGTCAAACAGGGCCCCTATGTCGGAGTTGCCGACAAGACCCGATTTAAGCCGGCGCCCCATGACATCAAACTTGGCCAGGATACACAGGCGTAACACATGATACCCGTGAATGAGCCCGTCATCGGATCTCGCGAGCGCGAGCTTGTGTTGGCCTGCCTGGACACGGGATGGATATCCTCGGACGGCCCGTTCGTCGCCCAGTTTGAGCAGCGCTTCGCAAGGGAAGTCGGCCGAAAGCACGCTATTGCGGTTATGAATGGCTCAGCCGCGCTGGATGCGGCCGTCGCAGCATTGGAGCTTTCACCCGGCGACGAGGTTGTGATGCCAACTTTTACGATCATTTCGTGCGTGACCGCCATTTTGCGGGCCGGGGCTGTGCCGGTCCCTGTTGATTGCGATCCTGTTACATGGAACGCGACACCGGATGCCATCATGGCGGCCGTGACACCGCGCACGCGCGCGATAATGGCCGTCCACATATATGGCCTGCCTGTCGACATGGACCCTATCCTCTCCTTCGCACGGGAGCGCAGCATCGCCGTGATCGAGGACGCTGCCGAGGCTCATGGCCTGAGTTACCGAGGACGCCCATGTGGCTCCTTGGGTGACATCAGCACTTTCAGTTTCTATCCCAACAAGCATGTCACCACCGGTGAAGGTGGCATGATCGTCACCGACAGCGACGTGCTTGCGGGAAGATGCCGCTCTCTGCGTAACCTGGGCTTCAACCCCGAACGCCGTTTCGTTCATGACGCGCTGGGCTGGAATCTGCGCATGACGAACCTTCAGGCGGCGCTCGGTTTAGGCCAGCTCGAAAGGCTGGGTGAAAGCATAGCCAAGAAGCGCGCGATGGGGCGCCGTTACCGGGAGCTGCTGCAAGATGACAATCGATTGCAGCTACCGGCTGAACGCAGCACCGGCGCCGAAAATGTCTATTGGGTATTCGGCATGGTCTTGAACGATTCCCTGCCCTTTGATGCGCGTGAAATGATGCGCCGGCTCTCTGACAGAGGAATTGGAACCCGCACATTTTTTTGGGGCATGCATGAGCAGCCCGTCCTGCGGCGGATGAAGATGTTTGAAACAGTCTCCCTCCCCGTCGCCGAACGCCTGGCTCGGCGAGGCTTCTATATACCTTCCGGCCTAGCCTTGACCGAGGCACAAATGATCGAAGTCGCTGCGGCCGTGAAAGATGCGTTGAATTGATGTCTGATGCCGGTGGCTCTCGCCGCTTTCCCCGTGCTGAAATTTTCTTCTTCGACGGCTATATAGGGATAGCCGCCAGCGTCGTGAGCGCGGCGACCGCGCTTACAGAGCACGGCTATGATGTGCATCTCTATTATAACGAGCCGCCGCTGGACGTGCAGATACCGCATTTGCCGGGCATTACGTTGCATAGGCATGTTCCCTGGACGCGCAGATTCATGGGGCCCGTCCTGGAACGAATGCGGCGCCGACGCCTTGGCAAACTGGGCAAGATAAAAGCAGACCAGACCACACGCCTGCAAAGCGCGAAGCTTCGCTCCCTGGTAAAGGCCTTCATTGCCACCGTTGAGGTGCCACAATTCGCTCTTTTTTGCCGTCGCCAGAGTCGCCGGCCAGATCTGGGCATCGCGTTCGATATGAACAGCCTCGCAGCGATGGATTACGCGATTCCCCGGACGGTGCCGTTCATCTACTGGTCGCTCGAAATCATCATGAAAGCTGAAATACGCGATCCGCTCCTGCGGTCGATGAAGAAGCACGAGCTCAGCCGCTTGAGCGATGCTGCAGCCGTCGTCATCCAATCTCCCCTGCGCCGCGATCTGCTCGAGCAAGACCGGCCTCGCCAGCCCGTGCGCTATGTGGAGGTGCCGAACGCTCCGTCTGAGCCTCTCCGCCCTGACATTGAACGCGACTTCTATACCACTCGATTTCCCGTCCCGACCAAGGCACGCATCGTTCTGCAGTCTGGTTTCATCAGCACGTCACTGCTCAGCCAGGAAATAGCAGAAAGCACGCGTGACTGGCCGCCCGGCTTTGTCCTTGTTTTCCATGAGCGGCAGAAACGGGATCCGTTGGAACCATATATTCGATCAGTTCAAGAAGCCGGCGGCGCGCGAACATTCTTGTCGCTGACGCCCGTGCCGTTTGACGAAGTCGATAAGGTCTATGCTGGCGCGCATATTGGCATTGTCTGCTATCAGATCGCGGACCAAAATGAAGAGACGGGCTGGTCCTCCTCTGGCAAGTTGGTGTTCTACTTGCGCCACGGCCTGCCGATCATTGTTGTGACATCCAAACGCCCATCGCTCATCGCCGAATGGCATTGCGGAATATGGGTCACGAAGGTGGAAGAGATCGGCGCCGCTCTGGCCGAAATTGATGCTGATTATGCCGGCTATTCAGCGAGAGCCAAACAGGCCTACGATGCTCTGTTCGACTTCCGCAAGGCATTTGACCGCCTGCTTGATACCGTGAAGCAGCGCTAGATCGCTTTGCGCGCCCGCCATACGACACTGCGGCGGCGCCCCTCCGGACCTTTGACAAGCTCAAATACCAATCCGCTGTCGCCGAATGCATCCTGTAGATCCGGTCCGAGATGCCAAAAGGCCAGAATGCCGCCAGGATCGAGCGGGTCGGCATGATATTCCGGCGGCGTGACCAGATGGCGTACCGTGCCCTGCTCCAATACGGCTCGCCGTACCGTCGACGGCTCGAAAGGGACCGTGAAAACATGACTGCCTCCGGGACGCAGGACACGAAAGCTTTCACGGAATGCAGCTTCGAGATCAGGAACATGTTCCAGGACGTCGCTGGAAACGATGAGGTCCACAGAAGCATCATCGAAAGTGAGAGATGTTATGTCTTGCATAAGCGATCCGTCCGCGCGGCGGGCGCCGACCGCGTGGCCGAAGCGGAAGTATGTGCGTACATAGCTGCGCGCCCGCGATAAGATGGGGCGCAGACAGGAATTCGGATCCAATTCCAGGATATCCAGCGCGCCAAGATCGTAGTGATCGCGCAGATACTCCGCCTGCATTTCATAGCGCAGATTGGCTGTGCATCTGACACATTTGCAATATTCTTCGTCGGGTCCAAATTGCAGATGAAGGGCTAATCGCTCGCAACAGCGACATTTTCGAATTCGCCACGTCGTCGCCAATACCCAGAGATTTGGCAAAACCCGCTTGCGCAGCCGTCGCCAAAATCCCCTGCCGACATATCGGGAAAGTAAGTTCACCTTTGCCTCACGTTAGGCGGAAAGGTCCCTGACCTGTATGGTTTTGTCGGTCTCGACATCTACCAATGGCAGGTCAGCCATCGCTTTCAACGCTTCTGCGTGACCCGACACATAGGTAAACTCGCCAGCAGGATTGCGCATGTCGCGAAACCGCGCTCTGACATAGGCCTGCTTCGAAGTTAGCGCTGGCTGACCATTCAACCTGTCCTTTCGCACGAAAAAGCAGTTATTCGCGTTGCTGTTGCAGCCCACCAGGGCATAGCCCTTCCGCTCCGCAAGAATCTCAAGCGCTTTCAGTGAACACCCGAAATATTGCCCCGAATAATGCGCTTTCATCCTGTAAAACTTTGGGTCATATGGAATGGTCACTGCGCGTTCGGCGCCCCAGACGCTATTGTATTCCGCCACCACGATCACGGGATGGACAACCGAAATCCTGTCCCAGACCCAAAAGTCATTACCATCTATATCGATGCTCAGCAGCCCAATTTGGCCGATGAAACCGCTTCCGCCGATGATATCGTTGATGTTCTCCGCTGTGATAAAGGATGCGACCGCCGTTATGTCGTGGGACCAAAAAAATGGCTGGCGCCGAATTGTCCGGATTGCGGACGGCTTCCCATCAATTAGCAACGCGCGCCAATTGTCATTCAGAACAAGAAAACGGGTATTGGCTTCGCCATAAAAATCAGAGCCGAATTCAACGAGTGTCTTTTCATCATCACGGATTCCGGACTGATGAACGAGATATTGAATTATTCCGTCTTCACCGAATTGGGAAAAAACCTTAAATTCGGCCTTCTTGACATCAGGCAGCATCCCGCCTTCACGCATGCGATCGATCAGCAATTTGCCGATCATCATCTTTGTCTCGTTGACGGATTTCCCAATGGTTAGAAGCGCACGGCCGTGCACGTACAGCTTGTCGAGATAATATTGGAACATCGTCGTCTCGGGGATGGGGAGAAGAAGGGTCTCTAGCATAGGCCGGGTTGGCGCACAACGCCTTGAAAACGCATCGGAAACGATGTTTGTGCGCCTCTGCCGCTAAGGCTGCCATCCATTTCGCCTCCGTGATTCGGCTGATATCTCTGCCTATCGATTCCGCGACGCATCTACCGGTCGGCGCATACAAGGCACGTTTGAATGCGAATTCTGATTCTTACAACAGAATATGAAAGCTTTCTCAAGTGGCACTATTTGCGCAGCCCCCACCTCGCAACGGCGTCATATGCCGAACAATTCGCGGCTCGTGTCGAGACATTGTTTGGAGGAGCCGACTTCTATTCGCGCAATTTTCGAGCTATGGGACACGATGCCGAGGAGATATTCGTCAACAATATCTGGTTGCAGACAGCTTGGGCGCGCGAACATGGTATCGCCGCTCCAGATGCGCCGGCGCCTGAACGTGCAAGCTCGAAGGCCGACAGCGAATTGTTGATGACGCTGAAGCGGCGCCTTCAGCCGCTTCGAGGCATTCTGACGCCCCTAGCACGCCGATTGGGCTACGCGATTGCCCTTTCCTCGGTCGAGCTGAGGATTTTACGAGCGCAAATCGAAGAGATGAATCCGGACGTCATCCTGAATCAGATTCCGGATATTTTGACATCGACCTTTCTCAACTCGCTTCGGCGTCCCGGCCGGGTGATTATCGCCCAGCACGGAAATCACCCACCGGCAAATTTCGACCCCAGCCCCTATAATTTTGGTATCGCTATAGTGCCCAGCATCGTGGAGTCCTTCCGGGCCGCCGGCCTGCAGACCGAATATGTTCACCTGGCTTTCGACCCCAGCGTCCTCGAACGATTGCCGCCCGCGCCGAGTAAAGACATTCCCGTGTCATTCGTAGGCGGTCTTTCATCCAATCACGCAAGACGGATCGAATTGCTAGAGACGGTGGCCCGGGAAATGCCCGTAGAACTCTATTTATCGAGCTTCAAAGGAATTCCTGCGAATTCCCCCCTGCATTCCTGCGTCAGAGGAGAGGTATGGGGACGTGATATGTATGATATCCTTCGCCGATCGAAGATCACGCTCAATTCCCATGTGGACGCCGCCGGCGGCGTCGCCGCGAATATGCGCCTATACGAGGCAACAGGCGTGGGTACATTTCTCCTGACGGACAATCTGCGCGATCTCGACAAGTTATTTTCGCCAGGCACGCAGGTTGGAACATACGACTCGCCCGCCGATTGTGTTGCCAAGATCCGATATTACCTATCCCACGACGCGGAGCGGGAAGCGATTGCCCGCGCCGGCCAAGTCCAGACCTTGACTTATCACACCTATCGCCAGCGCATGCAGGAGCTGATCGGGCTTATTGCAAAATACGCGCTATAGGGACGCCCGCAATTTAGACTGGAAACCGCGAATACACACGGCTAAACAGGGCACCGTTAATGCCTCAGCCCGTCAGGGGGACTTCTTGCACAACGGCTCCAAAGTCGCATTCATCACCGGCGTAACCGGCCAAGACGGCGCCTATCTCGCTGAACTGCTCCTGTCCAAGGGATATATCGTTCATGGCATGAAACGGAGGTCCTCGTCCTTCAACACCGGTCGCATCGATCACCTGTTCAGAGACCCGCACGAGAAGGACGTGCGTTTTTTCCTTCACTTTGGCGACATGACGGATCCGACGAATATCGTTCGCCTGATCCAAGACACTCAGCCTGACGAAATCTATAATCTCGCCGCTCAGAGCCATGTCTGGGTAAGTTTTGAGACGCCGGAATACACCGCCAACGCAGACGGGATAGGCGCACTGAGAATTCTGGAAGCGATTCGAATCCTCAAAATGGAAAAGAAAACCCGATTCTACCAGGCTTCAACCTCAGAGCTTTATGGCAAGGCGCAGGCCGTTCCCCAAAATGAAAGCACTCCATTTTACCCCCGCAGCCCATACGGAGCCGCCAAGCTTTACGCTTATTGGGTGACGGTGAACTATCGCGAGGCGTATGGGATCCATGCATCAAATGGTATCCTGTTCAACCACGAAGGACCGACAAGAGGCGAAACCTTCGTCACGCGCAAGATCACGAGAGCAGTCGCTGCCATTCATCATGGCCGGGGGGACAAGATCTATCTAGGCAATTTGGACGCCAAGCGGGACTGGGGTTCAGCGCGCGACTATGTCGATGGCATGTGGCGCATCGTGCAGCAGGATACGCCCGATGACTATGTGCTGGCGACTGGCGAAACTCATAGTGTACGCGAATTCGTAGAATTGGCATTCGCCGAAATCGGCCGCAAGATCATATGGACGGGCACAGGCTTGGACGAGAAGGGGGTTGACACAGATACCGGCAAAATCATGGTGGAAATCGATTCCACTTATTTTCGCCCGACGGAGGTCGACCTGCTGCTGGGAGACGCGTCGAAGGCTCGGCAAGTGCTCGGTTGGAGGCACACAACCAGCTTCCAGCAACTGGTTAGGGAGATGGTCGCGGCCGATATCGAATTGGTCCCGAGGGAACTCAATTCGTTGGACAGATGATCGTCAACTTGTCTCGGCGCGCAGATCGGCGTCGTACATCAGCTTGACCAGATCTTTGAAACGCGTTCTGACCTTGAACCCAAAGGCTGCCTGGGCCTTGGAAGTATCGCCTCTCAACTCGCTGGTCCTTGACGGACGCAGAAGAGAAGAAGTTGTTTCAACGTATTTGTCCACATCCAATCCAGCCAACGCGAATGTCTCATCCACGAACTCTTTGACGGAATGCGTTTCGCCGGTGGCGATAACAAAATCGTCAGGGTTATCTTGTTGAAGCATGTTCCAAGCCGCTTCAACATAATCGCACGAGTAACCCCAGTCGATCTTTGCCGTCAAATCGCCAAGCACCAACTTGTCTTGCTTGCCGGCCACTATACGCGCGGCGGATTGGGTTATCTTTCTGGTGACATATTCAGGTGTTCGCCGCGGAGACTCATGATTGAAGAAAATCGCCGTCGCGGCAAATAAGCCATAAGACTGTCGGTAGTAGCGATTCATGTAATAAGCAAAGGTCTTGGCGATCGCGTATGGGCTCTGCGGATTGAACGGTGTCCGCTCATTTTGCGTGTTCGAATCCGTTAGACCGAACATATTCGACGTGCACGGTTGAAAAAAGCGGATGTTCTTATCGATCTGCTTTATCATCTCCAGCGTGCGTGCGACCGCCGCGCCGGTAATGTCTGACGAATAATCGACCATGTCATAACTCCAGCGAACATGATCCTGATCGGCCAAATTGTAGATTTCCCGCGGCCTTACCTCATTGATCACTCGGTAGATCGACGTAGCATCCGCCAAATCACCCCGATGCAGAAAAAAAGCCTTCCCGTAGATATCGGGATTGTCGATCAGATGCTGGATGTTGCGCGTGTTACCGGTGGCCGACTTTCGATACAGGCCGTGCACTTCATAACCCTTTTCCAGCAGCAACTCGGTCATATAACTGCCGTCCTGACCCGTGATGCCGAAAATAAGGGCCTTAGACATCATCGCTCTTCCTTACATAATCGCGTGAATAAGATGGCTGGACGATGAAGCGCTCGGGGAGCGCTTCATCCCAGCGTATTCCGTCGCTCTGGTCGTCCAGGATCACTCCCGCGCCATCAACCGTTACCTCGTAAACCAGGCTCAGAGTATGATAAGGGGCCATCTCGAATGAATTGCGATCAAAAAAGTCCTCGTAGAGCCCGATGAATCGCGGCGCGCCAAGAGAAACCAATCCAACCTCTTGCTTCAGCTTGCGCAGCACGGCGTCGCCGACTTTTTCGCCCTGCAATATTCGACCGCCGACAACCCACCACTCGCCTTTCAGAGGTTCGTTTTTCCTTCGAACGACGAGGAATTTGCCGTCAGCGCGCCTGACAACCAAATCAACGCATGCGACAGGAAGCGTGCGTAAAATTTCTCGATAGAGCGTTTCCCGAATCATCAAGCGACGACGCGAAATTCCGGAAGCGGGACTATAAATTTTCCGCCTTTAGCGCGCCAATTGGCTTCCCGCCGGTAGAATTCATCGAAGAAAGCCCATGGTAGAACCAGAAAATAGTCCGGTTGCCGGGCGCGCGCCTCTTCTTCCGAAACAATCGGTATCCAGCTGCCGACCGTGTATTTTCCGAACTTTTCCGGGCTACGCTCGGCAGCAGCAGTTATCAGGCCGGTGCCCAGATCATAATATTGCAGGATCACGTTACCTTTGGTCGAGGCACCATAGACGTAAATGGTCTTACCCCTGGCCACTTCCTGTTTTATGAACTCTACGCATTCTCTTTTATTTTCGTCGATGCGATCACGAAAAGCCAAAATGTCCGCTACCGTGAACTTCTCGTCAAACGGAATGCTGCCCTTGTTCAGGTGGCGGGCGAATATCCGGTAGCTGCCCCCGTTGACATCATTCTCTTCTATTTTGAAAATCTCCAGGCCGTTATTCTCGAACAGGTAGCGCAGCGACTCCAGTGAATAATACTCGATATGTTCATGGCAAATATTGCCGAGATCATTCTGCTTGAGCATGGAGGCCAGGCACATGAGTTGCGCCACGAGAACTCCGTCTGGGGCCAGCGCTTTGGCCGCGTCACCGATGAACTTGTTGGGATTTTCCAGATCATAAAACATGCCGAGCGCAGTGATCACTTTGCATTTGCTGGCGTTCCACTGCGCCGCATGCTTCGAGAAAGATTCAAATGTCCAGAAATCGTGCATCACGTACTTGGTATTGGCCTTAAGCAGATCGATCAGATTGTCCGCCGGCTCGCAGCCGATCTTGATCAAATCCGGCTCTAAATAAGCCGCTAGCAGCGTGCCATCATTGGCGCCAATATCCAACACGGCATCACCAGGCTTGAGATCAACGAGCTCCTCGACCGCCTGGGCGACATCCCGCAAAGCCGCTCGCATCGTCTCTGTAACACCGGAGCGATACCAATAGTGGCGGGAATACAGCAATTCCTGAGGCGCGGTATGTCTCAACTGGATCAAGGTGCAATTCCCGCACATGACGAGATCGAGGGGAGCCCGCAATCCTTGTCCCACGCGGTCGGCGGGAACAAAATCATTGATATATTGATCGCCCACCGAGAATATAAATTCCAGCTTATCGGAACCACACAGACGACATTTCGTATGCTCGATGACCGCCGGGACTTCTGATTGGCTCACTCGCTGCTCCAGAATGCTAGAATCGGCCGGTTGCGGAAGATTGAAAATGGCCATAGCGGCATCACCTATCTTAGTAGTTTCAATTTTGTCAATTCTGGCTCCCTGGCAAAGCCGCAGGGGTGGGCAAATCGCGATAAAGTGTGACAAATGCCAGGTTTCACCCATATGGCTCTTGCTGCGTATCGGCTTGTTTCTGGCCGCGCTTTTCTTGGCCCAGATCGTTTCTCCGAAAGAGGCCTTCGCCGCCACGGCGCCGGGCACGACCGTTCAAATGGCCAGCCTGCGCGCCGGAGATGTGGAGCTCAAGGTCGATGGTACACACAGATTCGTTTACGATCTTATGCATCGCGGTATGACATATGGCGGCATCCCGACTGTCCCATCTGAATTCGCGTCGATCATACTGGCGAAAAAGACCGCGACTGTTGAACTCAATTATATCGGCGTGCCCGCAAATTCTGCGCGAGTCCGGCGTCTCAACGCCGACATCGCCTTTCAGAAAGCCGGTAACAAAGTCTCCTTCCGTATTGATCGCCCTGGTGCCTATGTGATCGAGATCAATCAGGATCTTCGCAATCGCGGCCCGGTCGTCATATTTGCCAACAAACCGGAGCATTGGATACCGCAGCCTGGAGACATTGCGTTTCAACCTGGAACACTAACGAATGCGGGTGTTATTCGCGTCAGGAAAGACAATCAGCGCATACATATTCCTACCGGTGCGGTTGTTCGCGCATTGCTCAAGATAGAGGGGGCCATCGGTGCGGAGGTTAGCGGGGGCGGTGTGTTGCTTTACGACGATAAAGCAGCTCAACTTTTCAAGTTGGAATCTGATACGAGCCCCATTCTCGCAACTGATGCGAAGGGTTTAACGCTCAAGGACGTGACCGTGGTTGTTGCCCCGACGAGTTTCGCCAGCGGCCCGGGCGGCGCCCCTGACGCGCCATGGGCGGTTCACTTAATTCGCAGTACCAATATTGTAATTCGTGATCTCAATATCCTCAACGAGCTGCGAGATGGCATCGATATCGATGGTAGTGATCATGTTAAGCTGCAGGGCGGCTTTTTTCAGGCCCATGATGATGTCCTATGTATAAAAGCAACAAACTATGGGCCGGACGGTGGCGGTGAAAATCGCGATGTAAGAGAAATCCTGTTCGAGGGTGTGATGGCAATG
>Ga0134128_10004276_pt1 | contig 17498 bp, 7 predicted proteins | sample KB31754_FD_96462 | JGI IMG/M metagenome (GOLD analysis project Ga0134128, IMG submission 96462) | Terrestrial soil microbial communities with excess Nitrogen fertilizer from Kellogg Biological Station, Michigan, USA - KB3-175-4 | ecosystem: Environmental > Terrestrial > Soil > Unclassified ... | reverse complement strand
CGGGCCTGGTGCTCACGCTGGTGGTGCAGAAGATTATCGACATGGTGATCTACCTGGATGCGAAGAAGGAATCTGACATGCTGCTGCTGACTGCGGTGGTGCTGGTAGCGGCGGGCATGCTGGCGGCGCTGATTCCGGCGCGGCGCGCGGCTTCGGTTGAGCCCATGCAGGCGTTACGCGCCGAGTAAGCGGGACAATTCCGGCGATTCCGGCGAAGGAAAAGGAGCGGTAGAGGCGATGAATCATTTGCTGCAGGACGTGCGCTACGCGTTTCGGCAGTTGCGCCGGGCTCCGGGATTCTCACTGGCTGCGGTGCTGACGCTGGCGCTGGGCATTGCCGCGTTGACCACCGTGTTTACGTGGATCAAGGCTGTCATGTTCGATCCGTATCCGCACGTAAGCGATCCGCGGACGCTGCGCTTTGTGGATGCGACGGTACACGGAGGCGATGTCTACTCGGTGCACTACGACGTCTTTGAAGCCATTCGCGATCGGGACCGCACCCTTGCAAATTCAGCGGTTTTCACGATTGACGTTGCCGACCTGGCAGCTCCGGGAGCACCGCCGGAGGCCCTTGTGACCGGGCTCGTCTCCAGCAATTATTTTCAGTTGCTTGGGATGGGGCCGCAGTTGGGGAGGTTTTTCAATCCGAACTCGAACGATCGCGTGTACGGCTCACAGGACGAGGTCGTGCTGAGCGATCGTGAGTGGCGGGCACGCTTCAATTCCGACCCGCATATCTTAGGACAGGCGATCACATTGAACCATCGTCCGTTCACGGTCATTGGGGTGGCGCCTCCGCAGTTTGCCGGAATTTACGGAGGCCTCGGCGAACTGATGTGGCTTCCCCTTTCCGCATCGCGATCTTTGCAGCCCGATCCCAACGCGGACCCACTGAAGAATATGGGCCTGATGCTGGCCGCGCGGCTGCGGCCCGGCGTTTCAGATCAGTCGGCTGCCGCGGAGTTGCATGCACTGGCGAGCCAGTTCGCGCGCGAAGCCGAGACGAGGGGCGCAAACATGGGTGGCTGGGGCCTGAACCTGAGGGACTCGGCGCATTTCCAGCGCGGGATGTTCAGTGTGATCGGCGAGCAGTGGCCGCTGCTGCTGGGAGCCGCGGTTCTTTTGTTTGCGCTCGTCTGCATCAACACAGCCTCGCTGCTGGCGCAGCGTGGGGCTCGGCGTCGGCGCGAAGTCGCCATCCGCACATCCATGGGAGCCACATCGGGCCGGATCGCGTCGCAATTGTTTGCCGAGGCGCTTCTGCTTTCGCTGTGCGGTGGACTGATTGGCTGGGCGGCAAGCGTTCTGCTTTCCAACTCACTTTATGTGCTGCTGCCGAACTTTGGATTCAGCTATAGCTTCAACCTGAACACGGATTGGCGGGTGATGGCGCTGGTGATGGCGCTGGTGATCACGGTAGCTCTGCTCTGCGGCATGACCCCGATCCGCCAGGCGCTGCACTCTTCGCAGCGGGAGGGACTTTACTCGAGCGGGCAGGCGATCGTTGGCTCTGGCCGCCATCGCTGGATCAGGGTGGCGATGCTGGGCACGCAGCTTGGCCTGTGCTTTATGGTGCTCGCGGGTTCGGCCCTGCTGTTGCGCACCCTGATCAACGTGCTCGAGCGCGGGCGCGGCTTCGACCGCGAGAACGTGATGACGGCGCAGTTGTCGCTGTCACGTTCGGGATACACCAAGGAAAAGGGGCTGGCGTTCCAGAGCGCGCTGCTGGAGGACTTGCGCAACTCCCCCGTGCTGCGCGATGCGACGCTGACGAGCCATCTGCCGATGGGCGACTGGGGATCGGGGAACTCGTGGGACGTTGCGATTCCCGGCTATACGCCGGCGAAGAACGAGAGCATGAGCATCGTGACCGACCTGGAGGGTCCGGACTTTTTTCAAACGATGCGCATTCCCCTGGTGCAGGGCCGCGAATTTACGGCGCAGGATCGCGATGGGGCGCCGCTGGTGGCGGTGATCAATGAGGATATGGCGCACCGCTATTGGCCCAAAGGGAACGCGCTGGGGAACTCCGTGATCGTGGGGCCGAAGAAGCAGTCATGCCAGATTGTGGGCATTGTGAAGAACTATGCGTATCACAACCCGCAGAATACTGACCCGGACCCGGTGCTTTACCTTCCGATTCTGCAGCATTATCAGGGGGAGTTTTTTGTCGCGGCGCGCTCGCGTACGACGGCGGAGGCGGTTCTGCCCACGTTGCGCGAGTCGGTATCAAAGTTGGACGGTGCGCTGCCGCTCGAGAGCGTGCAGACATTGAGACAGGTGGGCGAGGTGCTGTACCAGTTCTCATGGATCCCCGTGGAACTGCTGGGCGTGTTCGCATTGGCCAGCCTGCTGGTGGCAAGCCTGGGGCTCTATGCGGTGATGGCGTATTCGGTGACGGAGCGGAACCGGGAGTTTGCGTTGCGCATGGCCGTGGGCGCCACGCGCGCGCAGATTGTGCGGCTGGTGGTGAACAGCGGATTGCAGACGGCGGCGGTGGGCCTGGTGATCGGCGCGGTGGGAAGCTTTTTTGCCGTGAAGCTGCTTCGCTCTCTGCTGTTTGGCGTGGGCGCTTCCGATCCGTTGAGCTTTGCCGGCGCGGCACTTGTGCTGGTGCTTACGGTGGTGGTGGCGGGGCTGGCGCCTGCGCGCCGCGCTGCCACGGTTCAACCCATGCAGGTATTGAAGACGGAGTAGTCCGTTTGATTATGGAGGCCGAGCCGCAACGATGCTGACCCAGATGTTCCAGGACATGCGCTTCGCGCTGCGCCAGTTACGCAAGTCCCCGGGTTTCACATTGACCGCGGTGATCACGCTCGCTCTGGGCATCGGAGCGAACACGGCGATTTTTACGCTGGTGCAGGGAATCCTGCTGCGATCGCTGCCGGTGGCCGACGCCTCGCAACTATATCGCATTGGAGACACAGACGATTGCTGCGTGAATGGCGGATTCGTTGGAGATAACGGCGACTTCGACATCTTCTCCTACGAGCTTTATGAGCATTTGAAGGATTCAGCGCCGGAGTTCCAGTCGCTTGCAGCGGTACAAGCCGGCCAAGGGCAATGGAGTGTGCGCCGCGGCAATGCTCTTCCGCGCGAGCTGCGCGGCGAATTTGTTACCGGGAATTATTTTTCCACGCTTGGGGTGGGGTCGTACGTGGGGCGTGTGTTCGGCCAGCAGGATGACCAGCCGAATTCTCCGCCGGCGGTGGTGCTCAGCTATACGTCATGGCAGAACGAATTCGGTGGGGATCCGTCGATCGTCGGTCAGCCAATCTCAATCCAGACTCATCCGTTTACCGTAGTCGGCGTAGCGCCACCCACGTTTTTCGGGGATCGGGTCTCAGACCATCCGCCGGATTTCTGGCTTCCCGTGAACCAGGAGCCGTACGCGCGCGGCGAGAGCACGATCCTTCATCATCCTGAGCAGAACTGGCTCTATCCCATCGGGCGAGTGCGCCCGGGAACGAACATTCCAGCGCTGCAGGCGAAGCTCTCCGTGGCGTTGCGCAACTGGATGAAGACACGTCCCGCTTACACCGATCATGGCGGCGCGTCTGAGATTCCCAAGCAGCACGTGACGGTGGTGCCGGCGGGCGGCGGCATTCAGAACATGCAGCAGGAGACGGGCACGGGACTGAAGATGCTGATGATCCTTGCCTCTGTGGTGCTGATCATCGCCTGTGCCAACATTGCCAACCTGATGCTGGCGCGCAGCACCACCCGGCGCGCCGACATCGCGGTGCGGATGGCCATGGGCGCGGCGCGGACGCGCATCATTCGCCAGATCATTACGGAGAGCGTGCTGCTGAGCTGCTTTGGTGGATTGGCCGGCCTGGCGGTAGCCTATGCCGGCTCCCGCACCATCCTGTCGCTTGCGTTTCCCGATGCCAGGAATCTGCCCATCAACGCCAGCCCATCGCTCGAGGTGCTCGGTTTTGCCTTTCTGATTTCGCTGTTCACCGGGGTTCTGTTCGGCCTCGCTCCGGCGTGGATTTCGTCGCATGCGCAGCCGGCGGAAGTGTTGCGTGGATCGGGCCGCTCCATGCGCGACACTTCTTCGCTGCCGCAGAAACTGCTGGTGGTCTTCCAGGCCGCGCTGTCGCTGGTGCTGGTTGCGGGCGCGTTTCTGATGACCAAGTCGCTGCGCAATCTCGAACACCAGAATTTCGGCATCGCGGTCGCCAATCGATACGTTCTCCACGTGGACCCGGCGGGAGCCGGCTACACGGCGGACCGCCTGCAGCCGCTCTACCGGAACATCGAAGATCGATTTTCATCGCTGCCGGGTGTGGCGGACGTGGGCCTGGCGCTCTACAGTCCGCTGGAGGGCGATAACTGGGGAGAATGCGTGATTCAGCAGGGCCATCCTGCGCCGGGGCCGAACGACAAATGCGGATCGACGTGGGATCGCGTAAGCCCGCAGTTCCTGGACGCGCTGGGCGTGCCCGTTGTTCGCGGGCGCGGCATCACAAGCCAGGATACGCAGAGTTCGCAGCCGGTAGCCATTGTCAACCAGGAGTTCGTGAAGCGGTTTTATTCCAAGCAAGATCCGATCGGGCAACACTTCGGGATCGATCTGCCGCAGTATTCCGGCGCGTTTGAAATTGTGGGTGTATTTCACGATTTCAAGATGAACAATCCGCGCAGCGAGACGCGCCCGGTGTTTCTTCGCCCGCTGGCGCAGTTCTACGAGGGCTACAAGACATGGCCGAGTAAAGATCCCAAGCCTTCGTTCATGGATGCCATTATCGGCGGCGAAACGCAATCGATGTTCATCGATGCCATCATCGTCAAATTCAGCACGCAGCAGCAGAATGCGGAAGACTTGCTGCGGCGCACGCTGACATCGATTGATCCAAATCTCACCGTCATCGACATCCGCACGTACGACTCGCAGGTGGCCAACAACTTCACCGAGGATCGGCTGGTGGCTCGCCTGACCACGCTGTTCGGCATTCTGGCGCTGATTCTTGCGTCGGTGGGCTTGTATGGTGTGATGTCGTACTTTGTTGCGCGCCGCACGGGCGAGATTGGAATCCGCATGGCGCTGGGGGCCACGCGCTCGATCGTGATTCGCAACGTGATGCGCGGCGCGCTGGTGCAGATCGCGATCGGTGTCGCGATAGGAATTCCGGCCGCGCTATTTGCGGGGCATCTTATGGCCAGCCAGCTTTACGGCGTGGGAGCGTACGATCCCTACGCATTCGTCGGGGCGGCACTCATCCTTGTTGTTTGCGCGCTGGTGGCGGGCCTCATTCCCGCGCGGCGCGCTGCTTCGATTGATCCTATGCAGGCGCTGCGCATCGAGTAGGCGCGAAAGGACACGGAAGGAAACCGCGATGTACGGATTGGTCCAGGACATTCGCTACGCGCTGCGCCAGTTGCGGCGCTCGCCCGGATTCGCTCTTTCAGCGGTGCTGATGCTGGCGCTGGGGCTGGGTGCGTGTGCCGCGGTGTGGAGCGTTGTGCAGTCCGTTCTTCTGGCGCCGTTGCCTTATACGGATCCGGGGCGGCTGGTGGGAGTGGCGTTCACGTTTCCGCACGAGCAGGCCAATTCCGAGCAGACAGGCGCTTCCGCCGATTTCATCCGCAATCATATCCAGGCGTTCGCATCGAGCGCGGTGACCGACGACGGAAGCATAGCCGTGAATCTCTCCATGGCCGGCGGACATCCGGCAATGGTCCATGCCTTGCGCGTCTCCGAAGGATACTTTCGCACGCTCGCTGCGATGCCCATGCTCGGCCGCGCGTTTAGCACCGATGAGGACCGGCCCGGCGGCTCGCGTTCGGTGATCCTCGGACACGGTTTGTGGCAGCGGGCGTTCGGGGCAGATCAGGGAATTGTGGGCCGTGACGTGCGCCTGAATCAGGAAACCTTCACCGTGGTCGGCGTCATGCCCGCGGATTTCGTGGTGAGCGCGGAAACGGCCCAGGGAGTTCTCGGCAAACCTGACCTGTGGATGCCGCTGCAATTGAGCCCACGCGATCCCGGCTACGACGGCGATAACTATCAGATGATCGCGCGGCTGCGTCCCGGAGTCACGCTGGCGCAGGCGCAGCAGCAGCTCACCGCATTGCAGGCCCCCTTCTATGCGCAGTTCCCAAATTTCAAAAGCTGGCATCCGGATGGCAATAGCACTGTAGCTCACGACTTTCGGCTCTGGCCCCTCCAGGACGTAGTCGCAGCCGATGCACGCACCAGCCTCATCGCAGTGCTCGGAGCTGTCCTCAGCGTCTTGTTAGTGGCTTGCCTCAATCTTGCGGGTTTGATGATTGCCCGCGGCCAGCGGCGCACCCGTGAGATTGCGCTGCGCACCGCCCTCGGAGCCCGCCGCGCGCAGGTCGTGCGCCTGGTTGCGGTGGAGGGTGCGCTGATCGCGCTCTCGGGAGCTTTGCTCGCCATCGGCATTGCGCGTGCGGCTTGCCATTTCATGCTGCAGGCGTCGCCCCTGCCCATTCCCCAGTTGCACGGGGATCCAGGCCTGGGCGTTCTTTCGCTGGCAGTCTTCATACTGGCCGCAATCTCGGCCCTCCTGTTCGCAGTCCTGCCCGGTGCAATCGTTTTGCGCGGCCGGTCCACTGAGGCGCGATTGAACGGTCTATCCGTGAGCCAGTCCGTCTCACAGGCGCGCTTCTCCAGGGTCTTGCTCATCGCGCAGGTCGCACTCGCCATGGTGCTGGTCTCGACGGCGTCCATCCTGCTGGGCACATTCGTGAAGCTGCGTTCCTTACCGTCCGGCGTCGAGCCGCGCCAGCTTTCCATTTTCCAGGTCGCGCTGAAGGGCGATCGCTACGCCGGAACACAGCCCACCATGCAGTTTGTTGAACGAGTGATGAACCGCCTGCGTGCCATTCCCGGAGTGCAGAGCGTGGCGGCAATGAACGGTTTGCCTCTCGATCGCGGGCTCAACGAGGGCGGCAATCCCGCGGGCCGGCCCAACCTGCAGCAGACCGTCGAATTCCGCGCAATCACGCCAGGCTATTTCCAGACCATGGGAATGTCGATCCTTGCGGGTCGCGACATCACCGGCGATGATCGCGCTGGCGCCGAGCGCGTGGTGCTCATCGGTGCCACGGCTGCGCGCAAATGGTGGCCTGGCCGCTCACCCATCGGAGACAGCATGGAGTTCGGAAGTCGGGAACGGTGGCGCATCGTTGGCGTGGTGCCGGATGTCCAGATGCATTCGCTGGTTGAGACCAATGGAATCGAGATCTACGGACCGCTCGCTCAACTCTCTGACGCGGACATGCGCGTTCTAAATGGATGGTTCTCGACCACCTTCGCCATTCGCTCCGCCGCCCACCTCAACCTCCAGGCCGATGCGCAACTCGCCGTGGAAGCTGCTGACCCCGAAATTCCAATTGCCCGCTTCACCACCATGGACGACGTGATCGATTCAACCATCCAGGCGCCGCGCTTCTTCTCGACCCTGGCCACTGCGTTTTCTGTGTTCGCGCTGGCGCTCACCATCATGGGGCTGTTTGGGCTGCTCAGCTATCAGGTTTCGCAGCGTACGCGCGAAATTGGCGTGCGCATGGCATTCGGCGCCAACCGCGGCAGGATTCTTCGGTCCTACGTTCGGCGCGGCGTGGTGCTGGCCGCCACGGGCATCGCGTTAGGCATGACCGTGGCGCTGTTCTTGCGCCCGCTGCTCGGCCGGCTGATGGCGGATCTCGGGATCGATGCGCCCGCCCAGCGGCTGGTGACCAGCCCGAGTTTTGCGGCGCTGCTCGCGGTGGGCACGGTGCTCGCCGCCGCCGTTGCGGCAAGCTGGCTGCCTGCGCGCCGGGCGGCGGCAATTGAACCGATGCAGGCGCTGCGCACGGAATAAGAAGGGAGGGGACTCGATGCAAAGTTTTCGTTACGCAATACGGCAGTTGACCAAAGCACGCGCATTCAGCGCCACGGTCGTGCTGACGCTTGCACTTGGCATCGGCGCCTGCTCCGCGATTTTCTGCCTCATGGATGGTTTATGGCTGCACCCGGTCTTCGGCGCGCATGCAGGAAGCCTGGTGCGCGTATTCGCCACGACGCAACAGGATAGCGAGGGCCTTTTCACCTACGCGGATTACCAGGCACTCGCGCAACGGGCTGCGGCATTTCATGGACTCGCTGCGATTGGAAGGCGCGGCAGCCTGATGCCGCGGCCCGATGGAACCTCCGCGCTTCTGCTCACCGATGTGGTTTCGAGTAATTTTTTCGGCGTGCTGGGAGTGCGGGCGGTAGCGGGCCGAACCTTCAGCCAGCAAGACGCCGAGCGGCTGCGCACGCATCCCGGAGTGTTGCTCGGCAACGCATTCTGGCGCCGCGAATTCAACGGCGATCCGTCGGTTGTGGGGCGGTCGATCACGCTGCTGCACGGGCGCGATCACCGGATGCAATTCGACGTGTGGGGCGTGCTGCCGGCGGATTTCCGCGAAATCGATCCGAACAGCGACCGCGATTTGTGGATGCCGGCGGAAAGCTGGGCTGCGATGAATGGGCCGGGAGAACTGACGTCCGCCGACTTTCGCTGGTTCAACGTGATTGGCACGCTTGCTCCGGGCGCGACGGTTGCCGAGGCCGATCACCAGGTGGACGCGATTGCGGGCAGCCTGGCGGTCGCCGATCCCGCTTCGCACAAGGGCCGCGGAGCGCACGCAGTCAGCGATTTTAGCTACCGGCTCGATCTGGCGGGGACGACAGGGCTGCTGTTGTTCGCCATCGTGGGCGGAGTGGTTCTGTTGGCAACGGTGAATGTGGCGCATTTGCTGCTGGCGCGCGCTCTCACCCGCAGCCCCGAGGTTGCGCTGCGGTTGTCACTGGGTGCGCGGCGCTGGACTGTCGCGCGGCAACTGCTGGTGGAGAACCTTGTACTCGGCATGCTTGCGCTGGGAGCCGGCCTCGCCCTGGCAGCGGCCATAGCCGCCGTGCTGCCGAGCCTGCTTGTCACCGAGCCGGCGATGTTGAACGCATTTCCCAGCGGGTCAGGCTTTCACTTTGACTGGCGCGTGTTTCTGTTCGCGTCGTTGCTGGCGGCCGTCACCATGGTTCTGCTCGCGCTGGTGCCCATCGCGCAAGCGGCACGTGCGGAGCTTCTGCCCGTGCTGCAGGCGAACTCCGTGTCGCGCACTGAGAGCCGGACTCCGGCGCTGCGCCGCGTCGCGGTGTGGCTGCAGATCGCAGTGTCGTTCGCGCTGCTCGTTTCCACTGGCGCGATGGTGCGCAGCTTCCTGAACACGCGCACGCAAGACATCGGGCTTACGCGAAGTCAGGTGCTGGTTGCATTCACGCAGGATCCGGACGAGCCAATGCGCACCCAGCTTCTCGACAGCTTGCGGGCCATCCCCGGCGTGCGCAGAGCTGCATTTGCCATTCGCGCGCCGCTCATGCCTTCAGAGGGAGGGATCGCCGCAAAGACGCTGTTGCCCAGCCATCCCGAACTGCGTGATCCCATCGAGATCAAGTACAACGCGGTGAGCCCCGACTTTTTAAGCGTGATCGGAACGAGGGTGGTGCAGGGACGGGGAATTTTACAGGCCGACAACACGGCGGGCCCGCCGGTTGTGGTGGTGAGTGAGGCGATGGCTCGCCGCTATTGGCCGGGCGGGAATGCCGTGGGCCAGATCGTGCGCCTGCCTCATTTCAACCACGGAAACGATCTGGAATTTCGCGTGGTGGGTGTTGCGGAGAATGCGCCTATCAACCAGGTCGGCGAGCTTCCCGAGCCGTACATGTACATTCCTTTTCGCTTCTCTGACATGGGCGAGGCGACGTTTGTTGTTGAGACGGCGCAGAACGCGATGGCGATGGCGCAGGACGCCAGGCAGGTTTTCATTCATGCCAATCCGCTTCTCGATCTGATGATCATCACGTCGATGCCGGAGTTGATCCGTTACAGCACGGGCAGCTATCGCATGATGGCGGAGCTGGTGACGGTGCTCGGCGGCATCGGGTTGATGCTGACGGTTGTCGGTCTCTATGGGTTCCTGTCGTTCCAGGTGACCAACCGCCGGCGCGAGATCGGCATTCGCATGGCGCTCGGAGCCTCGCGCGGGGACACGTCGCGGCTCGTTTTGCGCGACACCGCGGGAATGGCCGGGGTGGGACTCGTACTTGGCCTGGCTACATCGATTGCCGCGGCGCGGGTGGAAGCGTCTGTGGTGTTCGGGGTGCGCCCGCTCGATACGCTCTCGATCGCGGCTGCGCTTGCGGTTTCGATTGTTGCGATTCTCGCGGCCGCGTGGATTCCCGCGCGCAGAGCGGCTTCAATTGAACCGATGCAGGCATTGCGAACGGAATAGGAGAGATCATGCAGAACTTTGTCCAGGACGCTCGCTTTGCACTGCGCCAGTTGCGCAAGTCGCCCGCATTTGCGGCCACAGTGGTGCTCACGCTGGGGCTGGGCATCGGCGCGAACGCGGCCATCTTCAGCTTGTTCGACCAAGCCTTGTTGCGCATGCTCCCGGTGGAGAAGCCGAAGGAACTGGTGCGTTTCCACTGGACCGGCGCGTTTAACGGATCGATGAGCAGTTTTGGCGGCGACTCGTTCAACTACTTTTCGTACCCGATGTATAAGGACCTGCGCGAGCAGAACCAGGTGTTCTCTGGAATGTTGGCGTCAGACAAGGCCAGCCTGGGGATCTCATGGCATAACCGGGCGGAGAGCCGCGATGCCGAGGTGGTCAGCGGAAATTACTTTCAGGTTCTTGGATTGAAGCCGGCGATCGGAACGCTTTTTACCGTCCAGAACGAGACCGGGAAAAACGCGAACCCGGTCGCTGTGTTGAGTTACGACTACTGGCGAACGCGTTTTGACGGCTCTCCCGCGATCGTAGGCCAGTCGATCCTGGTGAACGGGCATCCGTTTACGGTGATGGGGGTGGCGCCCGCACATTTCGATTCCGCGATCGGCGGATATCGCCCCTCGATCTTTGTCCCTGTCACGATGGTGGAACAGGCGATGCCCTGGCGCGCCCCGATCGACGATCTGAAGAATCATCGATCGGTTTGGCTTACTCTGGTTGCCCGTCTCAAACCGGGGGTAACGCGGGCCCAGGCGCAGGCCAGCCTTGGACCTTTGTGGCATTCGCTGCGAGCCGCGGAACTGGCTCAGTCAAAGGATCAATCCGCGAGCTATCGTACGAGGTTCGTCGACAACTCGCACCTGACGGTGCTGGATGATTCGCGAGGCTTCTCTCCGGGACGCACGGAACTCGAGAAGCCGCTCGTGATTCTGATGAGCATGGCGGGATTGCTGGTGGTGATGTGCGCGATCAACGTGGCCACGCTGCTGTTGCTGCGAGCTTCAGCGCGCGCGCGGGAGATGTCGATGCGCTACGCGCTCGGTGCGCGGCGCGGCCGGGTGGTGTCACAGCTTCTTACGGAGGGCGGCATTCTGGGGATTGCCGGGGCCGCCGCCGGACTCATGCTTGCGCCCGTCGTGACGCGCACCCTGGTGCGGCTGATGACCAATGCCGACCCGGGGACCGAGCCGTATTCCAGCGTGATCGACCACCGCGTGCTGCTCTTTACCCTGGCGGTTTCAGTGCTTGCCAGCGTGGCGTTCAGCATTGCGCCCGTGCTTCACTTTTTCCGGCCCGACCTGGCAGAGTCATTGCGGCAGACGTCAGGAACCGCGTCAATGGAATCACAGCGCCTGCGCAAGATAGCGGTGGGCGCGCAAATCGGCTTGACGGTTCTGTTGCTGGGCTGCGCGGGGCTCTTCGTACGCACGCTCGATAACCTGCGCCATGAGCAGGTCGGCTATGACGTTGATCAACTCCTCACGTTCAATCTCGATCCGTCGAACTCCGGTTACGGAGAAAATCGCACATCACAGATTCTGGTCAGCGCACTGGACACACTGAATCGTCTTCCTGGCGTGACGAGCGCGGCGGGTTCGACAGATCCGGAGATGTCCGGTGACACGGAGACTTCAAACTATTCGATCCAGGGATACAAGCCGGGGGAAGACGAAAAGCTGAACTTCGAACAGCCGAGGATCACGCCGCGCTTCTTTGCCACGCTGAAGCAGCCTCTGCTGGCAGGCCGGGAGTTTACCGATGCGGATGCGAAGGGGCGGCCCAAGGTGGCAGTGGTGAACCTGGCTTTCGCCAAGCGCTATTTTGGATCGGCGTCCAACGCGATAGGAAAGCTGCTTGCAACCGGAGCCGGCGACAATATCAAGTACGACATCACCATTGTCGGGGTTGCCGGGGACATTCGGCATACGGATCTGCGAACTCCGCTTGGCCCGGCTGTGTATCAACCCTACCTGCAAGTGGAACACCCGACGGGGATGGCGATCTACGTGAGGTCGTCGCAGCCGCCGCAGTCGATTGAAAGCGCAATCCGCCAGACGATTCGGGAACTCGATCCGACGCTGGTGGTGGATGGACTGCGCACGATGAAGGAGCAGGCGCTTCGCAGCGCCTCGGACGAGCGCGCGCTGGCGGTGCTCGCGATTGGGTTCTCGATTCTTGCGATGGTACTGGCCGGCGTTGGCCTTTATGGAGTGCTGGCATACGCCACCGAACAGCGGACCCGCGAAATCGGCGTACGGCTGGCCCTTGGGGCGCAGCGTTCTGCGGTGGTGGTGCTGATTGTTCGCGAAATGCTGCTGATCTCCAGTGTGGCGATTCTGGTCGCACTTCCCGCGACGGCGATGCTGGCGCGCCTGTTCCGCAGTCAGCTTTATGGCGTCGGGTCCACCGATCCCCTGACGCTTGCGTTGGCGGTGGTAATGGCGGCCGTGATGATTGGCCTGGCATCGGCGCTTCCGGCGCGCCGGGCCGCAGGCGTTCAACCCATGCGCGCATTGCGCACCGAGTAGCCGCGAGGGAATGATGCGATGACACGATCGATGATTCAGGATGTGCGGTACACGCTGCGGCAGTGGCGCAGAGCACCGGGCTTTGCACTTACGGTGGTCGCCGTGCTTGCTCTGGGCATCGGAGCAAACATTGCCGTGTTCACGCTGCTGAGCGGAATCATTCTCCGTCCGTTGCCCTATGCGCAGCCGGATCGCGTAGCGCAAGTTGCCTTTCAGGCAAACATCGAATTTTATGCTCCCACCTATGCCAACATGCTGCGGCTGCGCGATACCATGGGTGCGAAGTTCCAGTTCGGAGCCCAGTTCAACTCGTCGATGGTCAGTGTTCCCGGTCCGGGTGGACGACTTCAATTGCAGAAAGTCGATCTTGACGGCGGCATGCTCAGCCTGCTCCGTGTGAAACCGCTGCTCGGCCATACCTTCGACGACAAAGATACGCAACCCGGCAGCCCGGCAGTGGTGCTTCTCGGCGAGGATACGTGGCGCAGGCTCTTCAAAGCCGACCCGCAAATCGTGGGCAAGACGATCACCATACAAGAGCGGGCCTACACGGTTTTGGGAGTGATGCCGAAGGGCTTCGCCTTCCCGTTTGGCGAGTCGAACCAGGTGTGGTCGCCGGTGCAATTCACGAGTGCGGATCGGACCTCGCTCACCGGTGAAAAGGCAAGCCAACGCGGAACGATGTATGTGCGCGTGCCGGAAGGCATGACTACGTCGCAGTTTTCAGCGGAGCTCAGCCATGCCCAGGCGCTCATCGCCAAACAGAGCGGCGAGAAGGATGTGCCAACGCAGCTCAAACTTACGTCGTACCAGGAGTCGCTCAACCACCAGGCGCGCAAGCCGCTCCTGCTGCTTGACGGAGTTGTTTTCGGGATTTGGGTACTCGCCTGTTTGAACGTGACCAGCCTGATGCTGGCCCGCGCCATTGCGCGCACCCGGGAGCAGGCGGTGCGTTCCACGCTGGGAGCCAGCCGCATGCGTCTACTGCAGCAGTCGGTCACGGAGAGTTTTCTGCTCAGCGCCGCAGGCGCCGTCGCTGGACTGCTGCTGGGGCAATCTGTCATCAAGCTGCTGTGGCGCCAGATTGAACAGAATCTGCCGCTGACCGATACCGTACACGTGGACTGGCGCGTGATTGCGTGTCTTGCCCTGCTCACGATTCTTACCGCGGGCATTGTTGGCGTGTTTCCCGCGCTTCGAGCGTCGGGCCGCAACGTGCAGTCGAGGCTGCACGGGGTGACCACGACCGGCTCTGGAGAGCAGAATCGCACGCGGGAATTGCTCGTCATAGGGCAACTTGCACTGACGCTGGTGTTCCTGGTAGGGGCGGGACTGTTTCTTCGCACCATCCATTCCCTGCGGCAGGTGCCGCTTGGCTTCCAGGAGCAAAACGTGCTTACCGGAGGAATCATCCTCAATCACGCCACGGTGCTTTCAAATGAGAATGCGGGCGCGGAGAACATTGTGCTCACCTCCTATATGCCGCTGCTGGAGCGCCTGAGGGCCATGCCCGGCGTGCGCACGGCCGCACTGAGCTCGGTGCTGCCCATGCGCAGCGAGTTTGCGGTCAAGATCGCCGGCATGATCGACCACAAGAAACCTGAAAACGGGCGCGCCCCCATGGCCGATGGCCGCCTTGCCTCCACAGGCCTGGTGGATGCGCTTGGAATTCCCATGATCCGCGGGCGATTTTTCACCGAGAGCGACACCGCCTCCTCTCCGGTGGTAGTGGTGATCAACCAGGCGTTCGCGGACAAGTATTTTCCAGGGCAGGACCCCATCGGTCACATCTATGGCATTGGGAAGGGACGGTTTGCGGAGGCGCGCATTGTGGGCGTGATCGGGGACGTGAAGCAGACCAAAGTGACGGAAGCGACCACACCCGAGGTCTATTTCTGCCTGGCGCAGATGGCGCCCGGCACCCCGCTCTACGGCATTGCGACGGCGTTTATCCAGGTAGCCATTCGCGGCACGGTGCCCGCCAATACACTGCGTGCGCAGTTTGACCGCGTGCTTCACGAGGTTGCGCCGGACGCAACGACCACGGGAGTGAAGACAATCCGCGAAGCGGTGGAGGATTCATTCGGCAGCCAGACCCTTATCGCGCACTTGCTCGAGTCGTTCGCATTTCTCGCGTTGATGGTTGCGTCGGTTGGTTTGTACGGATTGCTATCGTTCGCAGTTGCGCAGCGCACGCGGGAAATCGGAGTGCGGCTGGCGCTGGGCGCGCAGCAGGCGAGCATCACCCGGATGGTGCTGAACCGCGCCATTCTGCTTGTCGGTTTTGGTGTTGGCGCAGGCGCGCTGATGTCGTGGTTTGCTGTGCGGCTGGCGAGCAGCTATGTTTTCGGCGTGAAGCCGCACGATGGTGTTACTTTCGCAGCAGTATCTCTTCTATTGGCCGCGGCCTCGCTGCTGGCCGCCTGGCTGCCGGCGCGCCGCGCCGCGTCAGTTGACCCTATCCTCGCTTTGAGATCGGAGTAGAGAAATGATTGAATTGAAGAACGTAGAACGCAGTTACAAAACGGGCCACACGGAAACGTGGGTCTTGCGCCGTGTCGACCTCACCATTCGCGAGGGCGAGTTCGTCACCGTCATGGGACCCTCGGGGGCGGGGAAGTCATCGCTGCTCAACGTGCTCGCGCTTCTCGACGATGGGTGGCAGGGCGAATATTGGTTTGCGGGCACGCCGGTGCACTCGCTGAATCGCAAGCAGCGCGCGGACCTTGCGCGGCAGCGTATCGGAATGGTTTTCCAGAGCTACCACCTGCTGGACGATCTCACGGTAGCCGAAAACATCGACCTGCCGCTTTCCTACAAAAATCTGCCTGCGAAGCAGCGCGCGGGGATGGTTGCGGATATCCTCGACCGGTTTCAGATTGTGGCCAAGAAAGAGCTGTTTCCCAACCAGCTATCAGGCGGGCAGCAGCAGTTGGTGGGGATTGCGCGCGCCGTGGTGCACGCGCCGTCGCTGTTGCTGGCAGACGAGCCAACGGGCAACCTCCACTCCACGCAGGCGCGCGAGATCATGGAGCTTTTCCGCGAGTTGAATCGCCAGGGCACCACCATTGTGCAGGTGACGCACTCTGAAGAAAACGCGCGGTATGGAACGCGGATTCTCGAACTGCACGATGGCTGGCTCACGCGCGATGTCGCGGTCGATTCCCCCGTAATTACGGGGGCCCAGTGAACGAAGTTTGCAAGCAGGTTTTTCTTGAGGGCCGGATGAAACGTCATATTCCTTGTGTTCGCACACGCCTGCAGGCGGTTGTTGCCATTCTTCTTCTGCAGGCAAATCTCTCTTTTGCCACCGAGCCCATGGCGCCGGAAACGGGCGGGCAGTCACAGCAGGCTGCGGCAACCAATGCCGCGGCAGGTTCGGCTGTGCCGGAGCCGCCCGCTCCCGCAGGCGCTGGGGCGTCGACGCCCACGCTGGCGCAGGCGATGCAGCAACAACAGCAACAGCCCCCTGCGCCCCAGCGGCCGTTCCGGGTCGAGTTGCCGCATTCACACAAGCCGTTTTCAGCGTATATGCCGAGCAACGTGCCGCCACTCGATCTTGCTAACTCGCCGCGGCTGCAGAATCTGGTTCGCGAAGGCAAGCTGTACATTTCTCTCCAGGATGCGATCGCCCTGGCAATTGAGAACAACCTCGATCTTGCTTCGTTCCGCTATAACTTTCCCATTGCGCAAACTGACTACCAGCGCACCAAGGCGGGCGCCCCGGTGCAGGGCGTGGATACAGGGATCGTCCAGGCATCGGCACAGGGCGGGTTCAGCGGCGGCAATGGCGGCGGAAGTTCCAGTTCTGGCGGGTCGGCGGCAGCCGGCGCAGGAGGCATTGTGACCTCGACGCTGGGCGCGGGGACCGTGGTCCCCTCCTTCGATCCTTTTCTTACCTTCAAGGGTTATGACGATCACTCGGTGCAGCAGCAGCCCAATGCCTTTCAAACCGGCGTGCCTATCTTCAAACAGAACACCATTCAGGGCATTGCAAATTTCTCGCAGAACTTTCCGATGGGAACCGGTCTGCAGGTGGACTACGAGGGTCAGCGCTTCGCCAACAACAGCCCGTATTACGCCATCAATCCCACCCTCAACGCGGATATGCAGGTGATCGTCACGCAGCATTTGCTGGCTGGTTTAGGTATCGCCACCAACGAGCGCTACATGCGCATTGCGAAGAAGAACCTGCAGATTAACGACGAGGCGTTTCGTGCGCAGGTGATCGCGACTGTTTCGCAAGTGGAAAACATCTACTGGGACCTGGTGAATGCGTACCAGGACGAGCAGATCAAGGAGCGGCTGCTCTCATTTGCACAGAAGACGCTTTCCGACGACCAGAAACAGCTTGAGCTGCATGCCATTCCCGCGATGCAAGTGACGAAGGACGATTCGGACGTAGCCACAAGCGAAGGTGACCTGACGGTGGCAAGGGCAACTCTGCGGTTGAACGAACTCCTGATAAAGAACGCGCTCACCAAGATGGACGATCCCACAATTGACGAAATGCCGGTGATTCCTCTGGATAGCAAGGGAGCGGTTGACCCGAACTCGTCGCAGTCGATCGAGGAACTGATTGCCGAAGCCGAAAAAAATCGTCCTGACGTGGCCGAGGACGAGATGGCGATGGAAAATGCAGAGGCGAGTCTTAAATCCATCCGGAGTGAGCTGCTG
>Ga0134128_10004275_pt1 | contig 17498 bp, 22 predicted proteins | sample KB31754_FD_96462 | JGI IMG/M metagenome (GOLD analysis project Ga0134128, IMG submission 96462) | Terrestrial soil microbial communities with excess Nitrogen fertilizer from Kellogg Biological Station, Michigan, USA - KB3-175-4 | ecosystem: Environmental > Terrestrial > Soil > Unclassified ... | reverse complement strand
TTCGGGCAATCTGTGCCGTTGCACCGGCTACCAGAACATCGTCAAGTCCGTGCTGTGGGCCGCCGAGAAGCTGCGGCCGGCGCCTGCTGCCAGTGACCCTGCTGCCAGTGACCCTGCTGCCAGTGACCCTGCTGCGAGTGAACCCGCTGCGAGTGAACCCGCTGCGACTGAAGCTGAGGAAGGCGGATCAGCGTCGTGACCCAGGCACTAGACGAAATCAAGATCGGCGGACTTGGCGCCAGCCGCAAGCGGGTCGAAGACGACCGCTTCATCAGGGGTCGGGGCAACTACACCGACGACATCACGCTGCCCGGCATGCTGCACATGGAGATCTTGCGCAGCCCGCTCGCGCACGCACGGATCAGGTCGATCGACGCCAGCAAGGCCTGGGAGATTCCGGGTGTCCACCTGGTGCTGACCGGCGACATGATGGCGACCCGCAACCTCGCGTGGATGCCGACCTTGTCCTATGACACCCAGGCCGTGCTCGCCACCGACAAGGTGCGGTTCCAGGGCCAGGAAGTCGCCTGCGTGATCGCCGACGATCCGTACATCGCCAAGGATGCGTGCGAGGCGATCGAGATCGACTACGAGCCGCTGCCGGTCATCGTGAACCCGACCCAGGCTCAGGCCGACGGCGCTCCGGTCATCCGCGACGACAAGGAAAACCAGCCCGACAACGTCATCTTCGACTGGGAAGTTGGCGACCGGGCCGGGACCGACGCCGCGTTCGAGCAGGCCGACGTCGTGTCGAAGCTGAAGCTGCACTATCCGCGCTCGCACCCAAGCCCGATTGAGTGCTGCGGCTCGATCGCCGACTTCAACCGGGCCACGTCCAAGCTGACCGTCTACATGACCACGCAGGCGCCGCACATCATCAGGGCGGCGGTCGCGCTGGTGGCCGAGCTGCCCGAGCACATGATCAGGATCGTCTCGCCGGACATCGGCGGCGGGTTCGGCAACAAGGTGCCGGTCTACCCCGGCTACGTATGCTCGATCCTCGCCTCGATCCTGCTTGAGCGACCGGTCAAGTGGATCGAAGACAAGACCGGCAACCTGATCTCGACCGGCTTCGCGCGGGATGTGTACCTGCACGGCGAGATGGCGTTGCGCAAGGACGGCAAGATCCTCGGAGTGCGCATGCACACCGAGTCGGACCACGGCGCGTTCTTCTCCGACGCTCAGCCGAGCAAGTTCAAGATCGGCCTGATGCACTCGGCGTTCGCCGCCTACGACATTCCGGCCGCCCACCTGACCGCCCGCGGTACCTACAGCAACAAGGCCCCGGGCGGAGTCGCCTACCGGTGCTCGTTCCGGGTCACCGAGGCGATGTTCTTCCAGGAGCGGATGATGCAGGCGGCCGCCTCTGACCTGGGGATGGACCAGGCCGACTTCCGCCGGATGAACTTCGTGCATGACGACGACTTCCCGCACCGGACGCCGTTCGGCTTCCTGACCGACTCCGGCCAGTACGCCAAGTGCCTGGACGTCGGACTCAGGGCGGTCGGCTACGAGGACTTCAGGCGGAAGCAGGCCGAGGCCAGGAAGAAGGGCCGGCTGCTCGGCCTTGGCATCTCGACGATGACCGAGCCGCTCGGGGCGGGCAACAGCCGCGAGTACGACATCCTCGGCATCAAGATGTTCGACTCGGCCGAGCTCAAGATCCATATGACCGGCAAGGCCATCCTCCGGACCGGTGCCAAGACGCAGGGCCAGGGCCACGAGACCACCTGGGCGCAGATCGTCGCTCACGAACTCGGCCTGCCGGCCGAAGACGTGGTAGTGGAGGAAGGCGACACCGACACCGCACCGTTCGGCATGGGTACCTACGCCTCGCGGTCGACCCCGGTCGCCGGCGCCGCGGTCGCGATGGTGAGCCGCAAGATCAGGGCCAAGGCGCGCAAGCTGGCCGCGCACCTGCTTGAGGTTTCAGAAGAAGACGTCGAGTGGGAGCTTGGCCGGTTCTACGTGCGCAGCGCGCCCGACCGGGGCGTGACCATCCAGGAATGCGCGATGGCCGCGTACAGCAACATGCCCGATGGCATGGAGCCTGGCCTGGAGAACACCGCCTACTACGACCCGCCGAACCTGACCTGGCCGTTCGCGGTCTACATCGTCACCGTCGAGGTCGACCCGGCGACCGGGGTGTGGGACGTGCTCAACATGGTCGCGGTCGACGACTGCGGGGTACGGATCAACCCGATGATCGTCGAAGGCCAGATCATGGGCGGCCTGACCGAGGCCTACGCGATGGCGAACATGCAGTTCATCACGTTCGACGCCGAGGGCAACTGCATCGGCGCGAACTACATGGACTACCTGCTGCCGAGCGCGTGGGAAACGCCCGGGTTCGAGATGCACAGTGAGGTCGTCACGCCGTGCCCGCACCACCCGATCGGCGCCAAGGGCATCGGGGAGTGCGCGGCGGTGGGCGGCCCGGCCGCGTTCGTGAACGCGGTGATCGACGCCCTGGACGGCACCGGCGTGCGGAACATCGACATGCCGCTGCTGCCCGACCGGGTCTGGGAGGCGGTTACCCAGCGACGCGATGTCTCTGGCGCTCCGCCGGTGCGCACCGACTGAATTCCGGTCGCATCCGAACAGGGAGATCGCAGATGTACGGCTGGCAGGTGATGGAGCGGGCCGCTGAGCTTGAGCGGCGAGGCGAGGCGTTCGCGCTCGCGACCGTCGTGTGGCGGCAGGGGCCGTCATCAAGCCAGCTCGGCTCGCGCGCGATCATCACCACGTCGGGCGAACTGCTCGGCTGGATCGGCGGCGCCTGCGCCGAGCCGTCGGTGATCAGGCAGGCCAAGCAGGTCATCACCGATGGTCAGCCCCGTCTGCTCCTGCTCGGCACCCCCGACCAGCTGCCGAGCGCGGCTCGCTACGGCGGCTCGCTGCCCGAGGGCATGACCGTCGTGCCGATCTCCTGCCAGAGCGAAGGTGCGCTCGAGGTCTACGTCGAGCCGGTGCTGCCCGTGCCGCACCTGGTGGTCGTCGGCCGGTCGCCGATGGCACAGACGCTGGCCGATCTCGCGCTCGCGATCGGCTGGCGGGCCAAGCGGCTCGACTGGTCCGAGTTCTCCGCCGGCGATGTGGACGAGCGGTCCATGGTCGTGGTCGCCACCCAGGGCCACGGTGATGAGGAGGCGGTCGAGCGCGCGGCCGCCGCCCAGCCCGGCTACCTTGGCCTGGTCGCCTCGCGCCGACGTGGTGAGTCGCTACTCGGCTACCTGGCCGAGCGCGGCGTTCCGCAGGAGCAACTCGACCGGGTCAGGGTTCCGGCCGGGCTGGATCTCGGGCACACCTCGCACGTCGAGATCGCGGTGGCGGTCCTGGCCGAGCTAGTGCAGCTGCGAGCCGCCGGCGAGATCGCGACCACGGTCAGCCAGCCGGTGAAGGCCGCTGCTAGCTCTGCGGGGGGTTCCGCTCCCGAAGAGGCCATCGATCCGGTCTGCGGCATGACCGTGGCGACCGGCACGGACGGGCCGATCAGGTCGGCCACCCACAAAGACGTGACCTATTACTTCTGCAGCGCCGGCTGCCGTCAGCGGTTCGAGTCAGAGCCGGACTCCTACCTAATATCTACGGAATGAGACCCGAATGCTGATCACCAACGACTTCGAGGTCGCCCAGCCGGTCGCGAAGGTCTGGGAGTTTTTCGGTGACATCCCCAGGGTGGCGGCGTGCCTGCCCGGCGCGACGCTGACCGATGATCTCGGTGATGACAAGTACGGCGGCCAGGTCGCGGTGCGGATGGGGCCGGTGAAGCTTCAGTTCGCCGGGACCGCGGAGATCACCGAGCGCGACGAGGCGGCCAAGCGCATCGTCGTGCACGCGGCCGGTGCCGAGCAGCGGGGCCGGGGCCAGGCCGCCATGGACGTGACCGCGACGCTGACGGCGGCCGGGCGCGGCACCAAGGTCGCGGTCGCCCAGGACCTGCAGCTGGCCGGCGCCGCCGCCCAGTACGGTCGCGGCATGATCGCCGATGTCACCTCGGTCCTCATGCGTGACTTCTCGGCCAACATGGCCGCGCAGATCGACGCGGCCGCCCGCGGCGAGACCGTGACGCAGGCGGCCGCCCCCGCCGGCGGCCTGGCTATCGGCCTGCGGGCCGCGATGATGGCGCTCGGGCGGGTCTTCCGCCGGTTCTTCCTTCCCTACCAGGCTCCAGCGAGCTAAGGAGCGACACCCATGGTTTTGTGGTGGATTGGCAACGTAATTCTGCTGGTCGCGGTCCTGCCGGTGGTGATCTACCTGCTGAACCGGGTCCTCGCCGCCCTTGAGCGCATCAGGGCGGCCAGCGACAACATCCTCGCCGGCGGAGGCGCGCTGGTCGGCGAACTGGAATGCGTGCCAGAGGGGCTCGCCACGACGGACGCGACGATCAGTGCCGTGTCGGTCGGGGCGGTCAGGTACGCCGGTTCGGTCGCGAAGCTGCTCGGTTGATTTTGGCCGAAAGGCGTGAGGGGTGCAGGGGGTCCTCCCCCCGCGAACAACGGAGAAAGGGGAATGCCATGCCAGGAGCTGCCTGGGGCACTTTGATCATCGCCGCGCTGATCATCGCGATCACCGCGGTCGGGCTGCTGCGGGTCATCTTCCACCTGCGCGCCATCTCGGCGACATTGCGTCAGGTAACCGGCGGCGTCGGCGCCGTCGCGGACCTGACCAGCACCGTGCCTGACCGGCTGACCTCGGTCAACGCGAGCCTGAAGCCCGTCAGGGACTTCTGCGAGACTGTATGAAATGGCCGAAGGTGCGGGGGGTGCGGGGGGTCGTCCCCCCGCGAGCAACACTGTGGGACTAGGAGACAACGAAAATGCATTCACATGTCCTGGGTGACGCCGCTGGTCACGTCAGCAACTTCGGCTGGATCCTCGGTTTCACGATCGGCGGCGTGATCGTGCTGGTCGTCGTCGCGCTGGTGGTGCCGATCCTGATGCTGGCCTACAACATCGGCAACGAAGCGCCGAAGATCAACGGCGAGCTGAAGAAGGCCGTGCACAACACCTCGGCGCTCGGCGGTCTGCGCACCACGATCGACTACGCCGTCACCATCATCGGCGGCCTGCAGCGCGGTCGCGCCCGGCTGGGAGGTTAGCCATGCACCATGTGAACGCGCTGGCCTCGGCCATGCCGCCGGCCGAGCACACCCGATGGGTCGTGGCCATCATCCTGGGCTTCGTCGTCGTGGTCGCCGTCGCCGCCCTGCTGAGCCTGCTCATCTGGCTGATCAAGCGGATCGACAGCCGGGTAGTCGAGGTCAGGGACACGCTCAAGGCCGCGGCGGCCAACACCGCTGACACGGCGCTGATCCCGCAGGTGGCCGACGGCGTCGACCTGGTGCTGGCCGAGGGCCTGCAGCACCATCTGTTCCTTGGCCGGGTACTCGGAAAGGTGAAGTCATGACCGCCCTGGTGGTTCTCACGGTCGTCGTCATCGTCGTGCTGATCGCCGGGCTGGCGTTCTACCTGTACTGGGCCGGAACGCTGCTGGAGCGGATCGCCGGCAACCTGGAGGAAGGCCTGGCCACCGCAGGCGAGATCGTCGGCCACGCCAAGCTGATCGGGCCGGGCGTCGAGCACATCAACCGCACCGGCGGAGTAGTGGCAGGCGCGCTGCCGTTGCTGTACGGCATGGCCGAGGACATCGTCGCCGAAGTGACCCCGCGCCCCGAGGCCCCCGCGGTGCCCGAGCCCGCCCGCCCCGCCTCAGGCGTCCGCCGCTCCCGCCTCCTGGAGTCCGTCGGCTTCAACTCCAACGACTAACCAGTTCGCCTCAACGCGCGGCCCCGTCAGGCTTTGTCGGGGCCGCGTCTGGTTACTGAGCTAGTGGTGGGGGCGTTGTAGTCGCCGATCCACTCGTCTTTCCAGGCCAGGTCGTACTGCTGGTCGTTGCAGCCGGGCCGGTAGGTCGCGGTGAGTTCCCTGGCGATCTGCTCGCGATGGCCGCGGCTGCCGCCCGGCGCCTCGTAGGTGGCGATATAGATCTTCCACTTGTCCCCGGCGCGCTTGGTCCAGCAGGCGGCGACCGGGTGCCGGAAGGGGAACCGCTCGGCGGACAAGTCGTCGCCATGGCCAACGTAGATCACCGCGTACTGCTCAGGCTTCGCGCTCGGGTCGGGCTTGTACAAGATCACGTAGACGGCCGGCCGGGCCGGTGCCGTCCAGCCCCCGAGCAGTCTGGGGCCCTCGAATGGGTAGCCGGCGGCCGAGCCAAGACGGATCATTCGGTGATTCCCTCGTCCTCGTCCTCGCTGATCGCCTCGGTCCTGACGATCGGGCCATCCGGAAGCCCGGCCTGCGTAGCCGCCTGCTGGAACTGCTGCGTCGCCCTCTCGATCGCCTCATCCCGGCTGTCGGCGTCGACCACGAGCCGAGCTCCGTACAGGTGGCTTCCGATGCCCGTGGCGATGCCGTCGTAAGCGGCGACCGCGTCCGCGAGCTCGACCACTTCCTCGCGGGACAGGACCCGGTCACCTTCGGCCTGAACGCCAACGCTCCATCTCACGAGTTCATTATCTCCTGGCTCCGACATAACTGGCGAAGACCACCACGTTGCTCAGATAGTGATGCGTCGCCGGATCGAACCGGCCGCCGCACGTGATCAGCCTGAGCGTTGGCCAATGGGTGTAGCGGTAGATGGTCGCGGTCGGGAACTGGGTCTTGGCGTACATCGCGATCGAGTAGACACGGAAGATCGCCACGTCACTGCTCGCCAGCGTGACGTAGATGAGGTCCTTCCGACGCAACGAGCCGAGGCGATAGAACACCGCCGGACCGACCTTGTCGGCGTCGACGTGACCGTAAATAGCCGCGGTGCCAGGCTGGCCTGGTGCTGGGCCCCGGTCGAACCAGGTCGTCAGGAACGGGGTCTTCAGTGACGGCAGGCCTACCGCCCCGTTTCGCCGCAGCCCGCGCGGTTCGATCCGGGCCCAGACCCTGATCTTGGGGATGTAGATCCTGACTGGCTGGGAGCGCTTGAGCGGCTTGGCGTTCGTGACCGGCACGGTCCCGCTCTTGGCGGCCTTCGCTTCCCAGGCCGGCGGGCGCGCCGGCGGCTGCCAGCGCAGCACGTGCTTGCCCAGATACGACATGGCCGCACCGGTCAGGGTCAGCACGATCGCGGCCCCGATCAGCCAGTTCCTGATGAAGCGAATCAAATTCAGTGCCGGGCCATCACGCGGCGTCGAAGCGCCACGCCACCCGCTAGCACGCCGATCATCATCAATCCGTAGCCGATCGGTACCAGCGGGGAGCCGGTCTGCGTCGCCGTCGCGCCGTCCCCGGTCTCCGGAGGCTGCTGCGGCACCGGGTTGACGCTGAACTCGAAGACGCCGGCGGCACCGTTCGAGCAGTCCACGCTGGGGTGGTAGGTGCCGGGAGCGATCGAGTTCGGCAACGTCACCGTCAGCGAGAACTCCCCGGACATGCCGCCAGGGGTTGAGTGCATGAGGATCAGATTGGCCATCCCGAGCGTCACCCCGAACAACGTCGCCGAGAACGCATGAGGGCCGCAGTACACGTCGAACGTTGTCCTGGTCCCTGGCGCCGACGGATCGGGCGAGACGCGAGCGGTCAGATGTTCGGCGGACACCTTCGCGACCGCCAACCTGGCGGGCGCAGCGGGCGCGGCTGAGGTGGTAGGCGTGGGACCGGCCAGGACCATGGCCGCCAGCCAGGCGGTGCTCACGCAGGCGGCCGCGATGACGGCCTTGACGAAGCGCATCGAATCCCCCCTGTGACTAGGCTCGGCCGACTACCAGAGCTGGGCGCGGGGGTGACCGCCCGTTCTGCTCGACCGGACCTGACTGAGCCGGTTGTCGGTAGCGCAATTTCCGCCCGCGCAACGGCGCAAACGGACCCAGCGGGCTATTGGCCACCATCGTTACCGAAACCAGCAGCTGCGTTGACTCAGTGCTGCGTTGACTCAGTGCTGCGTTGACTCAGTGCTGCGTTGACTCAGCGCTGTGTCGACTTAGTGCAGGGTGGGCAGCAACTCGGCCAGTTCTTCCAGGCTGTTGAGGTCGTGGCCGGATAGCAGCAGGTCGATGTGCGGGGCCGCCACCATCATGCCGAGCGTGCTCGGCCGGAAGTCCGCGTTGTCGCCCTTGTGCGGGTTCATCCAGACGACCCGGTAGCAGAGCCGGGCCAGCCGCTCCATCGCGGCCGCGAGCAGCGCCGGGTCGCCTCGGTCGAGACCGTCGGAGCAGATCACCACGATCCCGCCCCGGCACAGCCCGCGACGGCCCCACTGCCGGACGAACGCGTCGAGGCAGGCGCCGATTCTGGTGCCACCGTCCCAGTCGAACACCGTGGTGGCGGCTAGCCGCAGCGCGTCGTCCGGACGACGATGATCGAGCGCCTTGGTGATCCTGGTCAGCCTCGTGCCGAAGCAGAACACCTCGACCCTGGCCGTCGCCCGCTTGGCCGAGTAGGCGAACTGAAGCAGAGACCTGGAGTAGTCGGCCATGGAGCCGGAGACGTCGAGGATCAGGATCAGCGGACGCAACCGGACCTTGCGTCGGCGCCAGTACAGTTCGGCGGGTTCGCCGTGCAGCCGCATGGCCTCGCGGACTGTGCGGCGCAGATCTGGCTTGGTCCCGACGTGGCTGGTCGGCCTGGTACGCCGGGTCCGGCGCTTGGGCGGGGTGAGCCTGATCCGCGTCATGATCCGGCGGACCGCCGCCAGTTCTTCCGGCGTGCACGCCCCGAACGACTTGTGACGCAGGGTCTCGGCATCGGAGGCCATCAGGCCGAGCATCGTTTCCTCGGAAACCTCCTCGCCGGTCTCCTCGGTGGCGGGGACGTTCAGCACCGCGAGGGTCTGGGCCGATGCGCTGGCGGCCAGTTGCAGCAGTTCGGCCACCTCGCCTCGGCCGGCGCCTAGAAAGAAACTCTTGAACACCCGGTCGTAGATCGCGATGTGGTCCTGCCGGGTCGCGAGCGTGCAGCGGCCGGCCCAGTACAGGTCGACCAGGTCCGACGGGTCGAGTCGACCGGCGGCGGTGCAGTAGACCATGAGATCGCCGGAGCCGACTGGCACACCCGCGGCCCGCACCGCCCGGCCGAAGGCGACCAGCGTATTGGTCAGCGCGGTCTCAGCCACCAGAGGTGATCGTGGCTAGGTTCTCGTGCACCACCTCAAGGTCGTCGCGCTCCTTGACGACCGCGCCCAAGGTGTCGGCCGCGACCGCCGGGTCCAGCTCGGTCTCGCCGAGGAAGTGCAGGGTCTTGACCCAGTCGATGGTCTCGGCGACGCCCGGGGGCTTGGCCAGGTCCATCTCGCGGAGCCGGTTGACGGCCGCGACCACCTTCCTGGTGAGCTGCTCGGAAACCCCAGGTGAACGAAGCAGCACGATCTCCACCTCGCGCTCCGCGGGCGGGTAGCCGATCCAGTGGTACAGGCAACGGCGCTTCAGCGCGTCGTGCAGTTCCCTGGTGCGGTTCGAGGTCAGGATCACCAGCGGCGGCTGGTCGGCCTTGATCGTGCCGATCTCAGGGATGCTGATCTGGAAATCGGACAGCACCTCGAGCAAGAACGCCTCGAACTCATCGTCGGCCCGGTCGACCTCGTCGATCAGCAGTACCGCCTGGTCGCCGGTCTTCACCGCGTCGAGCAGCGGGCGCTCGAGCAGGAAACGCGGACCGAAGAGCCGGTCGACGGCATCGGTGTCGGCGAGCTGCCGCTCGGACAGCGCCCTGATGTAGAGCATCTGCCGGGCATAGTCCCACTCGTACAGCGCCTGGTTGGTGTCGATGCCCTCGTAGCACTGCAACCGGATCAGCCGGCGACCGAAGGCGGCCGCGAGGGTTTTGGCCACCTCGGTCTTGCCGACGCCGACCTCGCCTTCGAGCAAGATCGGCCGCTGCAGCGAGATCGCGACGAACAGCGAGGTCGCAAGCCCGCGATCGGCGACATAGCCGCCCTGGCGCAAGGTATCGGTCAGCTCAGGGACACTCTGGGGAAGTTCCATGCAGCGCTACGAGTCCGGCTGGCCGTACACGAGATCCCGGACGCTGCCTTCGCCGCCGAGCTTGCCGTCGCGCTCCAGCGTCTGCCGCCAGGCCGCGCGCAGGTCGTCACCGTCGCTGGATTCGCCGTACCCGTCGAAGTTGACCTCGGCCATCCGCTTGCAGGCCTTCGGCTCGCCGAACGTCTCATCCAAGTCGGCGGCACTCTGCCCGTTCGCGCTCCAGACCCCGCGAAGCACCTCGACGGCCTCGTCGGGCTCGCGATCGGCGTCGGGGTGATGCGACTGGTCCATTTCCCAGCTCAGCACTGCGCTCATCTCCCGGTCTTACGGCGGAAGTGTCCTACCCTCGACTCTAGTTCCGTCAGCAAGTCCCGCCGATCTCCGATTAAGGGTTCCCTTATGGCTGCCGCGATCTACACCGGCTCGGCGGCGCAGGATGCGCCAGGCAACCGGGGCTGGCTGCTCGGGCACTTCATGTCGGACGACGACGTCCGGCACAGCAAGGAAGTCGAGATCAAGTGGGGGATTCACCCGCGCGGCGATGAGCGGGCGGACTGGGTGACAGGCGAAACCAGGACGGCCTTGATCATCTTGGTGAAAGGCCGGTTCAGGCTTGAGTTCCGTGAACGCAGCGTTCTGCTCGCTGAGCAGGGGGATTATGTCGTCTTCACCGGCGTCGATCACTCCTGGTTCGCCGAAGAGGAGTCGATCATCGTCGGCGTCAGATGGCCTTCCATACCTGGTTATGCGGTGCAAGACGCGCAACCCGCGCAGTTAGGCCACAAGGATCTAGTGCGGGGAGCTGCCTGATTTCGCGTGCCACCATGGGGCTTGTGCCGGGTGGTGGGCGGGGGGTGCAGTGGGCGGACAGGTACGCCGACATCGCCTGAGCTGGGCGGCAGCCGCCTGTTTTGGCGGGCTGGCGATCGGGCGGCTCACCGGCGCCGACCGGTGCCGCGCCGTCGGTGCCCCGGCGGCGGCGCTGCTCCCGTTCACCCCGCAGGCCGCCGCGGCGGCCTGGATAGCCGCGCTGCTCGCCCGGGACCGGCGCGCCCGAGCCATCACCGTGCTCGCGGCTGCCACCATGACCGCCGCGGTCGTGCCGAGAACTATCGCCCGGCCGCAGCCGCTGGCGGCCGGACCGATACTCCGGGTGCTGACCGCCAACCTCCTCGTCGGCCGGGCCGCCGCCGAACCGCTTGTCGAGCTGGCGGGCCGGACGGGGGCGGATGTGCTGTTCGTCCAGGAGCTGGATGAGGAGGCGGCGATCGGACTGGCCCGGGCCGGGCTCGGTGACCAGTTTCCTTACCTGATCAGCGATGTCGGCACCGAGGCAGAAAGGGGAAACGGAATTTATGCCAAATATCCCTTGAGAATGTGCGGTCCGGTGCTGCCCACCTCGTCGGTGCAGCCCATCGTCACCCTCGCATTTCCTTCCATGCCTGTGCGGTTGGTGAGCGTGCATATGTGGACGCCGAAGCGGCCGTGCGCGCGGTCGGGCGTTTCGTTGTGGCGCGATGACCTTGATGTGCTCGCCGCGATGCCGGTGCCCGCCGGTCCGGCCGGTCCGGCCGATCCGCCGTCGATCGTCGCGGGAGATTTCAACAGCACGCTTGATCACGGTGAGTTTCGGCGACTCCTGAGGCGCGGGCTGGTAGACGCCGCCCGCGAGACCGGCCGGGGCCTGGTGCCGACGTGGAGTCCGGCCCCCTGGTGGCCGCTTGGGCTGCTCGCGATCGACCACATTCTGGTGGACCGGCGGTGCGCGGTCCTGGACACCTCGGTGCACCGGCTGCCTGGCACCGATCATCGGGCCGTGTTCGCGCGGCTGCGGCTCCCCGAGCCTAGCCAGCCGCCTGCGCCGCGCGCCTCGCTGTGAAGATCGCGTGCCCGGCGTACTGCCAGACCAGATCGACCTCGGCGAAGCCGGCCGCACTGAGCCAGGTCAGGTGCTCGGCGACCGACGACGGCATGTCGAACGAGTCCGGGCCCGGCTGCCGGAAATAGTTCCAGTCGGCCTGGCGGAAGGCCGTCAGCGCCTCGTCGCCGCCGAACAGCCGCTGCGACTCCTCCGCGACCGACTGCTCCCAGGCGTCGGCGGCGACCCGGCGCGCGACCGGGCCGGTCGGCTCGACCAGGTCGGCCATCACGAACACCCCGCCCGGCGGCAGCAGGTCGTGCAGGTCGCGATAGAGCCGCTGCTTGCCTCCGGCGTCCAGGTGGTGGACGGCCAGCGAGGTCATCACGCCGCCATAACGCCCGGCGACCCGCCAGTCGCGATCGGCGATGTCGGCCTGCACCTGCGTAAACCGGTCGCCGAAGCTCGCCAGCCGGCTCTCGGCCGCCTGCAGCATCTCGGCCGAGCCGTCGAGCAGCGTTACCCGGCCCTGGGGTGTCCGGCGCAGGTACTCCTGCGATAGCAGGCCCTCGCCGCAGCACAGGTCGAGCACGTGCGCGACCGGCAACTCGCCCAGCAGGTCACAGACGGTGCTGATTTGCTCTGGCCGGCGTGGAACGCAGGCCTGCCCGTACCTGACAAACAATTCGGTGTCAGAAATTGACCAGGTGGTTTGGGTCGTAGTGGCATCAGGCATGGTCGCCTCCGTGGGTGCTCAGGCCTCGGTGGATGCCGGGCCGGCGGATCGGCTGGCGTTTGCCAGTCTGCAACGTCGGGTCGCGGTTGGGCGAACGCAATTCCTCGCGCTATCCCAACGCTATTCCTAGGGCTCGACGTTGCTCAGAGGTCGCAATGCCATACACGAGCACCAGCGTCACCATAAGCCTCTGTACCGGTCTCTAGATCATCTTCTTAAAACCGGTGAATTGTCATATTCACCCTAGATTTTGCCGGTGAATCCGCAGATTCACCCGGTTCGGCGATCGGCGCTTCGGCGCGCGCACCACCTCACGTTTGGTCGTGACAAACTCTGAACGCGGGTAACTGTTTCTGGTGGACCGGGAGGGGTCAGGGATGCGCGCGTTCGCGGTTCGGAGCTTCGGTGATCGGCCGGAACTGCATGACCTGCCGGTCCCGGCGGCCGACGGCGGATTTGTCGTCCGGGTACACCTCGCCGGGGTCAATCCGGTCGACTCCAAGCTGGTGGAGCGGCTGACCGCCGAGTCTGAGTTCCCGTTCGTGCTGGGCGTCGACTTCGCCGGGGTGCTCGAAGAGGTCCCGGGGGATGAGACCGAGTTGCGGACCGGTGACCGGGTCTTCGGGATGGCGCGCCGGCACGGCTCGTACGCCGAGTACACCGCCCTCCGGTCGACCTCGCCCGATCTGCCCATTCCCATCGCGCGCATCCCGGACGACGTGACCGACGAGCAGGCGGCGGCGCTGCCGGTCGCCGCGGTGGCCGCACTCGGCTCGCTTGAGCTGCTCGGCACCGGCCCCGGACAGGTTCTCGTGGTGACCGGCGCGGCGGGCGCCGTCGGCGGTTACGCGGTCCAGATCGCCAAGCACCGGGGCGCACATGTGATCGCAACCGTGCGGAGCGGCGCGGACGAAGCCCGTCGACTCGGTGCGAACGAGGTGTTCGAGAGCGGCAGCGGTGATGTGGTGGCGGCGATCCTGGCCGCTCATCCTGACGGCGTCGATGCCGTGCTGGACAATGTCAGCGACCCGGTTGCGACCCGCCGGGACGCGGAGTTGCTCGGGGCGGGGCGACGGCTGGTGTCGACTGTTCATGCCGCCGACGAGAGTTGGTTTGCCGGGCGTCAGATCACAGCGACGAACATCTCCGGACCCACGAACCCGCTGGCTTCGCCGGCCGGGCTGGCCGAGCTCGCCCGGCTGGTCGCCGACGGCACGGTCCAGGCTCGGGTGCGGGACGTGGTGCCGCTGGAGGATGCCTTGCAGGTCCGCGATCGGCTGCATCAGGGCGGGCTGAGCGGAAAGGTCCTGATCAGGATCTAGGTGCGGCCGGGTCGGGCCTGGCTGGCGGGGCTCGTCTGGCCGGCGGGGCTCGTCTGGCCGGCGGCGCGGCGCGCTACTTGAACTTCGCGACGAAGCGGCGCTGCCACGGTGTCTCGACGGCCCGCGTCGAGTAGTGCGTCCTGACGTACTTGACGGCCTCTTTGCTCGGTACCCCGTCGAGAACGGCCAGGCTGGCCAGCGCGGTGCCGGTGCGACCCTGGCCGCCGGCGCAGGCGATCTCCACGCGCTCGGTCTCGGCCCTGGTCCAGGCCTCTTCGAAGGCTTGCCTGGCGGCGGCCGGATCGGCGGGCAGCCCGAAGTCCGGCCAGCGCAGCCAGCGAGCCTCCCACTCGACGGTCGGCGGCTCCTCGCCGAGCAGGTAGAGCGCGAAGGCCGGCTCCGGTCCGTCCGGCATCGGCCTGCGCAACCCGCGTCCGCGCACAAGCCGCCCAGACGGCAGTCGAAGTACCCCTGGCGCCGACGGCTCCCAAAGATCGCTCACGAGAAATGAGCCTAGCTGGGTCCCCAGTTGGCCATGATGTGTCCGGTTTGCCCGCCGCCTACCTGCAGCCACCCCGATGTGGTAGCTGCTGCGACATCAAAGGGACACCGATGCTGCTCGGGAGCCGCCGGATCCGATCCGGTGCTCGCTGGGCCCGCGGGCTGGACCTCAGGCGTCGCGGACGGCCGCGTACCGTTCCCTGATCACGGGCACCGGGTCGGCTTCGTAGCGCCTGGTCTCGCCCAGCTTCCACACCGGCGGCGAATCGCACCCCGACAGCACCCAGGCGGCCTGCCTGGCGGCGCCGTCGGCTACGTACTCGCCCGCCGGAGGCACCTCGACCGCCACCCCGAACACCGTCGGCGCGATCTGTCGCACCGCTTCCGACCGAGCACCACCGCCGATCAGCAAGACGCGCGACACCGGCACCCCGGCGGCCTTGATGGCATCGAGCCCGTCGGCCAGTCCGCAGGCCATGCCCTCGATCGCCGCCCTGGCCAGATTCTGCGCAGTGGCGTTCTCGCCGGTCAGGCCCGCGAGCGTGCCGGTGGCGTCGGGCCGGTTGGGCGTGCGCTCTCCTTCGAGGTACGGCAGCAGCGTCAGTCCGCCCGCGCCTGGTTCGGCGGCCAGCGCGAGTTCGGCGAGTTGGTCGAGATCGACGTTCAGCATCGACGCGGTGGCGACGAGCACCCGGGCCGCGTTGAGCGTGCAGACCAGCGGCAGGAAACGCCCGGTGGCGTCGGCGAAGCCGGCGATGATGCCGCTGGCATCCGAGGTCGCCGTCTCGCTGACCGCGAACACCGTGCCCGACGTGCCGATCGAGATCACGACATCGCCCGGCCCGGCGTGCAGCCCGAACGCGGCCGCCGCGTTGTCACCTGTGCCCGGCCCGAGCACCGCGCCGCCCGGCGCGGGGAAACCGCGGAAAGCCGCCAGCTCGCCCGCCGCCGAGGCCGGTCCAAGCACCACCGGCACCGCTAGCTCCCGCCCGGCCGCACGCCTCAGCAAGTCGCTGCGGTACTCGCCCGTCCGCCCCGACCAGTAGCCCGTGCCGCTGGCATCACCGCGATCGGTGCGCAGCCCTTCAAGCCCGACGCCAGCCAGCCCGACGCCAGCCAGCCCGACGCCAGCCAGCCCGGCCCCAGCGCCACCTCCAGCCCCGCCTCCAGCCCCAGCCCCGCCTCCAGCCAGCTTCCAAGTCAGCCAGTCGTGCGGCAAGCAAACCGCGACCGAACGGCTCATGGACCCCGGTTCACGCTCAGCCAGCCACCGAAGCTTCGTCACCGTGAACGACGCAACCGGCACGCTGCCCACTGCCTCCGCCCAGGCGTCCGCGCCGAGCTCGGCCACAAGGTCGGCGGCGGCACCGGCCGACCTGGTGTCGTTCCACAGCAACGCGGGCCTGACCACCGCACCGGCCTCGTCGAGGCACACCATCCCGTGCTGCTGTCCAGCCACCGAGATCGCCGCAACGTCGCCGAGCCCGCCGGCCTCGTCCAGGGCCGCACCAAGGGCCTGCCACCAGTGCGCCGGATCAACCTCGGTGCCCGGCGGGTGGGCCGCATGCCCCTCCCTGACCAGCGCCCCGGTCTCAGCGTCCCGGATCACGACCTTGCACGACTGCGTAGATGAGTCGACCCCGGCGACGAGACGGGTCATCGCGCGCGGAGCAGATGCTCGATCGCGAGCTGGTTCAGCCGCACGAACCCGTACCCGGGCTCACCGGCGGCGTCGACATCGAAGTCCTCCATCGCGCTGCGATCGGCCAGCAGATCGGCGTAGGTCTCGCCGGGTGTGAGCGTCGGGTTCGCCAGCTCGCCGACCTGGCAGGCGGCCATCGCCTCGGCGACCTCAGGATCGGCCCGGAACGCCGCCGCCCGCTCCTTGAGCAGCAGGTACATCCGCATGTTGGCGGCTGCCGAGTCCCAGACCCCGGCCTTGTCCTCGGTCCTTGACGGCTTGTAGTCGAAGTGCCTGGGCCCTTCGTAGCTCGGGCCGCCCTGCAGTCCTCCGAATTCAAGCAAGTCAACCAGGGAGAACGCGTTCATCAGGTCGCCGTGGCCGAAGACCAGGTCCTGGTCGTACTTGATGCTGCGCTGGCCGTTGAGGTCGATATGGAAGAGCTTGCCGTGCCACAGCGCTTGGGCGATGCCGTGCGCGAAGTTCAGTCCGGCCATCTGCTCATGACCGACCTCGGGGTTAAGCCCGACCATATTCGCGTGGTCCAGGCTTCCGATGAACGCCAGCGCGTGCCCCACCGTCGGCAGCAAGATATCGCCGCGGGGCTCGTTGGGCTTGGGCTCGAGCGCGAACCTGATCCCGTAGCTCTGGTCGATCACATAGGTGGCCAGCGTGTCGACGGCTTCCCGGTACCGGTCGAGCGCCGCGCGCACGTCCTTCGCGCTGTCGTACTCGCTGCCCTCCCGGCCGCCCCACATGACATAGGTGTGCGCACCGAGCTGCGCGGCCAGATCGATGTTGCGCATCACCTTGCGCAGCGCATAGCGGCGGACCTGCCGGTTGTTGCTGGTAAACCCGCCGTCTTTGAAGACCGGGTGGCTGAACAAGTTCGTCGTCATCATCGGCACGACCAGGCCGGTCTCCTTGAGCGCGGCCGCGAACCGGTCGATGTGACGGGTGCGGGCGGCGTCGTCGCTACCTGGCGGGATCAGGTCGTCGTCATGGAAGGTGACGCCGTAGGCGCCGAGCTTGGCCAGTTCGTGCACGGCCTCAACTGGGTCAAGGGGCGCCCGCGTCGAGTCGCCGAATTGATCGCGCGCCGGCCAGCCGACCGTCCAGAGCCCGAAGGTGAACTTGTCCGCAGGCGTTGGCTGAGCAGGCATCGGACCTCCATTTGGTCACTCACGGTGAAGGCGTACGGTCTGGCGGCTCGTCGCCTGTTAACGTTCACACATAGGCGAGGCGTTTGTTAATAGGACAAGCGGTTTTTTTAGTCCGAAAAATTTTCGGGTTCCTCCGCGCCCGGCCAGAGGCGGCTGCCTGGCGGCTGAATCGCAGGATGCCGCCCCTGCGGTCATTTCTTTGCACGGAGCTAAGATGTAGCAGGCCGGACTGGTGCGCCTGCGCGCGGGTGCGCATGCGCA
>Ga0134128_10004274_pt1 | contig 17503 bp, 16 predicted proteins | sample KB31754_FD_96462 | JGI IMG/M metagenome (GOLD analysis project Ga0134128, IMG submission 96462) | Terrestrial soil microbial communities with excess Nitrogen fertilizer from Kellogg Biological Station, Michigan, USA - KB3-175-4 | ecosystem: Environmental > Terrestrial > Soil > Unclassified ... | reverse complement strand
TGTCGTTTGTTCTGTTTCGCCCATCATCGCCTACGCTACGATAGCGCGGCAAGCACGCATTCGGTCAAGGAGATGTTCGATGCCGGAATCCGCCCCCATTATCGAGGCCGCACTTTCGCAGCGCTTCGGTGAGCGTTTGAAAGTGGACGGCTGCCTGCCGGGGCTGGACGAACTTGCCCGCATCGCCGAACACCGTGTGCATCGGCGTTATCTTTCGCGCGAAATAGCCCCCGATCTGCTACGGCTGCTCTGCGCATGCGCCCTATCTGCGCCGTCGAAAAGCGATCTGCAACAGGGTGATATTCTCATTATTCGGGAAAATGCGAAGCGCTATGCCATCGCTGAGCTTCTTCCCGAAATGCCCTGGCTACGGCAGGCGCCGGCGTTTCTGGTGTTCCTCGCCAACGGCCGCCGTTTGCCACAGATTTCGCAAATTCGCGGCAAGCCGTTTCCTAATGACCATCTCGACCTCTTTTTTAACGCAACCGTTGACGCCGCGATCGTCATGACGACGTTTCTGCGCGCCGCTGAGGCGGTCGGTCTTGGCTGCTGCCCCATCAGCGTCATCCGCGACCATGCCGTTAAGGTGAGCGAGATGTTGGCGTTGCCGCCGAAGGTCATGCCGGTGGCCGGGATGTGCGTCGGCTGGCCGGCCGAGGAGGGCGGAATCACGCCACGGTTACCGCTCAGTGTGACAGTCCATGAGGATCATTTCGCGGAACGCCGTCTCACTGAGATGATCGATGCGTACGACCGAAGGCGTAATACGACACGTCCATATCGAAATCAGCGGGAACCCGAACGGTTTGGTCGCAGCGAAGTTTACGGTTGGTCGGAAGACAAGGCCCGTCAATATGCCGTTCGCCTGCGCGCCGATTTCGGCAGCTTCGTGCGTTCCAAGGATTTCAACCTCGATTGACCCGAGATTATTTTTTACGGATTCGAAACACGAGCACGCTGTCGGTCTGTGATTTATCCTCCAGCGTGTCGCCGGTTTGGCGAAGCAAATTCGGAATGTCAATTGTCGTTAGCGGATCGGTGCATTCCGCGACTATCAGATCGCCGCTTTTGAGCTCCGACAATTTTTTGCGAACCCGCAGCGCCGGCAACGGGCATTTCAATCCTCGAAGGTTCATCAATGTTTCAGTCATCAGCCGAGCGGTACCATTGATAGTTGTTTGTCTGTAGCGGGAATGTATGTCTCTTGGATCCCCAGCTCCTTGCGCACGATATTTGCGCCGCGGGCGAGCGCCACCATCTTGTAAAATGCGTGCATTCGACTCATCGACTGCCGCCCAAATCCGCAATCGCTCGTCAGGATAAGTCGCTCCGGTTCGATATGTTGAAGCGCCTTGCGGATGAGTTCGGCCACCTCCTCCGGACGCTCCACCTGTAAGGTGCGGTGGCTGATCACGCCAACCGCAATCTTCTTGTCTTTCGAAATCAGCTTGCCGACGTGTTCGAAATCCATTCCGCGATTGAAAGCGCCTTCAATTGTGAGAACGTCAATATCGAGTTGATCGAGATAAGGAAGTGCCGCCTTATAGGATTGATCCTTGCTCGCCACACGCTGTGCCGCCGGACTGCCCCAGCATGTATGGCACCACACTTCGCATTTGCTGCGGAGGCCCTTGACCTCGGCATTGAACGCTTCCACCCACTTCTCGGGTTTGATCGGCTGCCGTGGATCGGCAATCACCTGATGGATGGCCGGTTCCTCGATCTGTACAAGTGGCGCGCCGGCATCGGCGAGTGCGTGATATTCCTTGTTGAGCGCGATTGAAAGATCCGTGAGAAGATCGGAACGGCTTTTGTAGTGCTCATTGGCGAGCATCAGCGCGAGGATTTGCGCCGAGATAGATCCGATTTTGACGGGTCGGTCGGTCATTGGCGCGATCGCCTTGTAGGCACGGTCGAGTTGTAATGTTGTCTCACCGATTTTGCCAACAACAGGCGGCGTCATACGCGTTTCGATGACTTCCCACATAAGATCGCCGGGCCCTTTATCGGCCATGAAGCTGGCCGGCGGTATTTCCACGCGTGGCACGCCAATGCCCGCGATCCGCTCGGTGGCGTAGCTCACCCAGGCGCGGCCGGCGACATCGTCATCAAGGCGCGTGTCGCCGTCGACGAAAATATCGATGCCGGCGCGATGCTGGGCGGCGACGTGACAGGCGAGGCAATCGAAGTGTTGTTCGCGATAGCCCTGCCGGGAAAAGCCTTGCGACAGCGGAATTCCGCGAAGGTTCTCGGTGTACCAATTGGGCCGGGGCAGTGCTCCAGTGGTTGTGGTGAGAAGAGCCTTGTCTTTTGTGGTCGTAAACACGCGTCGTTACCCCGCTTTCGCCAATAGAAAGGCACACTGTATCCGTTCCGCTGTTGAGCTAAACTGAAGGCCCAGAGGACAACAAGGTCAAGCAAGGCAAAATGGTGGCGTCCGAGACAGTGCAGACGATTTCACGGTTGACGCCGCTCGCCGACGTTTTGGTAACCATCGACGCCGAGGTCAAACCGATTGCCCAGCGGACAATCGATGTGTCCGCAGCTGCAGGCCGTGCGCTTGCCCAAGATGCCGTGGCGCCGGCACGCCCGGCATCGCCTCTGGCACTGCAGGACGGTTGGGCGTTGAGTTCGAATGAAACCATGGGCGCCGGCGGCAATGCGCCGGCTGCACTTGCACGCGTACCTTCACGTGTTGAGATAGGGCAGATGTTGCCCGCTGGCACTGACAGTGTTGCACCGATTGATGCGGTGAAGGTTGTCGGCGGCCTCGGTGAAGTGCTGATGCCAGTCAATCCGGGCGAAGGCGTTCTTGCGGCAGGCGGCGACAGCGATCCGGCAATCCCGTTGCGACGCGCTGGTGAGCGCCTGCGCGCCACGGACCTCGCGGTATTTGCAGCTGCGGGTGTCGCCCGTGTCACCGTGCGTGAACCGCGCGTTCGCGTCTTGCCGCTGCGCGGCAGCGGCATCATCACCGCTGCCGCTCGACTCGTGACAACGGATATCGAATGCAGGGGAGGCGCGGCCCGTTTCGATGACGGCGGCCGCGGTCTCGGAGTGGCGATGGCGGCAGAGAGCTCGGACGCAATTGTCGCAATCGGGGGAACCGGTAGTGGCCGCAATGACAGCAGCGTGCAGACGCTTGCGCGCGAAGGACGTCTCTTGGCGCACGGCCTCGCACTCACGCCGGGAGAGACTGCGGCAATCGGTTTCGTCGGAACAAGGCCGGTCTTGTTGCTGCCCGGTCGACTTGATGCGGCGCTCGCCGTCTGGCTTGTAGTCGGGCGGCGTCTGCTTGACCGGCTGGCGGCTGCCAAAAGCAGTGACAGCGATATGGCGGAAACCTTGCCCCTGGCGCGCAAGGTAGCATCGACCGTCGGTCTGGCAGAAATCGTCCCGGTCCGGCGCAGCGCCGGCCAGGCTGAGCCGATTGCTACCAAATATTTGCCACTATCTTCATTGGCGCGCGCGGACGGGTGGATTTTGGTGCCCGCCGAAAGTGAAGGTCATCCCGCCGGAACGGCCGTTCAGGTAAGGCCATTGCCATGAGTGCCGTGAGTCTTGTGCCGTGAACGAACCGAAAAAGCTGCCGTCGCGAGTGGAGGATGATCTGATTGCGCGCGTGCGCGCTGCCGCACGCCAGGAGCAATTCCTCGAAGTGGTATCGACCGAGGAGGCGCGCACACGATTCGAACGGCAGCTCAATCTCGCGCCACTTTCAGCGGAGACGGTGACCTTGAGTGATTCGCGCGGGCGCGTGCTCGCACACGATTTAATAGCTGCGGTTGACGCGCCGCCTTTCGATCGTTCAAGCGTCGATGGGTTCGCTGTGCGCGCGGCCGACACAGTCGGCGCCGGCGACAACAATCCCAAAATATTTAAACTCAATGAAGAAGTGATTGCTTGCGGTCATTCGCCTGCGATCACCATCACGGCCGGAACGTGCACGGCTATTGCCACCGGCGGCGTTGTGCCGCGCGGTGCGGACGCCGTGGTGATGATCGAACAGACCGAGCTCATCGAACACGGTCCGCCGAGGATCGAATTGCGCCGTTCGGCGTTGGCCGGACAGTTCATATCGTTTGCGGGCTCTGATATCGCGCGCGGCGAGACCTTGCTGCGGCGAGGTACGCGTATTGGCGCCCGCGAAATCGGCATGCTGGCGGCTTGTGGTCTCGGTCGCGTCGAAGTCGTGCGCCGACCACAAGTTGCCGTCCTCTCGACCGGCGACGAACTTGTCGAGCCGGGCAAGCCGCTCAGGCCTGCGGGGGTCTACGACAGCAATGGCGCTATCATCGCCGCCGCGATCGCCGAAGCCGGCGGTGAGCCGCGTGCATATGGCGCTTTTCCGGATGACACGGTCACGCTCGAGAAGGCGGTGCGCGAAGCACTCGCCGCGAGCGACATGGTTGTGCTCTCCGGCGGTACGTCAAAGGGCGCCGGCGATTTGTCACACCGCGTTGTGTCACGGCTGGGCCAGCCCGGCGTACTCGTCCACGGTGTTGCGTTGAAACCCGGTAAGCCACTTTGTTTGGCGGTGATCGGCAATAAAGCGATCGTCGTGCTGCCTGGCTTCCCAACCTCGGCAATATTCACGTTTCACACTTTTGTTGCTCCGGTGATCCGCGCCATGGCCGGTCTGCCGCAGGAATCTGCAAAGAAAATAACTGCACGTGTCCCGGTACGTGTTGCGTCCGAACTCGGCCGCCGGGAATTTGTCCTGGTTTCGCTGATCGAGGGCGAAGGGGCGACGTTCGCATTTCCCACCGGAAAAGGCTCCGGAGCCGTCACAAGTTTTTCACAGGCCGACGGTTTTGTCGAAATCGATGCTCTTTCCTCAGCCCTCAGCGCCAACAGTGAAATGAGTGTCACGCTGATCGGCAGCGCCACCCACGCGTTGGACTTGGTTATCATGGGGAGCCACGATGTCGCTCTCGACGTGATTGTTGGATCACTCGCTGACCGTGGCTTTTCGGCGCGGACCTTGGCGGTCGGCAGCCTCGGCGGGGTCGCCGCCATAACCCGAGGCGAATGCGACATCGCGCCGGTTCATCTGATCGACCCTACAAGCGGACAATATAATAAGCACCTTGCAGGGCCTGGCATTTCGCTGGTCCCAGGTTGGCGGCGAATGCAGGGTGTTGTATTTCGGCGGGGCGACAAGCGTTTTGAAGATCGCAGCGCATCGGAAGCATTGAAGACCGTTCTTTCCGATAGCTCTGCTCTTATGGTCAACCGCAACGCCGGTGCGGGCACGCGCGTGTTGATCGATCGGTTGCTCGATGGCGCGCGTCCGCCGGGCTACGCCAATCAGCCGAAATCACACAACGCAGTTGCAGCTGCGGTGGCGCAGGGACGTGCCGACTGGGGTATCGCCATCGAACCGATTGCGAAGCTTTACGGGCTCGGATTTTTGCCTGTGTCGCCGGAACATTACGATTTTCTGATCGTGGAGAGCCGCCGTGAACGGCCGGCGCTGCAGGCTTTTCTCGCCACGTTGCGCAAAGAAGATGTTCGCGCTCGAATCCGCGAACTTGGTATGGAACCCGCCGGCTAAATTCCGCCGTGCCGCGCCAGTATCGGACATGACGATGTCGCGCCTGGTTAAAAGTCTGAGCATAGGCTTGCTGCTGGTGCCGCTTGCATTTTGCGCGGCATTTGCCCAGTTGCGCGGTCACGGTGGGCCGGTGCGGGCACTGGCAGTGTCTCCCGATGGGTCGCAAGCGATTTCCGGAAGCTTCGACACATCGGTGATCCGATGGTCGCTAACCCGCAATGTCGCCGAGCAAGTTCTTCGGTTCCATGACGGCGCGGTCAATGCCGTCGCGTATCTGAAGGACGGTCGAATCGTGACCGGCGGTGCCGATTCCCACATAGCTATCTGGACTGCCGGGCGACAACAGCCCGACAAGATTTTAGACGGTCATACAGGCCCCGTCGCGGCCCTGGCGGTTTCTCCGGACGGCACGTTGCTCGCATCCGCATCTTGGGACCACAGTGTCCGTCTCTGGCCGTTGGGCAGTGGTGCCGCTCCGCGTCTGCTCGAAGGGAATGCCCAGAACGTCAACGGCGTTGCGTTCTCAGCGAATGGCAGAAATGTTGTGAGCGCGGGCTATGACGCAACCGTGCGCATCTGGCCCACTGGCGGCGGAAGTGACACGATTCGCAACCTGCCAACGCCGCTCAATACGGTTGCGGTTGCCGGTGACGGAGAAATTGTCACCGCCGGTGCCGACGGCAGGGTTTATTTCCTGTCTGCACAAGGTGAGATTCTTGCTGATGTCGCGGCCTCGCCAACGCCCATTATTGCCATTGCCATTTCTTCCGACGGCAGTCTCGTCGCTGCCGCGGGAATTCGTGGCTCTGTTGCAGTGATCGAACGCAAATCACGCAAGCTTACGCACACGCTTGTTGGGCCCGGTTTGCCAGTGTGGTCGGTGGCGTTCTTTCCCGATAGTCGGACATTATTGACCGGCGGGGCCGACCGCACGATTCGTCGTTGGGATGCATCAAGCGGCGAACCGATTGGCGCAGTAGTCGTGGGCGCGCCAGAAGATCCCCTCGCAGCCTATGCCGGCGATCATGGTGCGGACGTGTTTCGCGCCTGTGTCGCCTGCCACACGCTTTCGCGTGCGGAAGGCAACAAAGCCGGCCCGACGCTTGCCGGAATTTTCGGACGCCGGATTGCCACGCTTCCGGGTTACAACTTTTCGCCGGCGCTCAAGAAGCTCGATATCGTATGGACACCGGAAACAGTTTCGAAATTGTTTGAAATTGGACCAGCCCACTACACGCCGGGGACAAAGATGCCGGAGCAGACAATCGGATTGCCGGAGGACCGCAAGGCGCTTGTGGATTTCTTGGCGAAGGCGACGAAGAAATAGTTATCCTTCGCTCTTTTCATCGCGCTCGCGCAGGTAGTCATCCGTGGTGCGCACCCTTGCGCGCGCTGGTGCGCCGAACGGGTCAAATTGTTCTTCCGCCATTGCCACGACGCGGCAGTCCTCGCACATGCGGATGACGTCGAGCCGTTTCTTGGAATCCTTGAACATCCAGTGCTTGCCTTCCAGCTTGGCAACAACACGCTCGACGGAGCTTTTCACCCCGAACGGCTTCCCGCAGCGGATGCATTCCGCAGGTTCCTCTTGCTTGACGATGCGGCTCATTGCGGTGGCCGCCCGAAAATCAATCTGCGGCCTCAGGCTGATCACCTTTTCCGGGCAGGTCGCTTTGCAGAGGCCGCACTGCACGCAAGCGTCTTCCGCGAAACGCAACATGGGCCGTTCGGGATCATCCGAAAGCGCGCCGGTGGGGCATGCCGACACGCATGAGAGACAAAGCGTGCAGCCTTCGACATTGACTTCGACGGTCCCGAATGGCGCTCCTGCCGGGAGCGGCACGGTGTCGACCGGCGCGGGCGCGGCGGCGTGCAACTCTCGCAGAGCGAGACGCAGCACCTCGCGCTTGCGGCCGGTCGGCGAAAAGCTGGCCGGCTTTTTCGTCGCATCGAGCGAAGCAATTGCGCGCAACGCGTCACCGAGGACATCGGGGTCGTCGGTCTCGATCGCCGCAACTCGAGGCCCATTGAATCCCAAGCCTTTCAAAATCGGTTCGGCCAGCGCAATCACGTTGTGAAGTCCGGCGATGTCATGGAGCGGCTTAGCCCGCGTCAGGAATCGCACGGCTGTGGCGCCATAGGCAATTGCCGCGGCAACCGCTTCCAGCCCGACTTGCGTGATTTCGTTGACTTCCATCGGAAGGACATTCGCCGGCAATCCATCGCCATGGCGAGCAAGTGCGTCGATCAACTCACCCCCATGGGTCGCATCATGAAACATCAGAACTGCCTGCGTTCCGCCGGCATCACGATATACCGAGAGCAATGTGCGCAATTTTCCAAGCAGCGCGTCCGACGGAGGCAGGGCGTAGCTGGCTGCGCCGGTCGGACAGGTCGCGGCGCATTGCCCGCAACCGGCGCAGATTTGAGCATCGATGGAAACATGATCTCCGGCCGGGATTATTGCGCCGGTCGGACAGAGGTCGAGGCAGCGGCGGCAACCAACAATTCTGGAACGTGAATGCGCGCAAAGGTCGGCGCTAAAATTGATATAGCGAGGCTTGTCGAATGTGCCGGTGAGATCGCGCGCCCTCAGTACCGCTCGCAGTACCGCAGCAGGATCGCCCGGATCGGCGCGCAAATAGCCATCGCGCAAATCCGAAGCGGGAAACAACGACGGGCCGCCGGAAAGGTCGACCAATATGTCGCAACGCGATATTGCGCCATCGCGAGGGACTGCGAATCTCAGCGTGTCGCGTGAAGACGGCGCCGGCGCGGCATAGTCATCGACCGTTACCTCAAACGCGCCCAGATACCCCTTGGCTGAACGAATATTACCCTGCACGACCGGGAATTCGGTTACGCGAGGAGGGACGATTTCGACATTGGGTTTGATTAGCACGGTGATATCGAGCTGATCCTTGAGCAGCTTTGCTGCTTCGATCACCTGCTCATCCTTGCCGTAAAGCAGCGTGATGCCGTCGCTCGTCAAAGGCACGAATGGTATTTCGGATACCGGTTCAGCGCTCGCCTCGATCAGCGCGGCCATTTTGGCGCCGGCTTTCGCCGACTCTTTTGCCCAGCCCGCTGTCTCGCGAATATTGACGAAAGTAAGCGCGCCGGCATCATCGACCTCAGCCGCGACTTCTTCGAACAATGGCGCCTCTTGGGTGCAGGCTACAATGATCTGTTCACCGCTACCGGCCGCCTTGCGGACACGTTCGAGTTCGGCGCGGCAAAATTGCCGGCCCTCAATTACAACAGAGTCGCGGCACGCGCGGCGCACCGTTTCGCCGTCGAGCGATATTGTGTCTTCGCAGGAGCAAATCAGGATATGACGCGGCCGTTCGGCCATTGGCTGATTAACCTTTTCATTTAGCCTGCCATTATCAGGGCAAACCGCGAATTCGGCGTTGCCGCAGCAGTAATTCCATCGCGGGTTTGGCCTCGGAGCCTAGCGTGGCTATAATTATATGTATCCACATAGGAAAGGTAGAGCGAGACACAATGCCGTTTGAGACGGCCCATCCCCGGACGCGCCTTGCGCCGGACCTCGCGTTGCCGCCGCCATTTTCGGCAGTGCGCTTGCGTGAGGTAGGGGACGCTTTCGCGCATGCAACATCGATTGCGGCCGAGCAGGGTGCCGGCACGCTCGTTTATGTGGGACGCTTCGATCTGGCTGAATTTGCCATTGTACTGGAACCCGATGAGCCGCTGGCGAGCGCGCGGCGTGCGTTCTATGCCGGCATGACGGCGCTCGCCGATGCCTTGGTCGCGCATGCGCAGCCCGAAACGTCGATCGTCATCGACTGGCCCGATACTCTTCTCGTTAACGGCGGGCTGGTCGGCGGCGGAAGGTTGGCCTGGCCGCGGGGACTTCGCGATGACGAAATTCCGCCCTGGCTCGTGTTTAGTGCAATGATCCGCACCGTTTCAATGACCGGAACCGAACCAGGCTTAAATCCTCTCGTCACGGCGCTGGAGCAGGAAGGCTTCACCGACGTGATGTCCACGCACGTCGTGGAAAGCTTTGCGCGTCATTTTATGTTGGCGCTCGATGCCTGGAAGGAAAGTGGATTCGATGCAGTCGCGAAAACCTATTTGGAACGGTTGCCGCGCGAGCAGGGATTGCGTCGCGACATCGACGAGAACGGTGATCTACTGGGCCGCCGCATGGGAAAGGTTGAGGTCATAAGGCAAGAACTTTTGCCGCGGCTCAGTCAGCCGTCCTGGTTCGATCCCGCAGCGAGAGGGCCGCGGACGTGAAACTCCTTCGCACGATACGTCTCGATCCCTCGGACACATTTATATTCGAGAAAGCGGCCGATCCGGGGGAGTGGGCTGTCTCGGGTGCGTTCGCATTCTGGAACAGAGATCCGCCGGAGCTGGAAGGCAAGACACGCACGGCATTTCGCAGTGGTTTTCTTGGCGTATCTACACTTGGGTGGTCGACGCTGGTGCAAATTGTCGAGGCGACCGAGGACGAACGCCATGCGGTCATTAATCTGCTGGCAGGGCACCTGGTTTCACAATTCGGCGCGCCCACGATCGACGATGCAGTTGCGGCCGCAAACGAAGAGATCGCTTTCGCAGAATCGTTATGCTCCCAGCCGCGCGATACTCTCGTCGCTGTCCATCGGACTTTTGAAGAGGGTGCGGTGCGAGAGTCATTCCGAACGTTGCGTCCGCGCAACGGTATTAAACCGGCCCGGGCTTTTTCCTTTCTGGAAGTCGAGGGCGAAGACGAGCAGGCGGACGACCACGTCAACCTGATCGCAATGGCCGGTCGGAAACACAAATGAAAGATTTCTGGATATCCAGTGGCCACCATCTGCTTGACCGCGACGAGAATGGCGGGCTGCACGTCACGGATGAGTTCCTCAAGCTGTATTTGGCGCGGCCCGAACTGTTGCCTCCCTCGGAGGCTTGTGAAGCCGAGCGCACGCTGCATGCCGCATTACTGGCCAATCCGCGGCTGGCAGTTGCGACATCGGATATCGACACCATCAATGACGCCGACGCGCGTGAAAATTGGAGACTGCTGATCGGCTTCCGCGACCGGTTGCTGCGTCACAAGACGCTGGAAGCCGCTTTCATCGAGCTTGCCCGTAATGGATTCGGGTCAATTCCGCCACTCTTCGTCAACCAGCTCGTGCACGTGATTTTGCGCAATGCACTCGACGATACGGGTGACGCACAGATGCTGCGCGCGGCCGAGCTTTTTTTCCGCGTTCAACGGATCACGTTGCATGACGGATCGCTGGTCGCGGCGGACGAAGAAACGGTTGGCGGGCTCAATGCCACGCCGGTCACGCCCCTTGTTTCAATGCTAGGCATTCCGGCTGAAGCCGAGATTGATATCATCAATGCGAACAATATGGATGAATACTGGGAACGTAGCGATCAATTCGACATGGCCCTCGACCTGACAGCAGGCCGTGAAGGGCTTGGGGCTCTGGCAAGGGTAATGGAGCGCTGGGTTGCGCATCTGCTCGGGACAGAGGTCGACATCGAGGCGCTGACGGAGCTGCATGACGTAAATCTCGCATGGTATGTTGGCCTTGACGCCGACGCTACAAGGTTCGGTGACATGCTTTGGCAAGGGCAAGCAATCGACGAAGCGACAATGGCGCGCGTGGTCGGGATTTTCAGGCTTAACTTCCGCGACTCGTCGGTGATGATGGAGAAGGTAAGGGGTGAGCCGGCCTATCTCATACTGATGATGACGCCGGACAAGACGGTTCGTATGAAGCCGCAAAATCTTGTCACCGGGCTGCCGGTGCGGCATTTGGAGGCCGTCGGTTGAGCGCTACCGTCCCACTTGCGAGCATTCCGGTCGGTGTTGTGGTCGAACGCAGCAAGGGCGCGAGTCCATGGGTGGATTTTCACTGGCGACCAGTGAGCGTACTTGCCGGTGTGCCGGAGACACCTCCCTGGACGAAACTCAAAGAGGATACCGATCGAACGTCATTTTACGCAGGCGCCACGGCCATTGAGCTGTATCGGACGGAAACGGCCCACTATCGCGATAATCTTCAGATGGATCCCCCGCTCTTGTGGGTGATCTTGCGGCCTGTAGATGCCGATCCTCCCTATGAGTTGGCTGCAGTGACAGCTGATCCCGCCGAAGGCGAAGGAATGACCGAGGCGGGGGCCAATATTGTTGAGGCCCTGCCGATGCCGGAGCCGTTGCAGGACGCAGTTGCGGCCTTTGTGGCCGAGCACCATGTTGAAAGGGCATTCGTCAAGCGTAAACGCGACCGCGCGAACCTTGATGCATTCGCACGGCGCGAGCCATCTGCACATAAAGATCGCAAATGAACGATCCCGACAATTTTCTGAGCCGTTGGTCCCGTCGCAAAAGCGAGGCCGGCGCGCATGCGGAACGGGCCGAAGAGGTGAAACTTGATACACCGTCGGGTGACGGTGATAAAATGCCGCCGGACAATCAAAATTCAGCAGCACCTGCGGCCGAAGTAGATGTCAGCCGGCTGCCTCCGATCGAATCGATCGGCGCTGAGACGGATATTTCGTCATTCCTCAAACCAGGAGTCCCGGACGCATTACGGCGTGCGGCGCTTCGCCGCGCATGGTCGGCTGATCCAACGATCCGCGAGTTTATGGGTCTCACGGAAAATTATTGGGACGCGGCTGGTCCCGACGGTGTTCCAGGATTTGGCGACCTTGACCCCAATATTGACGTCAAGCGGATGGTGGCCGAACTCTTCGGAGAAAGACCGCGTGAAGACACCGAAACGGAGGCGCAAGGCGTGCAACCCGTTTCTCCAGCATCTCCCGGCAAAACTCTGCAAACGGGACCGGAGGCTGGGCAAGGGGAGCAGACAAAGCTGCCGACATCTCAATCGGAAGACAGGATACCGCACCGCAGTATAAATGATGCGCCGCAACAGCGGCAGGATGAGTCTCAGCCACGACAAAAATTTGGACGGCGTCACGGCGGCGCAATGCCGCAATAAATAGCCGAAGGTTGATAACACCCCATAGCCTTAAGCTATTGACCCCTTCTCCGGTGGGCCAGTAGGCTTTCACCATCATAATTTGAAAAAGAGCAACGGATGCGAGACCCGGGCCTGTCCGAAGCTATTCGCGCCGCCGGTGGCGTGAGCGAACTCGCGCGTCAGATTGGTATCGCTCAGCCATCCGTTTCGAATTGGATTCGGGTTCCTGCGGAGCGCGTGACCTCGGTTGAGGCCGCGACCGGAGTGGATCGCGCAGTCCTGCGACCGGATCTCTACGACGGAAAACAGAGCGGGGATCGCGATGACGTAGATGAAGCGCGGGCGCAGGAATATGCGCTGCTCGCTACATTGCTTTTGCGCGCTCCCGATGCAGAGCTCCTATCCGGAATTTCCCAGTTACGCGCCGACGCCTCACCGTTGGGTTTGGCGCATGCCGCACTTGCTGAAGCCGCCGCCAATACGGGCGCAGAGCACATTGAGCGCGAATTCTTCGATCTGTTTATCGGGCTCGGTCGCGGCGAGTTGATGCCGTACGGCTCTTACTATCTCACCGGCTTCCTCCACGAGCGCCCGCTGGCGCGGCTCCGCGACGATCTGGCGCGCCTCGGAATAGCTCGCAGCGACGGTGTTGTGGAACCGGAAGATCATGCGGGCATTCTGTGTGAGATCATGTCCGGTCTTGCGAGCCGTCGGCTTCCATCTCCTCCCGATTCCGATCGACTCATTTTCGAAAAGCATATGGCGCCTTGGATCAGGCGCTTCTTTGTCGATTTGGAAAATGCGGAGGCTGCAGATTTTTACGGTCGGGTAGGCGCACTTGGTCGCATCTATATTGATATCGAAGCTGAGGCCTTTGAATTGCCGGGTTGAGGCGAGACGAAGGAACACAAGGAAGAATTCAAGGAGGGAACGGCGATGAAACAACAGGACAAATCAAAACTAGGCCGTCGCGACTTCCTGCGTGCGATGGGCGCCGGTGCAGGTCTGGCTGTGACTGCGGCTGCGCCGCTTGCAACCGAGGCCGCCGGTTCCGAAACGGAAGCGGAGAAAAAGAAGGCCAGATATCAAGCGAACTCGACCGACGTGCAGAGCTTTTACAAAGTTAACCGTTATCCGAGCTGAGGGAGATTCCGCCGTGCTGATCAAGAGAACAGAACGTCAAGCACGCCGCAGCAATCTCGCGGCGGCGATCGGCAATCAGGTTGCGGGCGGTCTCGATCGCCGCAGCTTCTTGCGCAGGTCCGGCCTGGTGGCGACAGGTCTTGCAACGATAGGAGCGTTGCCTCTGGCAACTGTGGAAAAGGCCAAAGCCGCCGGACCCAATGTAGCCGGCGCAACGATCCGCAAAAGTGTTTGCACACATTGTTCGGTCGGCTGCACCGTCACTGCCGAAGTATCGAATGGTGTCTGGGTCGGCCAGGAGCCGAGCTGGGATTCGCCGATCAATCGCGGTTCGCACTGCGCAAAGGGCGCGTCCGTGCGCGAGTTGGTGTCCGGCGAGCGCCGGCTCAAATATCCGATGAAGCTCACGAATGGCCAGTGGACTCGCGTGTCCTGGGACGTTGCGATCAACGAGATCGGCGACAAGTTAGGAGCAATTCGCGAGAAATCCGGCGCGGATTCCGTCTATTGGCTCGGTTCAGCCAAGATGACGAACGAGGGCTCTTATTTGTTCCGCAAGCTCGGCGCGTTCTGGGGCTCAAATAACACGGACCATCAGGCCCGTATCTGCCATTCGACTACCGTCACCGGCGTAGCCAATACCTGGGGCTACGGTGCAATGACGAATAGCTACACTGATATCCGCAATGCCAAGACCCAAATCGTTATGGGCGGCAATCCCGCCGAAGCACATCCGGTATCGTTGCAGCATTTGATCGAGGGTGCAGAGCTCAACAAGGCAAACGTGATCGTCATCGATCCGCGCCTGACCCGTACCGCTGCCCATGCGACGGAATATGTCCGCATCCGGCCCGGCACGGATATTCCGGTGCTGTACGGAATCATGTGGCACATCATCAAGAATGGCTGGGAGGACAAGGAATTCATCCGGCAGCGCGTCTATGGATTTGAAGACACGCGCAAGGAAATGGAGAAATGGAATCCCGAAGAGGTAGAGCGGGTGACCGGTGTTCCTGGCGCGCAGCTCGAGCGTGTCGCCAAGATGTTCGCAACACAAAAGCCGTCAACGCTGATCTGGTGCATGGGCCAGACCCAGCACACAGTTGGGACAGCCAACGTCCGGGCAAGTTGCATATTGCTGCTGCTTACCGGCAATGTCGGCGGACCCGGCACCGGCGCCAACATCTTCCGTGGCCACGACAACGTGCAGGGAGCAACCGACGTCGGCCTCGATATCGTGACGCTGCCATTCTACTACGGCTTGGCCGAAGGCGCGTGGAAGCACTGGTCGCGCGTCTGGGAAGTGGATTACAATTATTTGGTCGGCCGTTTCGATGACAAGAAGATCATGGAAACGCCCGGCATCCCGCTCACGCGCTGGTTCGATGCCGCGATTTTGCCGAAGGATCAGGTCGCGCAGAAAGACAACGTGCGCGCGATGTTCGTGCAGGGCCATGCCAGCAACAGCATCACGCGTATCCCGGAATCGATGAAAGGCTTGAAGGCGCTCGAGCTGCTAGTGGTTGCCGACCCGCATCCGACGACCTGGGCCTCGCTTGCCGTGCAGGCTGGGCGCAAGGAGAACATGTATCTGTTGCCTGTCGCGACCCAGTTCGAATGCAAAGGCTCGCGTGTCGCCTCCAATCGCGCGCTTCAGTGGGGCGAACAGATCGTCAAGCCGATCTTTGAATCGAAGGACGATCTTGAGGTGATGTACCTCATTGCCAAGAAGTGCGGCTTTGCCGACCAGATGTTCAAGAACATCAAAGTCGAGAACAACGTACCGGTCGCCGAGGACATTCTGCGCGAAATCAACCGTGGTAGCTGGTCGACCGGCTATTGCGGTCAATCGCCGGAGCGCATCAAGTCGCACATGGCGCATCAGGCCGACTTCGATATGCGGACCCAGCGTGCGACGACCGGTCCGAACAAGGGCGACTATTATGGCCTGCCGTGGCCGTGCTGGGGTTCTCCTGAAGTCAGGCACCCCGGTACGCCGCTGCTCTACAATGCCCATCTCTCCGCCATGGATGGCGGTGGCGTGTTCCGCGCGCGGTTTGGCATTGAACGCGAGGAGAAACGGCCGGACGGCTCAACCGTCAAGGTGAGCCTCCTCGCCGACGGTGCCTACTCCAAGGATTCGGAAATCAAGGACGGGTATCCGGAGTTTACGCTCGGCGTGCTCAAGAAGCTCGGCTGGGACAAAGACCTGACCGAGGCCGAAATTGCCGTCATCAACAAGGTCAATCCGACAACGCCGGATGCAGTTTCGTGGTCGCTCGATCTTTCCGGCGGTATCCAGCGCGTGGCGTTGAAGCACGGCTGCATACCGTATGGAAACGGCAAGGCACGCATGAACGCGTTCGGCCTGCCGGATCCGATCCCCGTGCACCGCGAGCCGATCTATACGCCTCGCGTTGATTTGGTGACGAAGTATCCGACCTTGCCGGACGCCAAGCAGTTCAGGCTGCCTAATATCGGCTTCTCGGTACAAAAGGCCGCGGTCGAAAAAGGAATTGCCAAGCAATTCCCGCTCATCCTTTCGTCCGGCCGGCTGGTCGAATACGAAGGTGGCGGCGAGGAGACGCGATCCAACAAGTGGCTCGCCGAACTGCAGCAGGACATGTTCATTGAAATCAACCCGGCAGATGCCGCCGACCGCGGCATCAAGGACGGCGGTTGGGTCTGGGTCACCGGTGCTGAAAACAATTCGAAGGCCAAGGTGAAAGCGCTGGTTACCGAGCGTGTCGGCAAGGGCGTTGCGTGGATGCCGTTCCACTTCGGTGGTTGGTTCGGCGGAGAGGACCTGCGGGCAAACTATCCGAAGGGTACCGATCCGATCGTGCTCGGCGAAAGCGCGAACACGATTACCACCTATGGCTACGATCCTGCGACCGGCATGCAGGAACCCAAAGTCACCCTCTGTCAAATTCGAGCGGCGTAAGGAGCGACGACCATGGCGCGAATGAAATTTCTCTGCGACGCCGACCGCTGCATCGAATGCAACGCCTGCGTCACGGCCTGCAAAAACGAGCATGAGGTTCCTTGGGGCATCAATCGCCGGCGTGTCGTCACGCTCAATGACGGCAAGCCCGGCGAGCGCTCAATTTCGATGGCCTGCATGCATTGCACCGACGCGCCTTGCGCGGCGGTCTGTCCGGTGAACTGCTTCTACACCACGGCCGATGCTGTGGTTCTGCACTCGAAAGATCTCTGCATCGGCTGTGGCTACTGCTTCTATGCTTGCCCGTTCGGGGCGCCGCAATATCCGAAGGTGGGTAATTTCGGTTCGCGCGGAAAAATGGACAAGTGCACTTTCTGCGCTGGTGGCCCTGATGCCGACAACAGCAAGGAAGAGTTTGAAAAATACGGAGCCAATCGTTTGGCTGAAGGCAAGCTCCCACTGTGTGCAGAGATGTGCTCGACAAAGTCGCTGTTGGCCGGCGACAGCGATGTCATCGCCCAGATTTATAAGGAACGCGTGTCCAAACGCGGGTATGGGTCCGGCGCTTGGGGATGGCAGACGGCCTACAAAGAAACAATTGCGACTTAGCTCAAGGCGGCGATGCGGGAGTTTTCGCGCCGTCTGTTGGTTTTGAAGTAAATTCGAATGCAGGGAGAATGAGTATGCCGAAACTTGTTGCGCATATGCGCTTGATCGCGGGCGCATTAGCACTTGCATTCATGGTCGCAATATCGTCACCGGTTTCCGCCCAGCACCGGAGCTGGGTCAATCCGACGCGCGATGCGGTGAAAGAGCAGCAACTCTTAGAACAGCTCAAGGCAATTCAAGGCCGCGGTACGATGCCGGATGTGAAGTCTTACACAATTGAGCATCCTGCCG
>Ga0134128_10004270_pt1 | contig 17508 bp, 14 predicted proteins | sample KB31754_FD_96462 | JGI IMG/M metagenome (GOLD analysis project Ga0134128, IMG submission 96462) | Terrestrial soil microbial communities with excess Nitrogen fertilizer from Kellogg Biological Station, Michigan, USA - KB3-175-4 | ecosystem: Environmental > Terrestrial > Soil > Unclassified ... | reverse complement strand
TATCGAAGGTTGCCACGACTCAGCTCGCATTGGAGAGTCTCAGGGCAAAGGACATCCCTCGGGCTCTGGAGTTGTTGGAGGTGGATCTTGACGCGAGCGTTCTCGCTTTGGCCAGACTTTCCAAGGAGGTCACGCCTGCCGACCGTGAGCGCGTGACGACTACCTTGCGTCAGATTCGCTCATACCGTCGCGCACATCCTCGCCAGGTTGAGGCTGATTTGAGTTCGTTGGCGAGCGGTTTACTTTCGCGTGCTGCCGACCAGGGTGGACACCGAGCCCAGAAAATACTTGAGGAGATTGGGGATTGAGATTTTCGTCACCTAACAAATCGCTGCAGCCAACGCGGGGCGGCGCTCTGGGTTCATCGAGGAGCCGCGGGTTGTTTTATATTGCAGTTCCCGCGTGGCTGAGCTCTAGCCGTTAGGCAGCTTGACGAGCGTTTATGAAAATGCGAATGATAGTTTGGATTAGCTCGACAGTCATTTTATGTCTGATGTCATTCTGGCTTGGGAAGTCAAGCCATCCGCGACCGACTTACGACTCAGTGCCTTTGGCGGATGACATGATGGATAATAGAGCAGTTTTGACGAATCTACGAGCTGGTGATTCTACGAACGCAATACAAAGTTTAGAGGCGATACTTGATTTGGAGACATACGATGCGATGCGTCAGAGACCATCGCTTCAAGACCGAGACCGGAGGATTTTGGACAAGGTTCTAGTGGCAGTTGCTCGCTACCGCGAGCAATTTCCAAGACCGATAGCATCCACAAACGGTTTTGCATTAGATTCGGCGGAATCACACAGTTATGAGAAGTGGGTCGCAGAGCAAGAGCAGATAGATGCTTTTCTCCACGATTTTGCCAAGCAGAGACCATGACCGAGCAGCCTAACACCGCGCTGGAGCCAACGCCGACTGCCTCTTGAGTTTATGGACGGATTGAGTTATACAACGATTATCGAGCCAACGGAGCCGCTCGCCGGTCGGCGTGGCTCAGCTTTGGATCGTTAGACGTATCTATGCCGCGGCGCGTTAAAGTTCGTTTGGTTGGCCTGCTTGTGATTGTGTTTGTGGGGCATCACAGCGGTGAGTTGCCATTCACTTGCTTATGTTCATAGAGCACCCGAAGATCATTATGGGTTATGGATGGGAGTCTTGAAGCCATTTGGCGGGCCGGTTTATTATGTTGGAAGCGACGGCGACTATTCGTATTTTCGGGGACATGGGATATTCTGTGACCGTTACAAGGTGCGGACATCTGAGTTACATTTACCTCACACTTTTCCGTTCGGTAAGGACAAGCCTTATGTTCTGACACTGGATATGGTGCCGGAGATTTGATTTATGCAGAACGATTCGCCTAACACAGCGCTGGAGCCAACGCCGACCGCCCCTTGAGTTTATGAATGGTTTTGATTTTACTTTGATTTTGGAGTTTTGTGAGCCTGCCGCCGGTCGGCGTGGCTCAGCTTTGGACCGTTAGGCGGCAAACGCACCATGAAAGCGCAAGTCACGAAATTTAGTTTGCTCCTTTCGCTCGTCGTTTTGACGGGATGTTTATCTATGAATCCCGAAAGAGCGCAGCGAACGGTCAGTCACTGGATTCCTCCGGGCACGCCCCAGGAGGCCGCGATTAGAATTATGAAGCAGCACGGCTTTGATAGCGGGTTGGACGATGGGCGGGCGGAGGGATCAACCGTTTACTGGTTTTCACGCGAAAACAAAACTACCAAAGATTTTTGGTGGTTTTACGTTCATTTCAAAGACGGAAGGGTAGAGTCAATTGAACATCTCGGAACCGGCAACGATTTCTTTGGGCCACATCTCATTCCGTCAGGAGCATGAATTTGCCGCCTAACACAGCGCTGGAGCCAACGCCGGCTACGCGGGTCAGTTTACGCTGCGGGTTTCGGGTTGGCGGGAGTGACCGGCGGCGTGGCTCAGCTTTTGGTCGTTAGGCTGCAAACGAGCGCGTGCATATGAAGATATTGCCAATTTTATTTACCGCAGCTTTGGCTTGCTGCTTTGGATGCGAGGGCACACATCAGCATTCCGACGCTGGAGAATACAAGGTGATACAGCGATATGACTATCCAGATTTGAACACCAACCAGAATTTTTCGACATTCTATGCTTTTCCGTGGCAGACGCAGTTGAGGCTTTATGAGCAGCAAGGCTGGAGCATTGATTCAGTTTTGTTCACCACAAACAGATTGGGTGTCGAAGCACTGATTACGTTGAAACATGCAAAGAAATAGTCAGACTTGTATTTTGCCGCCTAACACAGCGCTGGAGCCAACGCCGGCTACGCCTGTTTGTTTTCGCTCCGGGTTTCCGGTTGGCGGAAGTCACCGGCGGCGTGGCTCAACTTTTGGTCGTTAGCCCGCTACTCCAATGCTCAATCGCGATGCTCCAATTATTCTCACGCGTCCGCCGGGTTATCGTCCTGTCCCGCCGATTTCCTTGGGCGAGCCGGACACAATTCTGGAGGATGCGGCGAGGAGGATTTTTGCTGAACTTGGGATTTCCTCCATTCGATTTTTTGAGCCGCCGATGCCGAATCAAGATTACCGATGCTTTTGGAGCGGCACTCAGGACGGCATCGAGTATGAGGTTCGGCATGGAGAAGGACCTCATGCAGGCGAGTATCCATTCTGGATTTGGATCGGGCTTGAGCGCGGAGGTCACAGTGACGTGCTGACCGAGCAGGCTCATTCCGTTGCAGAGAGATTGCGTCGACATGGGTGGCCCAGTCTCGTAAGAGGTTACATTTCCGCCACGGGAGAGACGGCATTATGACGCAGGCTAACCATGCGCTGCAGCGGACCCGGCCATCGCGGCCGGGCTGCAATACAAGCTTCCCGCGGGCCGGGTCGCTGAGCTTGTGGCGTTAGGCCGAAACTCCACGCGAGTGATGGTGTTGGACATTTGACTATGAAAAAGCAAATCAGCGGATTCTTCCTTGGCGCGCTTTTCGGAGGCGTCGTTATCTTCACCATCGCAGGAGACAAATCGCATCCCACGGTTTGGGAATACAAAGCTGTAAATGAAAAGGTGCCAAGTTATCTTTATACGAAGACGCTCAACGATGCGGCGACAAATGGATGGGAGGTGGTTAGCTCACAAATCATTCTGAAAGAGCCGGAGACTCCTTCGCTTTCCGATAGCGTTGTTTTTATGGTTCTGAAGCATCTCAAACAGTGATTTAATGTTTCGGCCTAACACAGCGCTGGAGCCAACGCCGGTTACGCCGGTCAGTTTTCGCTTCGGGTTTCCGGGTCGGCGAGAGTCACCGGCGGCGTGGCTAAGCTTAGGTCGTTAGGCCGCATTCCACGTTGATGCCTTTGCAAATTCGATTGCTCAAGAATTTCGAAATGGCCTGCGGAGCGAAGCGGGGCCCGGAATGATACCGTCCCGTTTCAACGGCTTTCATGAGGCGACCAAAAGCGGTTAAAACGGCTAACACGTTCTCGATCGACTATTTTTCACCTGGCTAAAGCCCGCTAAAGCCGTGCCTGCTAATGAGAGGTGGCAGGGACGGTGGTTGGTGGGCCGTCCCCTTTCATCCGCCGTCGCTCAGAAGCTACGGGACAAGGCACCGGTCCCCCTTTGGGGGGAGGGAGAAACTGTATCGCGCTTTCTGGCAATTGCGAGTCGTGCGAGTCTATCCAGTGCTCGACTCATTTAACGATTTAACCTATTTAACTTATTTAACAGCTTATGATTCTGGAAAAATTCAAACTGAACGGAAAAGTGGCCATTGTCACCGGCGCGGGACGCGGGCTGGGGCAGGGCATCGCGATTGGGTTGGCGGAAGCGGGCGCGGATGTTGCGCTGGTGGTTTCCGGAACGACCAACGATGAGACGGCGAAAAAAATTCACGCGCTCGGCCGACGCTCCTGCACGATTAAGGCGGACCTGCTGAAAAAAGAGTCGGTCGCGAGAATTGTTGAGACGACGGTTAAAGAGCTCGGCGGCATTGATATTCTAGTGAACAACGCGGGCATCATTCGCCGCGCGCCGTTGCTGGAATTTTCCGAGCAGGATTGGGACGACGTGATTCAGATCAATCAAAAGAGTTTGTTTTTTCTCGGGCAGGCGGCGGCCAAACAAATGGTGAAGCAAGGGCGCGGCGGAAAAATCATCAACGTGGCGTCGATGCTGTCGTTTCAGGGCGGCATTCGCGTGCCGTCGTATACGGCATCGAAGAGCGCGGTGATGGGATTGACGCGCATCATGGCGAATGAACTCGCGGCGCATAACATCAATGTGAACGCGATCGCGCCCGGCTATATGGAGACGGATAACACGGCGGCGTTGCGCGCGGACGAGAAACGCAATGCGGAAATCCTGGCGCGCATTCCGGCGGGACGCTGGGGCACGCTGGAGGATTTGAAAGGCGCGGCGGTTTTCCTGGCGTCGGCAGCTTCGGATTACATGCAAGGCTATACGATCGCGGTGGATGGCGGGTGGCTGGCGAGGTGATTTACGATTTACGATTGGCGATTGAAGATTGGCGATTGGCGATTGGGAACCCCAGGGATTTCGCGCGCTCTTCCCCCTGACCCCGGCTCTCTCCTCGGGGAGAGAATTCCCCGAAACAAATCGCGCATTGAACCCATGAACTTTCCTGGGAGCGCCGCCGTCTCGGCGGCGAGCATCTTGCCTTTGAGAGCGACTCTCCGGCGGGACGCCGGCGCTCCCAGGTTCATGGAAAGGGGGAAATTGTGTCGCGTGTTTTGATTTTCGATTGTGATAGGACTCAATCCAGCGAAGAAGTTGGCGTGAATAACAAATGCAAAAAATAAATGGGCGAGTGCCGTGCGCGGGCTTGACCGCGGCCATTCAAAAAGTCCACTCTGGCAGCCGGTTCTGAATTTCTGAAATCTTCGGAGCAACATTTTGACGAACCACTGCGAAATGACAATCCAAGCCAGGCCGGCTCTTCGAGGCGGTCGCGGCTCGGGATTTTGCAAACACCCCATCCCCTGAACATGCCTACTGAATCCGTTTCCCCCGGACAAAGCGCGCCTTCCAGCGCCCACCCTTCCAGCGTGATGACAAACATACGCTGGGTCATCTGCGCCCTGTTGTTTTTCTCGACCACAGTCAACTACATGGACCGGCAGGTCATCAGCTATTTGAAGCCGTTTTTTTGCACGGCGCTCGACCATGGCGGCTTTGGATGGACCAATTCGCAGTTCTCGTATCTGACTTCGTTCTTTACCGGCGTCTATGCGTTCACGACGATTTTCGCCGGCTGGTTCATTGACAAAATCGGCACCAAGCTCGGCCTGGCGCTTTCGCTGATAACGTGGTCAATCTTCGGAATCGCGAATGCCTTCATTGGCGGCGCGCTCTCGGCGCATATTGCGATTCGCAGCCTGTTCGCAGTGGGTGAAGCGGGAAACTTCCCGGCGTCGATCAAAACAGTCGCCGAATGGTTTCCGAAACGTGAGCGCGCGCTGGCCACGGCGATCTTCAATGCCGGCTCCAACGGTGGCGCGATGGTTGCCGCATTCCTGGTCCCATCCATCATGGTTTGGTTCGGCTACGAGCGAGGCTGGAAAATCGCGTTCATTGCCACGGGTGCGATTGGCTTCCTCTGGCTGTTTTTTTGGTTCGCGTTTTACAATCCTCCCACAAAGCATACGGGTGTTTCGAAAGCCGAACTGGATTACATTCACATTGACGACGAAACCGTGGCCGATGCGCCCACGGGCGACAAGATCGCCAAAGTTCCGTGGAGCCGGCTGTTCCGTTATCGCCAGCTTTGGGCGTTCTTTGCCGGGAAATTCATGACCGATGGCATTTGGTGGTTTTATCTGTTCTGGCTGCCGGACTATCTGATTAAACAATTCAACATGACGGAGAAGGATGTCCGGCTTCCCACATTCATTGTGTACGGAGTCTCGATCATCGGCAGCATTTACGGCAGCAGCATTCCATTGAAACTCATCAAGCGCGGCGTGCCGGTGTATCAGGCGCGCATGACCACGATGTTTATCATTGCACTTTTTCCGTTCGCGGTTTTGCTGACGCAATACTTTGGTGATGTCCGTCATTTCGGGCACTCGGCTGCCTTTCTCGCGGTGGCGATGATCGCCATTGGCGCGACGGCTCACCAGGCCTGGTCGGCGAATTTGTTCACCACCGTCTCGGATATGTTCCCGAAAAAGACCATCGCGTCCGTCGTCGGGATCGGCACGATGGCCGGGGGCATTGGCGGCGTGATCATACAACTGCTCCAGGGCAAATTGCGCGACGCGTTCCTTCAAGCGCCGCAAACGGCTTATTTCATCATGTTTATCGTCTGTGCGTTGAGCTACCTGATCGCGTGGTGCCTCATGAAGGCCCTCGTTCCGCGGCACAAACCCATCACGGATTTATAATCGGATTCGTCAACGAACATGAGCGAGCAAGTTTATCTGGGAGTGGATCTCGGAGCCGAGAGCGGCCGCGTCATTGCGGGATTGTGGGACGGCAAACGCATGAAGTTGGAGGAAATGCACCGCTTCCCGAATGGCGGAGTGGCCATTGCGGATTCGCTGCGCTGGAACACGCTCGGATTGTGGAATGAAATCCAAACCGGCCTGACCGCGGCGGCAAAAAAATTCGGCAAATCGGTCGTCTCCGTCGGTGTGGACACGTGGGGCGTGGATTACGCGTTGCTCTCGAAAAGCGGTGAGATGTTGGGATTGCCATTTCATTATCGCGACGGCCGCACACGCGGGATGTTTCAGCGCGCGTTTGCGAAAGTGCCGCGCGAGGAAGTTTTCGCGGCCACCGGTTTGCAGTTCATGGAGATGAACACGCTCTATCAACTGCTCGCGCACCAGAAAAATAATCCCGAATTGCTGGCGGCCGCCGAGACGCTGCTGATGATGCCGGATTTTCTGCATTACTGCTTGTCCGGCGCGCGCGTGAGCGAATTCACGATCGCGACGACGAGCCAGTGCGTGAATCCCCGGCAACGCGCCTGGGCAAACGACTTGCTCCAGAAACTTGGGCTACCCACAAAAATTTTTCCGGAAATCGTTCCGCCCGGTACGCGCATCGGGCAATTGCGCGCCTCACTCGCGGAGCGCACCGGCCTCGGGCCGATTGCCGTGGTGGTGCCGGCGGCGCATGACACGGGATCAGCAGTCGCCGCGGTGCCGACGACGAATACCGGCAAGGCGAACTGGGCGTATCTCAGTTCCGGCACGTGGTCGTTGCTCGGTGTGGAATTGCAGGACGCGCTCCTTTCGCCGCGCGTGCTCGAACTGAATATTACCAACGAAGGCGGCGTGGACGGCACGTATCGTTTGCTGAAAAACATCATGGGCCTTTGGCTCGTGCAGCAATGCCGCCGCTCGTTCATCGAGAAGGGGAAGGACATTTCCTACGAGCAATTGGCGCAAAGGGCGTCCGAAGCGCCGGCGTTCCGTTCGCTCGTCGATCCGAATGATGATCGGTTTCTCAATCCGCCGGACATGCCGAAGGCGATCCAGGATTTTTGCCGCGAGACCGGCCAGCCCGTGCCGGAAACCGAAGGCCAATTCGCGCGGTGTGTATTCGAGAGTCTCGCGCTCACGTATGCCAGCACGCTTGAGGGCCTCGAAGCTTTGACCGGCACCAAGATCGACGCCGTGCACGTGGTGGGCGGCGGTTCGCGCAACACGCTATTGAATCAATTCGCGGCGAACGCGTGCGGCCGACCGGTGATTGCGGGGCCGGTGGAGGCGACGGTTTTTGGCAATCTGCTCGTGCAGGCGCGGTCGCATGGGGAAATCAAAACGCTGGCGGATATTCGTGCCGCGGTCCGCGCGTCGAGCGACGTGACGCAATGCGAGCCGGAAAATGCGGCGGCGTGGCAGGATGCGCGGGGAAGGTTTGCGAAGTTGCGCGAGAGGAAGGGTTAAGCGGCGGCGGTCATAGACCACCGCTACAACGGTGTGATTGTGAATATCTGCGTTCGCAAACTGCATTGACTGTGTCGCTTGAGGCATACAGATTCTCCGCTGTATGAAAGCCGTTACAAAGGCCAATGCGATGACTCCCACTCGGCAATCGGCAATCGCCAATCTTCATTTTTCCGTTCCGACAGTGGACACCGTGATGGCCGAGGAGCGTGCGGCGTCGTTCAGCAAGCGCAGCATCAAAACCAGCGCAAAGCTCGCCGGCCTCAAGATGGCCGTGAGCATGATGGACCTCACCACGCTCGAGGGAAAAGATACGCCCGGCAAAGTCGCGTATCTCTGCCGCAAGGCGCTGCAGCCAGCGGAGCCGAAATACGGCGTGCCGAGTTGCGCGGCAGTGTGCGTGTATCCGAACATGGTGAAATACGCGCGAAAATTTCTCGGCGAAAATTCGCCCATGCACGTGGCTTCCGTGGCGACTGGTTTTCCGAGCGGGCAATATCCATTGCGCACGAAACTGGAGGAGGTTCGGCGCGCGGTCGGCGAGGGCGCGGATGAAATCGACATGGTCATCGATCGCGGCGCGTTTCTCGACGGCGATTACGGCAAGGTGTTCGACGAAATTGCCGCGACCAAGGAAGCATGCGGCGCGGCGCATCTCAAAGTGATTCTCGAAACCGGCGAACTCGTTACCTATGACAACGTGCGCCTCGCCAGCCAGATCGCGATGGAAGCCGGCGGCGATTTCATCAAGACCAGCACCGGCAAGGTGAATCCCGCCGCGACGATGCCGGTGACGCTCGTGATGCTGGAGGCGATTCGCGATTATTTTTTTGCGACGGGCATTCGCATTGGGATGAAACCGGCGGGCGGCATTCGCAATTCCAAAATGGCGCTTGCGTATCTCGTGATGGTGAAGGAAACACTGGGCGACGATTGGCTGACTCCGGATATGTTCCGTTTCGGCGCGAGCACGCTCGTGAATGATGTGTTGATGCAGATTGCCAAACAGGTGGATGGAAATTACCAGGGTTCGGATTATTTTTCATTGCCATGAGGTTGTTGCCATGATTCAAAAATTTTCACGCGCAACGAAGTCAGCATCGCTGCGCTTGCTGACTTTGAAATTGGGGCAAAGCGGCAGCTTTGCCCTACCTTTATTGGTCGCGGCGTTGCTTTGCTTGTCTTACGGGAGCGGTTTTGCGGCGGATACAAATGCTTTAGCGAAATTACAGAACGTCCATCGCATCGTTTTTCTCGGCGACAGCATCACGTACGCGGGCGGGTATGTGGCGGATGTGGAAGCTTATTATGTCACACGATTTCCGAAGCGGCATTTTGAGTTCATTAACGTGGGGCTTTCCAGTGAGACGGTTTCGGGATTGAGCGAGGCGTCGGAAAAAAATCCGCGGCCGGATTTGCATGAACGGCTCGGGCGCGTGCTGGAAAAGACCAAGCCCGATCTTGTTTTCATCTGCTACGGCATGAATGATGGGATTTATAGTCCGCCGGATGAAGCGCGGCTCAAGGCTTTCGCGGATGGCATGAAATCGGTGCACGAACAAATTGCCGCGGCGGGCGTGAAAAATATCATTCACATTACGCCGCCGGTTTTTGACCCGGTTGGGGCCAAGGCGCGGCTATCCACCAATGACTCGTATGGTTTCAGTCATCCGTATGAGGGATACAACAAGACGCTCGATCAATTTTCTGATTGGCTCGTGGCGCAGCGGAAGGTTGGCTGGCAGGTGGCGGATTTGCATTCCGGGATGAGCCGCTGGCTCGGCGAACAGCGTCAGCACAACCCCAATTTTAATTATACCAAGGACGGCGTGCATCCGGACGGCGCGGGGCATTGGGCGATGGCCAAGCAGGTGTTGCTCTACCTCGGCGCCAATGACGTGGAAAAAGATCCCAGCCCGGCTTCAATGGTGGCGGGGAATCCGCACGGCGAGGAAATTTTGAAATTGGTGCGGGAGCAGGAGGAACTGCTGCGCGACGCGTGGTTGAATTTTTGCGGTTTCAAACGGCCGGGCGTGAAAGCGGGATTACCGGTCCCAGACGCTGAGGCGAAATCGGCGGAACTGGATAAACAGATTCGCGAATTGGCAGTGTCCGCTAAAAATTAGAATGAAAATGTTTCGTAGACATTTTGAGAAAGTCTTTGCGGTGGAGTGCTGTTATCGCACCACGAAATCAGCGTCGCTGCGCTCGCTGATTTTGAAATTGGGGCAAAGCGGCAGCTTTGCCCTACCGGTTTTAGGTGTTTTGGGTGCGTGGCGCGAATGTTCTAGCCTTTAGTCCTGTAGTCGGATTTAAATTTTTTTACGAAGTGAAATGAAAACGAACTCCACTAAACCCGCGCGAGTCAAACTCGCACGGCTCGAACTCGTTCCGGCCAATGGCGGCCACGCGGTGGTGCCGCTGAAGGACCGGCGGTTGAATTTTGGCGCGAAGTGGGATTACGCGCCGGCGCCTGAGGATTCGAAGAATTATGTCATCGCGCCGCGGCATCAGTTGTTCATCAACGGGAAATTCGTCGCGCCGCGTTCCAAGAAATATTTTGATTCGGTCAATCCGGCCACGGAGCAAAAGTTGACGGAGATCGCGGCGGCGAACGCGGCGGACGTGGACAGCGCGGTGAAATCCGCGCGGCGCGCGTACGAAAATGTCTGGAGCAAAATGCCGGGACGTGAGCGTGGCAAGTATCTATATCGCATCGCGCGCATCATCCAGGAAAAGGCGCGCGAATTGGCGGTGTTGGAGACGATTGATGGCGGCAAGACGATCAAGGAAAGCCGTGACGTGGATTTGCCGCTGGTGGCGGCGCATTTCTTTTATTACGCGGGTTGGGCGGATAAGTTGAAATACGCGTTCCCGGGCAAAACGCCGCAGCCGCTGGGCGTGGCGGGACAAATCATTCCCTGGAATTTTCCGCTATTGATGGCGGCCTGGAAGCTCGCGCCGGCGCTCGCGTGCGGGAACACCGTGGTTTTGAAACCGGCGGAGACGACTTCGATCACGGCGTTGCGGCTGGCGCAAATTTGCCAGGAAGCGGAACTTCCCGAGGGCGTGGTGAATATCGTGACTGGGGCGGGGGAAACGGGTGCGGCGCTGGTGAATCATCCGGACGTGGACAAAATTGCGTTTACGGGGAGCACTGAAGTGGGCAAGGCGATTGCGAAGATTGTGGCAGGTTCGCACAGGCAAGATGCCTGTGCCACTAAACGCCTGACGCTTGAACTCGGCGGCAAGGCGGCGAATATTTTGTTTGAAGACGCGCCGATTGACCAGGCAATTGAAGGTGTCATTGCGGGAATTTATTTCAACCAAGGTCACGTTTGCTGCGCTGGGTCGCGATTGTTCGTGCAGGAAGGGATTTATCGGACGGTGATCAAAAAATTGCGTGATCGCATCCAGACGTTGCGCGTGGGAAATCCGCTGGACAAGAACACGGACATCGGCGCAATCAATTCCAAGCCGCAGCTCGACAAAATCAAAATGCTCGTGCAAAGCGGTGTGGCTGAAGGCGCGGAGTTGAATCAGTCGAGTTGCGCGTTGCCTGCGAAGGGGTATTGGTTTCCGCCGACGTTCCTGACGGGCGTCACACATGCACATCGGGTGGCGTCCGAGGAGATTTTTGGCCCGGTGTTGAGCGTGATGACGTTTCGCACGCCGGAGGAAGCGTTTGAGCGCGCGAATAATATTCCTTACGGCCTGAGCGCGGGCGTCTGGACGGACAAAGGCAGCAAGATTTTCAAGATGGTGAACAAGCTTCGCGCCGGCGTGGTTTGGGCGAATACTTACAATAAGTTTGATCCGACCAGTCCGTTCGGGGGCTACAAGGAAAGCGGGTTCGGTCGTGAGGGTGGGTTGCAGGGGTTGGCGGCGTATTGCCGGGTGGGTTGAACGGACTGATCGTAGCTTAGTAAGGATATTGTTGTTGTTTACGCCCTGCCATCATGTCAGCGGCTAGATGCAACCTCGCGGCGGTCGCCTCGTCCAACTCGCGAAGTTGTTTTAAAGGCAGGCTTTGACCAAAACAACTGTCACTAAAGTAAGATCCAGCGAGAATTCCGACCGGCCGAATCGCAAAATCAAACTCATCCAAGGCCTGCTGCGCTTCAAAGAACGAAAATTCGTGTTCCGTATTTATTTCTGAGCGACGTGCTGTCTTCATCAGATAACAACAGAGAACAGCCCTTGCTTTATTTTCTAAAGACATTTTTGGTCCAAAGATAATGCCTTTAACATTTTCCAAAGAAATTCTTAAAATGCGGGCGTCCGGCAGAAGGGAACCGTGTCCTGGAAAAAATGCCCTAATTTCTTTTTCATAGCGCCAACCCGAGTCTTTAACCAATCCAATGAGGTGCTCTTTCTTCTCTTCTGCGTCTCCGCCAAGGTTCAGTGGGACATCATAGCGGTCCTCTTGTTTCGTATACGAGAATTGGTGGATAAGCCGATGGAAGGCATTCACCTTTGGTAGTTTTTTTCCGTATTTGACCGTTTTTAGTTCTAAATGCTCATCTTTATAAATGCCAATCTCGGTGACGTCCATGTTGCCCATTTTAGATGGCCGGGTGCCATGTAGGATGTTGTGGTCCGAGAGAACCTGCACCTTGCCGTCGCCAGTTTCAAACACTCTAACAAATCCTTTTTCTGCGTCCGCATAGTGGCCCCACATTGTAGGATTTGTAGCATTCAATGCGAACGAAGCTATATATTTTTCGTCTAAAAGCAGGCGCGGTAAACCTTGTTCAATGAAGTTGCGGGCGGAATCTTCGGTGGCGCGCAACAAATCGGGCTGCAATTTTCCCGTTCCACAAAACTGCATTGCTTTGAAAAATGCGGGATTGAGACTTTCTATTCCAAAATCCCGATTCCCTGCGATCTTCTTTAATTGGTGCCCGACCGCATTGCTCAAATCGAGAATTTGCTGAATTTCCTCTTTCCTGCGTTGAACATAGCGAGAACAAAAACATACGTGTTCCAAAACAAATTGTGCCAAGCGTTGCCATAGCTCTTCGCTTCCTTTTAGAATAAATCGAGGCCGACATTCGCTCGCATCATTTAGCTCACCGGGAGAGGCGAAATAAACTTCACCGCGCCGTAGCATATTGAACTCGAGATTGGCAGATTTTTGATATTTATAAAAAAGCATTCCGCGTATGGCAATTTGTCCTCCTGGCTGGAATTTACACAAGAACTATCCGATTTCGGCGGATTTCGCTTCGGTGTCTTTCCTGTCCGGTTTGGGCTTCGGCGGATATTCTTCTATGAGTGAACGACCGGACCGACCAACAGCTTTTGCGCGATTACGTTCAAAATCGCTCGGAAGCGGCGTTTGCGGAGTTGGTTCAGCGGCACGTTGATTTTGTTTATTCAGCGGCCATGCGTCTGGTGGGGAATCCGCAATCCGCGGAGGACGTGACGCAGGGAGTGTTCGTTTGCCTGGCACAGGACGCCGCGCGGGTGGCGGAGCATCCGGTTTTGTCCGGCTGGCTGCATTGCACGGCGCGCAATCTTTCGACGAACAGCATCCGCGCCAGTATCCGCCGCACCGCTCGTGAACAGGAGGCAGCCGTGATGAATGAATTACTTGCCGGAGGCTCGAACGCGCTTTGGGACTCGCTCGCGCCGCACCTCGATGCCGCGCTCGGCGAACTGGCCGCCACCGATCGGGACGCGCTGTTGCTGCGTTATTTCGAGCGGAAGTCGGCGCGCGAAATGGCGCAAATCCTGGGCACATCGGAGGAGGCGGCGCAAAAACGCGTGAGCCGCGCGGTGGAGCGGTTGCGTGAATTCTTTTCCAAACGCGGCATCGCCATTGGAGGTGTGGGACTGGTGGTGGCGATCTCAGCGAACGCCGTCCACGCGGCGCCCGTGGGATTGGCCGCCACCATTTCGACGTCTGCCGCGGTCGCGGGAGCTGCCGTTCACGCTTCCACTGCGATTACAACAACGAAAGTGATTCTCATGACGGCAGCGCAAAAAACTTTATTGGGACTGGCCGTGGCGGCGGCGTTGGCGGCTCCATTGCTGACGCACCTGCACGCCAAGTCGCGGCTGCGCGAGCAGGAAGCGGCGTTGAGCCGCGGCGCTGAGGCATTGGTGAGGCTTCGCGCGTCTGATAAACGTTCTCTATTCCCGGCCATTGCAGCAGATGTGCCGGCTTCGCAAACCGAACAATTCCACGAAGTGCTCAGGTTGCGTGGCGAAATCACGGGGTTGCAGTCGGAAATTCAGGAGCGTTCGAATGTCAAAACAAACGCGCCGCTGACGCGGGAAGAAAAGTTGGCATCGCTGCGGCAATATTACGCCGACCGCGTGCATTGGCTGAAAGACGAGTTCGCGGCGAATCCATCCCAACAGGTGCCGGAACTCCAGTACCTGTCTGAGGATAAGTGGCTGGAGTTGGTTGAATATGATCAACGGGCCAGTGATACGAATAACACTTACCTGACAAATCTGATGGCGGAGGCGCGGGGCAGCGCTCAAATTGATTTTGCGATGCAGAACCTGGAACCGGCCCTCCAGAAATTTCTGAAAAAAAATCATGGTCGATTTCCAACGGATATTTCTGAATTGGTGCCTTACCTGCCCGCGCCGGTTGATGCTGCTTCTTTGCAGGATTGGACTGTCCTGCCGATGAGCAGTTTTCTCTTTCAAACGGGTCTCGAGGGAGATTGGGCGATCACACAGAAAGCTCCGGTGAATGCCGCGCGCGATTCCCGTCTGATAATGGGAGCAAAAGGAGGGCACATAGAAAATGCCAACCCAAAGGCCTGGATTTCTGCGAACAACCAGCCATGAAAAGGTCGACCTTCGTTTTGCTGGTTGCGTTTGCTTTTGCCGGGATCGCGGCGTCCTTGCTGTTGCAACGCCACGGCGCAGCGGCGATTCGAGAGGATCAAAATTCATTGCGCCTGCAACAGGATGAAATCGAGCGCGTCACAGCGGAGAGTCATCTTCTCTCCAGTGGCGTGGCTGAAACGGAGCAAGTTGCGAATGCGCGCGGGACCGATTATGCCGCGGAATTGGGGCGATTGCGGGCGGAGGCCGCGGCATTGCGCGCACAGGAAGTTCAATTGAGCAACCAGCAATGGAGCATCCGGTTGTCCGCCGGCGTCAGTCTGCTCTCGGTCGGAAATCGCAATTTGACAGAGCATAACAGGACGATCGAGTCAACAATGGCAGGTGGCCCGCGGCCGGGCAGCGGCAAGCTCAATGACGCGCGGAGTTTTGCCGCGGCCTTGCGCAAGTACGCCCGGGAACATGAGGGACAATTTCCGTCGACGCTCGATCAAGTTACGGCCTATTTGCCGCAACCACTGACGAACAATGCTCCCGGTTGGCTCAACGCGCCGGTAAGCGGGACGAATGATTTCGAGATTGTTTATCAGGGGTCGACCAATGAACTCGGGAACATTCCGGCGCGGCGCGTGGCTTTGCTTCGGGAACGTCAGCCGTGGCTGACGCCGGACGGCAAATGGGCGCGGGCTTATGGATTTGTGGACGGCGCGGCCGAAATTGATGTGTCTGACGATAATTTCCAATCGTGGGATGAGGTGCATGTGGTGCCTCCGGCTGCGAATCCATAGTTTTGGTCAGCGAACGTGGCTTAGAGAATAGTCGAACAGAGCCGATACACTCGCTGCGCTCGCCCGGCTTCGCCGGAAAGTGAGGGATGTTCTTACGATTTAGCCCCGGGCAAGTCCGCTGCGCGGACTTGCCCGGGCTACCATCTGGCGCTCCTCCGGAGCTTCAAATGGTGTCGACGATGCGGCCGCAGAGACGGCGGCGCTCCCTGGAGCCCGTGATGGTTCGATTGAGCATTTTCCTAAAGGTTCAACGCCCATTCGCCTGGATGCGATTGCGAAATGGGAACGTCGGCGCTCCCTCAATCATTAGTAAAATTTTTTCAGTGATGGCCATGCGCTATGCATTGACATCGGTTGGTACGCCATTACTCTGTTTTGGCTAGCCCATCCTGCAATTGGACGGGCGCAAACCAAACGTGGCAGAGAAAGACGATTACTTGGTGGACATGCTGGTGGACCTTGGCTTCGTAGCCGCCCCACAAGTCCAGGCCCTACGTGCAGAGGCGAATTCCGCTGGAGTTGGCGTCGTTGATTTGATGCTCGCCAACAAAATCATCCGGCCGGCGGATGTCACCCAGGCGAAAGCGGCGCATTTCGGCGCGGAAGTGGTCAATCTTTCCGAAATCAATATCGCGGACGATGTCATCGCCACGGTGCCCCGTCATATTGCGAAAAAATATCGCGTCGTACCAGTTTTCAAACATGGCAATGCCTTGACGATTGCCCTCGCGGATCCTTCCGACCTCGATACGATTGACAGTTTGAATCATTTGCTGCGGATGGAAATCATCCATCAGGTGGCGTCCGAGGCGGACATCGAGGCGGCGTTGGGCAGGTATTACGGCGCGGAAAAGACGACTCTCGAACAAGACGAACGGTTTAAGGACGTCATTCAGACATTGACGCGCGAGCACGTCGAGGCGGTCAAGGAAGAAGGCGGCGTGGTGGAGGCGGACGCGCCGCTGATCAAGCTGGTGAACCAGATCATCATCGATGCGTTCAAAATGCGCGCGTCGGATATTCACCTGGAACCGCTGGCCAAGAGATTTCGCTTGCGGTATCGCATCGACGGCATGATGCACGAGGTAAAGTCGCCGCCGAAACGGTTGCAGGCGGCCATTATCGCTCGTCTGAAAATCCAGTCGAACATGTCCATCGCGGAACACCGCATCCCGCAGGACGGACGTATTCAATCGCAGGTGGGGCCGAAGGTCATCGATTTGCGCGTGTCCTGCCTGCCCACGAACCATGGCGAAAGCATCGTCATGCGTATTCTGGACAAGGAAGGGCTGAAGCTCGGTCTCCCGGAATTGGGCTTTTTCACGGACGACCAGCAGACGTTCGAAAAACTGATTGGCTTGCCGGACGGCATTTTGCTCGTGACCGGCCCGACCGGTTCGGGCAAGACGACCACGCTGTATTCCTGCCTGCACTTCATCAATCGTCCCGACCGCAAGATCATCACGGTGGAAGACCCGGTGGAATATATCCTGGCGGGCATCAACCAGGTGCAGGTGGCGGAATCGGTGGGGTTGTCGTTCAGCATGGCGTTGCGCTCGATTCTTCGCCAGGCGCCGAACGTGATCATGATTGGGGAAATTCGCGACCTGGAAACCGCTTCCATCGCGATCAATGCCTCCCTGACCGGTCACCTGGTGTTCTCCACGCTGCATACGAATGACGCGCCCGGCGCGGTGACGCGTTTGATTGATATCGGCGTGAAACCATTTTTGGTGGCCTCATCCACGCGCGCGCTGATGGCGCAACGGTTGGTGCGCAAAGTTTGCCGCAAATGCGCGGCGCCCTACATGCCGACGGAGGCGGAATTGCGCGCGTTGGGCCTGGATGCGGCGACAATTGCCAATGCGACGCCGATGAAGGGCCGCGGTTGCGCGGATTGCTCGAACACCGGCTGCCGCGGACGCTTCGGCGTGTTCGAAATCTTCGTCATTGATGACGAGGCCCGCAAATTGATTTACGAAAAGGTGCCGACTTCGGTCCTGCG
>Ga0134128_10004269_pt1 | contig 17510 bp, 33 predicted proteins | sample KB31754_FD_96462 | JGI IMG/M metagenome (GOLD analysis project Ga0134128, IMG submission 96462) | Terrestrial soil microbial communities with excess Nitrogen fertilizer from Kellogg Biological Station, Michigan, USA - KB3-175-4 | ecosystem: Environmental > Terrestrial > Soil > Unclassified ... | reverse complement strand
CCATTGCCAGCCGCCAGGTGTTCGGCTTGGGCGGCTTTTTCTCGCCCGTGCGCTGCTTGGGGAGGTTGCCGGATTGCAGCCGGGCGAACGCCGCGTCGGGATCATCCGACATGCGCATGAAGGTCCACACGCCCTGCATCGTGGCCCAGCGTTTGACGGGCTCGGGGAGCGCATCGACGTGATAAGTGGACGCGCCGTTTTCGTCGGGCGTGGTGATGGTGAGGGTTGCGTGGTCCAGCTTGGCGAGGCGCCTGGGGGCGCGTGAGCCGGGCGGCATGGGGGGCGCGGTGTCGGTGTTCGTATCTTGGTGGCCGGTATCCTGATTGAGTGCGGCACTCATTGGTTGTGTTCCTCCGTGGGGAAAAAGGAGGCGCGCGCCTGGTGAGCGGGTGGTTAGGCGCGCGCCTTAGTTGCCAGTCAGGGACGAAATCGCCCGGCCTACGCCGAGCCCAGCACCGGCATCACTGCCGGTTTCGTGGGCCGCGCCACTGAGCGCAGCCGATGCCGTGACGCTCGAGTTACTATTCCCATAGCGAATGAGCGAGGCGTGTGTTATTTTCTGCACGATAGGCAGAAAGTAGATGGCTGGCGCTGGCATCACGCGATATCCGAACAGGAAGATACGCCGTCTATTCTCGGCCGCTGTCCGTCTGGCAACAGAACCTCGGCGGGGACGCCAAGGAGTCGTGCGAGAGGGAGGACGAATTCCGATGGGACGTGCTGCCTGCCGCTGGCCCAATGGCTGACGGTCGGTTCGGACACCCCGAGCTGGGCAGCAATGGTGCGCTGCCTGACGCCCTTAGCCTTGAAGATGTGTTTCAAACCAACCATGCCCTCACTTTAGGCCGCCGAAAGTTCCGGGTCAAGCATGGAATGTTTAGGCCGCCGCAAGATTTAGGGTGCCTGCCTTCAATCTGCGGCAAGCGTCTGTCACTGCTACCCCATGCCGGATAAAATGCTTTCCGAGTCCGAGATCGGGCTCAACCGCGAAGCTTTACGCCACATTCCCGCTTGGTTACGCTTGCGTAGCCTGACGCAACGCGATTTGGCGGAGCGGATGGGGGTTTCAGAGGCGACGGTTTCAAAATGGCTTCAGGGCAAGCAGTCAATGACGGTAGCCCAATTCGTCGCGATTTCTCGAATCTTGGGAGCGGCACCCGAGGAAGCTCTCATGCCGCCACCCGATGCCGCGGTGGTATATAAATATAAGGAAATTGCCGAGATCGTTGACACGCTATCGTCTGACGACCTGGCGGCGTTCGTCGCGATCGGCCGCTCCCTGCAAAGGAAGCAATCCTAGGAACGAACCTAGAACGTTATTTCTGCATTAATAGCGCATCAATTCCTGCGATCTCAGCGGATTCCAGCGTCCGCAAAAAGATTTCGTCTGACTGACATTTTCGGTTGACCGGGTGCTTTCGTAGGCCTAAACTCCCTTCATGCCCAAGAGAGGGAGTGCCGCCCCGATGGACGCCCCGACCGTTCCCGTATTCCCCCGGACTGTGGACCAGGCGAAGGACATGCTGGCTCGGGCGCACTTCACGCCGGAGCGCATCGAGCGGGTTCACCTGATGGCCTATCTGAAGGCAAGCGATCGCGCCCAGACTCCAGCCGAGTATGACCGCATCTACTGCGCGACATGCTACGCGCTCAGCAACGGTTAGCCGCCATGCTCGCCTTCCTTTCCCCAGCCGCCGAACGTGTCGAAGCCCGCCGCATGGTTCACGATCTCCACGGCGCCCTGAAGGATTTGCGCGAGAAGCCGTGGCTCGCCGGCCGCCCCGATCAGGCCGCATGTGCGGATCGCGCCATCCTACAGATGATTCGCGCCTGGCGCCGGCAGCACACGGCAACGCTTAGGTGGACGCGATGAACCTAGCCACGCTCCTGTTCCATCGCTCCACCATTCGGGAACTTTGTCCCACGCTGCCGCCCGTGCGCGATCTGACTCGCACCGAGTTGAACGATATTGCGCGCTTGGAACAGGCGGTTGACCTCCATCGCACGGTGCGCAAGGCGCTGCTGTCTATTGGCGTTGTTGATGCGCGCATTGCTTACGATCCCGTGGACTCTGCTACGCAGATTTCGTGGGAGATCGAGCAGCTACAAGAGAGTGTTTGCGAAATACGCCGGCAACCGGAATTGGAAGCTGGGCGAGCGCAGTGAATGAGCGATTACTGGATGATGACAACGCGCAGAGCATCACTTGTCCATAAGACCGATATGCCTGCGCTGCTGTTGCTGGCGCGAGAGTTGGTCAATTCGCTCGATCGTGTCAGCGCGATCGAAACTGAGAACGTGTCTGTGCAAAAGGAGATCGATATTACAGGCACATTGCTACACACGAGAATCAAGAAGGTCGAAAAAATATTGACCCGGCTTAGGCAAGAAAGGGACGACACATGAACACCGTATCTGGCCGTCTGCTATGGGTGCAACACCAGCTTGAGGAGATGTCGCAGGGACTCACGCTCACTGGACGACCGGAAGGCAAATGGCTTGGCGTGCTGGCGAACCATGTCCGTCTGTCTCATGTCGAGGTTGCGAACATGGAGGTCATCGAGCGCGGGCTGCCTCCCCAGCGCATTCATGATGTGCGCGCGGTTCTGCGCGTTGTTGAGGAGTTTGCATGACAGACAAAGAAGTAGTTGCTGCGATGCAGGCGGATACGCCGCTTGCAAAAGCGCGCAAGGAGTTTAGTGCGGCTTGCGGTCGTATCGAACAGGCGGGGCAGCAGCGCCGCCCAGCGGGGATTATTGAAATCCGTCGCATGGAGTTCGATGCAGTTAGGGCAATCGCCGCCGCCCTCGGATGTGAAGTATGACCCGTCCAATCGAGATCATGGAATGGACTGCGACCCGCAAGGGCAAGGCGTTCCATATCTCTGCCACGCTGACTGGCAACGTGGTGCGTGTGTTTGAGTGCGAGGAAAGCGCGATCGCCGGTTGGTGCGGCTCGATCGAGATGCCTGCGGATGTGTTGTGCGAGATTGCCGATGCTTTCCGCACATCTGACAGGCGCGTATCCGATGCAAGACAAATGGATATGCTGGATAGGAGCGAATACTGATGGCCGCTGATCTTGCGACCAAGCGCCGCAGCAAGCTCCTGGCGGTGCCACCGGAGAGCGTCGAGCCCAAGAAGCCGAAGGTGCTAATATATGGGCCGCCGGGTGTCGGCAAAACGTTTACCGCTCTCGACTTCCCCAACGTGTTCTATTGCGACCACGAAGGCGGCGCCGATCTCAACCACTATCGCGAGAAGCTGAAGAACAGCGGTGGCGCCTATTTCGGGCCGGAACAGGGCAGCCTTGATTTCGAGACGGTGATTGGTCAGGTGGAAGCTCTGACCACCGAGCGCCATCCCTACAAAACAATCGTATTCGACTCGATCACCAAACTTTTCAACAATGCGATCTCTGAGGAATCGGAGCGGATTGTATCTCGCGGCAACAAGGATGAGTTTGGCGCGTCCAAGAAGATGCCGGTTCGGCAGATGGCGCGGCTGGTGCGCTGGGTCAATCGTGCGGACATGAATGCGATCTTCATTTGTCACGAGATGGGCGAATGGGGATTGAACAGCAAAGGTGAGCGCGAGCAGATCGGCTTGACGTTCGACGGCTGGGTCAAGCTGGCATACGAGCTACATCTGACGCTGCGTATCAGCAAGATCGGTGCTGGCGTTAACGCTAAGCGTTTCGCGCACATCGGCAAATCACGCCTGACCGGCTTCCCCGAGGGAGAACGTTTTGATTGGTCATACTCGGAGTTTGCGTCTCGCTACGGGCGTGACGTGATCGAGAAGGAAGTTCAGCCAATAGTCCTGGCAACACCAGAGCAGGTGAATGAAGTTCGTCGATTGTTGGAAGTGGTGAAGGTGCCAGACGACTGGACGGATAAATGTTTCAAGAAGGCGGGCGTTGATGATTGGAGCGAGATGGAGGAGTCCGTTTTGCTCAAGGTCACTGATGCGCTGAAGGCCAAGCTCTCGTCAACCAATGGAGATACGCCGTGAGATTCCAACCTAAGTCAGAAGCGGAAATTCAGGAGGAAAACCCGTTCTCGCCATGGCCGCCTGGCGTCTATGACTTTGAAGTGACGGAGTCAGAGGAACGCACGAGCAAGAGCGGCAACGATATGATCGCGCTCACGCTCAAGGTCTACAACAAGGATGGCGATAGCAGGACGGTGTTCGACTATCTGCTTCCTTCCATCCTCTACAAGCTGAAGCACGCGGCTGAAGCGTGCGGCAACGCCGATAAGTATGAGCGCGGCGAGCTGACCAGCGTGGATTTCTACAGCAAGACGGGCCGGCTGAAGCTGCGTATCGATCCGGCGCAGAACGGCTACGCCGCTAAGAACGCTGTTCAGGACTACGTTGTCGATAGCCGATCGGACACGCGACCGGCTGTGCCGCAGCGAGCCACGAAGGATGATCTGGCAGACGAAATTCCTTTTTAAGTCGGAAGGACAATAAGGCCGGGCTCTCTCTGATAGAGAGTCCGGGGCTCGGGAGGAGCCGTCATATGTTGCGTTCCGTCGCCATCCTCGCCTTGTTCGCGCTCGCTGCCTGTGCGAACAGCGGCCACGCCTTGCCCGAAACGTCGGCCAACGATCCCGTATGGCAGCTCAATCCCGGCAAATGGACGCTTGGCGTCAATGATCTGCGTGTGCCACCCGACGCACCGCGCGGGCCAGCGGTCGCACAGGCAACGGTGGTGCAGCAGTGACAGAGAACGAACGCGAGCTGCTGAAAAAGCTAACGGTCACTGTCTCGGCGCTGTGCCAGGTGGTCGCGGCACGCGATCCATTCGGCGCACTCGGCAAGCTCAGTCAGGATTTGGAAATACTGCTTGTCGCTGTCGCGAAGGAAGCCACACACAAGCCGGCGAAGTCGCGATGAGCGAAGATGTCAATGGCTGGCAGGCCGAACCGCTCACGCCGGCCATGCGCGAGCAGCACTATGCGGCATCGCAGAGCTTCGCGGGCGAGTTGGCGCAAACCGGCCGTGCATACCGTCGCACCGGATATGTCGTCGGCATCGCAGGCTCGGCAATCGGCGTGCTCGGACTTGTGTGCGCGGCTTGGATGTTCACGCGTCCCATTCCGCCGCAACGCTATATCGAGGTCGATAGCAGCACCGGATGGACCGGCGAGACGGTTGGCCCGCAGGACGCGCCCAAGCTGTTCAACGATCGCGTGACGGAAAGCGCGCTGCGAAGCTACATCGAAGATCGTGAGGCATTCGTGCCGGAAACAGATGATCTCGCGTTCCACCGCGTTGCGATTAAGTCCATGCCCGACGAGCAGACGCGCTACGCCGCGAAGCACGATCCACGGCGTTCGCCGGACACTGCGCCGTTTGTCGTCTATGGCCGCAGCGGGTTTTCCCGCGTGGATAACTTCCACATGACGAAGCGCGGCATGGACCCGAAAACGCGCACGTTCGATTACGTGGTGCATTTCTTCAAGACAGACGCGAAGCAGGGTCAGGTTAGCATTCCGAAGCCATGGACGGCTGAGATGCAATTCCAGTTTCATCCCGAGCTGGCTATGAGCCAACCCGACCGGCTGTTGAATGAGACGGGGCTGCAGGTCGTCTCATACACTTCCTATCCTGACAATGAGGGATCGGGGAAATGATCTGGGCTTACATCCTAGACGACAACGGAAACCCGGTGCCAGAACCCGATACGATCCGTTGGGCGAAGTGGTTCGAAAATAACGGCCGGCATATCGGATGCGACAATATAGGTGACATTCGCATTTCGACGGTGTTCCTGGGGATTGACCATTCCTTCGATGATGGTCCTCCCGTGCTTTGGGAAACGATGATTTTTGGCGGAAAGCACGATCAATACCAAGAGCGATATCGCAGCCGAGAAGATGCGATAGCAGGCCACGCCCGATCTGTGTTCATGGTGCGTGAGAGTGAGGACAAATGATCCGCGCATCCATCATCGCCGCATTGCTGGCCGGCTGCACACCGGCATGGGCGCTCAACGTGCCAACGGCAGGCGGTGAAGACCCGCATATCCGTGTCACGTCCTATTCCCCGTTCCAGCGTGTTCGCATCACGCTCGATATGGACCACACGACCACGATCACTTACGCGCCAACCGAGCGCGTTATCCGCCTGACGAATGGCGATGATAAGACGGTGCAAGGACCGGACGCATCCAAACTGTCGAGTGCGCCGCTGCGCAACAACCTGCCGCTCTGGCCGCTGAAGGTTGGAGCGACAAACATGCAAGTGACAACGGCGCTCCCTGACGGCAGCGAGCGTCTGTATCAATACGATATCGTGGTCGAAGCCGATCCCGGTCAGGCAGAGAGTCCGAACGCGATTTACGGCCTGATCTACACCTATCCGCATGACGTGCGCGCGGCTAAGATCGCAGAGGCAAAAGAGCGTCGCGCCATTGCCGTCAAGCAAACAACCGAGGACCGGCTTGCCACTGATTTTTTCTATGGCGATCGCAACTGGCGATACACCGCGCAGGGCAAAGATCGTTGGATGGCGCCGGATGAGGTTTCCGACAACGGACGACTGACGGCGTTCAAGTTCGCCGGCAACAGGGAAGCGCCGGCCATTTACACGGTTGGCAAGGACAGTTCCGAACAAGTGACGCCGTTCACCATGCGCGGTGAGCTGATGATTGTGCAGAACACCGCTTGCCATTTCCGGCTGCGGCTCGGCGGTGGAGTTTTGGAGGTCTACAACAAGGGCGATTGCACGGGAGTCGGGGATAACCCTGGCACGGGCACAACCAGCCCCGATGTCGTGCGGGAGATTTCGCGGCGATGATGCGCCAGAAACTTCCTCCAAAACCAGACGAGATGACAGATGAACAGCGCATCGCCGCCCTCGAAAGTGAGCTTCTGATCCTCAAGCCTTACGCCTCAACCAAAGGGCTGGCACTCCTCAAATTGCGGATTGGCGGTATTGAGCGTGCGCTTTACCGCTTGCGCGGCTTTCCTCTTGAGGAAAACAAATGACATCCCCCCCGCAGGACGAGGACGAACGCACCGTTACGCCGGTTGCCTCCCGCAAGAAACCGTTGTCCAAAGCCATGACGGTCGGTGTCGGCGTTGGAGCAACCGCCATTGTTCTTGGCTTCATTGCATGGTGGAACCCAGGCAAGCACGAGGAGCCTGAGAAACAGACGCTGGCAGCCCGCATCGGCCAGGCCGTCACCTACACGCCCCCGCCCGTCGAGAAGACCGCCCTGTCCTCCCCTGCCCCGCTACTGGCGCCGCGGCAGCTCCTGGCCGAGCCGTCCGGCCCGAGCATGGCAAGCGTTGGACTGGGCAAGGAGGAAAAGCCAAAGGGCTCGCTACTCTATGTCTATGCCGCGCCAGCGGATGCCAAGCCGGCCGCCGCGGCTCCGGTCGATCCCAACGCGGCCGGAACGCACGTTGCATTCAAGGGCACTGACCTTCCTGGCGCGCGTGCCGGAAAGGCCCTCGACCAGACCTATATGCTGATGCCCGGCATCCATCATTGCGTGCTGGAAACCGCGGTACAGAGCGACTTGCCCGGCCCGATCCAGTGCCACCTTCGCGATGATGCGCTTTCCCCTACGGGCGTTGTGCTCATGGAAAAGGGAACGATCGTCACCGGCGAATACAAAAACAATGTGCAGCAAGGCCAGAGTCGCTTGTTCACGATGGCCGCGACCGCCTACACGCCAAACGGCGTTCCCGTGCCGCTCGATAGTCCTATGGCGGATGGTTTGGGACGTGCCGGACTCGATGGCGAGGTCAACAACCATCTGTGGTCGCGGTTTGGCGGCGCGGTTCTGCTGTCTCTGGTGGATAGCGGCTTCGGCGTGCTGGGCTCTGCGCTGTCGCATGGCAACGGCAACACAAGCCTGAATTTCAATTCCGGCAATATGTCCAATCTGTCGCAAGACGTGCTGCGGAACACCGTGGACATTCCTCCCACGATCACCAAGCACCAGGGTGATGACGTTACGATTTTCATTCGGTATCCGATCGACTTTAGCGACGCATACCAGTTGAGGAACAGGCGGTAATGATAGGGATTGAAGGCGCGATGCAAATGGCGCGCCTGACCGCAGAGCGAAAGGCCAGTGAGGAAGGCAGGGAGGCTACCTACGAAGATTATGCTCGCGAGTTCAACGAAACATGGGCTCGATGGATTGATGCGCAGACCAACGCCGACATGGCGAGAATAAGCCTCCATCAATCGCGACAACACCCTGTATGGCTTCGGCCGATTATATGGGGGATTTGTGCCTTCGTAATCGTCTTTGTAATCGTGCGTCTGGTGCTGTCGTGACGCCACGAAGCATCCTGCTTATCTGTCTTACAGAATTCCTATGCGGAGTGATAACAGGCGGAGGGTTGGCTGTAGCATTTTGGGGTTGGGGGTGCCATTGAGTAGTCTCACCATCGCCGCAATGCTGTCTCTCGCGCAAGCGTGCGGCGTGCAAGTCGCGCCTGGAACGCTTCTCTCTATCGCATGGGCGGAAAGCCACTGGAACGCAACAGCGGAGAACCACAATCGCAACGGAACCACTGATCTAGGAATCTCGCAGATCAATTCAGCCAACTGGAACCGCATGGGATTGACGCGCGAGAGTGCGACCGATCCATGCCTGTCACTTAGGGCATCGGCCCGCATCCTTTTGGAGCATTTCCATCCTGTCAACGACACACCGCAGGAACAGCAGCGCGCGCTTCGTATCGCCGTGGCTGCTTACAACCCCGGCAATCCCAACTACCTACACTCCATCGAGGTCGCCGCGCAGCACGTCATTCCAGAGATCAGAATTGCTGGAATACCGGAACCAACGACTGCACCAGCGCCGGCTTCTCGCGCTGCTGCACCACCACCATCGACGGCAGACGTGACGGCTCGGCCAGCACCCGCAGGTCGGGAACTTGTGTTCACCAGAGGCAACCCATGACTCTCTTGAGTTTCATCCAGAACCTCGCAACCTTCATCACCGGCCCGTTTGGCATCGGCGCAATCACCGTCGCGATTGCTGGCACGTTCATCGCCGCTGCCATTCATATGTGCCCGGTATCTTGGGGCTGGCGCACCATCGCTTGCGGCGGCTGCGCGTTCTCTGCCGCATGGGCAGTGTCGCAGTTCATGTGAGACAACCGCCGATCTAAGGAAACGCAATGGTAGACAAACCCGACATGTCCTCGGTTGAGATGCGCGTCGTTGCCATCAACACGCTTGCGCGCGTCATAGACAAAATCTTCAACTCACACACAGACAAAGAGAATGACGAGGACATGCCGGAAACCGGCTTTGTGTTGATGGTCTTTGACATGAAGAAAGCAAAGGGAACGCTGCTTTCGGTTTCCAATGTCATCGATAATCTCGACGAGGTTATGGACCTGTTGAAGCTGGTTAAGGAGCAGCGCGAGTTGCAGAACAAGCCAGTGCAAGGCACAGCATGAGCGACAAGATTGTCACAGATACGCTGTTCCTGGCGCTGACCCGCCCAGCCATGAAGCTCGGTGTCCCATTTGAGGGATTCTGCGTTAACATCGTGGGATCATTCCTGATTGGCTTGTGGCTCGGCTCGCCCGTCTACTGGATTGTTGCCGGCCCCATTCATTTGCTGCTGCGCGCTTTGACAAGCATGGATTACAACTTTTTCCGTGTGCGCCGCTTGCAGCTTGAAACGCGCGGCAAGTCAGTAGGCAGCGATGTATGGGGCGGTTCGTCGCTTGCGCCGCTGCCGATCTGGCCGGCGCGCAATGCCGCTGAAACCAGAGGGAGCGTGTGATGACTGACGAGGAATGGGAACAGATTAGGCCACTGGTGGAAGCATACTATGCCGCATCCAAGGCTAGAGATGCTTACACAAGCGAAGCAACAGGCTCATCCAGAAATGCAGCGGCTTGGCCTGTAATAGATCGCGCATCCATCGAATCCACCGTAGCGAATATGAAGTCCGCTCTCGCATTGAGTGCGGCCGAGGCCGCCTTGGAGGATAAATGCTTTAGTCTGCTCGGGGTAAAGATCAGTGTTTAACAACGTCCGCTTTCGCGAGCGTCTATTCTCCGAATATGTTCCGATCGTATCGCACATTTCCGATACCGTCATGCGCATGGACGATCAATCAACGCTGGCATTCTTTGAGGTTGACGGCTTGCCGTGGGAGACGGTCGAGCCCGCCACAATCAACCGCTGGCACGAACGCTTCAATGGGACATTCCGCAACATCTCAGCCGATACCGTGGTGCTCTACTCCTACCAGTGCCGCGGCAACGCTGATCCCGGCATCTATCCCAAGGGCAAATTCCGCACGGCGTTTCCCGAGGCGTTCGACATGCTCTACAGGGAGCGCCTGTTCGAGCAATCACTCTATCACAACAGACTGTTCCTCGCTGTCCAAGTCCGCTCGCCGCGCTACGCCGGGGAGTTCATTGGCGAGCGCATGGACCGGCGCCGCGCAGGCAAGGAAGCCCCCGAGGAAAAGATCGAGGAACGCGCCGCCCGGCTAGAAAGCATCTGTGGCTTGCTGGCGGCTGAATTGCAGCTCTATCGCCCGCGCCGGCTCGGCATCGTGCAACGTGGCCCTGCCCTGTTTTCCGAGATCGCAGAGGCGCTGGCCTATGCGCTCACCGGCTACTGGCGGCCGATCGGACTCAACACCGGCCGCCTGGGCAATGCGCTGCTGAGCGAGCGCATCATTGTCGGTCCCGAGGCGATCGAGATTCGCGCGCCGGGCTTTTCACACTTCGCTGCGGTGTTCGGGCCGCGCGAGTATCCGGCATCAACATGGCCCGGCATGTTTGGGGCCTTGTCGCGCTCCAACTATCGATCGACCGTAGCGCAGAGCTTTCGCTTCATCGGCAAGGCCGATGCCGAGACGCTGATGACGCGCAAGCAAAATCGGATGCTATCTGCCGACGACAAGGCGCGGTCACAGATTGCGGAGTTGAGCGATGCTACGGATCATCTGGCTTCTAACCGAATTGTGCTGGGCGATCACAGTCTTAGCTTTTGTGTGTTCGCTGCTACTCCACGGCGGCTCAACGACGTGGCAACTGTCGCTTGGCGTGATCTCGCTGACAGCGGTATTGTTGTTGCTCGCGAAGACAGGGCACTCGAGGCCGCGTTTGCATCGATAGTCCCTGGCAATCTGCGCTATCGTGTGCGCCCCGGCGCGATCACCAGCCGCAACTTCTGTGCGATGGCGCCGATGCACAATTATCCGATGGGCGCGGCGCAGGGACATTGGGGCGAGCCAATCGCGCTGTTCCGCACACGCGGCGGCACGCCATACCGCTTTCATCTGCACGTCAAGGATTTGGGCAACACGTTCGTCTCGGGGCGGGCTGGCAGCGGCAAGAGCACATGGTTGGGGTTCATCGTCTGTCAGGCAGACAGGTTCGGCGCCCAGGTGGTGTTGTGGGACAAGGATCGCGGGCTAGAGATACTGACCCGCGCCATGGGCGGCTCTTACCTGGCGCTTGACGTGCCAACCGGCCTATCGCTGCTCAAGGGCCTGTCCAACACGCCTGAGAACCGGGCCTTTCAGGCGCAGATCATTCGTGGGCTGGTGGCGACAGGCGGCTATGAGATGAGTTCTGAGGAAGATCGCCGGCTCAACATCGCCTTGCGTTCCGTCATGCGCCAGCCGGCCGAGGCCCGTTGGCTGCGCGAGGTACGCGCCTTTCTTGGCGTTGACGCGGACGGCGCTGGCGCGCGCTTGGAAAAATGGTGCCACGGGAACGAGTTCGGCGGCGTGCTGGATTGCCCCGAGGATACCTTGCGTCTCGATGCCACGGTAATTGGCTTTGACCAGACCAAGATTCTCGATAATCCGATGGCACGCGGCCCGGTGATGGCGATGCTGTTTCATCGCATTGAGTCACTGATCGATGGGCGCAAACTGCTGTTCATCATCGATGAGTTCTGGAAGTCGCTGCTCGATCCGGCATTTACGGCGCTGGTGCATGACAAGCTGAAAACTCTGCGCAAGCGCAACTCTCCAATGATCCTTGCAACGCAGAGCCCGCGCGATGCGCTGAATTCCGTTGTGGCGCACACGATCAAAGAGCAATCACCAACCCAGGTGCATTTTTCCAACGGCTTGGCGACGTGGGAGGATTATGGCGAGAACGGAATGCAATTGACGCGGCCGGAATACGAGATTGTTAAGAGCCTGCCGGAAGGATCCGGTATGTTTCTGTTGAAACAAGGCGCTCATTCCGTTGTCGCGCAACTGCCGCTTGGCGGCATGGATGACGAGATTGCAGTGCTGTCAGGACGTGAGGAAACGGTGCGTGTGCTCGATCGCGCGCGCGCGGAGGTTGGCGACGATCCGGCCGAATTGTTGCCGGCATTCCATCGGATGCGCAAATGCCAAGGAGAAAACGTATGAGCATGACAGCGGATCAGGTGCAAGAGTATGCACGACAAGTTGCGCGCGATGCCAAAAAGCAAGCTGGTGTTGGCGACTTTCCCGACATTGTACCGCTGCTCGATGCGCGACGCGGCAACGCGGTGCGTATTGAGGTTCCGCTAACTTCCATCCATATCTATCGTTCCGCATTGCACGATATTATCCGTGAGGCGACGAGTCAGTTAGAAGATAGCCTGCCGCAGAACATGAAGGGTCGGCATGTCGGGATTGTACTCGGCATGTATCAGGCGACATGGCGCCGGTATGCCGCAGCGTGGAAAAAGCGGCAGTGACCAACCACGGGGCGATGGGCATATGCTTAGGGACAGCGACAGTCGGCGGTGCCGCCCTTTTTGCAACCATGCTGGTAAAAATATGTGAAACGGGATGGATTACATACTTCCTGTGCGCCATGATCTTTAGTCTTGGGTGTATGTGCGGTTCGATAGTCACAATCCTTGTGGAAGACTGGGAATGAAAACCGCAGGCCGCATCGCCAGCATTGCTGTCCTCTGGACCATCCTTAGCTCAACGCTGTTCGTGCTGCTCGGCGGGCTGTGGAATGTGTATCCGCCGCCTTGGATGTTCGTACAGTGGTGGCATTACGCGCTGTTCAGCGATCACTCCATGCTGACCATGCGCTTGCTTGGAATCAGCGCCGGCCCGGCAACGGTCATTCTTGCCATCGGCAGCTTGCGCACACTCATACGCCCGCGCATTCGCGCACTCTATGGCGTAACAGATTGGTCCACTGACGAGCAAATCGAGAATGCCGGCTTTCGCTTTTGGAAGAAACTGCGCGGCGGCGGTATCCTGCTCGGGCGGCACATGGTCAGGAATGTGCTGCTCACGTTCCCCGGCGATGAGCACGTTGCACTCTATGCGCCAACGCGCACCGGCAAGGGCGTAAGCTTCGTCATTACCAACTTGCTGCGCTGGGCAGGTAGCGTCATTTGCCTGGACATCAAAAAGGAAAACTGGAAAGCGACGGCCGGAGCGCGCAAGGCGATGGGCCAAGAGGTTTACCTGTTCGATCCGTTCTCCCCGACTGAGCAAACCGCGCGCTACAATCCGTTTTCCTCGATAGATCGTTCCGACAAGAAAGCGGCATTCAGCAACATTCAGCAGATGGGCAGCATCCTGTTTCCCGATCCTGACGCGGACAACGCAAAGTTCTGGGTTGCGAGCGCCCGCTCAGCATGGATCGGCGCAAGTGCGCTTATCTCGGAAACGCCGGATCAGCCATTGACGATGGACGCGGTTTTAGACTTATTCACGCGACCAGACGCAACACAGGTCATTAAAGCGCGTATCGCGCAGGCCCGCAAAGAACGTCATCCATACACCAGAGCGTGCGTGCGATCTCTATACGATTACATATCCAGCGCATCCGGCCGCACAGACCTGTATGACTCCATCCGCAAGAGTGTGAGTACGCGCTTGGCGCTGTGGTTCAATCCGGTAATCTGCGCGGCAACGGAGGAAAGCGACTTCGATATCCGCCTTCTGCGCCAGAAGAAAATGAGCATCTATGTGGCGGTCGCGCCGGGCGATATCGAGCGCTTGTCGCCGCTGCTGTCCATTCTCTTTCAGCAGATTATCAACGCCACGAATACGATGCCCGAGGACGATCCTACGGTAAAGCATCGCGTGCTGATGCTGCTTGATGAGTTCCCAACACTCGGTGCAATGCCGCACCTGGCGAAAGCGTTTGCGTTTCTTGCCGGCTTCTGGATTCGCATTGCAATCGTGCTACAAGACCCGCCACAGCTTGACGACGTATATGGCAACGCCATGGCAAAGACAATCCTCGACAACTGCGGCGTAGAGGTTGTGTTTGGAACCAAAAACCAATCGCTGATCGATCAGCTATCCAAGCGGCTCGGCAACGATACAGCGATGGTGACGACGGAAACGCGCCCACGCTTTTGGGCAAGCTTTCAGTGGGGCAAGCAGCGGCATTCGGTTCACCCGGAAAAGCGCCCGCTTATGCTGCCGCAGGAAATCGCGCGTCTGCCCGACACGCACCAGCTTATCTTTCGGCGTGGTGTTGGGCCAATCAAGGCGCGCAAGATTCGCTGGTATGAGGACGAATTATTCTTCGGTCTGTTCCGCAAGGCACCGGAGGTCAAGCCCATCCATGTGCATATGCCGATGGATGCAGGAGATACGCGGGAGAGCGAAGGCGCGAGCAACGGTCGCACACGGAATTTGCGTGACGAACAGCAGTTGGAGTTGAGCCGATGAATGACACACCAGCGACATACGCACCGCAGCTTAGATGCGAATGGGTCGTCAAAGAAACCTCCGATCCTGGAGGCGGACATATCCAAATCTGCACAGCAGACGGACGCTTCCGAATCTTCGGAATGTTCCATAGTAGCTTCGGCGTATCTAGCGGAGATAAGCTGATAGCTCAGCACGTTGTCGACCTTCATAATGCCAGCCTTGAGTCCGGAGAATGACACAGCAACTCGACCGCATTGAGATGGCGTTGCATGGCATTGTCGAAAGCCAGCGCGTGACGATGGAAGTCCTCGAAAAGATGTTGGTCGAAATGCAGCGCCCACCGTCGCGCGAGGTTTTCATGGCGCTGGAGCGAATCTTTCTCGCGCTGGAAAGCCTGCCAAAAGCCACGGCGGCAGAGGTTATCGAGCAACAGGGGCGGTGGTGATCTCTTTCGCCAACCATGCCGAAGGCGCGTACCTCTCCCAAACCGAACTTGCGCCGGAGATCGCGCAGTTAGAGCAAGCCTACTCGCGCGCGATGGAGCCGGGCAGCCGAACGGAGCGTGTCATTGCTGGCTTCGCGCCGCTGGTCGCGTCCGGCTCCCTGTCATTCTCGGAAGCCGTTGATGCGATGGCTGGCGCCTATGTCGCGATGGGCAAGAACCTAGATGGCTTGGACGCTGCTATCGGCCGGCTGGAAAAGCAGCTCGCGGACGCTATCGACCGCAACACCCCTATCGTGGCCGCCACGCCGCGGCCCGACATGCACCCTCTGGTGACGCATGGGCTCGGGATTGATCGGACACAACCGGTATCGCAGGACGATTTGCGCGGGTTGCTGGCGGGCCGCAGGACAGACGGCGCCCCGATCGAGGGCAAACATTACGCCACGAACAACCCGATCGGCGCCTATGACTTTGCTGTCACCGCGCCCAAGAGCACGTCCGTCGCATGGGCCTTCGCCCCGCCGATCGAGCGGGCCATGATCCACACGGCACACCTTGAGGCGGCCCGTGAGGGCATCGCCAGGCTGGCACAGGAAGTCGGGCAGGCCAGGTATGGGCGGGGCGGGCAGAAGGGCATGGAGCCCGGCCACGTGGGCTGGATCGAGTTCAATCACCACACCGCCCGGCCAACGCCAGGCGCTCCCGGCGATCCCAACGTGCACACGCATTTCGCCATGCCGAACGCGGTGTTCACCGAGAGCGGACGGGTCGGCTCACTGCATACCCAGCGGGTGAAGTCCGCGATCTTTGTTGGCGACGCACGCTATACAGCGCGGCTCGGGGAAAACCTGCGATCGGCCGGTTTCGACGCCACGGACAAGGGGGAAATGCCGGCGGTGCCCATGCGGGTGCAGGAGCACTTTTCCAAGCGGGCCATGTGGGGCAAGGGGGTCGCCCGGCAGCGTGCGGAGCAGCGCGGCGCGGAGATGACGCCGCGCTGGGTCAAAGCCAGTGTGCAGCACCCCTCACGGCGGCATGGCAAAGAGGGGCTTGCCGACTTCGCTTCATGGTTCGCGCAGGGCTTGGCCCTGGGCTGGGAACCGAAATCGCTCATGGCCTATGGCGTGGTGCGAGCGGCAGCCAAGGCGCTGCCCGAGCCACCACGCAACCTCATGGAGAGCCTAGAGGCACTGCGTAAGGCGTCTGTCTGGACCTGGCAGCAGTTCGTCTACCGAACCCAAGATCGGCCGGTAGCGAGCACCGCCCTGGCGATGCAAAGGGAAGATCGCGGCATACCGCGCGGCATGGGGCAGAACGTGACGGACAAGATGCGAGCGCATCGGCATGTGCCACAACATGAACGGCGCGAGCCGCGTTTGACGATTCCACTTTAAGGGGGATGGAACATGGGTTGGAGAGAATGGGCTGGGCTGGTTTCAAGGGACGCAAAGGCCACGCTAGAAAACGAGTGGCAGGAGTGGGAAGCATGGAACAAGAGAGCCGAGGCGGATGGCTTTCATATGTGGGAATACACGCCTCCCCCACATGGGACGTGGATCGAATGCCGGCGCCGGGAATGGGCTACGTCCCAAGTCTGGCAGGAGAATGGTGAGTCACCTTGGCTGAACGTCAGAAACCTTTGGTGGCGTCCGTGGCGCGGAGAGACGATATCGGGCGCCGTCATAGACGAGAAGGCAATCGGACTTGACTAACTGACTATAATATATAGAATCTCATCACGCCCTGAATATGCAAAGCGCGTTACAATATCTAGATGCGCAGCTTGCACTAGCGCGAATATCTCTTCTGCGGCTTATGCAATTGGCACGAGTCTTGCCGCAATTTACTAACAATTACATGGCTCTTTACGCTCCCCTGGAATCGCAGGGACACCCTACATCCGTTCCCCTACGACATCTAGAGGGCGCGATCTAAAAAATGATTAGCAATTAGCGCTAGTTGATGCTAATTCCGGAGCCTTAGGCAGTGGCATCCAATGCGTAGGAGCGCCATCTAGGAAGAACATATCGCTTCCTCCGTTGGGGCCACCGTTAGTCCAGAACGTGATCTCGCCATCTATGCGGCACACGACCACGACCTCGCACGAGTCCAATCCGCGATGCGCAGCCGGGGCGTTCACCAAGATTGGCTGCGCTTCTGGTGCCGTAGCTATTGGCTGCCAGCCTGCCGTTTCAGTCATAGATCGATCCTTGTGCTTCACTTTAACAATGTGTCCGCAAACGGACATTTGCAGATGAGGCCGGTGGTGGTGCCCGTGGTCCGGGATCGAACCGACGCCATCCAGCTTACAAAACTGGCGCTTTACCACGGAGCTACACGGACCTATCATCTGCTTACCACGTCTTAGTATGGCCTGCCTTAATCACCCAAAACGCGCAAAAACGCGTGGCGCCCGTATTCGATTGCTCAGCCATTG
>Ga0134128_10004266_pt1 | contig 17517 bp, 9 predicted proteins | sample KB31754_FD_96462 | JGI IMG/M metagenome (GOLD analysis project Ga0134128, IMG submission 96462) | Terrestrial soil microbial communities with excess Nitrogen fertilizer from Kellogg Biological Station, Michigan, USA - KB3-175-4 | ecosystem: Environmental > Terrestrial > Soil > Unclassified ... | reverse complement strand
GCTCGACTTTCGCGCCAAGCACGGCATCCGCCACGTGAGCCTGGTGAGTGACCGCAAGCTCGCACGGGTGGTGAAGAACTGTCGCGATCTGCCGGGATCCGAGCTCTTCCAGTACATCGATGAAGCCGGCGAGCGGCACTGCATCGATTCCGCCGATGTCAACGACTATCTGCGCGAAATCTCGGGCCGCGAGATCACCGCGAAAGACTTCCGCACCTGGGCGGCCACCAACCTCGCGCTGCTCGCGCTCGCCGGGCAGGAGCAGGAGCCGCCGACCAAGAAGGGGCTGCTCGAGGCCGTCAAAGAGGTGGCCAAACGCCTGGGCAACACTCCGGCGGTCTGCCGCAAGTGTTATATCCATCCGGCGGTGTTGGAGAGCTATCTCGACGGCAGCCTGCGCCGGACCCTCGCGGCAATAGGCCAGGAGGAGCAGCCGCCCGAGATGTGGCGGATCGAGCGGACCGTCATGCGCTTTCTCAGTTGCCTGAACTGAATGTCGGCACTACGATCTCTCGATGCGCGAGGTCCCATATGCCACGAGCGGCCATGAGCCCGGCAGGATGCTGACCCGTGTTGCGGTCATGGCCGCCGTATGGGTGCTCGCCGATCTATCCGTGACCGCGAAAGCCGCGGTGCCCCGTCCCCGCATCTTTGCGCCGGGTGTCATCTCGAGTGAGGCGCCGGACATCGCGCCGGCATTCGTGAATGGCAGCCGATCGCTCTTCTTCAGCCGGCGGGTGGATGGCCGCTGGTCGGTCCTGCACTCCAGCCGTCGCGGGAAATCCTGGTCGACTCCCACCCTTGCGTCGTTCTCGGGTCGCTGGAACGATCTGGAGGTTGCCGCGGCACCGAGCGGCCGCTACCTGATTTTTGCATCGGACCGGCCCGGACCGGGCGGGAAGACCCGTCTCACGGCTCACTATTATGGTCAGGACCAGGTCGGTGGTGCGCTGTGGCGTGTCGAGCTGACGGGCGCCGCCGCGGGCGTCTCGAGCCGCCTCGAGGATTCGATCAATGCCGGTGGCTCGGTGTGGACGCCCTCGATCGCTGCCAACGACGATCTCGCGTTCATGCGCACTGACCTCGGGACCGGGCGGTTTCGTCTCTTTCTGGCGAGGTCCAACGGCCGGTCCGGGTACGGCTCGGTGATGCCGCTCGCATTCAGCACCGGTGCCGCGAACGATGTCGATCCGGCGCTCGATCCCGCGGGGCGGTTCCTGATTTTCAGCTCGGATCGCAGCACTCCGGGCTATGATGGCACTCCGGGTCCGGAGCACCTCTTCATCGCCCTGTCGCCGATGTCCGCTCATCCGGCGGTCTGTCCTCTGCGATTTCCCGGATGGTCGGATCCCAAGGTCTCCGAGGTAGAGCCCCGCCTGAGTCTGGATGGAGTGCATCTCTACTTCGCGAGCCGCCATCCGGATCACGTGTCCGGTGCGCCCGCGAGCGGCCCCTGGGACAACGGCAACGCGAATATCTGGGTCGTCCGATTCTCTCCACAGTTGTGGCGTACGGGCAGCGGTTCGGGGTGTCGCTAGCGCCGAGTCTCATCGCCGGCAGACTCCACCAGCGCGGCGCGCGCTGGTGGAGCTCCCGAGGGAACCGGCCTGAGGCGTTACTCCGCCGCGAACGATCCGGTCTTCACCGGTCCCGAGCGGCGATAGACGCTATAAATGACTCCGGCGCCGCTCGTCTTTGATGCTTTGAGCGTCAGCGCGCCGGGAGCGGCGCTCGAGCCGAAGAGACGCTTGCCGGTGCCGAGCAGCACCGGAAAGGTGAAGATCCGGTATTCATCGACCAGGTCCTGCCGGATGAGGGTCTGCAACAGTCCGGCGCTGCCATGAACCTGGAGCTCGCCCTGGTAGCGCTTCTTCAGGCTCGCGACTTCGGCGGCGACGTCCCGCACTCCCGAGGAATTGCCCCATTCGAAATTCTCCCGCGTGCGCGAGGCAACATGCTTCGGCAGCGTGTTGAGCTTCGAGGCAATGGGGTCGTTGGGATCGGTATACTTGGGCCAGTGCGCTGCGAAGATGTCATACGTGCCGCGCCCGAGGAGGAACGCGTCCACCTTGGAGAAATTCTCGACGATGATGGCGCCCATGTCCTTATCGGCGTGCGGAAAGACCCAGCCGCCGTAACGGAAGCCGCCGGAGGTGTCCTCCTTCGGGCCGCCGGGGGCCTGCATGACGCCATCCACACTCACGAAAGTCGTTACGGTCAGCTCAGCCACGGTAATGCTCCTGGTTCGTGCGGATGGCGATACGCCTCCGCTATTCATGGGATAGCCGAATGCCGCGCCCGCAATTCGACACGGCCTGAAGAACAGCGGGATCCCGCTTGCGCCCCACTCAGAGGCTATCGCTGCGGCACGGCGTCGAAGGCAACGGTCAGGCGCGGCTGGGGGCTCTGGAACGGCACGGTACCGTGCCAGAAGTACGACGGAAAGAGGACGAGCATGCCGGGCGCCGGGCGGACAGCGTATTCGGCCTCGAGCGGCGGGCTCGTCAGAATCCCCGGCTTGCCGAAGCTGAGTACGCCCTCGTCCGTACGGCCCTCGGCCATGACGTCCGGCAGCTCGACGTAGAAGGCAGAGGAGATCCAGCCGCGAGGATGCACATGGCTGGTGTGAAAGCCCCGATTGCGCAGCCGCACCGACCAGCTGCCGTTGAATCGCCAGCCACTGCCGTTGCGGCGGCGCAGCGCGTCTTGCCCCCGGCCGATCTGCCTGAGGTAGTGCTCGATGGGCGCGGCGAAGGCCGCGAACAGCCCGCGTACCGCGGCGTCGCTGCTGCGTGTCAGGTCCTGGGTAGTCTCGGTGCCGTGACGCAGCGACTGAAAGAGAAGCGCATGACCGTTCGGATCGTGCAGGCGATTGAGGCTCGCGGCGAGGTCCGTGAGGAAGTCGGTGAGATGCGACCACGGTGCAGGTGGCTCGATGGACAGCGGCAGAATGAGCTTGCGGTGATCGCAGAGCTGCGCGTAGCGCTCATCGCCGAGCAGGCGCAGCGCGGTCGTCTCGAGCGCAATGAGATATTGGTCATCCGGCGCCCGGGCCAGCAATACCTCGCAGTTTTGCAGAGCGGCGCGCGCGTCACCAACACCGAGTTGCGCGGCGGCGAGGAGGTTGCGCACCGAGGTGTTGTCCGGCAGGGAGCGCATCGCCTGCTCTGCGAGCGCCAACGCCTTGGCCGGATCGAAGTCGAGCGCGGAGAGTCCGGCCCGCACGAGCAGTACGGGCGATGCCTGGGCGCGCTCGGCCCGCGGTGCGAGGCAGTCGTAGGCGGCGCGAGCGTCGCCCGCGCCCTGGAGGATGGCAGCCTTGGTGGCCCAGAGCGCATCGTCATTGGCAAACGCCCGCAGGGCCTGGTCGAGCGCTTCGGTAGCGTGCGCAAGATCGCCCGTGCGAACCCAGAGAAGCTGCGCAAGATGGTTATGGGCCTCGGGGAGACGCGGCTCGAGCCGCAGGCAGTCGCGCAGGGCGGTCTCGGCGCGATCGTTGGCGCCTTCAGCCATGAGGCTCTTGGCGTATGTCAGACAGAGTGTTGCCGTCCTGAAGCCACGAGCCAATGCGCGATGCGCGACGTGCCTCGCCTCCGCATGGCGCCCGGCCGCGTTGAGTGCGATCGCGAGCGGCTGCGCAGGCGCTGGATTGTCGGGCATCGCGGCGGCGAGATTGCCATAGAAGGAGAGAGCTTCCGACTGCCGTCCCAGGGCGACCAGTGCCGCAACGTGTTGGGTTGCCAGCTCCGGCTCCATCTGGCCGCGCGTGCAGAAGGGAGCGGCTGCCGCAAGCGCCCGATCGGGACGAGCGGTGTCGTTGTAGTAGCGCGAAAGGATCAGCGCGGCGCGCGGATCGACCCGCGTGCCGGTGACGGCGCGCTGCAGCACTGCTTCCGCCTCCTGGCCACGCCCGCGCGCGAGAAGCAGCTCGCCCAGCGTGGTGAGCGTCGGAGTCCAGGTCGGATCAACCTCGAGCGCGCGCCGCAACAGCGCTTCTGCCGCAGGGGCCTCACCCAGTGCGAGCCTCGTTCCAGCGAGGAGCCGCAAACCCTCGACGAAGGTGGGATTGGCCTGAACGATGGCCTCGAGCCGCTCGCGCGCGGCCTGGAGCCGGCCCGCCTGGAGAAGGCCGCCGATGGTCCGCATGTCCTCTAGGACGCCAGGGGAAACGGCCACTGAGTCGAGATCCCGGAATCACTGCTACTGTGGCCGGATTCTCGCACGGAAGGTGCCGACCCCGGACAGCCGCGTGATCACTTCATGTGAGGAGATGCCTGGTGCAGGCGCCCGCGGGCTCTCAAGGCACGGGGCGTGAGTCCGGTCGCATGGCGGACCGATCGGACCATGTGCGCCTGATCGGCGAAGCCGCAATTCTGTGCGAGCGCTGCGAGCGGCGCTTCCGATCCGAGGATGGCTCGGATGGCACGATGCGTCCGCTGCAGGAGGCGGTAGGCGGCAGGCGTCACACCATAAACCTGGCCGAAGCCACGGCTCACGGAGCCCGCCGAGAGTCGATGCCTGTCGGCCCACTCGCCGAGACTCAATGCCGGATCGGTGCTGAGGTCGTGCGCGAGGATATCGGGCCAGTCCGGTAGGCTGACCGGCTTGGGCTCGAGCTGCTCGCGGATGGCCTCTTCGGCAGCGGCAGGATCGTCTTCGAGGACGCGGACGATGGCATCGAGATCAGGGAGTCGACCGGCTGCGCACGAGAATCCTCCGTCCTCCACGGGAACGACGAGCACCTCGGTGCTGCCCCGATCGAAGTGGTCGAGGTGAAACTCGTAGGGTCCATGAATCAGCGCATCGCCTGGCTCGACGCGATGCCGGCCGGTATCGCCGGCTTCCACGTAACCGCCGGTCAGGACGATGGTCGCAAACGCTTCCTCATGGACGTGACGCGGCAGGAAATCACCCGCACCGTGACGCTCCCGGCCCTGCGACGGGGGGTGCACCCGGCGACAATGCGAATTTCGTTCAAGACCCGGCATTTCGGGGAATTTAGCGTTCACACCACGAGCGAAGCAAATCGATGCGGCTACAGGAACTCACATGCGTTTGACACCAGCGACTCGCTTACGGTTGATTTCGTGCATTCTCCTTGCGCTCGGCTGCCCGGCAGCGGCGGATGCCGCGGGTAGTCGGGTGGCGGTCATCCTTCACGCAAATCAGCTTGCCGTGGGCCACGTGCCCAATGCCGGCCTTGCTGTCTATCACTATGGCTACTCGGGAAACGGGCTGACCGGCGAGGAGACGCGGGTCGAGGACGTTGCGACCGGTGCCTACATCGAGAGTGTGGATTCCGGGATTCTGCACACGGCCGACGGCTTCGATACGCGAACGCCCTGGATGAGGGACGCCTCCGGCGCCAACACCCCTGAGGAAGGTGGCGATCGGGTGCGCGTGGCGGTGAGCGCCGCCTATCGCAACGCGAACCTCTGGTGGCGGAGCGATCGGGCGGGTGCCCGGATCGAGGACCTCGGCCGGGAGAGCCTCTCCGGGACTCCCACCGATCACCTCGCGGTGCAGCCGCGCGGCGGTGTGCGTTTCGAGGCGTGGTTCGATGTGCGCACACACCTGTTGTTGCAGGTCGCGGAGCCTGAGCTTTTCCTGCGCGCCCGCGAGGTCTACTCGGACTACCGTCGGCAGGGCAAGGTCATGCTCGCTCACTCGGTTCTCGAGGATGCCGGCGCCGGTGAGGCCGGGTACGAGCGGCTGACGCTTCGCAGCGTGAGCTTCGGACCGGCGCGGCCGCTTGCGATTTTTGCCTGTCCCCGGTCCGCTCCTGCCGGAGTCACGCTGGCGAATGGTGCGACGAGCATCTCGGTGCCCTTTCGCCTCCTCAACAATCACATCTACGTCCGAGCGCGCGTGAACGGCAAAGGGCCCTACACCTTCATCGTAGACACAGGTGGCCATACGCTCTTGTCTGCAAGAGTCATTGCAGGCGCCGGCCTGGCATCGATGGGCAGCTCTCCGGAGAGCGGCGCCGGTGAGAAACAGTCATCGCTCGGCTTCGTCCCTTTCCGCACCCTCTCGATCGGCGGTCTCGAGATGCACGACCAAGTGGGCTTTTCCGCCGAGATCTATCAGCCTGCGATAGAGGGTATTGCGGTCGATGGCATGGTGGGATTCGAGCTCTTCCGCCGCCTCATAGTCCGGATCGACTATGGGCGCAAGGTGCTCACCTTCTCGAAGCCCGGAAGCCGCTCGCTCGAGGATGCCGGTGTGGCCGTGCCTTTCGTTTTCTACGACCACATGCCGTTCGTCCGCGGGCAGCTCGACGGAATTCCGGCTACGTTCGACATCGACACGGGCTCACGCTCCGAGCTCGACGTGACATCTCCCGCGGTCATCCGCGATCACTTGCGGGAGCGGTATGCACACGGCGTGCTGGCCGTGACGGGCTGGGGCGTCGGAGGGGAGGTCAACTCCTATGTCGTACGACTCCACTCGATCAGCTTGGGCACCGTGACGGTGGCTGCACCGGTTGCGGACCTCTCCGAGGCCAGGCACGGCTCATTCAGTGACCCGAACTACGACGGCAACGTCGGCTCGGCGCTCCTCAAGCGATTCGTCGTGACGTTCGATTATGGGCACCAGAAGATGTATCTACAGCGCATCGAGCCTGCACCGTCTGACGTCGGCGACTTCGACCGCTCGGGGCTGTGGATGAATGCAGGCAAGGACGGGTACGTAGTGACTTCGGTGGCAGCCGCAAGTCCTGCGGCAGAGGCGGGCTTGAAGACTGGCGACGTCATCATCGAGCTCGATGGCCGGCGGGCGAAGGCGGAGGATCTATCGGGGGCGCGTGAGCTGTTACGGACACGCGCTGCGGGCACGAGCGTGCCGATGCGGGTGAAGGGCAAGGCGGCCACGCGGCGGATCATCCTGACTCTGCGCGATCTGATCTGACCGGATCGCGACTCTCCGTGTGAGTCCCCTCGCGCCGTGAGGCGCGAGGGGACTTCATCTCCTCATCCCATTACCAGGAGTACTTGGCTGTCACGTTGACCTCGCGGCCCAGGATGGATCGGCCGAAACCAACGTTGTTCTGCACGGTATTGCCCCCGAACCGTGCATTGCCTTCGGTCAACCCGATCTGGTTGGTCATGTTCGAGCCGAGCACCCGCAGCTCCAGGTGCTCCCCGATCAACGCATCGATGCCGAAGCCGATGTCGTAATAAGAGGGCAACGGCGTCAGATTCCCACCGTCCTGGAAGCGCTTACCGATGTTCTCGTAGGTGATCTGCTCGGTCAGAGTGCCCCAGCCGAAGGACTGCGTGTCGCTCGGAATCAACCGGAGCTGGAACTTCGGCAGGCGCGCCAGCTGGTTGCCGTTGATCGTGCCGCAGACCTGCTGATTGAGAATGTTGGTGTAAACGAAGCAGCCCAGGAAGTCCTTGTAGTGGGCCCTCTCGTAGATGGCATTGAAGGCGATCCTGAAGGAGCTCACGGCGTCGTTGCTGCTGCTCGCGAATGGATTCACGCTGCCGTCGAATCGCCCGCCGATCGAAGTCGATCCGTAGACGGAACCCGGGCCGATCGGCTGGCCACCGAGATCCGTGGGCGTGTACGAAATTCCCTTGAAGGACTTGTGGTAAATCGACGCATCGATGAGCGCAAAGCTGCTCTGAACCTTGAAGCCGAACTCCTGGTTCTGCACCGTCTGCAGGGGCGCCGTGGCGGGGCAGCCGTTGGAGCCGTTGTAGACGTTGCAACGGACCGCGTCGAAGTTATCGAGGAGCACGCCATTGTTGATGCGCACGTAGGCGCTCATATGGTCGCTGAATTCGTAATTGGCGCCCACGGAGAAGGTCGGTATGGTGTTGTTTTCATGGCCTGTCGAATAGGTGCCATTGGGCAATTCGACCGCGTTGTCCCATAGGTCGAACGCCGTCCCCATCTGAACCGGCGAGAGGTTGGTCGTCGCCTGACTGAGGTTGATGTGCTCGACGCGTACTCCGGCATCGAGCAGCAACCGGCCGATCTTCCAGGAATCGGAAATATAGGGCGCAATATTCGTGGCGCGGCCGTTCTGGAGGATCTGGTAGCCGCCGTTGGCACTCACGATGCCTTGCGGGCTGCTCACCTGGTAGGTGTTTCCGCCTGCGTTGCCCGTCAGGATGATGGCCGACGCATTCGGCTGATTGGTGATCAGCACATTGGAGCCCAACGACCAGTTGTCGTTCATGGTGTAGCGGGCCAGATACACGCCGAAGGTCAGGGTATTGCCGAAGCCCATCTCCTTGTTCACGCGGAACTCGTCGATGGCGCTCACGATCTTCTTCTGCACGTACCAGACCTGCTGGGAGATCACGCTCTGGGCCATGCTCACGGGCTGGCCATTGTCATAGGTGGCCGTGATGTCGGCCGGAGTGAGGGGGGCGGGCAACGTCTGGATGCCTACCCCCGACTGCTGGGAGTTGGGCGGGGTCAGCCCAATGAAGACACCGAGCGGCTCCGGATTGCCGTTATTGATCAACGCGTGAGTGGGGACGGACCCCCCGTCGAATATGAAAAAGTTGCTGATCGAGAATCCGTTGCCGAGAGTCTCCCTGAGCTGCGAACCGAAATAGTTCAGGTCCGCGCCGCGGCCAGCGGCGATGTTGTCGTTCTCGAAGCAGTTGCACGCCGGATTGGGAACCTGGAAGTTCTCGAGCCGATTGCTGTTGTAGGTGGAGTTGAGCTGATCGAAGCCGGGATACGTATGAATCGAGCCGTTGACGACCGTGTAAGGGAAGTCGGCGACCCACTGATCATGCTCGTGCAGAGTTCTGGCCCAGAACATGATCGACCCATGGTCGAGATCATGCTTCAGTGTGGCCGTCAGCTGTCCGCCGATCACGTCCGGCCACTGCGGAGGACGGATACCGTCGGATTTCTCGTAATAGCCGCCGATGCTGCCGTACCAGCCGTCGGTCAGCTTGCCGCTGTCGAACAGATCCGTGCGGTAGAGTCCCTCGGAGCCGTAAGTGACGCCGATTGACCCTTTCGGCTGGTCTCCACCGGTCCGCAGGATGAAGTTCGCCGTCGCACCCGGCTGGCCCGGGCCGAAAATGGCGCTGGTTCCGCCCTGCACGATCTCGACACGCTCGACAGTATCGTCCATGCGCATCAGCGAGCTGTTGTCCATGAAGGACAGGAAGGGAGAGCCGTAAAGCGGCGTGCCTTCGATCATGGTGGTGAAATACGGAGAGTCGCCGCCGCCGTTCGGAAACCCGGCCACGTCGATATTGACTCCGGTTGGTCCGCCGGATGCTTCCGGCCAAACGCCGGGCGAGAGTTTGTAGATTTCGGCGGTGCTCGCCGGGTTCGCCATTGCAATCTGCTGCATGGAGGCCGAGACGATGTTGTAGCTCGCGTCCAGCTTTCTCACCTGGGTCGCGGTGGCGGTGACGACGACCGTTTCGAGGCTCTGGACGGGCTCCGCGCTTGCGGGAGCAGCCGCCAGCGGTGCCGTGCTCTGCGCATTTTGCGCATTCTGTGCATCCTGCGCGTGGGCGCTCGCGCTGACGGCAAGGCCGCCTGCGCCGAGAATCCCGGCAACGACCGCCGCAACGGTGTTCCTCGCGGCACCGGCGAGCCCGCGCCCGCGTGCGGGCGGAGCGAGTGGTGTATGGGTGGATCCGATGGCCCGCTGCCGGGCCGGATGCACGCCCCAGCGGGGCGCCTTCTTGTCTTTGACTCTCATGCAAGTTCCCCCAGAAGGAAGTGCCGCCTGCAACAGGCAGCGAGACCCAGTGAATTGATTACCCTCATCCGGAAGCGGTTGTTGTGCGATCGCAACGTCCGCGGCGCACAGCCTCGCCGCAGCCTGCGGGCGGCGCGATTTTCCGAAACGACCGGTACGGATCGAGCGGTCATCCTGGGAGTAGACGTTTGAGCCGGGGAACTCCGCTATTGCGAACTGAACGAAAATTTCAAAGCGCACAGGACGGGCACGTGCAGTTCATAGCCGATGCCCTCAGGCGTGACGGCGGCAGGAGAACAAGCTATAAGTCGCCGATTCGCCACAAGCCGGTGGAGGACGCTCGCGCCCATGGGTCATTCTCGAGCCTCGCTGATGCTGCGATCTTTCGCGGCGTGCATCCTCGTTTTCTTCCTTGCGAGCGCAGCTGCAGCGCCAGCGCAGCAATCGCGGCTCGCGTTTCAGGTACGGGAAGGCAGACTTCTCAACTATTTCCTGCGGCAAGGGCCGGTTGCGGCGCACCTGGTGCTTCGCTCGGGACCGCAGCCGCGCATTCTCGTCGTCTTCCCCGCCGGTAACAGCGGCGTCGGGCTCTGGTTTGGGCACCAGGCAGGCCGGGCCGCCTGGACGATCCGCGGCGCACCGCAGCCGGTTCACGCACGCGATGAGCAGGGAAGGGCACTGTATGGCATGTCGGCCGAGGCCATGCTCGCGGTGCCTGAGCTCCACATCCAAGGGGCCGCGCTCTCCAACGTGCGCGTCCTGCGCGACTATGCCTCGGAGGGAAGCCTCCCCAAGGGAATCGCCGTGTCTCCTTCCGCTGGCGGTCGGACCCTCACGTGGTCACGAGATCGGCTCGATGGGGCAGCCGGCTACCGGCTGCAGATTCAGGTGACCGACGGTCGCGTGAGCGGCACACGCATCCTCGCGGGCACCGATGGCAACATCGGGTTGCGCATCACCGGGCTCACGGGCGACACGCCTCTCGTGCCGCTCGCCGGCCATGAGCTTCTGCGGGACCCGTCTGCCGGGGAGCTCGCCGCCCGTCAGACGCTGACGTTCCTCGCCTATCGGCAGAAGCTCCTTGCCGGCTCGTGGCGGTTCGATACCTATTTCGGCCGCGACACACTGATGAGCCTGCGACTGCTGATGCCGGTGCTGAGTCCCACGGCCGTCGAGGCAGGTCTCGATTCCGTTCTCGCGCGCCTCTCGCCACGAGGCGAGGTGGCGCATGAGGAGGACATCGGCGAGCAGGCCGTGCTCGATCATCTCAAGGACGGATCGCACTCGGCAGAGCCCGTGTACGACTACAAGATGATCGACGAAGACTATCTGCTCGCGCCGGTGGCCGCGGCGTGGATGCTTGAGCCGGGCGCGAAGGCACGCTCTGCCGCCTTCCTGGCCGCGCCGGTGGGCGGACCTCTCGAGCGGCGGGGCGCGCGCGGCGCGGCACTGGTGAAGAACCTGCGGTACGTGGTGCAAAGCGCGGTGGCGTTCGCTAAAGCGCCCGAAGTCACACACCTCATCGGCCTCAAGCCCGGAGTACCCGTCGGCGACTGGCGCGACAGCGGGACGGGCCTCGGCGGCGGCCGGTATCCCTACGACGTGGATGCGGTGTTGGTTCCGGCGGCTCTCGATGCGGCGGCTCGGCTGGCCGAGAGCGGGCTCCTGTCGCCGTATCTGACGGCATCCGATCGAACGCTGTTCTCCGGTGCGGCACAGATGGCGAGTGTCTGGCGCAAGCGGGCGCCCCAGCTTTTCGATGTGACCCTGAGCCATTCGGTCGCCGCCAATGCGATCGAGATCTATGCCGACTCGCAGGGTGTATCGTCACAGGCGGCACTCGGGGCGCTGAGTCCCGGACCCCTGCGGTTTCATGCGCTGTCGCTCGCCGCATCGGGTGAGCCGATTCCCGTCATGCATTCCGATGAGGGGTTCCTGCTCCTCTTCGAAGACCCCGAGCCTCAGGCTCTGGACCGCATCGTGTCGGTTGCGATGCGCCCTTTCCCCGCAGGGCTGCTGACGGGCGTCGGTTTGGTGGTGGCCAATCCGGTGTTCTGCGCGCCCACGCTGCAGAAACTGTTCAGCCGCAATGCCTATCACGGTACGGTCGTCTGGTCCTGGCAGCAGGCGCTCTTTGCCGCCGGACTTGCACGCCAGCTCGAGAGGCACGATCTTCCGCCGGCGGTGCGGGCGGATCTGTTCCGGGCGCAAAAGGTTCTGTGGTCCGCGATCAGGGCCACTCGCTCCATGCAGAATTCGGAGCTCTGGTCGTGGTCGTATGCCGCGGGACATTACCAGGTGCGACCGTTCGGCTCCTCGGCCGCCGATGCTGACGAATCCAACGCGGCGCAGCTCTGGAGCACCGTGTATCTGGCCGTGAGGCCGGCCCCATGATCGGGCGCGTGGGTGGTGCCTGCCGCATCGCGGCCATTATCTGTGGATTGCTCTGCGCCTTGCTGCCGCTCGCCGCACCGGCCGCTCAAAGTGAGCGCGATGCCGGCTTTCGCCTGAGCGCGGGATTCGGCGATCTGGCGGCATATTTTCCCGGGCTGCTCGGGAATGGGTACATCGCAACTCTCACCGCGCCGCGCGGCACCGAGGCCACGCAGACTTACCTGGTCGGGCTCATGGACTACAGTGCGGACGATGTCTCCCGCCCCGCGCTGATTCACGGATGGACGGCGATCGATTTCACGCCCGGGAGCGCCGCCTCGGGCGCGGGTTGGATCAACGAGGTCCCACTGACCGCAGAGCACTTCCGGGACTATGCCCAGGTCCTCGACATGCACGACGGGACTCTGAGCACCCGCTATCGGTACACGGATCACGGTCGGGACACGGCGGTGGCCGTGGTGACGCTGGTCAGTGAGGCCTCGCCGCATCTCGCGGTAACCCGCTTTTCCATCACGCCCGATTACGACGGGGAGGTGCGGCTGTCCTTTCCGTTGACGGTGTGGCCACGGCATGCACCACGCTTCCCGCTCAGCCGATTGACCGGTCCGGCCCAGGAGAAAGCGCTCGCGGCAGCCGGACTCTCGCTACAGCCGCATCCGCCGGCGACTCCCGATCGGGCCGCGCTCTGGTACCCGGGTCATACCGTGCTCGAGGAAACCGGGGGCGATCCGCGCGCCCTGACGCTGTGGTTATCGGGTAGCCCCGAGAACGGTCTGCCGATGGCCATGGCAGCTGCGATTGCGCTACCCGCGGGCGCGCAGGCTCCCAAGGTCACTCTGAGCCAGGATCCGCGTCATCTCGCGCTAGATGTGACCCTGCAAGTTGCGAAGGGGCACTCCTACGGCTTCACGAAGTATGTTGCGCTCTCGCGGGCAGATTGGGGCGGTGGTGCGGTCGAGGATCTCAAACTCGCGCTCGCGGCTCGCACACGGGGATTTGATGAGCTCGCGAGCGCACAACGCGCCGCCTGGCGTGCGCTCTGGCAATCCGACATCGTGATCGACGGAGATCTCAGGGCACAGCAGGTCGCGCATTCGGAGCTCTACTATCTGCTGGCGAGCTCGACTGCGGATACGGCGTGGGCTACGGGTCCTTGTGGCCTGACACTCTGCTATGCCGGCCATGTCTTCTGGGACAGCGACACCTGGATGTTCCCGGCGCTGCTGCTGCTGCATCCCGGCCGTGCGAAGTCGATCCTCGCCTTCCGCGAGCGCACTCTCGAGGCGGCGCGTCAACGGGCGCGGCAGCACGGATACGAGGGAGCCATGTATCCCTGGGAATCAGATCCGCAGAACGGAACCGACCAGACTCCGTACTCGGCTCACCTCCTCTCCGAGAGTGAGATTCACGTGAACGCCGACGTGGCGATCGCGCAGTGGCAGTACTATCTCGCCACGCTCGATCGCAACTGGCTGCGCGCCCGCGGCTGGCCGGTGATTCGCGACGTAGCCCGCTTCTTCGCGAGCCGCGCCACGTACGATGCCGCCCGCAAGCGCTACGACATCCTGCACGTGACGTCGGTTGCGGAGTCGAATGCGGACATCCCCGACGATACCTTCACGAACCTTGGAGCGATCAAGGCGCTCGATATCGCCACTGCCGCCGCCAAAGTGATCGGCGAGCCACCCGATCGAAACTGGAGCCGCGTCGCCCGTGGGCTGTACGTCCCGATGGCATCCAACGGACAGTATCACCTCGCGTTCGCCCCTACGGTGACGACCCATGGCACTGACTTCGGCGGCGGCCCCGTGGCGCTGCTATTTCTGCCTGCCCTCGACTTCGAGATGCCGCCGTCATTGCGGAAGAGCGATTACCAGCACTCCATCCGGCGTGATCCGGCGCGGGCCGTCGGGCAAGTCAGCATGGGCATTCTGCCGCGCGTAGCCGCCGCGGATGCGGTGGGCCTCGGAGATCAGGCCGCCGCCTGGGTCAAGCTGTTCCAGACGGGCGGGACGCTCAAGCCGCCGTACGATGTCTGTACGGAGACCGCGAGTAATGAGGTCGGCCCCTTTCTCACCGGCTCGGGATCGTACCTGCAGAGCCTGATTTATGGCCTCACCGGTCTGCGGATTCGCGAGGCCGGGCTCGTTGACGCGTACTCCGCGGCTCTGCCGCCTGGATGGCGCTCGCTGACACTGCGCAATGTCACTTTCCGTGGGCGGCGCATGACCCTGCGCGTGAGGCGGGACTCGACAGGCGCGGTGCGTCTCAGCGAATTGCCCTGAAGCTGCGCGTACCCTCAGTGCGAGGGCTCCCGCCGTGGTGAGCTTCCGACCGACATCACCTGGCGCAACGCATCGAGGTCGACCGGCTTGACGAGATGACGGTGGAATCCGGCTGCCTTCGCCCGCTTCCGGTCCGCGTCCTGGCCCCAGCCCGTCACCGCCACGATCTGGGTGTCGGACGCCCAGGGCTGGCCCGCGATCTTCCGGGCCGTCTCGTACCCGTCGAGCCGCGGCATTCCCAGGTCGAGCAGCACGATGTCCGGATGGAAGATCTCCGCTTCCTCCACCGCTTCGATGCCATCGTGGACGACGCGCGTCTCGTGGCCCAGTGACTGCAGCAGCATGCTGAGGCTGACCGCTGCATCGTGATTGTCATCTGCAATCAGCACGCGGCGGGTGACTGAGAGGTCGGAATCGCCGTGCGGCATGCTCGAGGCAGGGATCGACGGTGCGGCGCCCGCAGGCAGACGGACCAGAAATTCACTCCCTTTGCCAACTCCGGCGCTGCTCGCGTCGAGGCGGCCTTTGTGCAGCTCGACGAGCCTCTTCGCGAGTGTGAGGCCGATGCCGAGTCCGCCGTCAGGACGCTCGTAGGACCTATCGAGCTGCGCGAACGGCTCGAAGATGTGGCTCAGCATTTCCGGTGGCACACCCATGCCGTTGTCGCGCATGCTGACCACGGCCTCCTGCCCTTCCGCGCGCAGCGCAATCTCGATCTTTCCGCCGGGAGGCGTGTACTTGATCGCGTTGTGCAGGATGTTCGAAAACACCTGCGTGAGGCGAACGCGATCGCCGCTCACGTGAACGGGTTGCGCAGACGGCGAAAATGCGATCTGGTGTCGTGAGGTCTCGGCGGGGTGGCGATGAGCCTCGATCACGGCGCGGAGCAGCGGCGCCAGCTCGACCGGCTCCAGATGCAGGCGGATGCGACCGCTCGTGATACGCGACACATCGAGCAGGTCATCGACCAGGTGGGTCATGTGGCGAGCCTGGCGCTCGAGGATCGCGGTTGCGGCCCGCAGGTCCGGCGCCAGGCTCTTCGCGTGCTTGAGCAGCTCCGCCGCAGCGCAGATGGGAGCCAGCGGGTTGCGCAACTCGTGAGCGAGCGTGGCCAGGAACTCGTCCTTCCGGCGATCCGCCTCGCGCACCAGTTGCTCATTGCGCTTGCGCTCCGTAATGTCGCGCGCAACCTTCGAGGCGCCGATGATGGTGCCGCTCTCGTCCCTGATGGGGGATATCGTGAGTGAGATGTCGATCCGGCGCCCGTCCTTGGCAAGACGCACGGTCTCAAAGTGGTCGATGCGCTCACCGCGCTGCAATCGCGCAAGTATTCCGTCCTCCTCGGCGTGCAGCTCGGGCGGAATGATGGTGGTGATCGGCTTGCCGATGATCTCCTCAGGCTCGTAACCGAAGAGCCGCGTCGCCGATGGATTCCAGGAGGTCACGATGCCCTGCAGAGTCTTGCTGGCGATCGCATCGTCCGATGACTCGACGATCGCGGCGAGCCACGCCCGCGTAACCTCCGCCCGCCTGCGCTCCGTGACATCGCGAAAGACTACGACGATGCCGATCAGCTCCCCGCCGGCGAGGCGCACCGGTGCACCACTGTCGTCGATCGAGATGCGGCCCCCGTTGCGGGGGATCAGAGCCGTGTGATTGGCGAGCCCGACTATACCGCCGGTCTCGAGCACCTTGGCGACGGGGTGCGCCACGGGAGCCCCGGTATATTCATCGACGATACGGAAGACCTTCTCGAAGGGCTGATCCTTTGCCTGAGCGCTCGACCAACCCGTGAGCCGCTCCGCCACCGCATTGAGGAAAATTACGCGCCCGGCGACGTTCGTGACGATGACGCCATCACCGATGCTCTTCAGCGTGACTTCGAGGGTCTCTCTTTCCCGCCTTAGGTATTTGTCATTTTCGGCGCCGTTTTCTGCCATTCTCACTGGGTCCGTTCAAGTGTGCGGCGGGCCTGCCGTCTCCTGTTGGCTGCAACTTTCGTGCCTGCGCGCGGCCGCAGCTGCCCGCTGTACGGCAGTACTGGGGCTCAACTGTTGTTGGGACGTCAGGGCTCCGGGCGCTCGGACGGGCCGTACCGGGGCAAGGCCCGCGATGTCGAGCAAGGTCATGGGCGCGTCGATGTTGAGGACCATTTCCTCGAGCTTACGGCCCTCGGTGATGGTCGGGCGCAGATAGTTGGCCTGGCCCTTGAATCCGAAAGGGTCCGCTCGACTCCGAGGGGGGATGCAATTATTCTGGCATCCTCCGAACGGCAGCGAGGTCAGTCCGATGAGCGGTACCGATCGTGATCACTGCGAGGAAAATTCGCTCCAGCCGACGCGCCGTGAGTTCGTGACGGCGTCCGCAGCCGTCGGACTCGCCGCCGCAGCCGGCGTCTCCCTGGGCGCGGAGTCGGAGGTGATCGAGAAGGACGTCGACATCAAAACTCCCGATGGAACCTGCGATGCCGCTTTCTTCCATCCGGCGAAGGGTGTGCATCCCGGGGTTCTGATCTGGACGGATATCTTTGCACTGAGGCCTGCATTCCGTGCGATGGGCAGGCGCCTCGCGGCGCAGGGATACTCGGTGTTGGTCCCGAATGTGTACTACCGGACCGCGAGGGCTCCGGTCGTCGAGGACGCTTCACATTTCGATTTCAACAGTTCCGCGGACCGGGAGAAGATCCAACAGTGGACCGCGCCGATCAAGGCGCCGGGCGCAATCGAGAGGGACGCCGTGGCTCATACGGCCTTCCTCGATGCGCAGCCGCAGGTCGACAAGGGGCGCAAGCTCGGTACTCAGGGCTATTGCATGGGCGGACCGCTGGTGTTCAAGACCGCGGCGCAGGTGCCGGGCAGAATCGGCGCCGGCGCAACCTTCCATGGCGGCGGCCTCGTGACTGCCAACCCGGACAGCCCTCACCTGTTGGCGCCGCGCATCAAGGCGCGCATGTATTGCGCCGTCGCCGCCAGCGATGATATGAAGCAGCCCGAAGCAAAGAACAAGCTCCGCGAAGCGTTCGCGGCGGCCCACGTCCCTGCGGAGGTCGAGGTCTATCCGGGCACCATCCACGGCTGGTGCGTTCCCGACATGCCCCTGCACGACGGGACTCCGATCTACAACAAGCCCGATGCCGAGCGCGCCTGG
>Ga0134128_10004264_pt1 | contig 17521 bp, 14 predicted proteins | sample KB31754_FD_96462 | JGI IMG/M metagenome (GOLD analysis project Ga0134128, IMG submission 96462) | Terrestrial soil microbial communities with excess Nitrogen fertilizer from Kellogg Biological Station, Michigan, USA - KB3-175-4 | ecosystem: Environmental > Terrestrial > Soil > Unclassified ... | reverse complement strand
GCGTGGCTGGTACGTCAGGCGGTCCTGGTGGGCGGACTCGCTTTTGGCATGGGGATTTACGGGGCTCGCTTTGCGCACACTCCCATAGCGGCGGTCACGTGGATCAGCGTATGCATGGCGGGGCTGGGCGCGATGGCTCCAGTGGGCTGGTCGGTGCCGTCGTTGATCGCACCGCGGGAGAGCGTCGGACGCGTCGGCGGCATCATGAACTTCGCCACACAACTGGCCGCAATCTCTGCGCCGATCATCACCGGGTATTTTGCCCGCGCCCATAATTTCGGGGGCTCGTTCGCGCTTGCAGCCGTGGTCCTGGCGGTGGGGATCGCGGGATATGCGCTGGGTTTGGGAAAGATGCGAGTCATTCCGGAACCGGCGTGAGCGATCAGCGACCGGCGTTCAGCGGAAATCTGGCGCGGACTTCATAACGGGACCCTTCCGGTCCGGGGAACGACTCGTAAAGGAGGAACTCATCCGCGGTGAATTCCGCTACCGGGTTTTCTTTGGACCGGCGCAGAGCCTGTTTGAGAGGGGAGAGCGCGCGCGATCCGGCTCGTCCCTTCGCTCGGGCCAGCGTAATGTGTGGATGGTACGCGCGGTCTTCGGGAGTGAATCCGCAGGAGCGGGTCGCGGCGGTGACCTTCTGCTGCAGCGCGAGAAGTTCTGAGGAGATCACGACTCCAGCGTGGAAGATGCCGGCCTTGTCGAAAAAATCCAGGCCCTCAATGCGGATCGGAACGGGCACCGCCTGGATTCCCTGCAGGCTGGTGATCGCACAGGCAGCTTGTTCGTCGGAGGTTTGGCCGAGGAACTGGAGCGTAACGTGCCAGCCCTCTTCCGTGGACCAGCGGACCTCGTGTCCCGCATGTGGAGCGAGCCGGCTGCGCAACCCGCGGAGCATTTCCGTAGCATCCGGGGAGAGCGCGATGGCGATGAAGAGGCGCATCCAGAACCAGAGTACTGGCAGTGCGGGCTGGCATTCTAAAGTCATGCGGATTCTTTTCTTGCTGGCTGTAATTGGGGCAATGACGAGCGGACCGTGTGCCGCGCAGATGAATATGGGCGGGACGCCTCAGAATTTTGTGCAGGAGATTGAGGCGCACTCCACATCGGGCACGAGCGCGGAGCCAAACTCCACGCCCGCGCCGATGCTGATGTCGATGCGCGACGGGTGGATGTTCATGCTGCATGGAAACGGCTTTATTGCCGAGATCCAGCAGACAAGCCCGCGCGGCGGTGACAAGCTGTTCTCGACAAACTGGGCGATGGGCATGGCGCAGCGCAGTGCCGGGCCCGGACTGCTGACGCTTCGTGCCATGCTGAGCCTCGAGCCTGCCACCGTAACGAACCGCCGTTATCCGCTGCTCTTCCAGCAGGGCGAGACGGCGTACGGAGTGCCCATCGCGGACGGCCAGCATCCGCATAATTTCATCATGGAAGCAGCGGCGCTCTATGACCTCCAGCTTGGCAACAAGGCGCTGCTGAGCCTTTATGCCGCGCCGGTGGGCGACCCGGCGATCGGGCCGATTGCGTATCCCCACCGGGCGTCGGCGATCGAAATTCCGGTTGGAACTCTGGGCCACCACCAGCAGGACTCCACTCACATTGCGGATGACGTGCTGACGACTGGCTTAGCGGTGGGCTGGCTTCGCATGGAGGCGAGCGGTTTCCATGGACGCGAGCCGAACGAGCACCGCTGGCAGATCCTGCAGGGGGCGATGGATTCGTGGTCGGTACGGGCGACGGGTCAGCCTGGGCAGAACTGGAGCGGGCAGTACTCCTTTGGGAGGCTGCACAGCCCGGAGGCGCTCAATCCCGGCAGTGACCAGAAGCGGCAGACAGCCTCGGTGATGTACAACCGGCCGCTGGCGAACGACGGCAACTGGGTCACGAGCCTAATCTGGGGGCGCACACGGGAGGTGCCCGGCCACCTCGTGGAGAACAGTTATCTGCTGGAGTCGACGCTGCGCTTCGCTCGGCGGAATCACGCGTTCACCCGGCTGGAGGTGGCGGATCGAACTACGGAGCTGATCTGGGGCGAGAGACCGTTGCCGCCAGGCTTTGATGAGCAATCGGCGGGACGGGTGCAGGCGTACACGTTCGGCTACGACCGGGACATCGGACGCCTATCGCACCTGGACGGTGCGCTCGGTGCACAGGCGACGTTGTATAAACCCGGTTCGCAACTGAGGCCGGTGTACGGGGCGGACCCTGTGGGTTTCGTGCTGTTTCTCCGCCTGCGGCTGACCGGCGCCAAGCCCTGATGAGCGCGCGGTGAGCTAATCGGCAGCCTCGTCGGCACCCTCGTGAACATGAACCAGGAATTCGCGCAGCACGCGGGCGTTCTGCTCGGTGTTGTTGGCGCGATCCCGATACTGCTCGGCAGACTCGATATGGCCGAAACCGGTGGAGCGTTCGGCCAGCCGTTTGTAAAGGCCACTGCTTTCCTCCAGCGCGCGCAACGCGGACCACAGGGCGGTTTCGATGGCGTGCTGCTGTTCGACGGTGAGGTGACGCGCGGTGAAGGCGTGTCCGACGCGGCAGCGGAACCGGAGGAAGCCGTTCTCTTCCAGTTCCCAAAGGACACCTCCGCAATCGGGGCAGGCGAACGCGGAGGGCTGTCCAGGACGCTCGTCGTTCTCCAGTTGCGGCATTTCCATCTCCAGAAGCCTGGTTTCTTTGTCTTCGAGTGAGCCGGGGTGCTCGGCGGATTCCTGTGGAACGGGGATTTCCTCGCGTAAGAGCCGTACCAATTCGGCGGGGATTGCCTCAAGGGGCAGCACCCGGGCGTAGGGCACCAGCTCGAGGGCGTTGCGGGGCATGGCAGAAAACATAGCGCTTTGCGGGTCCTGGACTATCGGGACTCCGCCGTGCGCCTTCACGACCATGAGCCCGGAGGTGCCATCGTCGAGCATTCCGGTAAGGACTACGGCAATGACGCGGCGACCGGCGGAAAGCGCGGCGGATCGGAAGAGGGGGTCGATGGCGGGGCGGTGCAGGTTTTCCCGGGGGCCCTGCAGCACGCGGATGCGATTGCCCTGAACGAGCATATGGAAATCGGGTGGGGCGATGTACACAAGACCGTGGCGGATTCGGGTGCCGTCCTGGGGGTGGCTGGTTTTGAGCAGGGTGGAACGCCCCAGGATCTGCGGGAGCAGGCTGCTGCTGCGGCCTGAGGTGTGCAGGACCACAAGAATAGCCGCGGGCAGGTCGGAAGGGAGGCGACCCAGGAGGTTCTGCAGAGTTTCAATCCCGCCGGCGGATGCGCCGATCACGATCAGATCGCGATGCACTCAGGTTTCCTGCCTTTGGAACTGAGATGTGATCGCGTCAAATTATGATAGCCACCTAACAGAACGGGCTGATTCATCTGTGATATAACGGGGCGTAATTTTGGGCTCCTCTCGGGCATCCATAGCTGTTCTGCACGACGTCCAAAAACGTTGCCCCGAATTTTGGTTCCCAAAATTCTCTCTACTCTGGCAATTGGAGCGTCTTATGGGTACCCAGATGGTTTCGCAGAACACAGCGATTCTAACCTCCTGGAAAGATATCGCCCGCTATATGGGTAAGGGCGTTCGCACCGTGCAACGGTGGGAAATGGATTTCGGCCTCCCGGTCCGTCGTCCTCAGGGCTCGAACAAGAAGGCGGTGCTCGCGCGGCCGAGCGATCTGGATGCGTGGCTGGCGCTCCGCTGCACCAGCCGGGCTCAACAGGATCATCACGGCAACGGCTCGGTTCCTCAGTTCAGCAAGCTCGCATGGCTTCATGCGCAGATCGAAACTGCGCGGAAGCTGCACGAAAACAATATTGAGCTAGCTACACAAGTTCGACAGCAGCTGGCCGAGCTCAGGCGCCAGGTGCTTGAACTCAGGATGCACAAAGACCAATAACTTCGCGCAGTGCTAGTTTGCGTCCGTTCTTCCTCTCCATTCGAAGTGGGGCTTTGCAGCGGTGTCGTGCGGCTATAATCCGGACGGTACCGCCGCATTTCCTTAGGCTGTTTCTCCTCCGCACCGCAGGTGCTCCAGACATTCAACCCAGATGGATTACTCCGCAGGGACCAATTCGACGGAACCGCAGGAACGAGCGAGCGACGCCGGCGCGCAGCGCAACGGCTTCCCCATCGTCGGGATCGGCGCCTCCGCCGGCGGGCTGGAGGCGTACACAGCATTGTTCCAGTCGCTTCGGGCGGACCTTGGAATGGCATACGTGCTGGTGCCGCACCTGGACCCCGCGCGGGAGAGCGCGTACGCCCAGATTCTGGCGCGTACGACGGCGATGCCGGTTGTGCAGATCGAAGAGGGAATGGATCTTCGGCCGGATCACGTGTATGTGATCCCCCCGAACTGCGAGCTGACCCTCGAAAATCGAAAACTCCATATCAGCGATCGGCAAACCCCGCGTGCGGTAGCCGCGACCATCGACATCTTTTTCCGCTCTCTGGCGGCGGAGCACGGCCCGAACGCAATCGGCGTCGTGCTTTCCGGCACCGCCTCGGACGGAACGCTGGGGCTGACGGCGATCAAGGGGGAGGGCGGGATCACCTTTGCACAGGACACGCGCTCGGCCAAGTGCGACGGCATGCCCGCCAGCGCGATTGCTGCCGGATGCGTGGATTTCGCGCTGCCGCCGGAAGGGATTGCGCAGGAACTGGCACGGCTGCGGAATCACCCCTATGTAGCCGGCCCGGGCATCAGGCCGGCCGACGGCGAGGAAAGCAGCCACGACACGCTCATGGGCCAGATATTCCGGCTGCTGCGCCGTGCGACGCGGGTCGATTTCAGCCAGTACAAACCGCCTACCATCGGGCGGCGCATTCAACGGCGCATGGCTCTGCACAAGATTGAGAAGCTGGCGGAATATGTCGCGCTGCTGAACCGCGACCGCGGCGAAGTGAACCATCTCTACCAGGACCTGCTGATCAACGTGACCTCGTTCTTCCGGAATCCCGAGGCGTTCGAGGCCCTGAAGCAAGTGGTCTATCCGTCGATTTTGAAGGCACGGAACCCCTCGGTGCCGATCCGGATCTGGGTTCCCGGATGCTCAACCGGCGAGGAGGCCTATTCGCACGCGATTTCCCTGGTGGAGTTTCTGGGCGAGCAACGCGCCGATGTGCCGATCCAGATATTTGGGACAGACCTGAGCGAAACCGCGATTACGACAGCGCGCGCCGGCATCTACAAGGAAAGCATCGAAACCGACGCCGGTCCCCAACGGCTGCGGCGCTTCTTTCACAAGTCTGATGGCGGTTATCAGATCAGCAAGGCGATTCGCGATCTTTGCATTTTCTCGACGCAGAACATCTTCAGCGATCCACCCTTCTCGCGCATGGACCTGGTGAGCTGCCGGAATGTGATGATCTACCTCGGCCAGTCGCTGCAGAAGCGGGTGATTCCGATTTTCCATTACGCCCTGAACCCATCGGGTTTTCTCATGATCGGCAATACGGAGGGCCTGCTCGGAGCAGGTTCAGAACTATTCGAAATGGCAGATAAGAAGCAGAAGATTTACCAGAAGAAGCTGGTGGCGACACCAGTGACGTTTGGGCTCTCTGTGGGCACAACGGATCACGAACCGGGCACAGCGGAGACGGCGGTTCCGCCGGCCAGGACGCCCGAGCCGATGAAGGCGCCAACCGATCTCCAGCGGGAGGCCGACCGCCTGCTGCTGACGCGGTATGCGCCGCCGGCGATCGTGGTGAACGATCACCTGGAGATCGTCCAAACGCGGGGAAGAACGGGGAACTTCCTGGAATTGGCTCCGGGAAGAGCAAGCCTGAACCTGCTGAAGATGGCGCGTCCTGGATTGCTGTACCAACTGCAGAACGCCCTGGAGGAAGCGAAAAGAACCGGCTCAGAGGCAGAGCGGCACAACGTGCACCTGGAGGGCGAAAGCGGCATGCACACGACCAATATCCGCGTGCTGCCTTTCCGGACCCCTGTGCAGGATCAACACAGCTACCTCATCATCTTTGAGCCAGCTTCCACAGATGGCCAGCAGAGTCCGGCCGGGGACGCGGAGCCGATCACGGAACCGGAGCGCGCAGACAAAGACAAACAGATTGCGCAGCTGAAGCAGGAGCTTGCCTCGACGAAAGCGTACCTGCAGTCCATTATCGAGATGCAGGAGGCGACGAACGAAGAGCTGCAGTCGGCCAACGAAGAGATCCAGTCGGGCAACGAGGAACTGCAAAGCGCGAACGAGGAGTTGCAGACGAGCAAGGAAGAGCTCGAATCCGCCAATGAAGAACTGCACACCGTCAACGAGGAGATGCAGCACCGGAACGAGCTGCTGACCCAGGCAAATAACGACCTCACCAATTTACTGAACAGCGTCAACCTGGCAATGATGATGGTGAGCAGCGACCTGAGCGTGCGGCGGTTTACGCCGCAGGCTACGCATGTTCTCGGGCTGATGCCGAGCGACATCGGGCGGCCGGTTCCGCGGCTGAAGCTGAAGGTGGATGTGCGCAGCCTGGAGCAGGCGATGCTGGAGGTGATGGAGGACGTCCAGCCGCGGCAACAAACGATACATGATGATGAGGGTCGCTCGTTCAGCCTGCGGCTGACGCCATACCGTACGCTCGATAATCGTATCGATGGCGTGGTCCTCACGGTCGTAGACCGCGCTTTGGGCGAAGATCCGAATGGGGACCGCGGGGCCAACGCTTCCGCAAAACCGGTAAAGAAGGGTAAGGAGCGGTCTTAGCAGGTCTGCGGGCTAACTACGTGGCTGGCTAACGGCATCTTAGCGGCGAGGCCTTCGCCGCAATGTCTGATTCGCAAATCACTACAGTTCTTTTCGCTCTGCTGTTGCTGGTGGGAGCGGCGCAGCTGCTCGGCTATGTCTTCGTGCGCCTGCGCCAGCCAAAGGTGGTGGGCGAGATTCTGGCCGGCGTGGTGCTCGGTCCGGCGTTGCTGGGGCGCATTCCGGCGATCGCACATCTGCTGCAGGGCGCTCGGCACCAGGGGAATATCCTGGACTTTGTTTACTGGCTGGGATTGCTGCTGTTGATGTTCCTTGCCGGCGCGGAGACGCAACAGCTCTTCACCCGCGAAGAGCGGCGCGAGGTCGGCTGGCTCACAATCGTCGGCACCGGACTGCCCTTTGTGGTGGGGCTGTCGCTGTCGCCATGGATCATTCGCCCGTCCCTCGCAGGGCCGAACGGGAATCGGACGGCGCTGACGATCATCGTGGCTGTCGGCGTGGCGGTCACGTCCGTTCCGGTGGTCTCCAAAATCTTCGCGGATTTGAAAATCCTCCACACGCGCTTTGCACGCCTGGTGCTCGGTGTCGCGGTGCTGGAGGATATCGTGCTGTGGCTGGCGCTGGCCGTTGCCACGGCGGTTGCCGGCAAAGCTGCGCTGCATCCGCGCGCCATGTCGGTGCACCTGCTGGCCACCGTGGCATTTTTTCTGCTGGGGCTGACGCTGGTTCCGCGGGCGGTGAAGCGGATCAATAAGGCGCGGTTCAATGTGCTGGCAAAGCATACGCCTGTCGCGTATTCGCTTGCGGTGCTGCTGGCTTATTGTGTGGTGGCCGGGCTGATGGATGTGAGCCTCGTCTTCGCAGCATTCCTGGCCGGATTCGCCGTAGTCCACAAGAAAAGACGCCTCTTTGCGGACGCGCTGGATGCGATCGGCAAAGTGGCGTTTGCCTTCTTCATTCCGGCCTACTTCGCGATCGTGGGTCTGAAACTGGACCTGATCCGAGGTGTGTCGCTGTGGATGATGGTGGCGTTCATCGGCGGCACATGCCTGATCAAGGTGCTTTCAGTGTCGCTGGCAGGTCGGTGTGCGGGGTTTCGCGGGCTGGACCTGCTGAATCTGGCGATCACGACCAATGCGCGCGGCGGACCGGGCATCGTGCTGGCCAGCGTGGCGTTCGACGCGGGGATCATCAGTCCCCGGTTCTACACGACTTTGGTCGTGGCAGCGGTTGTCACGTCGCAGGCCGCGGGCGCCTGGCTGGATTACGTGCTGCGGAAGGGGTGGCCGCTGTTGACCCCGGCGGCCGGCGAAGTGCCGGTGGTGGCGATTGCGCCGGAGGCTCCTCGCGCCGCTTAGGAAATGGCGAGGTAACGGCGAACGGCAGCGGTGAGTTGCTCGATCCGCGTATCTTTGCAAATCACCTGGTGGAAGAGCGAGCGCTCGATGCCCGCCACGTCGCAGCGTTCGACGAGCAGGAGACGACTGCCAGGGCTGTTGCGGCGGACGGTGCAAGCCAGATAAATCAGCGTTGAGATCTCAATGCTGGCGCAGAATACCCACACGCGCGGATGCGGATCGTGGACGAGGCGCTCGGCCTCTTCGGGCAGCATCGTGCGCACGGCAATTCCGGCGTCATCCAGGGCGTGCTGGCGAAAGACCAGCAGACTGCGATCCCTTCCCACTGAGATCACCGGGAGCGGGAGGGACTGGAGCACGGGATACTGACCGGGGGCCATAACGCTTTTCAAATCCAAAGGGTTCAAAAACATGGCGACCATTCCATGCGCGGGACGTTATGAAGCAGCACGAATTTGAGTTGCTGGATCGACAATAGTCTTGATTGTGCGGGCTGAAGAGCGTCATCAGACGCCAGTTTTGGCATGCTGACGCACTGCATCGATTTAGCATTTCCGCGCAGTTGTGCGAGAGACGCATACCTCCTCAGGTCAGACGGGAGCGTCTTACTGAACAGAAATAGAAAAACGCACGAGGATGTGAGCCGCAGGTATTGAACCGAAGGCCACTCCGCACGCACGCAACTCACGAATAACCCACAACCCAGATCACGTCTGCTGCTGCCGCGGTAGCAGCGGAGGCGCCGGAGTGCGTCACGAAGCAAACTCCCCACAAGGAGGAATCATGGCGGAGACCAATCAGACATACAGCACCGTAGTGGGATATTTTTCCTCACACGAGCAGGCCGACCGGGCGATACGCGCTCTGGTGGACGCAGGCTTCAACCGCACGCAGATCGGCATTGCGGGCCGCTCGGTCGGAAGTTTCACCACGGAAGACGACCGGAAACGCGCCGAGCCGCACGTGAGTTTCTGGCAACGCGTGAAGAATTTCTTCGAGGGCCAGGATTCGTACGAGGATACCCTGCGCCGAACGGACGCGCGCCAGGACTTTGGCAGCGAAGACTACTACGACTACGAGTCCGGCGACTTTCACCAGTCGCTCGGCGGCTTGTCGCTGCCGGCTGAGAAGTCGCGATACTTCAACGACCGCTTCGAGCGGGATCCCAATGGTGTTTTGCTGACGGTAGAAGCCGGTACCCGAAGAGCCGAAGCCGGAGCGATTCTGGAGCAGAACGGCGCCGATATCGGCCGAACCAGCAGCACGTGGTCCTATGACCAGACCCGTGACACGACAGCGTCTGGGCGGGCGGAGCCGCAAAGGATTCAGCTTTATGGAGAAGTGCTGCGGGTGCACCGCGATCGAATCCAGCGAGGTGAGGCGCGGCTGCGCAAGGAAACGGTCACGGAGAACCAACGGGTTGACGTGCCGGTTACTCGCGAAGAGCTGGTGGTCGAGAAAGTCCCCGTCACCGGCGAAAAGGCTGCACCCGGTGCGCGGATCGGGGAAGACTCAGAGGTGCGGGTACCCCTGTCGGAAGAGCGCGTCTCGGTGGAAAAGGAACCGGTCGTCCGCGAGGAAGTGCGGGTGGGCAAGAAGGGCGTGACCAACGTAGAGTCCCGGGACGAGACGCTGCGCCGGGAGGAACTGCACGTGGAGGATAAAAGCAAGAAAGCCAGCTAAATGCCTGGAAACCGGCATCTCTCTCAGGAGCAGGCGAGACACAAGGCTCGCCCTGCTCCTCAGGAGACCGCACCGCAACAGGGCCCTCACCCGCTCCGCTGCTGCTCCGCTCTGCCGGCCCCGCGATCCCGAAAGGAGAGCTGATGGCCGCCCGCATGCCTCATCGAAACACACTGCACGTGGTTCCGCATCCAGGCGGACGGTCGCTCAAGTACTTTTTCAGGGAACTGTTCTCGGCAATTAACAAGGACGATATCACCGGGCGATCAGCGCAGCTGGCGTATTACTTCTTTTTTGCCATTTTTCCAGGCTTCATCTTTCTGACGTCTCTGGCCGATATGCTGTCGTCCGGCGGGGACGGCGTTCGCACCATGGTCCTGCGGCATCTGGCTACGGCTGTTCCTCCGCAGGCCTACGGAGTGCTCCAGGAAGCATTCGCCAGGACCGAACACAATTTGGGCGGGCTGGCATTTGGGGTGATCCTCTCCCTGTGGTCGGCAACCGTAGGCATGTCGGCTGCATGCGACACGCTCAACGGGGTGCAGGAAGTCCAGGAGAGCCGGCCCTGGTGGAAGGTGCAAGTCATCGCATTCGTGCTGACCATCATCACTACGGTTCTTGTGCTGTGTGCCATCGGCGTGTTTTTCGTCGGCGACTCGGTGATGCAACTGACCGGAAGCGTCAACTATTCTGGTCCGCTGCACGTGCTCATTGATGTCACCCAGTGGACGGTCGCCATCGTGCTGGTCGCGCTGGTTTTTGGGATCACGTACTACGTAGCGCCGGACGTGGAGGAACGCCAGTGGCACTGGATCACACCCGGTGCGACGATGGGCATCCTGCTCTGGGTGGCGGCGAGCATTGGCCTGCGATTTTACGTGAATCACTTCAGCTCCTACTCATCGACCTACGGTTCCATCGGCGCAGTGATGGTCCTGCTGCTCTGGTTCTATGTGGCCGGTTTCGCTCTGCTGACGGGAGCAGAGGTGAACGCAGTCATCGAGGACATTGCCGCGCAGAAGGGCGATCCCAAGGCTCTGGAGAAGGGGGAGCGGGCGCCGGGGCAGGCCGCCTGAACCAATGGGCACGTCGGCGACCGGCGGGGCGCGGGCGTAAACTGAACGGTTATGGCTATCGCCGAAACTTCGACTGTCATCCTGCCGCGTAAACCACAGGGCGCCTTCTGCAACGAGCCGTTCACGGACTTTTCGCGCCACGAGAATGCCCATGCCATGCGCGAGGCACTGGCGCGGGTGGGGGAGCATCTTGGCCACGAATATCCGCTGATCATCGGCGGCGAACGGGTGCACACGAAAGAGAAGATTGAATCGCGCAACCCGGCGCGTCCCGCTCAAATCGTCGGAATCCATCAGAAGGCCGGTGCGGAGCACGCGGCGGAGGCAGTGAACGCGGCACACCAGGCCTTCCAGTCGTGGAAGTATGTCTCTACGGAACAGCGCGCGTCTCTGCTGCTGCATGCGGCCGATATTATCCGGCAGCACAAGCTGGATTTCTGTGCCTGGCTCACCTACGAGGTCGGCAAGAACTGGGCCGAGGCCGACGCCGATGTGGGCGAAACGATCGACTTCCTCGAGTTCTACGCGCGCGAGGCGCTGCGCCTGGCAACGGCGACGCCGCCAATCCAGTACCCCGGCGAGCGCGATGATCTGCTGTATATCCCGCTCGGCGTCGGCGCGGTGATTTCTCCGTGGAACTTCCCGTTTGCCATTATGGCGGGGATGACGGCGGCGGCTATTGTTTGCGGCAACACCGTGGTGCTGAAGCCCTCAAGCGAGTCGCCGACGATTGCGGCACGTTTCGTCGAGGTGCTGGAGGAGGCCGGCCTGCCTCCCGGCGTGGTGAATTTCTGCCCCGGTTCGGGCGGCACATTTGGCAATGCGGTTGTTGAGCATCCGAAGACACGCTTCATCGCGTTCACGGGCTCGAAGGAAGTTGGGCTGGACATCAACCTGCGCGCCGCGCAGCGTGGCGCCGGCCAGATGTGGATCAAGCGCACCATTCTGGAGATGGGCGGCAAGGATTCCATCATCGTCTGCGCTGATGCGAACTTCGACGCGGCGATTGAAGGGGTGACCGCCTCAGCCTTCGGGTTCAGCGGCCAGAAGTGCTCCGCCTGCTCGAGGGCGATCGTCGAAGATTCGATTTACGATGCCTTCGTGGAGCGGCTGCGCGAACGGGTGACGCAGCTCAGGGTCGGCGATCCTGCTCAGAACGCGAACCTTGGCCCGGTCGTGAGCGAAGGGGCAATGGAGACGATCCTCGAGTACATCGAGATCGGCAAGAGGGAAGGACGGGTGGTCGCGGGCGGCAACGCGATTGAGACGCCGGAGAAGGGTTATTACCTGGAGCCGACCGTGATTGCCGATGTCGGTCCGAAGGCGAGGATCGCACAGGAAGAGATCTTCGGGCCGGTGCTGGCGGTCATCCGCGCGCGCGACTTCGACCACGCGCTGGAGATTGCCAACAACACGGAATTTGGACTCACGGGATCGGTGTACTCGACCGATCGTGTCAAGCTTGACCGCGCGCGAATGGATTTCCACGTCGGCAACCTGTACTTCAATCGCAAGTGCACCGGAGCCATGGTGGGCTGCCATCCATTTGGCGGATTCAATATGTCCGGGACCGATTCGAAGGCAGGAGGGCCGGATTAGCTGTACCTGTTCACGCAGGCGAAGTCCGTGGGCGAAAAGCTGGCGTAAACTTGCGCCACCGCCATTGCCGGATTGACAGGGATGCACGGGGCAATGAAAATGTCCGCGCAGGCCGGATCGGCTGATCCGCGACGCTTATCCCGGAGGGCTCAGTGGCAAGGATATTGTGCGTTGACGACGATCCGGAGATCATCGCTCTCAAGCAGAAGATTCTGGAGACCGCCGGACATACGGTGACGGCGTGCGTGTCGGCAGAACAAGCGATGCACGCGCTCGACACGCAGACCTTCGACGCGGTGGTCACGGACTGGCGCCTGGGCGATGGTGTGGGACGGAGCGTTGTGCAGTCCGCCAAAGCGCATTCCAGCGCGCCGGTCATCGTCGTGTCCGGCTATGTGTCAGAAGCGTTCCAGGCGGCGGAGCCGCTGGCGGATTTGTACCTGGAAAAGCCGGTCAATCCGGTGGAACTGATCAAAGTGATGGACACGCTGCTCAGAAAGAACCTCCCGAGCAGCGAACCGGTTGCGGGACGCGCCAGCTGAGAGCCGGCGCGCCGCTGTCTTACAGCCCCTGCATAATCTGTTCGCCCACGGCCTGCGCCGCCTCGGCCAGGATGCGGTGGTGGATCGTGAACAGAGCCAGCTCGAGCCGATCGGAGACGCCCGTCTTGTCATAAATGCTGCGCAGATAATTCTTGATCACCTGTTCGGTCGTAGTGAGACGGAGGGCGATCTCTTTATTCTTGCAGCCCTGCACGATGAGGGCGACGATCTTAAGTTCCTTCGGCGTCAGGCGGTCGCGGACGCGGGAGCCGACGGCATCCTCATCGATGCCGGGAGCTTCGAGTCCGGCAGCGCGGACGTGGCGGTCTCCCTGTCCGACACGGCGGACGCATTCGATGAGAGCGGGGCCGGTCACGTTGCGGTGAGTCGCGCCGCTGACTCCGGCGGCAAACCAGGGGTGCACGGGCTCGCCGTTTTCGGCAATCACGATGCAGCGACTTCCAGCGGCGAGGACGCGCGGGACAAGAACCTGCGGGTCGAGCTTCAGTGAAGACGCAAAAAGAAGGATGGCGCCACGGAAAGTATCCAGGGCAGGAAAAAGGCGTTCGACTTCAGCGCACTGGGCAATGATCCGGAAATCGTCTTCCATGGCCAGGATTTTGGCAGTTCCCGCACGAAAGATGGCTTGATTGTCCGCGAGTATCAGCTTATTCATTCTCCGCTTCCTCTGTAGGTACGTCGACGGGTCGCCCCGAAGACAAGTGGGTCGAAAGCGCAAGGCGGTTCGCCGCCAGGCGCTGCAGGGGCCGTCAGCAACGTGGCATCCATCCGACCGCTTGTCTCTTTTGCGGACAATGCGGGAAAACCCGAATGGCGTTGGGAGAATGACGGGGGCAGTCCGGGTACCACATCCCGGGGTGCACCTACCGGCGGCCGGTGAGAACTCGTCATCATTCAGGACAAAAGTAACCCGCAGGCTTTCTTTGGTCCTGTGACGGCCGTCACGCTTGCTTAACAGAAAATGGAACTTTTGTGGGAAACGGGACATCCACTCTTCAGGTCCGGCACGCCAGCCCGGATTCGCGCAAAGCCCGGCAGGACTGTACTTTATTAGGAGAGTTCTGCTGAAAGGCTCCCCCAAAAATGCCCAAGCCGATCATCCTTGCGGTTGACGACGACGCCAGTGTTCTGGAGGCCGTGGTCCAGGATTTGCGACGCCATTACGGCCAGGAGTACCGAATCCTGCGTGCCGGATCCGGGCAGGCGGCCCTGGACACCTCCCGCCAGCTGAAGGAGCGAGGCGACACGCTCGCCCTCATCGTCAGCGACCAGCGCATGCCAGGCATGGCTGGCGTTGATCTGCTGCGCCAAATTCAGGATGTCTATCCTGACGCGCGCCGCGTGCTGCTGACGGCGTATGCCGATACCGAGGCGGCGATCCGGGCCATCAACGCGGCGCGGATCCACTACTACCTGACCAAGCCATGGGACCCGCCCGAGGACCGGCTCTATCCGGTGCTGGATGATCTGCTGGAGGACTGGCGCCAGGGGTACAAGGCGCCGTTCGATGGCATCCGCGTCGTGGGGCCGCGGTACTCGCTGCGCGACTACCAGGTGCGCAGCTTCCTTTCGCGGAACCACGTGCCCTATGTGTGGCTCGATCCGGAGCGCGACGACGAAGCGGTACAGCTGCTGCAGCGCTTCAAGGTAGGCGACAGCCGCTGGCCGGTCGTCCTGTTTCCGGATGGATCATCGCTGGTCCAGCCCGGAGATGCGGAGCTGGCAGAGCATGTGGGGCTGCGCACTCAGGCAAAAGCGGACTTTTACGATCTGGTCGTGGCGGGCGCCGGCATGGCGGGGCTGGCCGCAGCTGTTTATGGAGCCTCTGAGGGGCTGAAGACGCTGGTGCTGGAGCCGGAAGGTCCGGGCGGACAGGCGGGAAGCAGTTCGCGGATTGAGAACTACCTCGGCTTCCCCCGGGGCGTAACCGGCGATCGGTTGGCGCGCGATGCGTACGATCAGGCGCGGAAATTCGGGGCGGAGTTTGTGACCCAGCGGGCCGCGGGGATCAAGTGCGAAGGGCCCTACCGGCTGGTGCCGACAGCCGATGGCGGCGAGATTTCCTGCCGCGTAGCGCTGATCGCTGTAGGGGTTTGCTATCGCCGAATCGAAGCGCCTGGGATGGAGCGGCTGACCGGCCGGGGCGTGTATTACGGGGCTTCGCTTTCCGAAGCGCGCTCCTGCACAAACGAAAATGTATACGTGGTAGGCGGGGCGAACTCAGCCGGGCAGGCGGCCATGCACTTCTCGCGCTATGCGAAGCACGTAACCATGCTGGTGCGCGGAGAAGGCCTCGAGAGCAGCATGTCGAAATACCTCATCGATCAGATCGCTGGCACATCGAATATAACGGTGGAGACCAAAAGCGAGATCGTCGAGGCTATGGGCGAGGACCGGCTTGAGTGCCTGAAGATCCGAACGCAGCGTGGCGAAGAGGTTCGCTCGGCGACATCGGTCTTCCTGTTCATCGGGGCGGCTCCGCAGACGGAGTGGCTGCCGGGAACAGTGATGCGGGATCCATATGGGTTTGTACTTTCTGGTCGAGATTTGCGGGTCGAAGGAAAGCTGCCGGAGATCTGGAAGGAACACCGCGAGCCTTACCTGCTGGAGACCTCCATGCCGGGCGTCTTTGTGGCGGGTGATGTGCGGCATGGCTCAGTGAAGCGAGCGGCGTCAGCGGTGGGCGAAGGGTCGATTGCAGTGCAGTTCATGCATCAGTATCTGGCGCAGTACTGAAGCCAGAGCTGGAAATGGAAGAGCATGGAACCAACGAAAGCGGAATTGACGAGCAGGGTTCTGACAGGGGAAGAGCTGTCGATTCTGGCACGGAAGGTTCCGATGCTGGCTCGGCTGAAACCGGATGAGCTGGAATGCCTGGGCAGGGTAGAGCTGGTGGAAGCGCCTGCCGGCTCGGTGATTTACAAGCAAGGCGAGACGCCCGTGAGCTTCTGCATCCTGCTGGATGGGGAAGTGCGCGCCGTACGCCTGGAGATGCGGGGCGGCGAGACGCCGCTGGTGACCGTACACGCAGGCGAAATTTTTGGCGAGTCGCCGCTCCTGCTGGGGGTGGAAAAGGCCGGCGTACAGGTTTCGGCGGCGGCGAACACCACACTGCTCCGGATCGACACGGAAGGCTTTTGGCGCCTGATGGCGACCTGTCCCACGCTGCGCCAGGCGGTGTTGGCGAAGGCGGCGCAGAGGATCCACTCATTCTCAACCATGACCCTGCATCAGGAGAAGCTGATGTCGCTGGGAACCCTGGCGGCAGGGTTGATGCACGAGCTGAAGAATCCCGGAGCTGCGGCGAAGCGTTCGGCGGCCCTGCTGCGCGAAAGCCTGAGCCGGCTGCAGGACACCAGCATCTGCTTTTGCCGTTCGCCCCTCACAACCGAGCAGACGGAATGCCTGCTGGACATGCAACGGGAGGTGCTGGGGCGGGACAAAGCAAGACCGATCAGCACGCTGGAAGAAGCCGATGCGGAAGAGGAACTCGCGAACTGGCTGGAAGGCATCGGTGTGGAGAATGCATGGAAGCTGGCGCCTACACTAATCGCAGCGGGATGGCGTTCAGGAGATATTGCCTGCGCGCAGAAAGCGTTTCCCGGTGAGACCCTGCAACTGGCGCTGAAATGGCTCGAGGCGCTGATCTCGGCGACACAACAGTTGACCACGATCGAGGAGAGCCTGGGCCGGCTGAATGATCTGGTGATCGCTGTCAAGAAGTATGCATACGAGGACAAAAACGGCGCGCATGTGATCGACGTGCACGAGAGCATTCACAGCACGCTGATCATTCTCGGCCACAAGTTTCGGCACAAAGGGTTGGTCATCGACAAGGACTTCGCCGGTGCGTTGCCGCAGCTCAGAACCCGCGGAACCGGGCTTACCCAGGTGTGGACCAACCTCCTCGACAATGCGATCGACGCGGCTCCGGAGGGCTCGCGAGTGCAGGTGCGGACCTGGCGCGAGGGGCAATCGATTCGCGTTGGGATTGCCGACGAAGGACCCGGCATTCCGCCGGAGGTGCGCGAGCACATCTTCCGGCCGTTCTTTACGACGAAGCCCGCGGGAGTCGGCACCGGACTGGGGCTGGGCATCGCGAAGCGCATTGTGACGCAGGAGTTCAACGGCGCGATCAGCTTCACATCGGAGCCGGGACGGACGGAGTTCGTCGTAGCCCTGCCGATTGAGTCCTCTGAAAGCGAGGCTGCGCCAGTCAACCATACCGACTGACTGGCGAAGCTCAACAACTACGGCCGGAAGTTGACAGTTAAGGGCGACCGAAGCCCGGTGCTTTCGCCGTTGGCGCTGCACGAGAACCTCACCGCGAGAGGATCGGCTGTATCGGTAGTCGTTAACCCCGGGGCCGCGGGCGGATTTCCGACGCCGTTGGCGAGTCCCAGAGCCGAGAAGTAGACCCCTTCCAGCACACCCGAACTTCCGCTGCCGCATGCCGGTGCCGTGGCCGACCCTTGGTAATCCGTGGGTCCTGCTCCGCGCCCGCCGCGAGATTTCGGTCCGCACGCGCCGGAT
>Ga0134128_10004263_pt1 | contig 17521 bp, 18 predicted proteins | sample KB31754_FD_96462 | JGI IMG/M metagenome (GOLD analysis project Ga0134128, IMG submission 96462) | Terrestrial soil microbial communities with excess Nitrogen fertilizer from Kellogg Biological Station, Michigan, USA - KB3-175-4 | ecosystem: Environmental > Terrestrial > Soil > Unclassified ... | reverse complement strand
GGTACTTTATCTTTGTGCGTGTTGGTTACTTCCAGGTAATATCCAAACACATTATTGAAGCCAATTTTCAATGAAGAAATTCCGGTACGTTCTGTCTCTTTTTGTTGCAGTTTCAGCAGGTGTACCTTACCGTTAGTAACTATACTTTTTAATTCATCGAGTTCCTCATCTATACCTGCAGCAATCACATTTCCTTTGGAAATCGCTACCGGCGGGTTTTCTATGATCTCTTTAAAAATTTTATCAGCAATATATTTACAAGGATTCAGTGAATCACCAAGTCTTTTTAAATATTCATTGGAAGATGCTTCACACCAATCTTTTATTTGTGCAGCAAGTTTTAATCCTTTACCAATATGCAAAACTTCCCGTGGATTTATTTTCTTCAATGGAATTTTACTTACCAACCTTTCTATGTCACCGGCCTGTTTGATATTCTGTCCAATCTTCGTTTTTTCTTCAGGCGATTTGATAAAATATTCTACAAGATTTTGCCGCTCTTCTATTGAATTAATATCGGTCAAAGGCAACAACATCCAGCGTTTGAGTAATCTTGCGCCCATAGGAGAGACGGTATTATCCAAAACTTTTAATAGCGAGTTGGTGTTGTCCGAACTGCTTAGCAATTCAAGATTGCGAATGGTAAACCGGTCCATCCACAAATAATCTGCTTTATCAATTCTTTGTAAGGAAGTAATATGTTGAAGATTTGGATGTTCCGTATCTTTTAAATAATGAAGAATAGCGCCTGCGGCAATAATCCCCGTTTTCAGATTTTCTACACCAAAGCCTTTCAGGCTCTGAGTTCCGAAGTGTTTTAATAAAGTTTCTTCAGCATATTGTTGAGAAAAAATCCATTCATCTAAAGTGTAAGTATAAAATTTACTGCCAAAATAACTTTTAAAATTCTTTTGTTGATTTCTTTGAAAAATAACTTCAGCAGGATTGAGACTTTGCAGTAATTTATCCGCATATTCTTTATCGCCTTCAGCAATAAAAAATTCACCGGTAGAAATATCCAGAAAAGAAATTCCTGCTTTTTCCTCAATCAAATGAATGCCACACAAAAAATTATTTTGATTATGCTCCAGCAATTTATCATTGGTTGCCACGCCCGGTGTTATCAATTCTGTAACGCCACGCTTTACGATTCCTTTTACTGTTTTTGGATCTTCCAGCTGATCGCAAATAGCAACACGATAACCGGCTTTTACCAGTTTATGCAAATAAGTATCCAGCGCATGATGCGGAAATCCTGCAAGCTCGGGCGCTGTTGAAGAAGCATTGTTTCTTTTGGTAAGAGTAATTCCCAAAACCCGGGAGGCAGTGATCGCATCCTGTCCGAAAGTTTCATAAAAATCACCAACGCGAAAAAGCAGAATCGCATCAGGATATTTCGCCTTGATGTCATTATGCTGTTTCATTAAAGGAGTATCTGAAGAGGCCATTTATTAATTAGGAATTAAGAATTAAGAATTAAGAGTTAAGAATTAAGAATTAAGAATTAAGAATTAAGAGTTAAGAATGAAAGTTAGATTTACAGGAGGAGCAGAAATAACCGGAATTCTTATTTTCCACATTTCCATTTTCACATCAGCAAATTAATACTTTATTACATTTTAATCCGGCTGTCAAATTGAAAAGCTAATGTTTTTAAAAGTTTGATTTTTTTATAATCTTTATGTGCAGGATTTAATAAAAAATTTGAATCTCCGGGTACGATTGCAGACGGCACTTTTAAGATAGCCGTTTCGCCTGCTCTTGCCCATTCATCTCCTATTGATTGTGTATAAGACATTCTCATAAACTCTTTCCAATCTCGGTTTAATCCGCCTATTTTAATTTCTTTCATTTCAATCTCGTCTGGTACCAGGATATTCATTTGCATAAAATTTTTTTGCAAACCTTTTGAATTTCTGTGAACCACATTTTCCAGGCAAGCAAGTGCTTTTGATTCAGCGGTGTAAATAACTTTTGTGTCTTTTGAGTTCCATCTTGCAGGATTTCCTGAAGCTATTAACTTTCCCGAATATTCAGCAAGAGATATTCTGTAAACTATCATATTCAGGCAAGGTCTCCGTATTCAATTCGTGTTAATTCCTGTGACACAAGCTCAATACCGGTAATCGTTTCGAGCAAATCTTTTGGGACAATATTTCCCAATCCAAATGCGGGCTCTGCAAGCCATTTATTAAATTCATCAACAGAACCAAAAACGGTTTGGCCTTTATCATATAGTGCAAAAAATTTCAATAGCTTTTCACTTAAAACCGGGTCTAAAGGTGTTTTATTTTTTTTATAAGAAGTAAACGTTTTGATTGTTTTATTCAACACTTTTTCTACATAAGGAAAAGGAAAATCTGAAAGCGAAATAAAATCAAAAACAGCCTGTGGCAATAAACCTTTTTTTGAAACTGAAACCAATGTAATATTATCATTAAAGGATTTTTGATATTTCGTCAAAATTCTTTCATCATTTGCCCTGAATGTATTCATTCTGCTTTTTTTTCGAAGGTAGGAAAATCTTCCTGATTTTTTAGAAAATTTTCTGGTTAAATGTGAATGGTGAATAGTAAATGGTGAGTTGTGAAAGGTGAATTGATAATTTAGGGGCGGGTACAGTAAACGAACAAATAACCAGTTTTCTATTTTGTAAATCATTCTTTCATTTTCACATTTTCACATTTTCACATTAGCAAATTAGCAAATTAGCAAATTAGCACATTACCACATTATCCCATTAAACTTATTTTTGCAAATTATAATATTGTTTTGATGAGAAAACTTAGCATGGATGAATTGAACCGTAAATCTGTGGATGAATTTAAAGAATCTGAAAAAAATCCGGTGATTGCAGTTTTGGAAAATATCCGAAGCGCTTATAATGTGGGCAGTGTTTTTCGTACGGCCGATGCATTTTTAATTGAATCAATTTATATTACCGGTTATACTGCAAAACCGCCACATAAAGAAATCACCAAAACCGCTCTCGGAGCGCAGGAAACAGTGGATTGGAAATTTTTTGAAACAACAAAAAGTGCGATTGAAGATTTGAAAAAAAATGGATATAAAGTGTTCGCCGTAGAGCAGGTAACGGATAGTATTTCTTTAGAAAATCTTTCTGATTTGAATGTTGAAAAAATCGCCTTTATTTTTGGAAATGAAGTGAGTGGTGTAGAACATCAAACAATTTCTTTCTGTGATGGATGTGTAGAAATTCCTCAATTTGGAATGAAACATTCTTTGAATATTTCTGTCGCTGCAGGTATAGTTTTATGGGAAGCGGTAAAAAAAAATGGATAAAAAAATGAAATTAACTTCTTCGTTTATGGAGGAATTCATTTGTGTCAATCAATTCATCATAATCTGCTTCCTCCATTAATTTTCCGGGAACAATATCTTCTTTATCCTCTTCAATTAAATTCTTCCTTTTATTCTATGTTCCCTTAGGATTTTACTAATCTGACCTCTTCCTCATTATTTGTTTGTATTAATATTGTTTCCATTTTTAAAAGATTTTAATCAAGTTTACAAAATTATTCTACCAGATTTTGTGTTCGTAAAATACTTGTGGCTTCGACAATTGTTTTGTAAAATGCCGCTAGAATTCAATTAAAATTTATAAGTAATTTTACAGCATGGATACAATTATTATAAAACCGAAAGATTCCGGAGAATATAAAGAGGTTCTTGGTCTAATGCGTAAGCTGAAAATAAAAACTGAAGTATATAAGACTCCTACAAAAGATGAGGTTCTTAAGGATATTGAAAATGGAGCACGAAGTGCTTCCTTATTTTTAAAAGGAAAGATAAAGTTACAAGATGCAAAATCTCTGCTGAGTGAGTTATAAAATTTTAAATACTCCGGAATTTAAAAAAGAGATAAAACGCTTTTCTGCGAAATATCCCTCATTACATTCAGATTTTGATGTTTTTCTAAACGAACTTTCTGAAAACCCATTTCAAGGAAAAGCATTAGGGAATAATTGTTATAAAGTCAGGCTTTCCATTTCAAGTAAAAGACGGGGAAAAAGTGGAGGAGCCAGGGTTATAACCTTTGTTCAGGTAACAAATGAAATTGTTATATTGATTAGTATTTATGACAAATCAGAAATAGCAACTATTTCCGAAAAAGAAATTAAAGAAAGATTAAAACGATTTCTTCCTTAAGATTAAATATGCTACGAATAAAAAATTATTTATCTCTTGTAAAATTTGCCCATACGATTTTTGCAATGCCCTTTGCATTAATAGGATTTTTCTATGGATTAAAAAAGGTGAATTATGATTTAAACCGGCCGTGGTGGCAGCTTTTCATCCTGGTGATTTTATGTATGGTATTTGCACGAAGTGCTGCAATGGCTTTCAACCGGTGGCTGGATGCGGAATATGATGCTAAAAATCCCCGCACCAAAATCCGCGAAATACCAGGTGGAATTATTTCAAAAAGGCATGCCATGATCTTTGTAATTTTTAATTGTGTTGCGTTTATTGTAGCCACTTTTTTTATCAATACTCTTTGTTTTGTTTTGGCGCCTGTTGCTTTGCTTGTAATTCTTTTTTATAGTTATACAAAACGATTTACACCGCTTTGCCACCTGGTGCTCGGACTGGGATTGAGCCTTTCTCCGATTGGTGCCTACATCGCTGTTACCGGAAAGTTTGCATTGGTTCCGGTTTTATTTTCTTTGTCTGTTTTGTTTTGGGTCAGCGGTTTTGATATCATTTATGCTTTGCAGGATGAAGACTTTGATAAAGAAAATAAACTGCATTCTATTCCTTCATTACTTGGAACAGCAAGAGCTTTGCGCGTGAGCGAATCTTTGCATTTTCTTTCTGCCGCTTCTGTAGTTGCAGCAGGATTGACTGGTAATTTTTCCATGCTTTATTGGGCAGGCGTCGCTGCATTTGCATTCTTTCTTATTTACCAGCATTCATTGATAAAACCAAAAGATCTGAGTAAAGTAAACCGCGCCTTTTTTTCATCGAATGGAATTGCCTCTGTCGCTTTTTGTGTATTTGTTTTATTGGACATTTTTTTATTCTAAATTCTCTAAAACAATTCTAAACCGCTCTAAACAATTCTAAACAATCTAAGAATTCAACAATCAACAATTATAAATTAAACTCTAAATCACTTGTCCCGCATCCTCTGCATCGATTATGGAAAAAAACGTACAGGCATTGCCGTTACAGATCCTCTTCAAATAATTGCCACAGGTCTTACTACTGTTGATTCTCATGAATTAATTTCTTTCCTGAAAAAATATTTTCAGCAGGAAGAAGTCGAATTAATTGTAATTGGCGATCCGAAAAACCTGGATGATTCTGATACCCATGCCACTCCTTTGGTAAATGCCATTATTAAAAGATTAGAAAAAGAATTTCCAAAGATTCCAATAAAAAAAGTGGATGAACGATTCACTTCCAAAATGGCAAAGCAGGCAATGATTGAAATGGGTATGAAAAAAAAAGACAGAAGAAATAAAAGAACAGTGGATGAAATAGCGGCTACCATTATGTTACAGGAATATATGGGCAATAGCCACTTCTAAAATTACTGAAAAGCTGTAAATTTGCACTCCAATAATCAATCAAACAATAATCAATATTTATGGTTCTTCCGATAGTAGCTTATGGAAATCCGGTTTTAAGAAAAGTGGGGATAGAAATTACTCCTGATTATCCTGGTTTGCAAAAACTGATCGAAGACATGTGGGACACTATGTATAATAGTAAGGGCGTGGGTTTGGCTGCTCCACAGATTAACAAAGAGATTCGTTTATTTGTCATGGACAGCATTCAAATTCTCGAAAATCTTGAGGAGGACGAAAAGAATGATTACCCGGGAGATGAGGGTTATAAAGGTGTTTTTATTAATGCACGGATTAAGGAACTTGATGGCGATGAATGGCCTTATAATGAAGGTTGCCTGAGCATACCAAAAATCAGGGAAGATATTTTAAGAAAAGAAACTGTTACCATACATTTTTTTGATGAAAATTTTATAGAGCATACCAAAACTTTTACAGGAATAACGGCCCGTGTTATTCTTCATGAATATGACCACATCGATGGAAAATTATTTATTGATTATCTGAAGCCTCTCAAAAAAAATTTGCTGAAACGCAAGCTCAATGACATTTCCAAAGGGAAAGTTTCGGTTGATTACAGAATGTTGTTTAATAAATAAACCTGGTTTATTCATTAATTAACTTAATTCGTTTATTGTTGCTTTAATTTAGATTTCCTCCAACATTTTAAGAATATTTTTACTGAATGACTCAAAAGTTTTTTCTGCTTTCGTTATTGCTGCTCATTTCCATCTGCATTTTTGCGCAGAAGGACACTACTGTTAAAGTGAATGAAAATTATATTACCCTTTCTGAAATCGTTGTCAATAATAAATTAGATGTACCTTCTTTTATTCAGAGAGTGAAAAACGACACCACATTTTACAAGGCCTTTCGTAATCTTCGTATCATTGGCTATACTGCCATTAATGATATTAAAATGTTGGATAAAACACGAAATATAGCCGCTTCATTGCATAGTAAAACAAAACAAATCAGAACCGGTAATTGCAGGAAAATGGAAGTGTTAAATCAATCTGTAACAGGTGATATTTTTGACGCTGCAGGAAATTTTAATTATTACACTGCTCAGATGTATGCCGGTCTTTTTTTTACCAAAGATTCTGTTTGCGGCGAAAATAATATTGTGAAAGGACATGAGTTTTCAACGAATGGATTAAGCGGAATTGATAAACACAAAGAGCAATTGAAAATGTTGTTTTTTAATCCCGGTAAAAAAATTAACGGGCTGCCGCTGATCAGCAATAAAACAGCGATTTTTGATGAATCTATGGCTGGTAAATATGATATGGCAATCGATGTAAAAGATCATGATTCTGTTCCCTGTTATGTTTTTAAAATAAAAGTAAAACCCGGTGAAAAAAACAATGTCGTCATAGATGAAATGACAACGTGGTTTAATGAAAAAACTTTTGAAATTGTCGCACGAAATTATTCACTAAGCTATGATGCAGGAGTGTATGATTTTGCCGTAGAGATGCAGGTTGAAATGACAAAAGCGGGAGATCTTCTTGTCCCATCTGTTCTGCGTTACAACGGCAACTGGAAAGCGATTTTTAAGAAAAGAGAGAGAGGGGTTTTTACAGCTACATTATTTGATTTTGTACGTTGATCTTTCGGCTTTCATAATCTATACATTTTTATTATTTGCCATTCCGGAAGCACTATAATTTCTCCATTTTTCAATGACCGATTTCATATCATCCGGCATCGGACTTTCAAATTTTATGTATTGATTTTCAGATGGATGGATAAATCCTAATTGTTGGGCATGTAAAGCATGTCGCGGACAAAGCGCAAAGCAGTTTTCTACAAACTGTTTGTATTTTGTAAACACAGTTCCTTTCACAATTCTATCTCCGCCATAAGTGTCATCATTAAAAAGAGGATGGCCAATGTGCTGCATGTGAACCCTGATCTGGTGTGTGCGACCCGTTTCCAGCCTGCATTCGATAAGTGTTACATAATTAAATCTTTCTAAAACTTTATAATGAGTGATCGCGTCTTTTCCATGTTCGCCTTCAGGATAAGCGGTGAATAATTTTCTGAATCGTTGATGTCGTCCAACATGCGCAACGACCGTCCCTTCCTCTTCTTCAAAATCACCCCAAACCAAAGCCACATAACGACGGTGGACAGTATGATCAAAAAATTGTTTGGCAAGATGCGTCATCGCCTTTGGTGTTTTTGCCATTACCAAAAGCCCTGAAGTATTTTTATCAATACGATGAACCAATCCAAAACGCGATAATTCGCTTTCTTCAATTTCTGGGTTTTGCTGTTTTAAATGAAACGCAACTGCATTCACCAAAGTGCCGCCGGGATTACCGCTTCCCGGATGTACCACCATTCCAGGCTCTTTATCAATCACCATCAGATCTTCATCTTCATATACAATTTTAAAAGGAATATTTTCAGGAATAATTTCATTGCTTTCGGGAAGATAATCCTGGTAAATAACAATTTTATCCAGTGGTCTTACTTTATAATTTGACTTTACAGGCTGGTCATTTACCAAAACTCTTTCCGCTTCAATGCCTTGCTGAATTTTATTCCTTGTAGCTCCTTCAATTCTCCCCATCAAAAATTTATCAATGCGCAAAGGCTCCTGCCCTTTTGCACAAATAATCGTTTCCCTTTCAAAAAGTTCTTCGTTTTCTTCCAATACTTCATCCATAAAAATTCAATAATTGAATAATTTAATAATTCACAATTCACCACTCACAATTCACTGCCTTATCTTTGCAAATTAAAATCTTTGCATTGGAAAAACAGCAAGTCATTTTTGAAGATCTCGGAATTATCAATTACAAATCAGCCTGGGATTACCAGGAAGAACTGGTAAAAAAAAATCTGGAAATAAAATCAGAAGTAAGGATGGCAATGAGTGGTGAACAATTAGCCATTGGGGATCAACCTTCAACTTTCAACCATCAATCTTCAACTGTCCATCATCTTCTTTTTTGCGAGCATCTGCCGGTTTATACTTTGGGAAAAAGCGGTCATATGGAAAACGTTTTAATGAGCGAAAATGAAATGGAGGAACAGGAAATTGAATTCTTTAAAACCAACAGGGGCGGCGATATTACCTTTCACGGACTTCAACAAATTGTTGGATATCCGATACTTGATCTCGAGAACTTTTTTACGGACATTGGAAAATATATGCGAAGCCTTGAAGAAGTGATCATCTTAACCATTGCGGAATATGGCATAAAAGGAGACAGAAGCAAGGGCGAAACAGGCGTATGGATCGAGCCTGGAATCCCGGGAAGAGAAAGAAAAATCTGCGCGATGGGAATTCGTTGCAGCCGCTGGATCACTATGCATGGATTCGCATTAAATGTAAATACTGACCTTAGTTATTTCAATAATATTATTCCCTGCGGAATTGTAAATAAACAAGTTACTTCCATTGAAAAAGAATTAGGTCATCAGGTTGATTTTGAAGAGACCAAAGAAAAAGTAAAACGCAATTTTGAAAAAGTTTTTAATGTATCAGTAGTCTAAAAATGAGGATACTACAAAGACAACAATCCCTGGTAAGAAAAAGAATGAATATTATTTGTTTATTTATTCTAAAATGAGAATTGAATGTGTGTAATCTTTACACATTAAATTGGGCAAAACAATCACTTTCTTATTTTTTCCGTTTATATTGCGCCCAATAAATATTATTGACCACTATGAGTTTTGAAAATTATGTAATCCCCTATGAAATAAATGAGCGGTATCAGCGAAAAGTAGCATACTTTTCAATGGAATATGCGATTGATCAGCCTTTAAAAATATATAGCGGAGGTCTTGGTTTTTTATCAGGATCCCATTTGCGTAGCGCATATGAATTGCGCCAGAATCTAATCGGAATTGGCATTTTATGGAAAGAAGGTTATTACGATCAGGCAAGAAACGCAGATCAGACATTGAAGGTTGTATGGATCGACAAAATTTATAACTTTCTTGAAGAAACGGGTATCAGGTTTCAAATAGAAATACATGATCATCCTGTTTGGGTAAAAGTTTTATACCTCAACCCAAAAACATTCAATACAGCTCCGTTATTTTTATTAAGCACAGACGATCCGGAAAATGACTATGTTTCTCAAACCATTTGTCACCGCCTTTATGATGGAAATGCAGCCACTAAAATGGCGCAGTTTATTTTGCTCGGAGTAGGAGGGGCAAAGCTTTTGGATCTGATGAATTACAATCCGGATATTTATCATCTGAATGAAGCGCACGCAGTCAGTGCTGCATTTTATCTGTACAGCAAATTTGGAAATCTCGAAGAAGTGAAAAAACGCCTGGTATTTACCACGCATACACCGGAAGAAGCAGGTAATGAAAAACATGATATTTTTCTTTGCGAAAAAATGAGTTATTTCTGTGGAATGCCATTGCAAAAAGTAAGGGAGCTTACAGGAATGACAGATGATCTTTTCAATCATTCTCTTGCTGCTTTGCGCTTTGCTCATATTGCAAACGGCGTTTCACAATTGCATGGAGAAGTGAGCCGCCAGATGTGGTATAAATATGATGGCATTTGTGAAATAAAAGCGATTACCAACGCGCAAAACTGGCGCTATTGGTCTGACAAACAATTATACAGAGCAAGACAGGAACACAATGATGATTGGTTTGATGACCGCAAAAGGCATTTAAAGCAAAGAGCGCTGGCAATCGTTGCAGATCAGACCGGAAAATTAATGGATCCAAATATTTTGACGATTGTTTGGGCAAGAAGATTTGCAGGTTATAAAAGAGCAGAATTAATTACGAGAGATCATACAAGATTTGAAGCATTACTGAATAATAAAAAATATCCTGTTCAGATCATCTGGGCTGGAAAGCCATACCCTCTTGACTTTCCCGCGATCAACGATTTTAATCACCTGGTTAATCTGAGCAAACAATATAAAAATGTTGCGGTTTGTATTGGTTATGAACTTGCTTTGAGCAAGCGCCTGAAACAAGCGGCTGATGTTTGGTTGAACAATCCTCGCGTACCACGTGAAGCAAGCGGAACAAGCGGAATGACAGCTGCTATGAATGGCGCGGTAAACCTGAGTACCAATGATGGATGGATCTGTGAATTCGTAAATAATGGCAATAACGGATTCGTGGTTCCTCCGGCTGATTATGCGAATATGCATATAGAAGAACAGGATAATTATGATCTGAATAAAATTTATGAGATTCTCGAAAATGAAATCCTGCCATTGTATTATAACGATCATGAAACATGGCGCCAGATTGTAAAAAACGGAATGAGAGATGTTCAATTTGCATTTGACAGCAACAGGATGGTAGAAGAATATTATGAAATTATGTACAAATAATTTCCCTTCTGGTTACCAATAAACTTTCCCTTCTTCAGATTTTATTTCTACCGAAAATTCGTTAGTACCTTCATATTTTATTTTTAGGATATGATGAAAGGCGTGTTTTCTCTTTATAAAAAAGCTTATGGTGGCTTGTCTTCAGGCACCTGGTGGCTTTCACTGGTGATGTTGGTCAACAGAATGGGAACGATGGTAATTCCTTTTATGACCATCTATCTTACACAGAAATTTGGAGTTTCCATTGCAATGGCTGGTTTCGTTATGACAGTGTTTGGTTTAGGTGCAATTACCGGCGCTTTGATCGGAGGAAAATTGGTAGATTCAATCGGATATTTTTATGTTCAATTAGTGGCGCTGATTGGTGGCGGAGTGATGTTTATCATTCTAGGACAAATGCGTTCTTACACCTCCATTTGCATTGCCACTTTTTTTCTTGCCATGCTGAATGAATCGTTTCGCCCTGCCAATACGGTTGCCATTGCTCATTACAGTAAAGAAATAAACAGAACCAGGTCTTATTCTTTAAATCGTTTGTCAATAAACGTCGGATGGGCTATTGGCGGAGCTTTGGGAGGATTTCTTGCAAGTTTTAATTATCATTTATTATTTTGGGTCGATGGTATTTCGAATCTTTTGGCAGCATGTTTATTGTACCTTACATTGGCGCCGGCACGAAATTTAGCAACAGAAAAAATTAAGAAAGAAAAAAATGTTATCGCTGACTCTGCATATAAAGACCGCACCTACATTGCCTTTATCATACTCACTTTTGTTTTTGCTTTTTGCTTCTTTCAAATGTTTACAACAATTCCCGTTTTCTTTCGTGAAAAATTCCGCTTAAGCGTTTTTTTTATTGGAATTCTAATGGCTTTAAATGGAATTATTATCAGCGTTTTTGAGATGATTACCATCTTTACATTGGAAGGAAAAAGACCATCACTGCATTTTATTTCCAGCGGAATGTTATTGGTAGCTGTCTCATTTTTATTGTTGAATTTACCCCCTTTTGATTTTTCAGCAGTTGCAATAATGGCAATGATCTTTATCACCTTTGGCGAAATATTTTCAATGCCTTTTATGAATGCATGGTGGATTGGAAGAGCACAACCAGGTAATCGTGGACAATATGCTGCTTTATACACTGTTGCATGGGCTTCAGCCCAGGCTATTGGCCCATTTGCAGGTTCGCTGATCGCTGAATATTTTAATTTTAAAATCCTGTGGTATATTCTTGCAGCTGTTTGTACGCTTCTTGCATTTTTCTACCGGCGCCTTCATAAGGTGGAAACCTTAGTCGCCTCATGATTTTTTAAAGAAAAAAGCAAATTTTCAATGGTTCTTCGCAGATTGATCAAGAAAAAATTTCATTATTAACATTGCTGTAAATTATTGTAAATGTTTTTGTTATAAACTGCTTCCGGCAATCCATTTCATTGGGAGATTCTTGAATTCGCATTTTGGCATGTTTTTCGTTTTTTTAAGGGTAAAAAATGAATACTATGAAAAAGATCCTTCTATTGACACTGATTTGCGGAGGCATGCTCTCTGCTTCAGCACAAACAACAGACAGCACAAACACAACTACTACCACAACTACTACTCACCAATACTATTATTATCCATCAGCCAATATTTATTGGGATCAGGCTACTGGAAATTATTGGTATCTGGATAACACTTCCAATCAATGGAAAGAAGCCCAAACATTGCCTTCTACTGTAACACTCGACAATAACGCCGAGAAGTATTCTATTGACTATAATGGAAATGAGCCTTGGAAAAACAATGCTGAGGATATTAAAAAGTACAAAACAAAAAAGAACGGTACTGTAAAGATCAAACCCGAAAAGCATTAAGATGAAAAGCAACAACAAAAAAAGCTTCACCATGGTGAGGCTTTTTTGTTGTACATGCTTCTTTAAATTCTTTTATGAAACTTCTGTAAATAAAACCAGGATCATTCCGGAAAGATCTTTGCATAAAAAAAGACGGTATTAAAACCGCCTTTTAAAAAATAATTCTTATTGTCTAGCTTCTCCTGTTTCCAAACATGCGAAGTAAGAAAAGGAAAATGTTGATGAAGTCGAGATACAAAGTAAGAGCACCAAGTATCGACATTTTTTTAACGTCGTTAGCTGCAATGCCTCCTTCATATTCTACTCCTTCACCAATTCTTTTTAATTTCTGAACATCATAAGCTGTTAAAGCAGTAAATACCATTACGCCAATGATGCTGATGATATAATCTAACTGGCTGCTATGTAAGAAAAAGTTGATGACCATTGCAATCAAAACACCAATAACCCCCATCATTAAAATGCGTCCGAATTTCGTAAGATCCTGGTTAGTCGTATATCCCATAACTGCCATAACCCCAAACATTGCGGAAGCAGAAAGGAAACATCCTAAAACAGAACCGGGAGTAAATGCGAGCAAAATAAAACTGAAACTGATTCCATTAATAGTTGCATATGCAATAAACAAGGCCATCAGCGCAGTGGAAGAAAGTCTTTGATAGGCAAACGACATAATAAGAACAAATCCTAACGGAGCAAATAAAGTAACTTTTCCTAACCCTGTTAACCCTGTCGGGCTAATAAGATATGCCATTAATTGGTCGTTTACTGAAAACTGCCATGCAAATAAAGCAGACACTCCCAGTGCAACAAACATCAATAAAAAAACATTGGCGATAAACGAACGTGTTCTGGTTTCTTCACCTGTAGGAACGTAACTTATATTGGTAATGTTAGCGTTTCTGTTTGATAAATCCATAGTTTAAAATTTTAGTAAAATTATCATTGTTTTAAGAGAATAAGAAATTTCTAAAGGAGAAATAAGAAATAATTATGAATGAGTTTTTGATTTTTCCTGACGCCATTACAATCGTCGGAGCACCCGTGCGGGCAGCATGATCAATGCTTTTAAAAATGCAAAAATTCCGTCCACTGCAATTCCCAAAATTCTGAATGGCAACAAAAAAAGCCAAATGATCGGATAAAGCACCAAAGCCAAAATAGCAAGCGGCCAACAGAAAATAAAGAGTAATATAAACAGCAGGAACGTTATCATGGGGCAAATTTAATTCTGCAAAAGGTAAAGTTTATACAAAAAGGAAAAGCGGCAAATTTGTTCGGCTACTGGTAGCGGTTAAGATCTAATTTCCAATATGAAAGCTGACGAAATTTTTATTTTGAATAACTCACGATGCAATCAAATTTATTTTCTCCTGCGCCTAATTCCTGTGCGGCTGCATTGCTGATTATTACTAATAATCCGGAGTTTTGTTTGATATCAGGAATAGCATCCAATACTTTTGCATAAACAGTTTTTCCTGTTGCATTATTGGTAACTTTTAAAATAGTTCCGGGGGCAGCATCATTGTTGAAACAATAATATTTCCCATCCTGCCACCCGCTGGTTGATTTAAAAACACCGGCACTTCCGCTTTTATCAACGAGAGAGTTTTGTTGATTTTGCTGATTATATAGATTTTTAAAATAACCACCTGAAAAATCAGAACCATTATTTAAACGTACGTCATTTGTTGCTGGTTGTGCTGTTGCAGTTGCAGGAGTTGAAGATTCTTTTTTTTCTGTGTTTGTTGCTGCAACTTCTTTTACAGGCTCCGGCTTTTGTGCGACTGGTTCGTTCGTTTGCGAAACAGGATTTACTTCTTTTTGTGACTCCACCGCAACTTCTGCCGGTGCTGTTGCTTTACTTTTTGCAAGAGGTGAAAGAGACTTATCAACTTTTAAATAACCGACGATCATAGGAGTGCCGACATTTACTGCATCAGATGAAAGATGATTCCATTTTTTTAGAAGAGGGAGAGGAACTTTATTGTAATTAACACCAAGACGGTAAAGCGTTTCGCCGCTTGATATTGTATGGTAAACCGGAATCAATGCTTCATTGTTTGTTGCTCTTCCTTCCTGTAAAAAGTTATTTTTACTTAACGGGATTTTTAAATCCTGCCCAATTTCCAAACCACTTCCGGCTTTCAGGTGATTGAAAGTCGCCAGATCTTTTGGAGAAACATTGTACATGCGTCCGATGCTGTAAAAACTTTCTTTCGCGGAAACCACATGCTCGAGGTAAACATTAGATCCGGTTCCTTTTATTTGTAAATTATTTTGTGCAAATAAAAAACCTGTTAGTAATGTAAATAGAACAACCAGTGATGATTTAAACATAATATTGAATTTAATTTCTTAAAAAATATTTCAAGTATATTCTTCAAAGTGACAAAAATATTTATTCTGATTGTTGATGCTTTATTTCATGAAGTTAATTTTTTTTCAACAACAAAATGTAACGTCACCAATTTGCCAATAAAATTACCAATTAACCTTCTTCACAAACGCTGTTGCCATCTTTCAATCATTTCGTTTTTCCATGAAGAAAAAGTGCCGTCAAATATATGTTCCCGGGCTTTCGTAACTATATGAAGATAGAAAGCAAGATTATGAATGCTGGCAATTTCCAATCCCAGAATTTCTTTTGATTTCATGAGATGACGCAGATATGCTTTGCTATAATAATTGCTGATTTCGCAATCAATTTCATCGTCAATGGGAGAAAAATCTTTTTCCCATTTTTTGTTGTCAATATTGATAATTCCTTTGCTCGTAAAAAGCATGGCGTTGCGTCCGTTGCGCGTTGGCATTACACAATCAAACATATCAACACCAAGAGAAATACATTCCAGGATATTCCATGGAGTACCAACTCCCATTAAATATCTCGGTTTATTTTGCGGAAGAAATTCACAACAAAGCTGGCAGATCTCATACATTTTTTCAGTTGGCTCGCCAACACTTAATCCGCCAATTGCATTTCCGGTCGCATCTTTTGAAGTAACAAATTCACAAGAAGATTTTCGCAGTTCCGGATGAATTCCACCCTGCACGATGGGAAATAAATTCTGCGAATAACCATATTTGTTTTCGGTAGAATTAAATCTTTCAAAACATCTGTCGAGCCAGCGATTGGTTAGCTCCAGAGATTTTTGTGCATAAGAAAATTCGCTTGCACCTGGTGGACATTCATCAAACGCCATGATGATATCGCCGCCAATAATTCTTTGAATATCCATTACTTTCTCAGGAGTAAATAAATGCCTGCTTCCATCGAGATGACTTTGAAAAAGAGCGCCTTCCTCAGTTAATTTTCTTGTACCACTTAGTGAAAAAACCTGGTAGCCGCCGCTATCTGTAAGAATTGGTCTTTGCCAGTTCATAAATTGATGTAATCCGCCGGCAGCCTCTAATACCTCTAATCCCGGGCGCATGTACAAATGATAAGTATTACCTAAAATGATTTGTGCGTGAATATCATTTTTTAATTGTTGCTGAGTAACCGCTTTCACGCTTCCAACAGTTCCAACCGGCATAAAAACCGGTGTCAGAATTTCTCCATGATCCGTGTTTATTTTTCCGGCACGTGCCTTTGTATCCCGGTCACTATGTTGAAGCTCAAATTGTAATGCAGCCATTGAAAATCCTGTTTAAAAAAGGGTGGCAAAGATAGGCCTGAAAGATTTTTGTTTGATAGTAAAAGGAGAAAAATGCAAATTGTTCTTTTCATTTTTACAACTTTCCAAACATCTTTCCCACACTCTCATTTAAAATTTTGCGAGTATTCAGAACGAAGGTAAGTTTGCATTTAAATGAAACTGACTGATTTCTTTTCTCACCCGGGAAATATTTTTTTTCTTGCTTTTTGTATTATTACAACCATACAATTATTTTATTATTTATTTTTCTTTTTGCGTTTGGCGATTCATAAATCAAAGGCAAAAAATGTCTCTCAAACACATCCCGTTTCAGTCATTATTTGTTCAAGGGATGAAGCAGCCAAGCTGGTAAAAAATCTTCCCGGCGCTTTGGTTCAAAATTATAAAACAACACATGAAGTAATCGTAGTAAATGATAATTCGCTGGATGAAAGCAAATATATCCTTGAAGAATATCAGCGGAGTTTTAAGCAGTTACAATTAGTAGAATTAAAACAGGAAGCAAGATTTATTCCGGGTAAAAAATTTCCGTTGAGTATTGGAATCAAAACTGCCAAACATGAAGTCGTTTTGCTTACAGATGCAGACTGCGTGCCTGCTTCAGAATTTTGGATCGAAAAAATGCAGGATGGTTTTTACGATGGTATTGAGATCGTTTTGGGATATGGAGCGATGCATAAAAAGAAAGGATTTTTTAATAAAATGATACGTTGGGAAACTTTCCATACCGCCCTTCAATATCTTTCTTATGCAAAAAGCGGAATGGCATACATGGGTGTCGGAAGAAATCTTAGCTATAAAAAATCAGTGTTTTTCAGGCACAAAGGCTTTTCAGCTCACAATCATGTTCCCGGCGGAGATGATGATCTTTTTATCAATAAAGCTGCTACGAAAAAGAATACAACCATTGTGATTGATAAAGATTCTTTTACATTATCTGAGCCTCCAAACGATTGGAAACAGTGGATCAGGCAGAAAAAACGACATTATACAACCAGTAAATATTATAAACCTCTTCATAAATTTTTATTGGGACTTTATGCATTTTCCCTTTTTCTTTTTTATCC
>Ga0134128_10004262_pt1 | contig 17522 bp, 19 predicted proteins | sample KB31754_FD_96462 | JGI IMG/M metagenome (GOLD analysis project Ga0134128, IMG submission 96462) | Terrestrial soil microbial communities with excess Nitrogen fertilizer from Kellogg Biological Station, Michigan, USA - KB3-175-4 | ecosystem: Environmental > Terrestrial > Soil > Unclassified ... | reverse complement strand
TCCTCCTCGAACCCGAGCTCGGGATGTGCATGGATGCGGTGACTGAGGTCGATCAGCGCGTCACGGGCGGTATCGAAGCGCTCTTGCGCCGCACGCTTTGGGTCCATCTTGGCGTTCCCCCGAGGTGTCAGCCAGAATAGCACTGGCCGCGCTCGGCCGCTTCGCGGCCGGCAGTGCCCGCCGGATGTGCCGGCGCAAAGCCATTGAGCTCATGATGGACTCACTCGACGATGAGCGGCTCCGGGCAGCCGAATAACATCCCGGGCGCATCCGCTTTCGCGGTGCTCCTGCTCGCAGCCGCTATGCTGGCACTCGAGGCCTGCGCGCATGTGCCGATTATCGACGAGTCGCGCCTCATGCAGGAGGCGGGCGGCACCGGGAAGATCACCGTCTTCGGAGCCCGCGGGCCGCTCAGCGCGCGGCAATCGAGGGCGCTGCTCGCGCGGGTAGCCAGGGAGGCGCCGAATGCGGGCGCGCTCGAACGGCACCTCGCGGCCGAGCAGATCGTTGCGGAGAGCCCGCTCTTCGCCGGCAACCGCGTGCGCATTCTGCGCGATGGCTCCGAGACCTTTCCGGCCATATTCGACGCCATAGAAGGGGCACGGCATACCCTCGACCTCGAGTACTACATCTTCGAGGACGTGCAGAGCGGGGGCCGCCGCGTCGGCGATCTGCTCGTCGGCCGCGCGCGCGCCGGTGTTCGCGTGCGTGTCATCTACGATGCGTTCGGCTCGCTCGATTCTCCGTCTACGTTCTTGGACCGGCTCCGCGCAGCGGGGGTGCAACTCCTTGAGTACAACCCGGTCAACCCGCTCAAGGCCTCCGGGCACTACTCGCCGAACATGCGCGATCATCGCAAGCTCCTGGTCGCCGACGACGCCGTCGCGATCGTGGGTGGCATCAATCTCGCCACCGAAGAGAGCGGTCCCTCGATCGGTGCCTCCGAGGCGGCGGAGCCGAAGTCGAAGAAGGGACAGGAGCCGCGGCAGGTTTGGCACGACATCGATGTGGAGATCCGCGGCCCGGTCGTGCCCGAGTTCTCGAGAGTGTTCGGCGAGCACTGGCGCTCGCTACACGGGCCGCCTCTCGAGGAGCGGCAGCCTCCGCGGGAGGAGACCTCGGGCACGCTCGAGGGAGGACGGGAAATCGTCCGGGTGCTCGGCAGCACCCCCGAGCGACTCACCTCACGCTACTACGCGACGGTGCTGACCGCGATTCGCACGGCAGACAGCAGCATTTGGTTGACGGCGGCCTATTTCGTTCCCACGCACCAGGAGCTGAGGGGACTCGAGGCGGCCGCGCGGCGCGGCGTCGATGTGCGCGTTCTGTTGCCGTCCCACAGCGACATCGGCGCCATCATCCCCGTCGAGCGCTCCTACTATCCGGCGCTGCTCCGCGCGGGCGTCAAGATCTACGAGCGCAGCGACGGCATCGTTCACTCGAAGAGCATGGTCGTGGATGATGTGTGGTCGCTCGTCGGATCGTCCAATTTCGACCAGCGAAGCGTGCTCTTCAACGACGAGATCGATGCCGTGATTCTCGGCAAGTCGACGGCCGATCAACTCCGCGCCGATCTCGAGAGTGACATGCAGCACGCCGAGCCGATCGGCTGGGCGCAGGTTCGCAGCGAAGGAGCGATCGAGCGGCTGAAGGGTTGGTTCTGGAGGCTCTGGGAGCAACTGCTCTAGGCAAGTGCGAGGCAAGGCCGCCAGAAGAGGGCTGCGCGCTCGTTGCCCGGAGACTTCGCTCGGGGCGGCGCGCGCGGAGCCGAGGTGGGCTCGCCGGCTCCCGCCTCTGTGCGGCGGTCGTAATCGACTCGCAGGCATTCCAGCTGCCAGGCCGCATGGCACACGAAATGGAAGTGCAAGGTCTGCACCGCGCTACCGACGGCGGCATCGGCCTCGTATTCCATCTCGCTCGCTGGAATAGCCTCTGCGCAGAGCGCGCATGTGACCCCGCTACCCGGTCCCCCCCAAACCCGCGCCGGGGCTCGATCGGGAAGTCGCCCCTCCCTGATGAGCTCACGTGCGCGCTCACGCAACTCCGATTCCAGGCGCCTCAATGCAGGCACAGACGGTTCTCCAGGATGGCGGCAGTTTCCCCCGGGGCGCCCGTATATTATTTATCGAGGCTCTGCTGTGTCGGGAATCGGACACAACGATGCATCGAGCCGAGCCTCAATTTCGGCGGAGCCCGCCCATATGCCCGAGCTGCCCGATCTCGCGGTCTACATCGAGGCGCTGGAAAGCCGCATTCTCGGGCAGCGTCTCGAGGGGTTGCGGATCAACTCGCCCTTCCTCCTGCGCACCGCGGTACCGCCCGCCGCAGCGGCCGTCGGGCGACGGGTGACCGAGGTGAGGCGCATTGGAAAGCGCATCGCGATCGGGCTCGAGGGCGATTTTTGGCTGGTCCTGCATCTGATGGTCGCGGGCCGCCTGCACTGGTTCGAGGGGAGTCCGCCGCGGCGGAGCCGCTCGGTGCTGGCCGAGCTCGCATTCGAGCGCGGCGCGCTCACGTTGACCGAAGCCGGAACCAAGCGTCGGGCCTCGCTTCACGTCGTACAGGGGGAGCACGATCTGCAGCTGCAGGACCCGGGCGGCATCGAGGTCCTCGAAGCGAGTCTCGCGCAATTCGCGGAGCGGCTGCGGCGCGAGAACCATACGCTCAAACGCGCGCTCACCGACCCGCGATTGTTCAGCGGGATCGGCAACGCCTACTCCGATGAGATTCTGCATGCCGCGCGGTTGTCGCCCGTCATGCTGACGGGCCGGCTCGATGATGCGGAGATCGAGCGCCTGTACGCGGCCACGCGCGAGCAGCTTCGGCTCTGGACGGAGCGTTTGCGGTCGCTCGCGGGCGGACAGTTCCCCGAGAAGGTAACGGCCTTCCGCGACGACATGGCGGTTCACGGCCGCTTCGGGCTGCCGTGTCCCGTTTGCGCAAGTCCGGTGCAGCGCATCCGGTACGCCGAGAACGAGACGAACTACTGCGCGCGCTGCCAGACCGGCGGCAGGCTTCTTGCCGATCGAGCCTTGTCCCGCTTGCTCAAGGAGGATTGGCCGAAAACGCTCGACGAGCTCTGATCGAATGAGCCAATCCAATGGGACGTCTTCATACGTTTACAACCCAGGGCGCGGCGCCTAAGCTCTACGTCGCATCGTTGACCGCGCCTGCGTGGTCGAACACAACAAAGCCAGCGGGAGGACTCCGTGAAGTACGCCGTGTGGTTCTTTAGGCTTGTGTTCGGGGCCTGGATGGTTCCAGCCGGCCTGAATCACTTCTATTCGCTGTTCCCGCAGCCGATGGGGAGTAAGCCTTTGAGCCACGAGCTGATCGTGGCGCTGCTAGGCAGTCACCTCTTCGACATCGTCAAGGCCGTGGAGCTGCTCGCCGGAGTCTGCGTGCTGACCGGGTTCTACGCACCCCTCGCGCTCCTGGTATGCATGCCGGTCTCGGTCTGCGTGTTCTACTGGGACACGCCCCTCGAGGGGTGGGGCTCGGGCGCGTCGTATTTCGGAGAGGCGGCACTGCTTTGCAACTGTGTCCTGTGCCTCGCCTACTTCAGCAACTACCGCTCGATGTTCGCGCTGCGCGCGAAGCCGCGGACATTCGGCGCCGCCAATTCGGCGAGTGTTGCCCAGCCTGCGGGAGCCGGGCGATGAAGCCGCTCGTCATCGGTGGCCGAGTGATTTTCGGCGCGTGGATGGTGCTGAACGGCGTCAACCACTTTTTCATCTCGCTCTATCCCGAGCCGAGCGGACACGCGCCGCTCGCCGTCCTGCTGATGACGGCGCTCATCCACAGCAGGCTCCTCGATGTGGCGATGGCGTTTCAGCTGGTCGCGGGGGCGCTGCTCCTCGTCGGCGTTTTCGTTCCCGTAGCCCTCTGCGTGCTGATGCCGATCTCCGTCTGCGCGCTCTACTGGGCGGTGATCCTGGAGCACCAGCCCCTGTGGGCACTGTTGGCGCTCGCCGCCTTCGCCCTCAACGGCCTGTTGATGTTGGCGTATCTCGATTATTACAAAGGGGCGCTGCAGCGCTGGGCCGTGACGTTCGGCGAAAGCGACAGCGGCGGGAGATATGAGGACTTCTTCGCGAACCCGAACGGGCGCACCTCCCGCGGCGGTTTCATCCGGGCTTTCATACCCCTTCTCGCCGTCGCTGCGCTCTATTTCTTCTTCGTCAGGAATCGCAACGGCGAGTGGGTGCTGATCACCATGCTGTATCCGTGGATGGTGCTGCAAGCACGCCGTTTGCATGACATGGGGCAGACCGCCTGGCTGCTGCTCATCCCCGGAGTGATCGATGTAGTGGCCATTTGGGTTCACATGGCGCGTCTCAGCCCGGAGCTGCGGCCGGCGCTGGGCTCGGCAGCCGTCGTGGTGTCGGCGGGATTCATCGTCTGGGGTTTGATAGGCAAGGGCCAGACGCAAGCTAACCGCTTCGGCGAGCCTGCGCCTGCTATTTAGACGGGAGTGCTCGGCGCTCGACGATCGACGCTCAAGCGCGGCTCAGCGCTTCGCGCGCGCGCTCAGCGGGCGATCGCGAGGCCGGGGCACATCAATCTCAGCGTTCGAGCCGCCCCGCTCGGCAGACCAACAACCCGCGCATCGCGGCCCATTCCGAGGAGTTCCGTGAGGACGTCCTTGGAGAGGGCCACCCATCCGCCGGAAGTCTCGTAACTCACGAGGAACATACCTTCCTTCCGGTCGCGCAGGAGACGCGTCTGATCGTACGAATGCGCCTTCTGCGCGCTCACGATCCGCGCATCCGAGGAAAAAATATATTGGGTCGGTAGATCCGGAATCGGCGGCGCCTCCGCATCGGCCGTTTGGCCGTCTTCGGAGGCGATCCAGAGTTTTCCGCTCCTCATCTTAGGGGTGGTCGCACCCTCGACAGCGCACTTGCGCAAGGCGGTTTCGATCCGCCCGAAGATCTGCTCGGCGAATGGCTGAGGGTATGCGAACAGCCTCTGCACTTCCGGCTTGATATGCGGCAACTTCCGCCAGCCGCTCACCCAGGCGAGCTTCTCAGGGCTGCCTTCCTCATCGGCGAAAACGTCCTCGATACCGAAGTGCGTCGCCGCATCGGGCTGAAGCGTCTTGAGCGCCATGTGCTCGAGGAGGTTGGATGAGAAGCCGTAGATGACTCCAAACGGAGAGTAGGTACCGCTCACCGGCCGAAACCGCGGGCAATCCTCGGCGAGCGGCGCCGCCAATCGGTGGATCAACGCCGTGTATTCCTCGAGCAACTGAACGTGACGTTCTCCAGTTGGCGTATAGGCGACGTGCCCCTGGTCGTCCTGCGCCACGAAGAGATGCTCGATCATGCTGTACGGGCCGAGCAAGTCGAGGCGGTTCACGAACAGTTCCGGATCCGCGGAGATGCCCTGGCATAGAGCGCCCGCGAGCTCGAGTCGCTTGTGATTGTCGCCACCCCGCGCGGCGTGCTCATAGGCGTGAAGCAGCGGCACGAGGCCCTGGATCAGCATGGCGAAATCGAGGGCGTTGGAATTGCGGGTGCTGAGAACGAGGCCGTGCTCCTCGAGAGGCACGCCCCTGTCGGTCGAGCAGTGCAGAAGCTGTGAGCGCAGGTGCCCACCCGCCATGTCGACGCTCGCTTTGTGGATTTCGATTCGGTCGGCGTCCGGGAGACTCTCCGCAACTGCTCTTGCGACATCGAAGTAGGGGCTCAGCTCATCGGTCGTCGGGCTCTGCGCGACCGGGATCAGCCAGCGCACATCTCGCACGAATCGAGGCTGATCCGCCGGTGCGCTTCTGCAGAGCCGATCGAGCACGCCTTGCAGTTGCGCAAGCCGATCGTGAGCGCCGTCCTCTCCGGCATCCCACAGGCGCATGGTGAGCAGCGCAAGGCGCCTCAATACGAAGAGCGTAAACAATGTGTGCGCGTACCGGAGACGCGCGTTGCGGCCGGGCCAGCGCGTCTGCTGCCAAAAGTGAAAGCCGCGCATCATCATGTCCGCCGGATCGACGAGGTCGTTGGGGATACCTGGCATCCGGCGCGGTCGAAATCCGCAAGCCCAATGCGCCTGCTCCAACTGATCTCCGAGACGCGCCGCGTCGCCGCCGATCGCGGGGAGAGTGAAGAAGCAATCCGCGAGCTCGCGAGACAGCAGAGCGCGGTCCTGCAGATATTCGGCGGGCTTGCGTTGCGCGTTCAGGAGTCCTTGTATCGACTCGACGATCTCGGCTCGCTGGGCCACGAACCGCTGGAGAAGCTCGACGTGCGCGCGAAACGGTACCTCGACGCGAGCCTGGCCTGACACGATGCTCCTCCAAATACCCCGAACTCGAGAATTTCATTAACGTAAGGCGTCGCCCTGGCTGGGGCAACCCTTCAGGTAGACTCACGTAGCGGGGCATCGCCGACTCTCGGTCTGAATCCCTGAGCGATCGCGGTGGCCGCTCGCGCCTATGTTCTTGTCAGTGGCGTGAGGCTTGCGATCGCCGCGATCAACTCCGCGGCCTCGATAGGCTTGGCGATGTGCATCTGGTATCCCGACAGAAGCGCGCGCTGCCGGTCGGCAGAGCCCGCATAAGCCGTAACGGCGATCGCCGGTGTCAACTTGGACTTGCGCGCTTCGGCCTTTCGTAGCGTGCGCATGAATTCATAGCCGTCCATTTCCGGCATTCCGACATCGCTGAGCACGACGTCGAAACTCTCGCGTGACAGAACATCGAGACCGTCCGCTCCGGAGGCGACGCAGCGAACACTAGCTCCCCGAGCGGTCAATATCGCTGACACGAGCTCGCATCCGCCCACATCGTCGTCCACGAGCAAGACTCTGGTCCCATCGAGACGAGGCAACTCGATCTTCTGCAGGGGATCGCTCTGGCTCGTCTGCGACGTCCGATCGTCGTCCGGGCGCACGTGGAAGAGGGGGAGCGCGACCGTAAAGGTCGAGCCTTGCTCCTTGCCCGGGCTCTTTGCTCGGACGGAACCGCCGTGCAGTTCCACGAGGTTCTTGACGATCGACAACCCGATTCCGAGGCCGCCATAGCGACGGGAAATTCCGGCCTCTCCCTGGCGAAAGCGCTCGAACACGAACGGCAGGAAGTCGGGGTCGATGCCGATTCCGGTGTCCTCGACGGTGACCTCGACATGGGAGTCGACCCGCTCGAGGATGACATTGATGCGGCCGCGTTTCGGCGTGAACTTCACCGCATTGCTCAGCAGGTTCCAGAGCACCTGCTGCAGTCGAGTCGGATCGCCGCGCACCGGCCCGATCTTCGAGTCGATCAGTGTCTGGATGCGAATCGACTTGTTCTCCGCCGAAGCTCTAACCGCGTCTATGGCATGACCCAGAATCTCCTGAAGGCTCGTCGGACGGACCTCCAACATCACCTGACCCGAGATGACGCGACTCATGTCCAGCAGGTCGTTGACGATCTGAGCCTGGATGCGCACGTTGCGCGCGATCGCCTCCAGGCCCCGCCTCACGTCCTCCGCCTTGGCTCCCGGATGCTGCAGCAGCTCGGACCATCCCTGAATGGCATTCAAGGGGGTGCGCAATTCGTGCGACAGGGTGGCGAGAAACTCATCCTTCAGGCGGCTCATTCTTTCGGCCTCCGCTCTGGCAGTCCGCTCGGCTTCCAGCAGGGTCTCTCGATCGCTCATCAGCGCATGGAGCCTGGTGATGTCGTGCGCGATCTTCGCAGCGCCGACGATTCGACCGGCGGAATCCAGAATGGGCGATACCGTGAGCGAGATGTGGATGCGGCTTCCGTCCTTGCGCAGGCGTACGGTCTCATAGCGCTCGATGCGGTGTCCGGCGCAAATCTCCTCGAGGATGCGGTCCTCCTCCGGGTGGAGCTCCGGTGGGATGACGCGCCGGATCGATTGCCCGATCATCTCGTGAGCCGCAAATCCGAAGAGTCTCTCGGCGGCAGTATTCCAGGACGTGACGATTCCCTGCAGCGTTTTGCTCGCGATCGCATCCTCGGAAGATGCGATGATCGCGGCCAGCAGCTCGGCCGGCTGCGGTACGGGCGGCGGGTCCGAAGGGGATTTTGGCCCCATCTCTCGATGACTCCTGTGGGTCTGGCAAAGATGCGTCGAACCGACGCCCCCGGGGATTTGACCGTAATTCGCCGTCCGAGTAAGTCAGAAAATTCCTACACGGCCTCGCTGCAAGGGCGGTGCTTACGCGGGATCGTCGTGATCGACCCCCAGCTCACGCAATATGGCCACGCGCAGGTCCTGCGCGGCGGCGCTCGAGAGCCGGCGCGGGTGCGCGAAGCGCACATCGAATGCGGCCTGGATGCGGGTGGGTCGCGATGAGAGGACCAGGATCCGATCCGCGAGGTGAATGGCTTCCTCGACGTCGTGGGTGACCAGCATCACGGTATGACGTTCCTTCGCCAGGATCCGCAGCAACTCGTTGCGCATTCGCAAGCTCATGAGCGCATCGAGCGCCGAGAACGGCTCGTCCATATAGAGAATCTCGGGCTTTACCACAAGAGCGCGCGCGAGCTCCGCACGCTTGAGCATCCCGCCGGACAGCTCGTGCGGGTAGCTGTCCTCGAAGCCGGTCAAGCCGACGATCTCCGCGTATCGATCCGCGAGTGTGCTGCCGGCGGCGTGCCCGTTGAGACCGAACATCAGGTTCTCGCGCACGGTGAGCCAGGGAAATACGGAGCCCTGCTGCGAAATGAGAATTCCCCGAAGACTGGGCTTCGAATGCGGCGCACCGTCGATGAAGATCGTGCCGGTGTCCGGGGCGATGAATCCCGCGATGAGGTTCAGCAACGTCGTCTTGCCGCAACCGGAGGGCCCGACAATTGCCACGAACTCGCCGTCCCTTACGCTCAAGCTGACGTTCCGTATGACCTCGAGTCGGCCCCTGTCCGAGACGAATCCCTTCCCGACTTCGCGAACCTCGATCTTAGGGCGCATAACGCCACCTGACCCAGCGCATTCGCTCGAGGAGGCGCATCACGCCATCGAGAGAGAGCCCGATCAGCCCGATGATGATCATGCCGGCGATCACGAGGTCGTAGCGATTGCCCGCGTTGCGCGAGTCCATGATCATATAGCCGAGACCCGAGTGCAGGGCGATCATCTCCGCCGCCACGACGACGAGCCACGCGACTCCGAGTCCGATGCGCATGCCTACGACGACCTGGGGCAGCACGGCGGGGATGACGACGCGACTGAACAGCGTGCGGCGCGAGACGCCGAAATTCTCGGCAGCCCGCAGGTAGCGCTTCTCGATAGTATGCACGCCCACAGTCGTCTGCACGATCATCGGAAACACGGACGAAATGAAGATCAGATAGATGGGCGAGGCATCCCCGACGCCAAACCAGAGAATCGCGATCGGTATCCAGGCGATCGGCGAGATCGGCCGCAGGATCTGGAAGAGCGGATTGAGCGTGCGATATGCGCCGTGCATCCATCCCATCCACAGACCGAGCGGAATCGCAACGCACACGGCGAGCCCGAAGCCGACGCCGACCCTCATGAGCGATGCGCTGATGTGCTGCCAGAGTGTGCCGTTCTCAATCAGCTCCCACGTGCCCGTGACGACGGCCCAGGGCGTGGGAAAAATCAGACTGTGCGTCGCGAGCACCGTTCCCCACCAGAGGGCGATGACCGCGGCGATGACCGCGAGGGCGGGGACGGACTCCTTGAGCCGATGCATGGTCTAGTACGGGCGGATCACGAGCGATAGCGATATACGAGCCGCGCCGCGCGGAGACGGGTGTGCCACCACAGCTCCTGCGCGCGCCAGCCGACTCTTGCCCAGGGGCTGGAAGGATACGGATCGACGCTGATGATCATCTCTCCGCTTGCGTGCGCCGTGCAGGAGAAGGTGTACACGGCGGGCTGCTCGAACGGCAGTCGAAAACTCTGGCCGGGCATCATGAGCGTCGGCCCGAAGAGCTGCGGGACGACGTCATGATTGCGCAGCACCAGGATGTCGCGAACGCCGAGCGTCAGATGAATGTGGTTGGGCAGAATCTCGACTTTAGCGCCGGACATGCGTCTGGCCCATGTTCCTTTGGGGATCTCGAATATCTGCTCTCGAGATGCGCTGCGAACCGGCGTCAGCGCGCTCCAGCCCAGCACCGCGAGGGCGCTGCCGGCGACGACGGTCGAGAGAAGCGGGCGTACGCGCACGTTACTCTTTCAAAAGGATCGTCAGATCGTGCACGAAGTCATCGGGGCTGTGTCCGTAGGGCATCAGCGCGCGAATCCGCCCCGTGCGGTCGAGCAGATAAGTGAACGATGAATGGGCGTACGTGTAGCCGTGCCGGCTCGGGACCTTCGTCGCCGTGACTCCGTATGCCTTGCGGACCGCCGCAAGCTGCGCTTCGGTACCGGTGCCGCCGATGAAGGTAGAGTCGAATGCACCCAGGAATTCCTCGAGGCGCTTAGGTACATCTCGCTCCGGATCGACGGTTACATAGACCACCTGAACGTCGGCTGCCGCAGCCCCGAGCTTGCGCCGAGCCTGAGCGAAGGTCGCGAGCGTCACGGGGCATACCTCCGGACACGAGGAGTAGCCGAAAGCGAGCAGGACGACTTTGCCGCGAAAGCGGCTGAGTCGCAGCTCGTGTCCATCGGAGCCCTGCAGGACGAAATCCGGCGCGGCGCGCGGTGGATCGAAGACGCCCGCCTTGAATGCCGATGGATAGGCAGCGGCGCTACCGGTGAGCGCGACCCCGAGTACGGCCGCTGCGAGCCCTCGGGCGAGGGTGATACGGAGGCGGCGCGGATGATTCATAACGGAATGCTCGCGGGGCGTGCGTGGCGCGCGAATCGCTCGTCCACGTACGTCTCGTAGGGAATCGGATGTTTGATTGTCCCGGCTGCGAGCGACAGCTGCATGAGCTCGTCGAACTCCGAGGGAATCATGCGCAGGTCGCCGTATGTCACCCGGTCGCTCGGGTTCTGCATCACGAAACGAATGATCTTGGGGTCCTGATTGAAGAATTTCGGGCCTGCGGCTATCTGCACGGCCTTCTCGCGATTGGCCGGTCCGCGATCGAGCCACAAGCCCGCACCCATGATCTGATTTACGAGGTCCTGCACCATGGGCGCATTCGCCGCGATCAACTCCTCCCGAACGGTGAGGACACAGCAGATGTACTTCGGCCATTCATTGCGCGTCATGCGCAGTACCCGTGCATACCCTGCGCTCTGCGCGGCCGCTCCGAAGGGCTCGCCGGTGCAGTAGGCGTCGACGGCTTTCGCATAGAGCGCGGCGGGCATGTCCGCCGGGGCCATCTCGACGATCACGACGTCCTCGATTCGCATGTTTTCCTGGGCGAGCATCCGCCGCAGGAAAAGGAAGTCCACCGCAAAGCGGCTCGGAACCGCGACGCGTTTGCCCGCAAGCTGCCGAAACTGCCGGTAGGGTGAGTCCGTTCGCACCATGATCACTGCGCCGGAGCGGTGTCCGAGCGAGACGATCTTCATGCGGATTCCCTTGTCCGCGAGGTCCATCACGAGCGGCGCGAGCATGTAGCCGGCCTGTATTCGGCCGGCCATGAGCGATTCCTTGATTTCCGGCCAGCCGTTGAATTTCGTGTATTCGTAGTTGAAGCGCGGAGCGCCCGGGGGAGCCGAACGATTGGCTACGCTCCTGCCCACGCACGCAACGGGCAAGGTGAGATTGCACGTCACGGCAAGTCCGCCCACCGTCAGAGAGTTGGGGTCTTGCCGGCTGCAGCCGAGCGCTGCGAGGGGCGCCGCGGCGAGAGCCATGCCGCGCAGCACTTCCCGGCGCGAGAGAGATGCCCGATTCACTTCGTTATCGAATGGCCAAAGAGCGCCCGCTCGAGAAGCGGGTCGACGGATGACGCCCCCTGAAGTTTAGGGCGCCTATGCTACCCATTGCGCTTCGGCGAGTCACATTTCGCAGCTCAATGCGTCAGCCGGTCGATTGTAGTTGAGAAAAATCATATAAGATACTGATTCAAAGGAGATAACGTGAGCGATCATTACCTCTTGAAGACAGAGCCCTCGGAGTACTCGTTCGCGGACTTGGCGCGCGAGAAGGAGACGATCTGGGACGGAGTCTCGAACCCCGTGGCCGTAAAGAATCTGCGCGGCATGCGCCCGGGCGACAAGCTCGTGGTCTATGAGACCGGCGGCACGAAGAGCGCAGTCGGAACGGCGAGGGTGGTTTCCGTGCAAGCGACGGACGCGAAGGAACCGAGAGTGAAAATTGCAGCGGGGGGGCCGTTGGCCAAAGCCGTTCCGCTCGCCGAGATCAAGTCGAGCAAAATCTTCTCCGACTCGCCGCTCGTGCGCCAGGGTCGACTGAGCGTGGTCCCACTGAGTGCCGAGCAGTATCGTTATCTCGCCGGCGAGTGAAGGGCGAAAGCGGCAACGCAACCTGCCGGGCGAGGGATTTCTTGAACCGAGCGAAAGTGCCTCGCAGACGGGAACGAGGGCAGCCGGCGACCGTTCATCTTCCCCTCGATATCCATCGGGAAATAAAAGGAGCACCTCATGGCACGGACGAGTAAAGCGAAAAGATCATCTCGGCGAGAGAAGCAGTCCATCGATGCTACGGATCTCTTGGTGATGGAGCTGCAGCAGATCAACAGCGCCGAGAGTCAACTCTCGAGGGTATTGCCACGGCTGGCGCGCGCCGCCGACTCCGAGAAGCTGCGGCGAATGCTCGAGCGCAGGCAGGAGCAAGGTGAGCGCATTCTCGGCGAGTTGGAAGCCGCCTTCGATGAGCTGGAGGAGAGCCCGGGAAGGAATCGGAATGTGGCGGCCGAAGGACTGATCAATGACGCACGTGAGCACATCCAGGAAGTCGAGGAAGGTCCTGCACTGGATGCGGTGTTGATTGCGTCCATTCAGAAGACCGAGCATTACTGTATCGGCGCGTGGGGAACCGCGAAGTCGCTGGGGGAAGCGCTGGAGAAGAAGACTACGGTCGCGGCCATGGAGCGGGCCCTTAAGGAGGGCAAGAGCTACGATCAGGAGTTGACGGAGCTTGCCGAGCAGGAGATCACGCCGGCGCTCCTGTCCGAGGAGACCGACGAAACTGAGGAGGAGAGCTCCGCCGGCGGGCAGGGGACTCGCAGGAATGCCGGCGCGGAGCGAAGAGTACATAGCTAGCGCGCACTGTAGCGGCGCCGAAGGAGAGCGAGGCCGGGTCGATCCGGCCCCGCTCTCGTCAGGCTCGATCGCATTGGGAGCGGTTTGAAGCCCGTCGACCCATTCGCCATAGCGGGAGACGCTCTCGTACGAGGGTACGTCTACGAGCCTAGTTTTCTTTCGGAAGCGGAGGAAGCAGCGCTGATCGGCGCGATCCGAACCCTGCCGCTCAAAGAGGCCGAGTACAAGCAGTTTCAGGCCAAGCGGCGGATTCAGAGCTACGGCGGCCGTTATGACTTCAGCGCCAACCGCCTGCTCGCGGCCGAGCCGATTCCCGCGTTTCTTCATCCGCTGCGCCGGCGCGTGGCGGAGTGGACCGGCCGTTCTGCCGAAAGCTTTGCTCAGGCCCTCGTCGCCGAGTACGCCCCGGGCACCCAGCTCGGATGGCACCGGGACGTGCCGAATTTCGAGCTCGTTGTCGGAGTTTCCCTGGGATGCCCATGCAGGATGCGTTTTCGACGCTATCCGCCGAAGCCGCGCGAACCATCGATCGCAGTGGAGCTTGCGCCGAGGTCCGTCTACAAACTGGAGGGTGAGGCGCGCTGGGAGTGGCAGCATAGGATCACGGCGACGCCCGGATTGCGATACTCGGTTACCTATCGAACGCTGCGGGATTCCCAGCGCGCGGCTTGAGCTGCTTCGTTCGCGTTAATGGGTCATTGCGTAGACGACGAAGTTCACGCCCATGCGCATACCGAGCGATGCACCGCTTTCCGGATAGCTCGGGAAGTCCGCCCACTGCCAAGAGTCGCCGAGATCGTTGTTGAAGGCGATGGCAACCATCGCTCGGCCATGATCGTCGAGGATCGCTCGCCAGTGCGGATTTACGCCATCGGCGCGATACGGCACGCCCGCCTGCAGGGCATTCCAGTTCGGCACCTGCGCCGTCGGGCTCAAGTCATAAACGGTGTGGAAGAGGGGATGATCTTCCGGCAGATCGATGATCGGCCGGTCCGGAAAGACCTTCTTCATTCCACGGATGAACCCGGCCCATTCTCGAGTGCCGAAGAAGCTGTCGCACAACAGGAATCCGCCGCGCAGCAGGTAGTCCCGCAGCTTGGCCGCCTGCGCATCGGTGAGGTCCCACATGCCGGGCAGGCCCACGATGATGAATGGCCAGTTGTACACGTCATCGCCGTCGTCGAGGTTCACCGGCTGCTCGACGGAGCGGACGCTCAAACGCGTCAATCGGCGCAGGATACTCGCGAAGAAACGGTCGCCGCGCGGGTAGTCCACCGCCCAGGCCGTGCCGCCCTGTGTCCAGTCGCCAAAGCCGAACCAGCCGAACTCCGGCGCCGTCGGATACATCAGGCGGGCCATGACGAACTCGCCCGGGACGCGATAATCCGGGGGCAGGGGAACGTCCGCTTGCGCCTCGAGGCTCCGATAGACCCGGAAGGCGCGCTGCGCGAGAACGACGGACTGCCCGCACAGCCACAGAGCGGCAAGCACGGCGAAGAAAACGACCCATCGCCGTCTGCGACGGGAGTCCTGTGCAGGGGTCGCCCTCAACGCGCGCCCCGGGGCAAGTCGGGCCAAGTCGAGGTCTTCATCGAGCTGTCGCCGCGGAACATCGCCTCGATGTGGCGGATCAGTCCATCCTGGATCTTGAACGCCTCGAACACGACCGAGGCGTTGTTGTTCGGATATTCGGGCGGAGATGTGAAGTTGGCGACTGCCACCACGATCCCGCGCTGGACGTCGACGACGTAGAAGCGGCGGTTCTTCACGATCCATTTCATCCGCGGGTTCTCGAACTCACCGGCGCAGCTGCCGGCCGACTCGGGCTGATTGACCGTCAGAATGGCGTCCTCGAGCCGCGAGCATTCCGGATGCCATGGCGCATCGTGGTAATCGAGCGTTCCGGAAACCACATCGAAATATTTGTCGGCGATGGCGAGGAGCTCCGCGCGCGAAACCTGTTCATCCGGCGGCAGTACCGCGTCGTAAATCCGGTCGGCCTGCGTGAGCTTGGAAGCCGGAGTCCTTCTGAGCATACCGTCGTAGGAGATCTCCTCGACCTCCGTCACCCGCCTCGCGACTATTTTCAGGCGCACCATGTAAAACCACCAGCGCTCCCCCTGACTCGTCGGAGCGTTCGTGACGGTGCCCATCAGAATCGCCGCACCTGTCACCGGGTCGACGAAGGCCTGGCGATAGGGCATGCGCTTGGCGAGCCCCCAGACCTCGCCCTTGCCGAGCCGAACGTCGGCTCCGTTCGAGGTGACGCGCAGGTCGGCTGCGGCCTTGATGCGGGAGGTGTCGTTGTCGAGCAGGCCCTCGGTGTAGGTCTGAAGGAACTCGAGGAGGCAGCGACGGTTGCAATCCGACGCGGCCGGCTTCTGAGCCGCGCCGGCAGCCGTGAGCGCCATCGCGATCATCGTCATGCAGCCGAGCGACACGGCGGCGCGATACAAATGAGAGACCATGAAACACCCCTGCAGGCCGCGAGCCGTGGGCGCGGCTCGAATTCATTCCCGTGCGTGAGCATAGACGATAGGCCGGTCGGGGCAACCGATGGCGCTCGGGACCGCGGCAGATGCAGTTGCAAACCAATAAGTGGACACTTATGATATCCGAATGCCCGAGGCGCAGATATTTCGCACACTCGCCGATCCCACGCGGCGTGCGGTGTTTGAGCGCCTGTGTCAGCGCGAGATGAACGTGTCGGAGCTCAAGGCCGGGTTCGATGTCTCCCAGCCCGCGATTTCCCAGCACCTTGCCGCGCTCAAGAACTCCGGACTCGTCCGGGAGCGGCGCGAGGGACGCAATACCTTTTATCGATCCGATCCGAGCGGGCTCGCGCCGCTTGCGGAATGGGTAGAACGCTACCGTGTCTTCTGGCCCAAGCGTCTACAGGCGCTGAAGAGGGTACTGAAGGAGATTGAGCCATGAGTTCACATCACGAGGTCCCAGCGCCCATCGTCGTCGAGTGCGATCTCGATGAGCCGCCGGAGAAGGTCTGGCGCGCGCTCACCGAGAAGAAGCTGCTCGAGGCGTGGCTCGCGGCCGAGCCCGCACCCTCGCAGGCCGCAGCGCCCGCAGCGCCCGCAGCGCCCGCAAGATCGCGCCCTCGCGCACCAGCGTTCGAGTGGGAAGTGTCGGGTGGCGAGCCATACCGCTGGCTCTGCTTTCGATGGCGCGATGGGAGCCCCGGCTCGGAGAATGGCGCCGGCGTAATCGAGTCGACCGTGAGATTCGAGCTCTCTCCTCACGGCAGCGGCGGAACGCACCTGCGGCTGATCCACGGTGATTTCCGGGTTGTTTCACTGTCTACGCAGACGTTCGGCTCGCGATCTGCGCATCGCATTACGCGCAGGCCGACTGCCGCGGCGCAGCGCTTGCCCTATACCTCCCCCTTGAAGCTGGCTGCATGATGGACCTGAATCTCGTGCCGATGGTGGTCGAGCAGTCTGCGCGCGGCGAGCGGGCGTTCGACATCTTCTCGCGTCTATTGCGCGATCGAATCATCTTCGTGAATGGGGCAATCGACCATGGCGTCGCGGCGCTCGTCAATGCGCAGCTTCTCTTTCTCGAGGCCGAGAATCCAGAGAAGCCCGTTTCGCTGTACATCAACTCACCCGGCGGCGTCGTGACGAGCGGGCTCGCGATCTACGACACGATGCAATGGATCAGTTGTCCGGTTGCGACGGTTTGCGTGGGCACGGCATATTCGATGGGCTCTTTTCTCCTCATGGCGGGTGAGCGCGGGCATCGGATCGCGCTGCCCAATGCGAGCATTCTGCTTCATCAGCCCTCCGGCGGCTTCCAGGGCACCGCATCGGACATCGAGCGCCATGCCGAAGACATTCTACGAACGAAGCGTCGCCTCAACGAGCTCTATGCGAAGCACTGCGGCAGAACCTCAGACGAGGTCGAGCGCACTTTGGACCGCGATCACTTCATGACGCCCGAGGAAGCGCAGGCGTGGGGGCTGGTCGATCACGTATATACGTCGCGCTCGGCGCTCCGCGCTGCGTAACGTCCGGACTCAGCCTGCGCCGCAATCGGCTACGCGCCCGGAGGGGGCACCGGCCTTTTCTTGAGAAAACTTCCCGCAGGCAGGGCGGCTACGGGGAAGTAGTTGTTCTGCGCGAGAGCCTCGTAGAGCGGTGGCGTAAAAAGCGCCGAGATACGGGAGGCCACGAGCGCGGTCGCCATCATCGGGATCACCATACCCGTGCCATTGGTCATCTCCATCACGATGACGAAGGAGGTGATTGGCGATTGGGTCACCGCGGCGAGATATCCCGTCATGCAGAGCGCGATCACCGCCGCCATCGGCGCCCAGGTGAACGCCGCGTGCACCCATTGCGCGAGCCCCGCGCCGATAGACAGTGATGGTGAGAAAAGACCGCCCGGAATACCGGCCATGTAGGT
>Ga0134128_10004259_pt1 | contig 17532 bp, 21 predicted proteins | sample KB31754_FD_96462 | JGI IMG/M metagenome (GOLD analysis project Ga0134128, IMG submission 96462) | Terrestrial soil microbial communities with excess Nitrogen fertilizer from Kellogg Biological Station, Michigan, USA - KB3-175-4 | ecosystem: Environmental > Terrestrial > Soil > Unclassified ... | reverse complement strand
TGGCAACCGCCAGAGTTACCTTCAGTGCCAGACGGCCCATAGGAATCGGGATAGTTGAGGAAGCTGAGCCAGCACCGATACCGTCGTTAGACCAGAACAGTCTTACCAGCCCAGCACCCGTGATACCGAGACACCATGAACGCTGGTTTCCAGTGGCCTTCCACTTAGATGCCAGAGTCATAGGTGTGTAGTCCGATAGCTTCATGTCTATCTGGATTTCTGTGTCCCCTGTGATAGACAATCCCGCTGAATCAGGCGTGCTGACGTAGCTAGCATTATCTACCTCAGAACGGTAATACACGGTCTGAGAGGGCACTGACAGCCGTATAGGTGTGTTCCTGCCGATAGTGCCGTAGTAAGCCCCTGTGGGATTACGAGGGCTGAACCTGCCGTCACGGTTATTGATTACCACGTTGGCCTGAGAAGCGTTCGTAGTAGAGGATTCGTCAGGTCGTCCCCTTGTGACTGTTATCGCACCGTCTCTCTGGTAGACGTAGCTGGTGATATTAGTCTGAGTACCGTTCAGGTTCAGCTCTGCTTTTAAATCTAGGATGCTTTGAGGGAATGCCATTATCAGTGCCCCAGTACAGTTTGGACGTTCCCGCCTTTAACACGGATTGACTTACGAATTACTTTGATTAGTTCGTCACTGCCTGCCCCTGAGAAATCAAATGAAATCTCGACTTGAGCGGCAGAAGAATTACCCATCATTCGCTCAGTGTCAGGATTGCTGAACACATGTGAACCAGTAGGAAGGGAGACCAGCTCCCGGCCGTGCTCACCAACCATGACCATTCCTGATCTGGGACCGCCTGTAGCAGCCGCACCAACATTGCCACCGCTAGCGAAACCTAGGAATCCGCCGATCTTGCCGAGAAAGCCACCAATGTCACCGATCCAGCCCTTGATTTTATCAACGATGCCAGCTATGTAGTCATACGCTCGGATGAAAGGTGAAACCAGCACACTGTATATTGCGTCCCACGCAGCCCTGATAAAATCTACGGCGTGAGAGAAGATGTACTTTATCTGGCTCCAGTGATTAACAATGAAGGCAACAGCCAGACCTATCGGTCCTGTCAGGATAATAAGTATTAGTTCCCAATGTGACTTAATCCAGTTGATCGCATCACTGAATGCGTTAGCGATTCTGTGTGCAAGGTTAATGACGAAGTTACCTACATCTTCGGCAATCGACTTGATCCAGTTCCACGCTGTTTTCCAATGGGAAACAAGGTAGCTGACAGCCGCGATAACCAGCGTGATAGCGATGGTAACAGCACCGATGCCAGAGACGCCTGCGGTAAACAGCATTATTGCGGCCACGGCTCCCATCAAAGGAATCAGAAGATGTGTCTTAGCCAGGAACTCAACAATCTTGGCTGTCAGGTTCGCAAAGACCGTAATCGTAGGGGTTACAGCTACGACTATCTGTGTGATGGCTGGCAGCAGTGCTTTCAGGATTGTAAGACCAGCAGGAGCCACAGAAACAAACAGCTTCAGGAACACGTTTAGCAACTGAACCAGAGCCGGGCCTAGAACACTTCCTGCCGTAGCAGCAAGCTTTGCCATCTGGCTTACAAGGCTCCCGAATGACGCGCTTCTGATGTACTTGTCCAGAGGCACAAAGAAGTCATCGAGTATCTTTCCGCCAGCAGAAGCTAGTTTGCCCAGTGCTGGCATAAGGTCACCAAGAGTTTTAGCTGCCAGTGAGGCAACCTTGTCAGTGACCGGAGCCAGCCTGTTCTCAAGCTTTCCGAAAGCTGATTCAACGTTCTTAATACTGCTGCCAAGTGCCTGCTCAGGTGGTGACAGATCAGCCCAGGCTTTCTTGCCTGCTGCACCTGTCTTGCTCATTGCTTCCTGAACCTTTGTCAGTTCAGGCTTAAGTACGGCTCCGAATGCCCCTACAGCAACACCAGCGATTCCCAGTGCTCCAGCTACGGACAGACCACCTGAGCCTGCTATAGCTCCAGCTAGCCCCTTGAAGGAGCTTTTAAGACCATCAGACAGAGACATGTTTTTCTTAAGCGTGTCAGAAGCATCATCCTTGGCTCTGACAACAATCTCAACTAAATTCATCTGGTTCCTCTGTCTTAATCATGGACTCAATTTCCAGCATTCTGAGAATGCTGGCGTCCTCTTGCATAATCTGGGATGGCAGGCAGTGAAATTTCCTTGCCAAACCGAGGATGGTTTTAGCCTCTGTAAGCTCAAACGGCTCTACAGGGTTTCCATCGGTAGTTGTTCCAAACTCGGCGTAGTACTCAATTTCTGTTCTAAATTTGGGCTGACTGCTGAAACTGCGTTCATCCATTCAACGATTATCTCGATGATGAAGCCAAATTCCTGAGAGTTAACTCCCTTAATGTCTGCTGGTACTGGAGTCCCGTTTTTGTCCTCAAGGTTCCAGCTAACAAGACAGTTAGCAAATGACTTGAATAGTTCTTTGGCATTCTCAATATTCTTGCCGCTATCTGCTTCTACAGTTGCAGCTAGATTTGTCAGCTCCAGCAGTTCTGCAACTGACATTGACTTAACGGTTACTTCAAAGCCGTCATAGGCTTCAAATACGAGCTTGTAAACAGTTGGTTCTTTCTTGAAACCCATGATCAGCTCCAGGTAGGTGTTGCGCCGTCACCAAGAACGCCGGGAACCTGGAATGTCAGTTCACCAGAGGCAGCCCTAGTGATCTGGTAATCCGTAAACAGGATTCCTGTGAAGTTCAGGTTCTTGCCGTTAGTTGTGATGTTGACCGCTCTGTTTCCAGGTGAGCTGGTTGTTGTGCTGAACACAGCATGAGCACCTGAAGTCGCTAGCGTGTCAAAGACTCCGTTAAGGGTCATAGATACATCAGCAAGCAGCGGCAGTCTTTCTATAGCTGACTTGTCAATACCTGTCACGTCCTGTACAGCGTGAGGGGTTGACACCTGCCAGTTAGTCAGAGCGTTACGTATGTCTCTTAGAGTCGAGCCAGAATCCGCTACAGAGAGCGTAGTCTGAGCTAGACCTGTTACTTTGGTGGCCATCGTTTAGCCTTTCTGTAGCCGCTCTTGCACGGCTTCTTGGTTAATTGCGAAATCTTCCTGCCATTGGTCGGCACGAAGTTCTGTTGGGTGACCTAGTTGCCTATAGTCACCGCTCCTGGTGAAGAATCGTTCTTCTCTTTCCAGCCTGACTCTGTGCCTGCTTAGTTTGAAGCAGTTCTGTCCAGGCTCAAATGTGTAAGCGATCCTCCCGTCAGGAAGTCTTTCAGTTGTGTACTTATGAGTTCTCAGATGGAGATTGATTGTCTCCATGTGGTACTGACCTTCAGTTGTGGAAGGATCAACAATTGTTTTCCACCCGTTCAGCCAGTTGGCACAGGCAACTTCCTCACAGCTTTTGGCTGGCCTGAAGTGAGTTTTCAGGGGAGCGGTAATCTGAAAAGTCTTGTATCTATGGGGAGCCATCTTGGGCTCAATGCGATGGAGCTGAATACCCATCAGAACACAACCCCGGCAACCTGATTCACGTTGATCATCACTGCAAAGACAAGGCTGGAGAATCCGCCTGTTGTAACAGTCGTTACCTTCAGGAACTCATTCACAGTGGTTACGTTAGAAACTGTGGCTCTCTGGGCCAGGGGAGTAGATCCCGTGATCTGGCTGAAAGTGATCAGGTCTGAGTAAGAACCACCGCTGGTAGTCGCGTGCTGGATCTTGACCGTTACGTCTGTGCCAGAGAATGAGAACGCTTGCAGGTATGCCTGAGCACCGAATGCAAAGGCTGCACCGTTGTCAAAGAAGCTGCCTGCTGTGGCTGAAGTGTCGGTTCTCTTTCCGGCCGTAAGCATTGAGCCCCATTCAAGGCCGTTTCCGTCACCTAGCATCTGAACAGCAAGGGACAGACTTCCGTCTGAGGCCCTGGTTGGTGCGTAGTCAATCTGCTTAGCGTTCAGACTCGCTGCTGGGTTGCCCAGAGTCGTGCCTCTGAAGTAAGAGCAGATGACATCAGTTGTCTGAAGCTGAGACAGTAGCGCATGAGCTGAGTTACCAGCAGAAATGTCCAGGTAAGTGACGAACTCAATCGTTCCGTCTCTCAATCCTGGCAATCGTGCATGAGCAGACTGAGTGATATCAGTTACATCTAACGGGTTACATGACCCACTTATTTTGCCTAGTGAGTTGGTGGCACCTGAAAGGTCATAGCCACCTGCATAAAAGTTATCTCCTAGGCCAGTTACTTTAGTTGCCATATCAAGTTCCTTGCGTCCACATGTTGTCGATAATTACTGGGATGGTTATGTCCATTACCCTATGCATAGTTTTTGAGAGATCCACGTAACCAGCTTTTGCAGCTAGCGGCTGTCCCATCATTCCCAGAAGGTCAATGGCTACAACAGTGGAACTAAGATCCAGGTCATTGCTGAGAGCGTCCAGCATCAGGGAAGTTGCCGTCATGACGTTGGGGTCAATCGCATCTTCCGGCTTTGACAGCCAGTTCTGGTAAATCCTGAATGTGAAGGTAACCACACCTGATGTTTCAGCCAGACCTGACATACTTGATGCCGGGGTAACTGATTCAACCCACATTGAGGCTGTCAGCCCGTTTGAAGGCGGGCTTTTGGGCTCATGCTGGTTGACGGTCTCAAAGATGTTCAGGCTCAGAGCATGACTGATCAGCTTGTCATACAGACTGCTGATCGCTGCTGCGTTGAAAGTCATCTCAGTTCATCTCTTCCAGATATTTCTTAAGATCTTCATTGGCTATCTGCTCTGCTTCAGCATCAACTTCCTGGCCAACGATCCTGAACGTGTGATAGCCCTTAAATCTGGTAGTTCTGTTCTTTGAGCCGACACCTTCAAGCCAGGGTCCGTACACGATAGGCATGTCAGTTACCGCTGTTCCGCCATCATCGCTGGTCTGATGAATAGAGCTTGAGTAGCGTCCTGTGTAGTGACGGATAACCTGAGGGAGTCTCTGCTGAATCTTTTCTTCAGCTTTGTCAGCCACTTTTTTCTCTACGTCTTTGACGTACTTTTTCAGGGCTGCTTCTGCTCTGCCATCGAACAGAGGGCCTGTTGTCGTTACCTCTGTCATCAGATGACCCTGAACCTGTTCTTCCGCCCGTAGCTGGTCTCTGCTTCGTCCCATAGGTCTGACAGACCAGCTCCGATGCCACCTATAGCGGCCTGGCCTCCACCTTCGTCCTCGCGGTATCCGCTTGTTTCCTGAAGGATGCGGTTGACTGTCTCGGCTATGGCCAGGTCACGGATCAGGGCTGGTACACGGTGCCTGCTAACCGGGGCTGAGTTGCTGTGTGTGGCAGCAGTAGTGCCGAGCTGCCCTCTGGCTACCGTCAGGAGCCTGTAGGCGTTCACAGTCGTTCCTGCTGTGTGCGTGGCCAGAGCTGAGCCGTCCCATGCACGCTTGACTGTGACGTTGTTGCCAGTCACGTCTACGGCCAGCATCTTCTCTGCATCGACCAGGAGCACTTCACCAACGGTGATCGCTGCACCAGAGGTAACGGCCAGAACGTTGTCTGCCGCAGAAGCGGTATTGATCCCTGAGCCCTGTACTGTCTGGCCAGTGGTAGAAGCTGCTCTCTCAGAAATCAGCATTCGCTCTGTGTCGATAATCAGCAGATCCCCAACACCTATCTGAGAGCTGTCTGACACGGTGATTGTCGTTGCTGATGTAGAGGAGACAGAAGCAGCCAGGGTTCCAGCCGGGTCAGTGTCAGCGCTGTATCCCCATGTTCCAGTTATCTTGATCGAATGCTGAGGAGTAGCACCAGCGCTGAAGGCTGAGGTCTGTGAACGATTAAGCTCAATGTAAGTAAACGGTGGTCCGCTGTTTACTGGCTCTAGGAAGTAACCTGACAGGGCTCTTCCTGGTGGAGACTCAACGCCTGTGGCAGGCACTAGGTCGTTCTGGTCTAACCAGAGACGCCACGGATAAGCTGTGTAGCCTCCACCAGCACCACCAAAAGCAGGCCAGTCAAAATACTTGGTCTTATCTTCTGGGTAGAACCTTCTGTGAAGGTGACCTTCAATGTTGCGTGAAGAGGACTGGATAGCACGGTCAATCTGAACATTGCTGTAGTCAGTTGACTTCATATCTGGTGCTGCCTTCACGTCCTCCCTGGTGCAGTAGCACGGAGTTGTTATCGCCATTCGATTTTCCAGGCTTCTTCAGTGTCCAATAAAAAGTCATCCGTTACCGGGATGATGGTTCCCCATGACCAGACGCCTTCATCAGTCAGAATGACTGTGTGAGTGTCCCAGTCTGGGGAAAAGCTTCTATCCCAGACAGCTTGCTGCTGCTGGGCTCTAGTTAGGGTTATTCCAAGAAGGCATCCGGGCGTCAGAACTTCTGCTTGAGAGAAGGAAGCCGGGTAAATGCCTGCCAGGCCGTGTTCAGAAACGGCTCTGAGCGTTGCCAGGATCGTCGCTCCCGAGTCGGGATTGTCTGCTGTGTACCTGTAGAGGGTCGCTATATCAGCGTCACTTACAGTCCGTCCTGTGGCTCTTAGGCTCTGGGCTACTGCCTGAGCAGCACAATCAGAAAATCCGAATGAGAACTTGCGTGGCTTGTGATGGTGAGGATGCTTGGCTACCGTGTGAACGGGCTTATGAGGCCCGCCTGGTGTCATCTGCATTCCATGATGCTTAGGATGATGCTTAGCCGCATGGTGAGTGTGATGCTTTTTTCCATGCGAATGCTTCGCAGTGTGACCGCCGTGATGCGGTGTTTTCATTGTTGGCTTCCTCGGTTGCTTTCTACGGGATAACTAACTAGGTCTTGCTATGAGGTTTTACTTAGCTGCTGGTCTAATCCAGTCTCTAGGGAACTGCCAGCCATCGAACGGGCAGAACAGCTCCACCGATGGATCAAGGGGATTACCGCCAATTAGCGGAGTTCCGTCATTAGGGCAGGCTACTGGCGGTGGTTCGCGTCCAGTCGTAGGCTGCATCATGTCTACAGCTATTTCCTGGTAGATGCTGTAAAGCTGATACCAGCTCATGATCTGCTTCTTACTCTGACTCTCTTAACCGGCTCTGTTACTTCTGCTACTTCTGTTTCTGCTGCTTCGGTCTCTACTTTGGTTTCTGCTTCAAGCTCTACTTCAGGAGCAAGCCTCAATGTGTGGCCATGATTAACTGACCCGTCAATGGGAGTCAGGAAGTGAGTGCCGCCTGAGAAGAATCCGCTGTTTACGGTTGTGTGTGCCATGTTAAACCTTTCCGGATCTGGGGAGTTTTTTATGCTCCCCAGATTCACGAATAAAATCAGCTAACTGTTGATCCTGTGTCAACAGGAACGTAGGTCAGATACCAGTCAATAGCACCTGTCATGGTTGCTACAGAAGTAGTAATTGTGATAGTTCCTGTGAAAGCAGTGAATGCGGGCTGTCCAAGGAACAGCGATGCACCAGCCTGCTTAGAGCTGCCAACTACAAGAGCACCAGCTAGGCCAGATGAAGCCACGCCTACAGCAACGTAAGTACCAACTTCAGCACCACCGATTACACCGGCAGTAGCAATACCTGTTGTGTTGGCTGTTCCAACTGTAGGAGCAGTACCAAGAGCAATAGCTCCAGTTGTGCCGTTAATGACTGTTGATACACGGCCATAAAGACCTGTGATCAGTACAGCGCCACCAGCAACGGTGTACAGAGTTGACGATGATCCCGAGTTAGGAGGAGTCTGAGCTGCCTTCTTAACCAGGAAACCACGATTGAATACGCCGACAGAGTTAGGAGGGATATATACACTCATGTCTATATCTCCTTACGCTGATAGCTTGGCTAGGTTTGCAGGTGCTCTGCCAATCAGAGGTACACAGACAGCAGTTAGTGTTCCGTCACCAGGGGCAGAAGCAGTACATTTCACATAGGTATATGTGTCAGGAACCATTGACTGAAGCAGGACGATTACAGTTGTGTGATCTGAGCCCTGAGCAACAGCGTTTGAAGCTGCCTGAGTTACCTTAGTGAATACGCCTGTTCCTGCACCGTTATCCGCATTGTCATAGTAATGCGTGATTGGGTTCCAGCCTGAAGGCTGTGAGTACCCACCACTAAAAGAGGTAGCAAGAGTTAGCGTGAATGTGTTGTCATTCGTTCCCCAGAACTCAATTGAAGAGTAATCTCTGAGGTTAATAGCAACACCTGAAGCTGTGGGCAATAGTACGTAGGAACGTCCTACGCCTTCAATTACGGGCATGTTATGCCCCTTTCTGTTTAGTCGTAGCAGGGTCCGTTTAAACAGGCTTACTACATTCCACTTGCAGCAGGGTCCAGATTGGGCTTACTGCTTTCCCGCCAGCGGAATTGCTGGCGGGAACAACATATTTAGATCACTGAGCAGGCATCTGGACGAACGCACTTAGCGTTGAACCGCCGTTGTGCGGAGTCAGAGCTGAACGAAGCCATGAACGACCGTCAATACGCTCAATCAGGCGGTAGGCAGTTCTGTCGTTCTGGAATGCAACGTGCTCAGATGCGGCGATCTGTACAGACTGGCGGTCACCAATTGCGTAGTAGCTCAGGTCAACAAAGCTCAGGCAGCCAGCGTTACCGGCAGTTGAAGTTGCCACGTTACCGCCAGCAGGAACCTTCTCAGAGAAGATGATTGGACGGCCATACATTGTTGCAGGCGGTCCACCTACAACACCAGCGCCGTATCCACCTGTCTGCCATACAGGGCCACCACCAGTTCCAACTACAAGACCCATAGTCGCAAGGTTCTTAAAGGTTGAAATGTCAGCGATCCATACAGCCCTTGACAGGCTCTCAGGGAACATTCTCTGGTACATGCTTGCAATGTTCTCAACCGCAATTGAGCCAACAGCCTGACCAGACTCAGCAGAAATAGTTACCATCGCGGGGCTGTTAAGGAAGCCTTCTGGCTCACCAACGCCAGTACCGCGCATGAAGTAAAGATCCTCAAACCATGCAAGGTTCTCAGGAACTCTCTGGTCAAACCAGCCAGAGAAGGCAGGTGCGTCAGCCAGAAGCTCATTAGGAACCTGGAAGTAACCAGCAAGCTTGCGAGCGTTAAGCTCAATTCTTGCGTATGCAGCCTGAGACTCAGCGATTGATGCGCTTTCCTCAGTGAAGCTGAAGGTGATTCCACCAGACAGGCTGGAAACACGGCTTGTTTCGTCAACAGCCGGTAGCTTAAGGGTCAGGGTGCTCATAGGAACAACCATCGCTCTTGGGCGAACAACTGACTTCTCCAGCGCTAGCTGAAGGATCTCTGAACGCATTTCCTCAGGGATCAGGAAGCCACCGTCACCGGGAACTTCAGAACCAAATGAGTCCTGAATCTCAGCAACTCTGTCTAGCTTGCGTAGCAGCTCCATTGACCTAGGTCCACGTCCAGCGCTTCCCTGAGCCTGGATTGCCTGGCAATACTCACCCATTGAGTTGAAGGGGTCTCCGTATTCTGCCTTGTTCCATTTCTGCTCAAGCAGAGCACCAGGAGCACTCCTGTTGTAGAAAGCACCTGCACCAGCAGCTAGCTTCCTGCCGTCAGGGCCAGTCAGAGTTGCCTTAGCGTTGTCAGTGCCACCGAAAGCGACAGGAGCATCTGAGTTGCGCCCGGTCATTTCAGCAACAGCCATCTGTGCTTGTTCTTTAATCTGCTTGGCTAGCGGGCCATCTTCCTTAGAGGAAATCGCTAGCTGAGACTCATTGAACTTGTTTGTCAGATCTACGTCAGAGAAGATTGCCTGAACCTTCTCCACGTCGTTTAGGATTACAGCCAACTCTTCTTTATTAGTTGGCATCTTGATATTCGTCATGCAAAAACCTCTTTAAGAGTTGCCTGTATTTGAATAAATAGGGAATTATCCTCAGATACGTCATGTCCGAATTTCTTCATCGCAGACTTAATCTTGGATTTGATCTCAGCCAGTTGCTCACTTGTGTACTGACTGGCGTTCTTTTCCTGGTTGATATATGACCAGGCTGCAACTACGTGCTCTTCATCAATTGGATAGCGAGCAACGCCTTCTTTACCTGACTTGCTGGCTTGTTCTCCGTCAGCGTCCAGGTAGCCGGGATCGGCATAAGGAACGTCACCGTGAGGCTTAGTCACGTTTTGTATAGCGGTATCCCCAGCAGAATTGCCGGGAAGCATATGGTTGGCTCTGGAAGGAAGAATCTTGTCAGCCAGTCCAGCAGCTACAGCCTCTTGTGCGCTGAACCATGTTTCCTCTTTCATGGCTTCACGCCACTGCTCTGCTGGCTGTCCGCTTCTTTCCGAGTAAATGGAAGCGATAGTGTTTGAGGCTGAATCCAGGCGGTCAGACATTTTCTTCATGTCCTGGGCATTGCCAATACCAGCGGTATGAGCCTCATGGATCATCATGGAGCCGTTGTTAGCAATGCTGAGATGTCCGGGGCTGGCAGCCATAGCGATTACAGAAGCGATGGAAGCAGCCAGAGCATCTACGGTTACTGAGACTGTCCCTGTTCGCTGAGCCAGAGCGTTATAGATGGCCAGGCCGTCAAAGACTTCGCCACCTTGGCTATTCAGGTGGACGGAAACGTCACCGCTGATTTTGTTCAGGTCAGCCACAAAGTCATTTGCTGAGACACCGAACATGCCGATGTCGTCGTAAAGCCAGACTTCTGTAGGACCAGATGCTTTGTTCTGAATGTCATACCAGCCTTTGCGGCTGTGAGACATATTTGTTAGCCGGGGCTTATTCATTGAGTGTTACCTTCATCGTTCTGGTCTGACTGAGTAGCCGTAGGTGCCTCAGGTGCGTCTGGAGCTGGAGGAGCTGGAATCCAGCCAGGCGGCAGAGCTGGTGTCTGTGCGGCCTGCTCAACAAATTCCGCATCTGGCAATCCGACAATTTCCAGAGCGTCATGAGGATTCATGCCAGAGTCAACTAGCTTCTGAAGTGCGTTAGCCTTGGAAACCAGTTCTGCATTGGCTTCTTCACGGCTGCTTGGGATCGGTGGCTCAAAGTCGAATTCAACGCCCTGTCCTGTTACTCCGAACATTGGCAAGAACTGAGCGTTAAGGGAATTCCTCCACCTTGTAAGTCTTGGGATAATCTGCCAGGCTGAGAAAACTTCCTGGCCAGTCTGGGCATTCGCACGGTTTACGTCATCAGAGATTCCGAGCATTACCTTGTTAGTGCGGTAATTCTCGTGGATAAAGTCTCTTGACTGGACTCTAAGATTTACAAAGTCCATGTCTTTCTGATTCGTGCCGTTGGGAATCCACGTAGCACCCTGCTCAAGCGTGGCTACCCTGTGAGCCCTGGAAACGCCTCTGTTAGATTCACGGAAGCGATTGATCATCTCGTTCCACTCGTCATCTGACAGACGCTTGTCAATCTGGATAATGCCGCCAGGATTGGCCGAGTTGATAAAGAAGTTCCTGTTCCATTCAGCAGCCCACTTTGAAGCCTCAATATCAGTCAGAACTGACTTAACGGGGCTATGGCCACGGTAATAGTCAGAGGGGTTGTTGTACTTTACGTAGACGACATCTTCAGGCAGCAGTGCTGTCTTGTCTCCGTTGTCGTCTGTGTAGTAGTAACCCTTGATGTAATTGGCCGGGTCAGGAACAACCGTCATACGTGACGGGCGAACAGGCCAGATGCCTACAGGAATGTTATTGTTCTTGGTGATTACCCACCAGGATTCGCCACACAGGTCCAGGTATGTTTGCGAAATCTCAAACAGGTCCATCTGTGTCATGAACGGGTTAGGAGACTGAAGTACCTTTAGGGCCTGGTGCTGGACAACTTCAGTGCGCATGTCTGAGCCCAGATCACCAGTTGTGTACCTGACTCTCCCGTCTATGGATACAGAGCGGTACAGACGCCAGTCTGCAAAAGAAGTTGTTTCAGCTAACAGGTTTACGTTTGAGAACAGTGAAGGCGAGTTAGCGTATGCGGCAATGTAAAGGTCGTTGATTCTGGCGTCATTGTTAGTGAACAGGCTGATACCTGTAGCGATCCCACCGTAAGAGACAGGTGTATTGTTCTTGATTTTCCTCTTGAAAGCTGACTTAGGCATCTGCTTACTCACTTACCTGATGCTCAAGCAGCATGAACAGAAGGCCACCGAAGATATAAGCGGCTGCATGACTCCAGTGGTAAACACCAAAGGTAGCTGATACGTAAGCGGTAATCTTCATCCAATGATCAGAAGCAGCAGTCTTAAGTTCTGCTGCTTTAGGTGATTTCGTCAATCTGAGTCCAAACTTACGGGCAGCACTAACAGCCCTGTTTACCGCAGGGCTGATGCGTTTCAGTAAATTGCCTGGGTTCGAAACCCGGAATGCCATGTCTGCCAAGGTGTGTTCCGTACATAGTAATTAACTAACTAGTTAGTTACATTATAGCCTATTTACACGATTAATATGTGAATAGCTGTACGGCTCTGTACCGGCACAGAAAACGGATATGGGTGATGACAAGCAGAAGGCCCTGAGAACACGTTAGCGTTGTTCTCAGGGCCGTACAGGATGCTTCTAGCGCTTAGCCACCAGCAGGTAAAGCGAACGTCCTGCTATCCAGATACCGAACGCTATCCAGTACATCAAGGCTGCAAAGATAGTGATGAAACCATCTAATGCACCGTAGTAGCTCATAGTCTGACCGCCAGGAACTTTGATTGTTCCTCTGTGATGATGACTCATTTCATTTCCTTAAAGAGTAAAAGAACGGATTCTTGGTGTTGGCTGAGTATCCATGTGGGCAACCATGTAGCGCATGGCATCCATGCCGTGATCGTCCACCTTCAGGGGCAGCTCCTTGCTAGCACCCGTGGTAGCTCTCTGGTCCCACACGTAGCCAAGAATCTCGTCCCTGGTGCATGTGGGCTTCTTACGGATCTCAAGGGAGCTATCAGAGCGGTACAGGGCTTCACGGCAGATGTAGAGCCTTGGCTTCCCGTCAGCCTGAACCTTGAGCCTGCTCTTGACTGCTTCAACGCCTACAGCGATGTCCTTGTATGCCGGGATACAGGCCATGCCCAGATGCTTCTCAAGAACCTTGATCGACTCAGGGTCGGCACTGTCACAGATGATCGCCCTGGGCTTAGGGATCTTCCAGCCGTGGTAGCGCTTGTTTTCGTTCATCATCGCCAAGATGTCCTTAGCGTGATCCTCAACGATTTTGCCGGTCATGTAGATTTCACGGAACAGGTAGATCCTGCCGTCACGATCCTCAGCCCAAGCCTGGCAGACAAACGGGTTAGTAAAACCGAAGTCAACTGAGAAATACCAGTTCCAGCCCTGCCCACGGAAGGGAGTTACCTGATCGTAGATATGAACTGAAGGATCAAAGGTGTCATAGACAAGACCTTCAGCAGCAGCCCACTTTCCTTCATACAATCTCTCCCGGCGAACACCAGTCAGGCCAGCCAGGTTTGTCTCTACATAGCGTTTGCCGTGATCAGTCCATTCACCGTTTTTCCATAAAGTAGGGTTGTCCCTATGTGAGCAGTAAATCATGTGCGTCTTACCCGCATCTGACCTCTGCTTGAGCCAGTGCTGAGGGTGACCTGGGTTGCAATCGGCTATTAATTGCTGGTAAGGCATTCTGCCGTTTCTCAGCCGGGAAGTGAGCATTTCCCAGTCCTCTTCAGTAAGCTCAGTAGCTTCCTGAACGTAGATCACGTCATACTCGGAACTCATAACCCTGGTGGCTTTGTCCATGCCACCAGTGATGACAACTGAGGTATTCGCGTACTTGAAGGAAGCAGGCTCACGAGCTGAGCCACCGTAGTACCTGACTTCACCAGAAGAAATTGCCTCAGGGGCAACGTGCTCCTGATAAGTAACCATCGCTGACTTAGCAAGAGACTCAGCAGTCTTACGCACAATCAGGCACCTGATGCCGGGGTACTTAAGGCAGAGAGTATGGATCTTCTCTAAGCAAGCCCTGGACTTGCCAGTACCAGCAGCCCCGGAAAGAAGAATTTCGGGGCTTTTATTCTTGAATAACTGAAGGGCTGAACCAACAGGCTCGTACCTGTGTACAGCAGGAACCTCTGTGTCCTTAATATTTCCTGAAAATTCAAATCCAGTGTAACCCAGAGCCCCTTCTACCGTTAAAGAGCTACTGGACTTCGGAATTTCAATTGTCATTACAGATCCTCGTCAATGTCAACACCAATAACAATGTGCTGAGCAGGAATGATTGCTATTTGTGTTCTTGGTGCGATCTGTCCATACTCTTCTGCTATCTGCTTGAGTATCTGTGCTCTGACCTTGACGAACTCAGGTGATCTCTTGTTGTCCATCTTGATCAGGTCTTTCTCATACTCTCTCATTCTCCATTCCTGGCTACGGACTCTCTCACCTGTAGCGTTGTCCCATGCCTCTGTCATCTTCTGGTCTATGAGGGCCAGGTGCTCTTGCTTGAATTGTGAAACACGGGCTGGTGTTACGTCGTATTTCTTAGCTATCTCTCTCTGTGATAAAGGTGTGCAAGCCAGGTCATGAATCATGTTGATTTCATCAATGGCTGATAGCTTTTTACGTCTGTCTATGTCGGGCATTTCTTATCCTTGATTTTTCTTCATGCACTCTACGATGAAGGTAAATAACGCTATTTTTCTGTCTGTTTCTAGTTTACCGTCTGGTGGTGCTATGATGTATTCATAGCTAGCCATAGCTTTCTTTCCTGTAGTAGTGATTGACCCTCTATGCTGTGTAAGTCGTAGAGGGTCTTTCGCTTTGTATGCAGTTGTCTTACTTAGGGGAGCTATAGACTGCGCGGATTTTCTTTTAGCGGAATCCTGCCGAAGTTACGGCAGAGGTCTGCTTCCTGTCTAGCTTCAGTTTCCCTGATAATCAGGTGCTCAAGCTGGTCATAGATTCTCAGAAAGTCGGCCATAGGCATCTCTTCCACAAGCAGGCTTACCTGAGCGTGAAGGTAAAGCACTTGCGCTCTCAGGGCTGTCGCTTCAGGGTTGAAAGCAGCTCTGACTTCTCTGTCATCAATCATTGTTATCTCATTTCTTTTTCTTGGGTTTCCCGCATCGTTTGCAGACTCCGTTCCGGTAGCGGTGTCCGAATAACAGGCAGAAGTTGTTTATGAAGATATGGTCATCCTGGGTAGACATGGCCTGGCCTTGTTGTGAACACGCAAGTTAATCTTGCAATTACTAGGTGATGGCCGGGAATCAGGTGGCAGTGATGACCGATTGATGCGAGGTCCAGTACCGCGTAAACGTGGCTGAGAAGATTCATTATTGTCAGTAGCAGGATCATTTCTTTACTTCCTTAGCAGGTTTCCTGGCTATGTAGCTAGGGTGCATGGTTTCGATACGGGTTTTGCAAGCACTGCATACGATCCACGTATATCCGTTGTTGTCGCTGACCGTGAGTGCTTGATCAGGGTCTAAGTCACCTAAGCAAAGGTCACAAGTGATCATTTCTGGTTCTTCTGTCTCTTAGTAATTTCTGCCTTGTACTGCTTCTTGCTGATCAGCCTGAATCTGAGCAGCGTATGAAGGCAGGCAGTGCAACGGTCACAGGGGAGCAGTGACGAAGCGTCACAGTTAGGGTGCTGCATTTTAATTCCTTAAGTGTTACTCTGTGTAATTGGGTATTTGGTGCTTAGGGGCTAGTCAGTGTTGCTAGCCCGTCAATCTCGTCAAATCGTCCTGAGGAAGTGACGAAATAGGAGCCAGGGGCATCCGTCAATTTCGTCACTCTCTCTGGGACAAATTTTATGACGATATTGACGAGATTGTTAGAAAGTGACGAAATTGGAGGCGCCTTGGCTGTCAATCTCGTCAATCTCGTCAATCTCGTCAATCTCGTCAACGTCAGGCAGGGACCACTTTCCTTTGCCACCGAAGTCCTTGCTGACGGTTACTCTCAGTTTCCTCTTGGCTCTCTCAATGCTTGTCCAAGAGAAGGCACTGCTGCTTTCATCGCTGAATTTCGCCTTGACATCAGCGATGGCTACAGGTCCGTCAGCGAGAACCATCTCAAGCCAGTCACAAGCTCTGCCCACAGATGTCTTAGCAGTCTCCGTTAGGTGCTTGCCTTCGTTGATCTCTTCAGCAGACCAGGCTGATTCACCTGTGAATACCAGCTTGCTTACATGAGCCAGACCTGTACTTGTGTGTACTGGCATGGTCTGGAAATCATAGGTGTAAGACGGCAGATCAGTTCTTCCAAGGTTGTTCTTGATGGTAGATATGACTCTGCTTGTACCGCCTTCGTCATCCTTCTGAAGAGCGAATGCAATCATCGATCGCACTACACGCGGGAAAGCACCGGAGCCAGAGACCATGTTGAGGATGTCTTCATCCTTGGCTTTCCTGAAGTGCATGATCCCGAATGCGAAGCACTCAAGACCTTCCAGAAGATTCTGTAGCGGTTCCAGTTCTGATCTGACAGCAGTTTCACTGTTGACATCAGTTCTGCCGTCCATCACCGAGATAAGAGGGTCAAGGATGATCAGGCCAATGTCCTTGTCCTTGATCAGCCTAGCTAGCTCTGGCAGGTCATCCCTGATTCTCAGGACAGCGAAGTTACCTGTCTCTTCTACTGGCCTTGTGAACACGTAGACCTTATCCAGATCAGCACCAGCAGCCTTGAACCTAGGGCCAATCGTCATAGCGGTTGAGTCCTCAGTGCTGTAGATGATCACGCCTTTAGGCTTGCCGAAGAAGCAGCCCGGTAGCGTTCCATTGCTTACCTGAGCACCTATCCAAGCTGCGAACTGACCTTTACCAGCTCCCGGCCGTCCAGCTCCAATGCAGATTGTCCCGATTGGGAATCTTCCGCCTGTACCTTCGTACTCGCCATCAGCGGTTGTGTCCCATGCCCATTCAACTTTGCGGAATGAGATATCTGACAGCGGAGTCAGCTCAAGCTTCTTAGGAACGACTAGATCAAAGTCATGTGTGACGAAAGCATTAGACAACGGGGCTTCCTGAGCTTCCTTAGCGCTGATCTTCCTGTCAGCTCCCCTGAAGTGCCTCTCAAAATCGGCATCAGTCCAGGGATCGCTAGGACGCTCTAGGGGCATCTCAGAGACCATCTGAGCCCAGAGCCCCTTGCACTCAGCCTTCGGCTTCCCCTGAAGCCTCCAGGTGAACACAGCCCTTGAGAGCTGGTCATCCTGACCACCAGGAGCAGACGGCTCCCATACGTGGCTTACAGGGCTTCCCAGAGGCTCATATGAGTACTTGCTGATGGCGTCTGCCAGCCAGTCAGGTAGAGGCATGACATCTAGGTCATCCTCAATCTCATACCTAGCTCCGTCTATCTGTGAGCCAGGGCCTACGACGTAACCGCCATCCCCACGAATATCAACGTTAGGGGCAACCATCTTTGCTGAGTTGCTGATGCCTGTTCCGCTGAAGTACAGGTGTGTTCCGCCGCTAGGGGTTTTTACCCTGAAAGTCTTAGGAACTCTCTTGCTGTACCTCTCGCATAGCTCACGGAACTTCTCAGCTCCGTCTATGCCGTTCTTAGTGTCAAGGTCTACGACTACTAACCCTGACCTGCCGCAGTCAATCCCGTAGATCCTGCCGTTTATCCAGTCGGT
>Ga0134128_10004258_pt1 | contig 17533 bp, 14 predicted proteins | sample KB31754_FD_96462 | JGI IMG/M metagenome (GOLD analysis project Ga0134128, IMG submission 96462) | Terrestrial soil microbial communities with excess Nitrogen fertilizer from Kellogg Biological Station, Michigan, USA - KB3-175-4 | ecosystem: Environmental > Terrestrial > Soil > Unclassified ... | reverse complement strand
TTCTGCGCTGACGATGTGAAAGTTGTCGAGCAACCATTCGGCGGCGGACGTCACGAAACGCCCGTTCCGCACGTCGCCGGCCAGGATGCCATGGGCCTCGCGCAGTCGGCGGGCGTTGTCGTCGAATCGGGGGAAGATGCTGCGCGAGCGCCGGCGCGGACTCGGATCGACGATAAACTCGGCCGCCAGCGCCAGCGCCCGCTCCTCCAACCCCTCGGCGCTGAGCAGTGCGTCCCGTAGCGGCATTGCCGGCGCCGCCGCGCGCCGCTTCCGGCTGTTCGGTAGGAGCAACGGCAGCATCTATCGGTCGCCGTCCAAATCGGCGCGAGCGTTCAGCCGCATGAGCGGCGGACCGAGATAATAGAACCGGAACCGGGTAGTCGGGGTCAAGGTGTGCGCCAAGGTCAATGCCTGTACCGCAGCGCCATCAGGCGCCGGCCCGGCTTGGCGCTGGGTTAGATACGTGGTCTCTCCGCGGATCGGAAAGGCGTGCACCGCGGCGGCAAGCATGCCGCATGCGAGCAACCTCCAAATCCGCTTCCAAGTCTAAGTCGCGCCCTGCGCTGATGCTGTACAAATGTGGACAGGGCGGGAATTGCGGCTGACGCCCCGCAAACAAAGGCGCCGGTGCCCGTGATTGCGGGCATTGGGAAGATCGCGCCGAGTTGTACCGTTATGCACAGACCCGCGAATGCCAGGCCAGATACCATCGGCTTGTCGGAACAATCACAAAGGCATGGCCCCACTATGACGTTACTCCAAGTGCTCATGACACTCATTGGTGTCGGCGTTCTGCTCTGGCTGGTCAATCGCTTCATCCCCATGGAGGCTTCGATCAAATCGATTTTCAACGCGGTGGTCGTGATCGTGGTGGTGTTATGGTTGCTGAGACTATCCGGAATGATGCACTCCCTCTCCGCGATTCGGATTGGCGGCTAACAACCCGCACGGCAGCTTGCGTCGCGGTTGGTGACAATCGGCGGCCGGCCGGCGATGCGCGCCCGCCCTGCGGGCCCCCGCCCGCGGGTTCAAACGAGTCAGCGCGCCCGGCCCCCGCTCGGTCGCGACGCAGGCGGCCACCGAGTCCGCCCAGGGAGGAGACTGAGCTGGACGGCCATGCAGGCATGCTTATCGACAATCGTTGCCGGAGGCGCAACCGGCCACCGGGAGGAGCGGGTCAGGCCCACAATGCGCCCCGTTCCGAATTGGCGGCGGGGCGGCTGCGAAGCCGCCGCGCCGCTCCCCGACCGCCAGGAACGGAAGTCTCCGCATCGAGGGCGGCAGGTTCGATTATGATGCGGAAGGGTCGATTCGACCTCAAGCTCGGCGGCCAGCACACACCGAGATCGTTGGACACGAGCTACTATTAAGATCAGGAGCTTCTCATGCCGCGCGCCAACTCCAAAGCCGTTCGCCGAGGTATCGCCAAATCGCCGACGGGCATCCAGGGACTGGATGAGGTCACGGGAGGAGGCTTGCCCAGAGGCCGTGTCACGCTGGTCTGCGGCAAGGCGGGATGCGGCAAGAGCCTGCTCGCAATGGAATTTCTTGTGCACGGCGCCGTTCTATACGGCGAGCCGGGCGTATGCATGGACTTCGAAGAGACGGAGGAGAAGCTCGCGTCCAACGTCGCATCGCTGGGCTTTGACCTGCCCGCGCTTGCCAAAGCCAAGAAGGTGCTGGTGGACTACGTTTCGGTTGAGCGCAGCCGCATTACGGAAACGGGAGACTACAACCTCGAGGGCTTGTTCGTCCGCCTGGAGCACGCCGTCAAAACGATCAACGCGAAGCGGGTCGTGCTCGACAGCATCGAGGCGCTTTTCTCGGAATTGTCGGACACGCGGCTGCTGCGGGCGGAACTCCGCCGATTGTTCCGTTGGCTGGAAGACCGCAAGCTCACGGCTGTCGTTACCGGCGAGGCGGGAGAACGCACGCTCACGCGTCACGGTCTGGAGGAGTACATCGCCGACTGCGTGATCTCGCTGGATCACCGGGTCACCGAACAGATCTCCACGCGGCGGATGCGCATCGTCAAATACCGGGGGACGGCGCACGGAACGGATGAATTCCCGTTCCTGATCGATTCCGATGGCATCTCGGTCGTGCCGATCACGTCGCTGGCCCTTGCCCACAAGGCATCCAGCGAACGCGTTTCAACAGGCATTCCAGTGTTGGACGAAATGATGGAGGGCAAGGGGTTTTTCCGCGGGAGCAGCGTGTTGGTGTCGGGCACGGCGGGAACGGGAAAGTCCAGCCTGGCGGCGAGCTTCACTCGAGCCGCGTGCGCGCGCGGCGAACATTGTCTCTATTTCGCGTTCGAAGAGTCGCCCGGCCAAATCTTGCGCAACATGCGTTCCGTGGGCATTGACCTCGAGCGGTGGGTCAAGAAGGGCTTGTTGCATTTCCACGCCATGCGGCCGACCAGCACCGGGCTCGAAGGCCACCTGTCCAGCGTCCATAAATTAATCGGCCAATTTCGACCCAGCGTGGTGGTGGTTGATCCGATCACGAACATGATTGCGGCCTCGGGCTCCCATGACGTGAAATCGATGCTCATGCGCCTGGTCGACTTCTTAAAGGTAAAGCAGATCACGTCGATCTTCACGAACCTGACGCTGGGGGGCGATCCCCTGCAGAAGACCGCCGCAACCGTCTCCTCCCTTATGGATACATGGATCATTTTGCGCGACAGCAAACCCAACGGCACGCCGAGACGCGAGCTTTACGTTTTGAAGTCTCGTGGCATGGCTCATTCGCGCGAGCCCCGCGAGCTGGTCGTCAGCAGGCGAGGCATTGAATTGGGACGCGTCCGCAGAAATCATCCGGTGGCCACCGGCATCGCGGGCGCGGAAGCGGTATCGGGAGCCGAGGAGGGAGAATGGCCGAAATAAAACGGGCCGCGAAGGTCGGCAAAAAGACGAGTTCATCGCGCAAGCGCGTCCCCTCCAAGGGCGTGGCCGCCGAATTTTGGCAACTGCGGCTCTACATCGCCGGCCAGACGCCGAATTCAGTCGCGGCGGTGGCTAATCTCAGGAAAATCTGCGAGGACCAGCTCAAGGGACAGTACCGGATCGAAGTCATCGATTTGTTGGAAAAGCCGCAGTTGGCCAAGGGCGACCAGATCATCGCCATTCCGACGCTGGTGAGAAGGCTCCCGCCGCCGATCAAGAAAATCATCGGGAACCTTTCAAAGACCGAGAGCGTGATGGTGGGTCTGGACTTGAAACCGGCGCTGAAGTAGGGCGCAAGGGTTGATGCGTAGCAAGCGAATTCATTTCGGTCGCCGAAGCCGCCCCGCCGGATTACGCGGCAAAGCCGGACCGGCCCGCGTTGGTCCGGGCGAGCCGCAGCTTTCGGCTTCAGGACGTCGGCAAACCCAGCGGCTCAGGCTGAACGAGGCGCAGGAAACGCTGCGGGCGGTACGATCCGGCCAAGTGGATGCCTTCATGGTGTCGAGCGGCGGGCGCGAAAAAGCGGTACTGCTCGCAGGCGGAGAACCGGCATACCGCATGCTGGTAGAGGCCATGAACGAGGGCGCGGCGACCCTTTCGCGAAATGGCGCCGTGCTCTACTGCAATCGAAGGTTGACGGAACTGCTGCGCCGTCGACCGCGGGAAATTATCGGAATTGAAATTCAGTCGTTGATGGGCGAGGCCGAGCGTGACCGATTTAAGAAGCTGCTGTCCTGCACTCGGAGATCGGCGATGAAAGGCGAGTTCGCACTCCGTTGCAAGCAGGGAGGTTCAGTTTCCGTGCATTTGTCTCTCAACCGGTTTCGCGGACATGGAGGCCAAGCCCTCGGCATGGTCATCACCGATCTGAGCGAACAGAAGCGCAAGCAGGCTGCGGAGGCCAAACAGGCCACGGAGGCCAGCCGCATGCTGCTGGAACGCACGCTGTCGGCGCAAGAGCAGGAAAGGCGCCGAATTGCGCGGGATTTGCACGACGAAACCGGTCAATTGCTGACCGCACTTCTGGTCGGTCTGCGGACGTTGGAAGCCCCGGGAAGCCTGACGGACGTGAAAGCAAGAGGGCGGCGCCTGCGCAAAATCGCCGCCCAGGCGATTGAGGAGGTCGGCCATCTGGCACGTGGGCTCCACCCCACGGTGCTGGACGATCATGGTCTGGCCGTCGCCATCCGCCGATATGCGAAGGAGTACGAAAAGACGCACAGCATCGCGGTGGATCTGGATCTTAGAGTCCTTGATTGCGGCCTGCCAGTGGCTATCCAGACGGGGCTGTATCGCATTTTCCAGGAAGCCCTTACCAACGTGGCCCGGCATTCCAGGGCCAGTTCGGTCCGCGTCACGTTCGCGTGCCCGCCCCATTCGTTGCAAATAGCCATTGCCGATAATGGGCGCGGCTTTGACGCCGGCGGGGTGTCCGTATCTTCGCGCCGTCTGGGCATCCAGAGCATGCGCGAGCGAGCGGCCATATTGGGCGGAACGATTAGTTTCCCATCGCAGCGCCGCGGGACAACGGTATTGGTGCAGGTCCCACTGGAGGCGGCTTGGAGGCGCACGGAGCCCCAGCTGGAGTCCGCGTCCGCAAGAGCCGGCGCGCCCGCCAAACGGTCAAAGCGAGCGACTCGGACCAAGAGAGGCGAACCACTGGCGGCGAGTACCTGAAATGGCGGAGCGAGCGCGGAAAATCAGGGTAACGATCGTTGATGATCACGCGATTCTTCGGGCGGGACTGAAAATGCTGATTGATTCCCAGCCCGATATGGTGGTTGTGTCGCAGGCGTCCGACGGAGAGAAGGGAGTGCAGGCGGCGCGGGAGACGCGGCCGGATATTTTCCTGCTTGATCTCACCATGCCGCGGGCCGGCGGCATGACGGCGCTTCAGGCGATCGTGCGCGACTGCCCCGGCACGCGCGCACTCGTGCTGACGATGCACGACGACCCCGCGTACGTGCGCTCGGCACTGGCAGCCGGCGCCCGTGGATACTTGCTTAAACGGGCGGTGGATACCGAACTCCTCGCGGCCATCCGAGCCGTGCACCGCGGCGGAATCTTCGTGGACCCGTCCCTGGCCGACATTCTAGTGCAGGATTTGATCGCGAAGAGAGGCGGGAGGGCCGCCTCCGCCCAGGCGTTCAAGATCCTCAGCGACCGCGAGCTGCAGGTCTTGAAACTGGTGGCGCAGGGGTACACCAGTTCACAGATCGCGAAGCGGATTTTAGTCGGCGTGAAAACCGTCGAGACCTACCGCTCGCGCTTCGCCGAAAAGCTTGGCCTTCGCACGCGCAGCGACCTGATCCGGTTTGCGCTGGAGATGGGTTTATTGAAACCCGAAACGCTGGAGCATGAGCCCACGCCGTAGCGACTCATTCCAGGGCGCTCGCGTTACGATCCGGCCACTGTCGGGAATTCCCCGAAAAATCACCCCATTTTTGGGAGTGGCCCCGATACTCAGCCAGGTGGCGACGCCTCATACTTTAGTCGTATGCTGTACGATTTCATTGCAATCCACCGCGACGAAATCATTCGCAGGTGCAAAGCCAAAGTAGGATTGCGATTGGTCCCGTCGCCAACGCCGGCCGAAATCGAACACGGCGTTCCCCTGTTTCTGGAACAACTCGTCACCGCGTTGCGGCTGGGAATGTCCTCCAGCTCGGAGATCGACGAAACCGCGATTCTCCATGGGCACGACCTGCTGGCGCAAGGGTTTTCGGTTTCCCAGGTCGTCCATGACTATGGCGACGTATGTCAAACCGTCACCGAGTTGGTGGTTGAAAGGAACGCGCCGGTGGGCGCGGACGAATTTCGGATGCTCAACGGCTGCCTGGATGTGGCGATCGCCGGCGCGGTCACCGAATACAGCCGTGCGGGTAGACAGAACCTTGCGACGGCCGAGGCGGCTACCGCCCACGAAGGCGAGCGGTTCGCGCTCCTCAGCCACGAGCTTCGAGACTTGAATCGCGCCGCGCTGGTCGCCTTTGCGGCGGTCAAGTCGGGCAACGTCGGCGTTGGCGGAAGCACCGGGCGGATTGTGTATCGCGCCCTGCTGCGCTCGCGCGATCTGATTGCGCGAGCACTTGCGGAGGCCACACTCGCGCAACATTCCCAGAAATCGGAGCCGTTGCTTGTAGACGACCTGATCGAAGAGCTTGTCGAAATTGGCCTGCTGGAGGCGAATGCCAGGGGCATCGGCCTGAAGGTAGTGCGGGCGGCGGGAGAGGCCGTCATCGATGCCGATCGAGAGGTGCTCGTGGCGGCGGTGATGGTGCTCTTGCAGAATGCGCTGAGGTTCACCAAGCCGAAGTCGGCGATTACATTCCGAAGCCGCACCATGGACGGCCGCGTCCTGGTCGAGATTCAGGACGCGTGTGGCGGCATGCCGGCAGAGAGCATCAAGAAGCTGTCTCATGCGGCGGAACAGACAGGCGCTGATCGCCCGAACCTTGGGCATGGACTCACGTTCACGCGGAAGGCCGTCGAAGCATTCGGTGGGCGTGTCTTTGCACGGAACGTGGCTCGGGTCGGCTGCATGGTGACCGTGGACCTCCCGATATCCACATCGCGGCTTCCGTTTTGAAATGAAGCGGCACCGCCTGAGATCGTCGCGCAATGCTGGCCAGCCGAGGAGATCGGCGGACCGCCGTCCACGCGACGGAGCGACAATGGCGGCAAAGCTTTCCACCAAGCCGCGGAAGGTGACACGCCCGTCGAGTGCCGGTGAACAGGATCGCGCCTGGTTCGCGGCGCCCTTGAATTCGATTCCGCGCGGAAGAAGCACGCTGCACCTTCGCAAGGGCAGCTTGATCTATTCCCAGGGCCAGCAGGCCGATGCCGTGTACTTCATCCGGCAGGGGAAGGTTCGGCTCTCGGTCCTTTCCAGGACCGGCAAGGAAGCGATTCTTGGGATTCTGGCGCCCGGGGATTTTTGCGGTGAGGGCTGTCTTGCCGGCCAGGCGCTCCGGTTTGGCACGGCGACCGCGATTACCACGACGGTCGTCGTGAAGATTCAAAAGGCCGAACTAGTCCGGGCGCTTCACCAGCAGCACCCGCTGTCCGAGGCGTTCTTGGCGCAACTCCTGGCTCGCAACATCGCCATTGAGGAGGACATCTGCGACCAGCTCTTTAATCACAGCGAGAAACGTTTGGCGCGCGCACTGCTCAAGCTGGCGCACTTCGGGAACGGGCCGGTGCAGCGCCACGGCTATACCATCACTCCGAGAATCAGTCAGGAGGCACTTGCTGAAATGGTCGGAACCACCCGCGGCCGCGTCAACTTCTTTATGAACAAGTTTCGGCGCCTGGGACTAATCGACTACAAAGGCGAGGTCACCGTTCACCCTGAGCTGCTCACCGACGTGGTCCTCAGCGATTAGCCCGCGCGCAGTCCAGCGTAACCGTCGAAACGCGGCTTAGGTCTCACAGCGGGCAAACAGGTGCCCGCCGGCGCACGCCGCCACGCGTGAATTCACGCGACGGCCTGATTCGGCATGATGGATTGAGTAGCCGAGCCGCTCCAGTGGCGCCGCCAGGGCGCGCACCCGCCGCTCACGCTGGTCGCGATTGACGCCGTGGACCTCGATCAGCAGGTCCGGACGCCGGCGCCGCAGGGTGTCGACGGCGCCCGCCAACACCTCCCTCTCCATCCCTTCGACGTCAAGTTTGATGAAATCCGGCGGCCGCAGTCGTAACGTTCGCACCATTTCGTCGAGCCGTTCGACGCGGCACACCCCTGCGCGCATCCGCAGCGGCGTGCGCGCCTCGGTGGCGAGCGAGGCGGTGGTTCGCATCCATGGCAGCATGAATAAGGTTCGCTCCTCGCGCGCCGCCCCCAGCGCCGCGCGTTCGATGCGGACGTTGGCGATTGCGTTCAGCTTCAGGTTGGTCGCCAGCCTGGCGAAGCTGCGCGCCTGCGGCTCGAACGCCACCACGAGTCCGGCCGACCCCACCTGACGCGAAAAGAAAAGCGTGTAGGCGCCCACGTGCGCGCCAATGTCGTAGACCACCTTGCCCGCCAGATCCATGCCCAGCAGCAGGCGCTCCTCGGGACTGACCACGTGCGGCAGACGCGCCCACTGTGGCAGGTAAAAGTGTTCGCAATTCTTGAAGCCTTGAGCCAAGTCGCGGCGCAGGAACCCAGGCCGGTACCTGCCCAAAGGTCCGAGCCAACCGCCCGAAAGCGAGGCGGCTGGCTGGGCCGGAAGCAATTCCGATCGTTCAGGGGACACAACGATCTCCGTTTCCGGCAGCCGTCCAGCACCCGCTCCGGTTGATCCGGTTTCCGGGAACGCGCGAAATCGGTGAGCATGGACGCGCCGTCAAGAGGCGCGTATCCTGGCCTTTCGCACCGGGGCTGGCACCAGTTCCAATACCCAGCATGCATCCAACCGAGCGTGGCAGTGCGGGCATTTCTGTCCGGCCATTGCGCCTAAGCGTTGCCGTCCGAAACTCTCGACGGGCATGGCCAGCGCGTTGGCGAATCGCGAGCACATCGCGCACCAAACGTTCGCTTTCAACCCGCCTTGCATTCGATTCATTCCGTCACCCCGTTGCCGCGGACGTCTTAACGTTATCTTCGCTGCGTTGGTTCTTCTGTCCACAAGTGAACATGTTCAAGCCGGCCCCGCCACGCTGTAGGCATCGGAATCGATGGTTCCGTTGGAACCAGCCGCCGCCGCCGGCATCGCCTGGAGGCGCCGCAGCCAGCCCTGCAGCCTGGCGCTGTCGCGCCGTGACAAACCATCGACGGCCGGCATCGCGTAAAACGCCAGGATGTCGTCGCGGAGGCCTGGTGACACCGCCGTAAAGCCGTCGGCGGCGAGCGCCGCCGTCAGTTGGAAGTACGTCTGGTCGGCGAGGCGATAGTCGCCGCGACGTGTGTCCGCGCCGGTGTCGAGGTTGCGATTCGGCAGGCGAAGCGCATGATAGCCCTCGGCGGCAAGCGATTCGCGGAATTGGGCGATTGTGATATCAATGCTTTTCAGATACAGGGTCTCGGCCGCCGCTGTGGGTCTCCGAAACTCCAGCCCGCGCAGCGGCCCCACCTTGGGCAGGTGCACGATGCATTCCGCCAGCAGGCGCGCCAGCAGACTCGGGTGACGGTATTTCCGGCCCCACTGCCGCTCAAACTGCGCCCGCTTCAGGCCGTAACGGTAGGCGTCAGGGTTGAAGGCGGGATCCTGCTGAAAAAACTGCTTGCGATACGACTGCAGGGCCGCGGCATCCAGCTTTGGCAGCACCGTACCGACTGCGTACCGGAACGACCCAATGGCCAGTTCGGGGTCGGGCAGGACTCGCTCGAGCGGCAGTCCATACACCGAGGCGTACACCCTGGTCAGAAGCGGAACAGAAATTTTGAAGCCGACAAAATCGCCATAGGCTTGCGTGGGATAGCGGTACTTGGCAATCTGAAGAATGTCGAAGCTGAACTCCACTCGCATGTGCGCTGCGGGGTTGTCCTCGTACGTCACAACATGCCCGAAGCGGCGTTGCAAAGCCGGGAACTCGAGCCCCACCGATTCGTTCACCGCCGGGTGCCCGAAGCAATCGGCCGTATAGTGGGCGAGCATGCCGAGAGCAAAGGCAAATTCGTTCGCGTCGCGGCTTTGGTCCAGCATCGCGGCGACCAGATCGCCGCTGCGCGCATAGTGCGCCAAATCGCTGAATAGATGGTTGCCATACGGGTAATAGCCGACGTCATCAACGATCGCGCCGCCATAAGCAAACGCATGCGCATCGCGCAACTCGGCCGGGGTTAAGCCGGGATATCGCCGCAACAGCAGTGGTTGCAGATCCGAGATCCACACCAGCTCGATCAACTGTTCATGCGTGAGGATCGAGTAGGCGTGCCCTGGCGGCGCCATGGCAAGCACCATCAACAGCACGGCCAGGAGCGCGAACGGCTGGCGCCAGCCGCGCCGGGGGAACGACGTCATGGATGGTATTCTGCTGGTTTTGCGCCCTCGGAATCTGTCCTGTTTTGCGCACTGCCGCCGGGCGGGGCGCTCACAAAGCCGTCGCTTCAGTTGATGTGATCGAATTTGGGCATGGCGGGGTAGAGTTGGCCGGCGCGCCATTGCGCGGCGTCGGCGCGCAGGTATACGATTTTGCCGTCCGAAGAGGTGCATGTCAAAGGGGCTGGGTTATGCTGGTCGCCAACAATGACTAATAGCGTCCCCAAGCTCTTGCGGCGATTGGAGGTTTTCTATGGGAAGCAGACGCCGTTATGGCCCACTGATCCCTATGAATTTCTGATCTGGTGGCACTGCGGTTACCCAGCCAGCGACGCCAGGTGCGCCAAGGGTTGGGATTCGCTTTCCCGGCTCATTGGTGTCGCGACCGACAAAATCCTGGGGGCGTCGCTGGCGGAGCTTGGCGATGCGCTCATGCCTGGAGGCATGGCGCCAGAATTGCGCGCCTTTCGCATGAAGACGATTGCCGCGAAAGTAAGAGACGAGTTTGGCGACGATCTGGCCCGCGCGTTACGGCAGTCGCCCGCGCAGGCGCGCAAAATACTCAAGACGTTTTCGAATATCGGCGATGGCGGCGCCGATCGTATCGTGCTCTTCGCGGGGCTGGCACCGGTCGCCGCCATTCCCTCCAACTGCCCGCACGTGCTGGTGCGCATGCTATTCGGCAAGGAGCGGCCGAACTATAACCTAAACTACCGCAACGCGCAGGATATGATTGCCGCCGAGGTGCCGGAAAAGTTTGAGGCTCGCAGCCGAGCCTACCTGCTGCTGAAGCGGCACGGGCAGGAGATCTGCAAGACCAAGCCGCGCTGTGAGAAGTGCCCAATGAGTGCGGATTGCGCCTACTTCGCCGACCAGCGCCGCAAGACTAGATCCGTCGGATGAACACCAGCGCCGGCCGCGGATCGGCGCAGGCGCAAGCGGCGCGTGTCGATGATGTCAGAAGCCGGCATTTCCCAGCGTTACAAAGATTAGAATGGAGGCACATAGAATGCGGTTTTGTCGAATCATTTCAATCGTGGCGGCGTTGCTGGTGGGCGGCGCTGGGCTTTGCATCGGGCAAGGTATCGCCCACTATCCGACGCCGGAACAGCCGGCCGGGACGCCGCGGCTCCAGTTCGATATCATCTCCGTAAAACCGGCGCCTCCGGATCAGCGTAGCGGCGGGGTGCAGCCCACGCCGGGATACGAAGGCTATATCTGCGACAATGCGTCGCTGTTCACCGACATGACGGTGGCCTATGGCGTGACCGGACGCCAGATTGAAGGCGGGCCGGATTGGATTCGGTCGCAGCCGTGGGACATCGAAGCCAAGTCCGACAGACCGCACTCGATTGACGAGTTGCATTTGATGCTGGAGCACGCGCTCGAGGGCCGCTTCTCCTTGAAACTGCATCACGAGACCCGCCAGGAATCGGTACTCGCGCTCGAGGTCGACCCGCATGGCGCCAAGCTCAAGCTCCATGAGCCGGAGAACGATACCAACACACCGCCCATCGGCATTGGTCCCGGCAGCCAGCCCAATACATTGGCATTGAGCGGCACCAACGTCAGCATGACGTATCTCGCCTTCATGTTGACCCGGTTGGGGAGTACACCGGTGCTCGACCGAACCGGCCTCGACGGGCATTATGATTTTTCGGTCGAATTCCCGACTCCGCCGCGCCCCGAAAATGGCGCCGCTCCGGGTCCGCCGGACTTTACGCCTCTTTTTGACGCGATGCGCGATCAGCTCGGCCTGCAACTCAGACGCGGCGGCAAAGGCCCGGTGGACCACCTTGTGATCGACTCGGTGCAGAAGCCGACGGCGAACTGACGTCTCAGTTGATGTGATCGAATTCGGGCATGGCGGGGTAGAGCTGGCCGGCGCGCCATTGCGCGGCGTCGGGGCGCTGGTAGACGATTTTTCCGCCGACGATGGTATACAGCACGCGCGTGCGGAGAATGTCGTGGGCGGGAAGGGTAAGCAGGTCTCCTGAAATCACGTCCAGGTCGGCGCGTTTTCCGGGAGCGAGCGAACCCAGTTCCTGGTCCTCAAAAATTGCGTAGGCGTTGTTGGCGGTGTAGGCGCGCAACTCCTCCATTCGGGTCTTGGCTTGCGCCGGATAGAAAAGCGTCCCGTTGCCCTCGTCGCGGGTGACGCCGCAATAAAAATTGGCGATGGGATTGGTGTTCTCGACGGGCGTGTCGGTGCCGTCGAGCACCATGGCTCCGCTCTGGATCAGCGAGTGCCACACGTAGGCGCCTTCCTGCGCGCGCCGCACGCCCAGGCGGGGGACAACATAGGGCGCGTCGGAGCAGGCGTGGATGGACTGCATTGACGCAATCACGTGGAGCTGGGCAAAACGCGGGATATCCCCAGGCGCCAGATGCTGAGCGTGTTCGATGCGCCAGCGCAGGTTGCGGGCGGCAGGATCAGCGGTGAAAATCTGCTGGAAGAGATCGAGCGTCTCGTGGTTGGCGCGATCGCCTATGGCGTGCACCGAGACCTGGAAGCCGTCGCGGGCGGCAAGCTCCGCCATTTGCCGAATGTCACTCATGGCAACCACGTTCTTGCCAGTGATGGCGGGGGCGTCGCTATAGGGCTGCAGGAACCAGGCGCTGCGGGTGCCGAGGGCTCCGTCGGAGGCGATCTCGCCGATGCCGCGCACCGTGAGGTGATCATCGGCGTAGCCGATGAGCTTGTACTGCGCCGGATGGGCGTTTAGGGCAGACTTGGAATCCCTAATGTTGATGTAGAGGCGCATGGGAAGACCCTGAGCGGCTTGCTGCTTAAGCCAATCAATGGTCTGGAAGTTCTGGCCCATGTCCACGAATGTGGTGACGCCCTGGCTGATTTCATTCTGGATCGCGCTGTCGAGCGCCTGCCGCTGCAATGCCTCGCGGCTGGCTGGGGACAGCGTGGCGAGGTAAGCGCTGTAGGCCCGGTGCACGGGAGCGGCGGCGGTGTCACGCAGCATGCCGATGGCGTTGCCCTGGGCGTCGCGAACAATCGTACCGCCGGGCGGATCGGGCGTCTGACGCGTGATGCCGGCCAGACGCAGGGCTTCGGCATTGACGATGACGCCGTGGCCACTGGCATGCTCGAGCATGACGGGATTGTGCGGCGAAGCAGCGTCGAGCGCGGCGGGAAGCGGCAGGCCGTCCACGTTGGGCTGCGGCGGATGCCGCCATTTGCTTTGCTGCCAGCCGGCGCCCAGAATCCACTCGCCGGGCTTGGCTTTGGCCGCGGCGGCGCGGACCATGGCCACGATCGCATCCCAATCGGGAGCGCGGCGCAAATCGAGTTCAGTGCGATCGGTACCGGTCTGCATCAGATGGCCGTGGCCCTCAATGAAACCGGGAATTACGAAGCCGCCATGCAGATCGAGCACGCGCGTCCGCGGACCGGTGTAGGCCGCCATCTCGGCATTTGTGCCCAGCGCGACGATGCGTCCGGCGCGGACGGCGAGCGCTTGCGCCTGGGGATGAGCGGCGTCGAGGGTGACGATCGAGGCGTTGCGCAGCACTAAATCGGCCGGCGATGCCGGGGGTGCGGGCGCGGCAAGGGCGGGCGCGCAGAAAAACGCGGCAATGAGAGCGAAGCGATAGTGGCGCACGATAGATCTCCGGGCTTCCACTGTAGAACCGATTCGAGCGGCAGGCAAGAGTATACGGCGCGCTTTTATGGAGTTACGGTGGTCGCGCGGCCGCGGGTCTCGCCCCGCAGCCAGATGTAGAGCGGCGCGTGCGGAGCCGGTGGCGGCCAGGGCATGACGATGGCCAGGGTCTGATTCGCGCCCGCGGCACCGGTGACGCGCATGGGAATGCCGGTGACCGCAAGGCCGACATCCGGCGACCAACCGGTTTTGGCAATCAATTGCAGGTTGTCGCCGCGTAGTTCGCCGGCGAACTCACCCGGTGACGGACCCTGGTTGGAAAGCGTCAGCGCCTTGATGCTCGGAAGTTGCACGACGCGGCCGAGGTCATACGGATCGGAGTCGCCGACCGCGCCGTCGGCTACGGTCATTTGCAACTGGCATCCAGGCGAGCCGACGGTGCCGGGTACAGCAGCTAGATAAAAAAGGCCATTGCCGCCGGCAGCTAACTCGAGAGAGCCGGTATTTTCACCAGGATGGAGCGTCGCCGCCGCGAATTGCAGGTCGGGCGTTTTGCACTGCAAATGAACCGCCACCGCCGCCGGAGCGTGGTGAACCGTAAACGCAAAATTTACGGTGGCATCGGCGGGGAGCTCGCCGGGAAGCAGAGCGACGGTTTGGCCGGCGTTCACGGTCTGATGGACGTCGGCAATGCGGGGACGGGGGGCGAGCACATCAATTGCGGCGTCTTGGGCGAGTGGTTGAGGCCTGCCGGTCACGAAGACGCTGGCGGAGAGGGTTTGACCGGCGGCGGCTGCCGGCGCCAGAGTGAGTTGGGCAGCACGCTGGTTCAGACCTTCAGGTGGAACGGTGGCCGGAAGGGGATCGAGAGTCAGGCTCGCGCCGGGACAGGTGAGGCGGGCGATGCGCTCGAGGTGGTGTCCGCGGAGAATGATTTGTTGTGAATGTTCGTCGAGATTGGCGCGCAAGGGTTCGATCACAGGATCGGGAGGTTCGACCGTGAGCGGGAGGGTGCGCGGCTCGCCGGCCGATTGCTCCAGCCGGAGTTGATACGTTCCGGGCGCGAGCGCGGCGGTTGCGAGCTTGACGGTGAGGCTTTGCCGATCGGCGGAGAGAGTGAATGGAAGAACTGTCGCCTTGGGCAGCAACTCGACCTTATTTACAAATGAGAAATCGGCGCCGGTGACGGTGACCGGAGTTTCGCCGCCGCCGGAGACGACCGGTATGGCGCCGCTCAGGCTGGCATTGGCGAGTTGCGTGGGGGGGCGAACAGCGACGGCGCCTTGCACTTGAAGCGGCGTCCAATCCCAAAGTGCGGTCAAATGATAGTCGCCGGGCGGCGGGTTGACGTGGGTGAGATCGAGGGTGAGCGTGTCTTTCAGCGGTCCAGGCGCAACTTCCACCGGGATCGGCACGGGAACGCCTGCGCTGGGCACCAACATCCAAGCATGTGCGCGTCCGAGGTCGCGAAGCTGGGCCACGCTGGCGCAGGTGACCGAGATCGAGGCCTGCGCGCCGATCGGCACCACAGCGGCCTGGTTTTTTGCCAATGCCACCGTCGGCACCGAGCCGCCCGGAAGCTTGAACATCCAGATGTAGACGGTGTGCTGGTTGGGCGGCGGCACGACGTTGGCGGCGCACAATCGCGCCGGCGTCGAGTGAGCCTGGGCAAAAGCGCCTTGGAATTGAGTGCCGGGGAAGAGGCTCTGGTGCAAGGCGCGGAAGAGCGGCATGGTGTCGGTGGCCAAGCCCATGACCGGGCCGAAGTAGAGACTGGCAAGGGCCGTGGCGGTGCTCGTGGACCCCGACGAAAGACTATTAGGACTGGGTGCGCTTTGTTGCGCCGTGGGCGGCGCCACCGCCGCCAACAAAACCGCCGCCTGCTGGTCGGGCGAGAGGGCAGGGTTGGCCTTGGGCATGCTCACGCCGTAGGTTTCGGAATACTGCTTGAGCAGCGTGTCGAGCGAGAGCGAACCGGGCGGCGAGTTCTCGTAACGTGAGAGGAGCGCGACCAGGGCCTCGACGCGCGATGTTTCCTCAGCATAGGCGATGAAGTGCATTTGCAGCTCAGGGTGTTTGCTGAGCAGGGAGCGAGTTTTATTGGCGTTGAGGCCATTGGGCCCGAAGAGGAACGCCACCGCGCCGGTGCGTTCGGGAACGCGCCAGGTGGCGGGGCGGTCGGCGGGGCTGGTAAAAACCGTTAGCTCGGCGCTAGCGTCGTTCGATGCGGGGATAAGAATTGTCGCGACCCGGGCGGAGTGGCGCCAGACTTTAGGCAAGGCTTGCGGGGCGTAATGCAGCGAATCGCCCTGATTGAGATTATTGATGTCGGCCAGCGGGACTGGATCAGCATTTCCGGGCGGCGCAACTGTCAGCTCGAAACCAGTGACGAGGCGGCCACCGGGGCAGGGAACGTCCTGCGCGCGCGCGGCTGTAGACCATGAGAGAGCAAAAAGGATGAGACAAAAACAGGCTGCGTTGCGGACTCGCATTCCACCTCTTTCCCAAAGCTAATTGCCTTTATTGTACTTTGAACGAAGTGGGCTGTGGTTGGAGGGACCGGCACTTCGAGGTCAGCCGATGGCGGCTATGACTTCGTTGGTGCTGCGGACGCGGGCGAGGCGCGGGAAGATTTTCTCGAAGGCGAACTGGTGCTGCTCCGCATCCTGAGCGGCGCAGGCATCCTCGACCACTACGAATGCAAAGCCGAGGCCGGTGCCCTGGCGGGCGGTTGACTCGACGCCGATGTTGGTCGAGATGCCGCAGAGGACGACGGTATCGATGCCGCGGCTTTTGAGTTGATCGGCAAGTGAGGTTCCGGCAAAGGCGCCCCAGTGGCGCTTAGTAATGAGGATGTCATTGGACTGGAACCCGGCGGAGGGAACGATTTCGGAGGCGGCGGCGGGAATCGGTTTGTCGCCTCGGGGCATCGGCTGATCAACAGGGAGATTCAAGAAGTCGTTCATGTCCACTCGAACGTAGACGACTGGCGCGTCGTTGGCGCGAAAAGCTTCGGCGAGCCGGCGGGAGTTTGCGACAACGTCGGTCGCGGTGTGGGGCGCGGTATCTCTTCCGACAATAGCGTTCTGCAGGTCAATGAGAACAAGCGCGGTCTTCTTTGGATCGAGGTTCATTTCCCTAAAGTTTATCAGCGGGTTGCACCGAGCCGGAAGCGGAGGAAAATGACGACGCCTTGCGGGTGCGCGCCGTATTGCGCGCGAAGGGACGCGGGCGTTTCGTACCAAGTCCACTGAATGCCGAGCGCGGGCGAGAGCCAATGGGGGGCGGGCAGGTCGCGATCGTAGCCCCACGAGTAAGCCTGTACGCGGCCTAGAAAACGTTCAACGAATCCGGCTGGAATTGGCGATTCACCCAACTGTAGCTCGTTGGTTTTGTCGACGTTCTCGATCCTCGTCCAAGCGTGGTTGCGGCCGGCGAAGCCAAGCGTGGATTCGAGCAGGTAGCCGTTCAGAATATTGCGTCCGCCGAGATCGCGGGTGCGGCCCCACATAACCGTGGTGGCCAAGTTGCCGGATGAAAGCGGCCGGTTGTACATGATCGAGGCGGTTTGCCGGAACTGATCTTCACCGGGGAAGAGCGCTTCCGGGCTGGCGATGCGGGCCAGCGAGTATTGCGCCGCCCAGTTTTTGCCGGGAGCCACGGTCACGCGCGAGGACCAAGAGTCAATGCCACCGGATTGGATGGACCAGCGATTTTCATCGGGTTCGCGTCCGTGAAACACCGACGCCTCGAGACGCACGCGGCGATAACTGGCTCCGGCCGTCAATACGTCGGCAGCAACGTGGGTTGAGTCTTCGAGATGGTGGCCGAGCGGGGCGATGGGGTCTTCAGAGGCCGACTGCCGGTGCGGAAACGCGGTCGGCCCGATGGCGGGATCGCCCATGGGTGCCGCGTACAACATTGCGGCGCTATGCTCGCCGAGCTTGAGGTCATACAGCGCGGCCAGTTCCATGAAAAAGTTGTGCGGATGCTGGCCGTCAAC
>Ga0134128_10004257_pt1 | contig 17541 bp, 17 predicted proteins | sample KB31754_FD_96462 | JGI IMG/M metagenome (GOLD analysis project Ga0134128, IMG submission 96462) | Terrestrial soil microbial communities with excess Nitrogen fertilizer from Kellogg Biological Station, Michigan, USA - KB3-175-4 | ecosystem: Environmental > Terrestrial > Soil > Unclassified ... | reverse complement strand
TTTCGCGGGAATGACGAGTCCGGAGGAGCTTTCGCGGGAGTGACGACACCGGCCACTCGCCGCGGCCTACCCGATGAGCAGCTCCCGGTAAACCGGATTTGGAACGAGTGTTCCATCGACGATGACTTCGCGATCCCACGGCAGCACCACCGCACTTTCAGTCGCCAGCGCGTGGTAATCCGGCTCGTAGCTCCCTGTGCGAAAGCAAACGGCTGTTCTCACCTCGACCGCACCGACGTGCTGCAATGCAGCGATCGCAAGCCGGAGTGTGTCGCCGCCGTCACATGTTTCGTCGACCAGTAACACTCGGCGATTGAGCGCCTGTGGTGGGGCTTCTCCGAAAACCGCGGGCGTCTCACGGATGATTTCAGAGTGGTATTTCCGGCTCACGAGGATGGAATGAAAGTCGCGGCCCAGCATTGCGGCGACCACCGCACCCGGAACTACCCCCGCGGTCGCGACCCCCACGACGATATCCGGCTGGTACGCGCGCGCTACCTTGAGAGCGAGCCCGCGAGAAAGCTCGCCAAAGAGCGGCCACTCGACCACGAGAACGCCGCGCGCCGGATCGATCGATGTGCGTCGAGGCATGACTGCAAGCTAGCCCGAACCGTGCGTCCTCGATAGCTTCCCCTAATGTCGTTCTGGAGCCGGCTGACAGGAAAAACTGCGTCACAGAAGCCACAAAAGCTGGACTACTTGAGTGAGGCACTCGCGCTCGAGCGTCAGGGCGATTTCGATGCGGCACTGACGTCGTATCGACTCGCGATACGCGACCAGCCGAGCAACTTCAAGGTGCTCCAGAACATGGCGATCGCCTATACGAAGGTCGGCCAGCCCGATCAGGCTATCCGCTGCTACAGGGGCGCGCTACACATCGAGCCGCACCTGGCGGGCGCACACTACGGACTTGCCTTTCTTCTGCTGAAGCGCGGTGACATCGCGGACGCTGCTTACCATCTCGACGCGTTCCTGCTGGACGCGCCCAAGAGTCCGGAAGCCACGCGCTGGGTCACGCACGCAAGAGAGACACTCGACGCGTTGCGGACCAGCGACGGCGACGCACCGGCGGACCCGGCCGACGCTGACATGGCAGCCATGGATCAGCCGCCAGAGGACGCAGAGTAAGTGGGGTCTGTCCTCGCCGTCGTCAGCCAGAAGGGTGGCGTCGGCAAGACGACCACCGCGGTGAATCTCGCCGCCGCGTTCGCGCGGCGCGGGCTCAAGACGCTCATCATCGACGTCGACCCGCAGGGCGCTGTTCGTTACGGGGTAGGACTGCGCAAGGACCACTCCGTGTACGGCTTCGCGGATTATCTGAGCGGCGAATGCGCGCTGCGCGACGTGATCCTTCCGACGATGTTGCCGTGGCTGCGTGTAATTCTCGCGGGCACGGTCAGCGACGAAGCCGATCATCTCGCGTACCAGAGTCTGGTCGCCGACTCGGAGCTGCTTCCGGAGTTGCTGGAGACGGCGCGGCAGCGCTGTCACATAGTCGTAGTCGACACGCCGCCCGGACTCGGACCCATCACGCACAAGGTGCTGCTCGGAAGCCAGCACGTCGTGGTGCCGCTGCAGTGCGAGCCGCTCGCGCTGCAGACCACGCCGCAGATCCTGCGCGGGATTCAGAGCATCGTGGAGATCAACGAGCAGTTGATACTGGACGGTCTGATTCTCACGATGTACGAGCCGAACAATCCCGCCAGCGAGCGCGTTGTCGAGTATGTGCGGCAGCATCTCCCTGCGAACATCGTGTTCCGCCAACTCGTGCCGCGCACCGTTGCGGCTGCGGATGCGTTCGCCGCCGGCCAACCCGTCGTCACGCGCAGTCCGGCGGACGCTGCCGCGCAGGCATATGTCAACATCGCGACGTCGCTCGTCGAGCGAATGGATGGTTGAGCTGGACGCCAACCACCTGACGGGTGGACGCCGTGTCCGCGCCCTGATCGCGATGGTGCTCATCGCCGCGGTGGCCGGAGCAGGTGCGTGCGCGGAGATCAATACCGATCCGAATTTTGCGGCAGCTATCGCAATCGACACTCTACCGTTCCCGTCGGTCGTGGCGCATGACTCTCTGCGCGACTCGCTCGGCGTCGCTCGTCCACTGCATGGTTCCGTGTTCAACATCGAGGGCAACGTCCTCTCGTCCATTGCCGTGAGCTTTCGCACGCCCGACTCGGGCGCGACCGTCGACAGCGTGACCGGATATGTCGTAGCCGATAGTGCGCGTAGTACGGTGGTCAGGGTAATCGCGGTCGCGGGCGCGCTGCAATCGGCGCCCGACACATTGTACATCGTTCCCGCGCCGGACACCGTAATCGCGCCCGTCACCACTGACTCGCTGCTGTATTCGCTGACCGATACGACGGTAAATCTCTCCAACCCACTCACACTGCAAGTGGGGCATCGGGTTCCTGTCGCACCGGCGCTTCCCGTCCGCTCGTATCTCGTTAGCTATCGAATCGCTTATCCCAGCGACACGCTCCTGGCGCAGCTTGTCACGCGCGACGGTACGCGAAAATCCACGGTCGACACGACTGACGCGACCGGCACTTCGCAGAGACGAATCCGGCTCCGGCCGTTGAGCCTCAAGAGTGTCAACGATTCGGTCGTTGTAATAGCGACGGTACGTTATCGTGGTGTGCCCGTTGCCGGCGCACCCGTTCGGTTTGTACTTCAGGTGAAGCCGCACCCGTAAGACTGGAGCTGTAGATGCTCGTGGTGAACGGTGGACCACGCCCGGAGCCCGGTACCCTGAACCAGCTGTTCTTTCAGGCGATCGAGCGGTATGACAAGCCGGATGCGTTGCAGGTGAAGATCGGCGGACGGTACGAGCCAATTTCACATCGCTCGCTCCTGGAGCGTGTGCGACACGTCGCGTCCGCGCTGCAAAGGATGGGGGTGAAGCGCGGCGATCGCGTCGCGATACTCTCGGAGAACCGTCCGGAGTGGGCGATCGCTGATTTTGCCTGCCTCACCACGGGCGTCACCGACGTCGCGATCTATCCCACCCTGCCAGACGCACAGATCGCGTACATCCTCAAGGACTCCGGCGCGACAGCGATTTTCGTTTCAACCGCCGAGCAGGCGCAGAAGCTGGCTGCGATCCGGCACCAGCTACCGGCTCTCCAGTATGTGATCAGCTTTGACTCCGTGGAGAGCGGATTGGCCGACTTCAGCATGGCGGAGTTCGAGCGGCGTGGCGCGGAAGACGAGCCTCCGGATGCCGCGGCGCGTCATCACGACACAGCGCTGCAGGTGCGGCCGGACGACATCGCGACGTTCCTGTACACGTCTGGCACGACCGGTGAGCCGAAGGGCGTCATGCTCACGCACAACAACATCTATTCGAACGTCGCTGCGTCGCGGGAGATGATTCCGTTCGCCGGCAACGATGTTGCGCTCAGCTTCCTTCCGTTGTCGCACATTCTCGAGCGGATGGCAGGCCACTATCTGATGTTCGCCACGGGGACGTCCATCGCATACGCGGAGTCCACCGTCACGGTTCCCGACAACATGATCGAAGTGCGCCCGACGCTCATGATATCGGTCCCGCGCCTCTATGAAAAGATGTACGGCCGCGTAGTCGAGTCCGGAACGACTGGTGGCGCACTCAAGAAGCGGATCTTCGTCTGGGCGCGCGCGACGGGCGACAGGTGGGCGGATGTCAAGCTCGCCGGCAAGACGCCCGGCGGTGTGCTCGCACTGCAGTACTCGCTCGCGCAGCGGCTCGTTTTCTCCAAGCTCAAGGCGCGCACCGGCGGGCGGCTCCGCTACATGGTATCGGGAGGCGCGCCGCTGTCACCGGAAATCAACAAGTTCTTCTACGCCGCAGGCCTCACGATTCTCGAGGGCTACGGCCTCACGGAAACGTCGCCGGTCATCGCCGTCAACACACCGAGTGCGTTCCGAATTGGAACTGTCGGCATGGCAATTCCCGGAGTATCTGTCACGGTTGCCGACGACGGTGAGATCCTCGTTCAGGGCCCCAACGTGATGGCGGGCTACTACAACAAGCCGTCGATGACAAAGGAAGCGATCGATGCCAGCGGGTGGCTGCACACCGGTGACATCGGCGTGCTGACGGACGGGTTCCTCACCATCACCGATCGCAAGAAAGACCTGCTCGTCACAGCCGGTGGCAAGAACATCGCACCGCAGCCGATCGAGGCGTTGATGAAGCGCAGCAAGTTCGTCAGCGAGGCTGTGCTCATCGGCGACCGGCGCAAATTCCCGATGGCGCTCGTGGTTCCGGACTTCGACCAGCTGGAAAGGTGGGCGCGCTACAAGGGGCTCGTCTTCTCGGACCACGAGAGTCTGATCGCACTTCCGGAAGCGCGCGCGAAGATGGAGCGCGAGACGTTATCCGGCATGGGTGAGCTCGCGCGCTTCGAGACGCCCAAAAAGGTAGCGCTGGTCCCGCACGAGTTCTCGGTCGACCGCGGCGAGCTGACGCCCACGCTCAAGGTCAAGCGGCGTGCGATCGACGATCATTACAGGGGTCTGATCGACGCAGTCTATGCTGACGCAGAGCTGGCTGGGTCAGCGCCGGTGGAGAGTCACTAGCGGCCCGCGCTTCTCGCCGATCCACCAGCGATCGTCACGCGCGATCTCTTCCATGCCGACAGGCACCGGTGATGTCGCGGGCGCGACCATGCGTCCGCCGGGCGAGAGCGCGCGTGCCGCAAGTTGCAGATCGCCCTCGGACCAGCCCGATTCGTCCACCGCGACCCCACGGAGAGATCCGTCGGTGACAGGCAACCGATAATCCGCGTACAATACTCCGACGCGTTCCGATTCTCCAATCGGCTCGCATGGATTGACCGCGTACGCCCGCAAGCCAACCAGCTCCGACAGCTCGATCGCGTAGCGTGCCCAGTCACCGACAAGCGCGACGGTCGCGCCATCCGCAACGGCGAGGAATGCACCGATGCGCACCGCTCCTTCGCCATCGCGCGGCGACGACTTCGCCATCGACTCCCGCGCCTGGCCGCTGTTGCTCTGCTCGCGGAACCACGCCATTCCGTCCGTGATCTGATATTCGCGGCGACAGGTCGGGCAGCCGAGTATTCCTCGCATTACAAAGCGCTCGTCACGCTCGAGTATCGCGGCAACCAGCGGAATCTGTGCATGATCAGCGACGCATCGCAGACCGTCCAGCAGTTCGATGAACATCCCGAACCAGTTTCGCCGTGTTACGAGTGGGACAGCCGGAGCTCGTCGACGTTCACGCCTGCCGGCTGCGTGAGAGCGTACAGAACCGCCGACGCTACATCACTCGGCGCGAGCATCGATTCACGATCCGGCACTATCCGTTCGGCCCCGCCGAATGTGATCCCGTCCCACATGTCTGTGTCGACCGGGCCCGGAGAAACCAGCGTTGCGCGGACACCGGTCCCCTTCAACTCCAGACGAAGTACCTCGTGCATCGCGCGCAACGCGTATTTGGCCGGTGCGTAAGCGCCATTCTCCGGAAAAATCGTCCGATCGGCGATCGATCCTATGTTCACGAAGTGCCCGCTTCGACGTGCTTTCATTTTGGCCGCGAATGCATGTACGATCAGAAATGGGCCGACCAGATTCGTGCTGAGCACATCGGTGAACAACTGCATCGGCATCTCCGTGATAGCTGCCACCTGAAAGACGCCAGCATTGTTCACCACGATGTCGGGCGCGCCTCCCAATTCGAATTCCACGCGCGTGGTCATTGCGCTAACCGAGGGGGGGTCCGTGATGTCGCATGGTGCGGCGAATGCACCGTGCCCGAGCTCGGTGGCAATTCGCCGCAATGTGTCTTCGGTACGCGACACCAGCGCGACACGCGCTCCGGCGCCTGCCAGGACACGCGCGATCGCCTCGCCGATACCGCGCGACGCGCCGGTTACGAGCGCGCTGCTGCCCGCCAGACCTTTGCTCAGAGCGACGATCCGTTCTGGATGAGACGCAGGAACTCGTCGCGCGTCTTGGGATCATCGCGAAACGATCCGAGGACTGCCGACGTGACAGTCGTCGAGTTCTGCTTCTGGACGCCGCGCATCATCATGCACAGATGTGCCGCCTCGATCACAACCCCCACACCACGCGGCTTGAGTACGTCCGTGATCGCCTGCGCGATCTCTACCGTGAGACGTTCCTGCACCTGCAGGCGTCGCGCAAAGATATCCACCACGCGCGCGAGCTTGGACAGACCGACGATCCGTCCGTCCGGTATGTACGCGATATGCGCCTTGCCGAAGAACGGGAGCATGTGATGCTCGCACATCGAGTACAGCTCGATGTCGCGTACGAGGATCATGTTCGAGTGTTCTTCCTCGAACATGGCGTCGCCGATGACCGTCCGCGCATCCTGACTGTATCCATGCGTGAGAAATGCCATCGAGCGCGCAACACGACCCGGCGTCTTTACAAGCCCCTCGCGCGACGCGTCTTCGCCGAGCAGTGTCAGCTGTTTGCGCACCATGTCTTCATATGCTGACAGTGTGGCAGCGGATACGCCGAGCGGCGCATCCTCGTCCGTTTCCGGCCCGAATCCCGCGTCAGTGGCCATCGTATTCCACGTAATTGTTCTCCGTTTCCCAGAGTACCAGCCGGACGAGACGGCCTGGCTCGATCTTCCCTTCGAGAATGCGCCAGAATTCCACTATCAGATTTTCGGCGGTCGGGATCACGTCATGCATGAACGGAACATCGATGTTCAGGTTGTGGTGATCGACGAAATCAACGACCTCGCGCGTGACCAGTTCCTTGAGCCCGCTCAGATCGAAAACGTATCCAGTATTCGGGTTCACCTCACCGGATACCGAGACGTCGAGGGTGTGGTTGTGACCGTGGCCGTGCGGATTGTTGCACTTGCCAAAGATCCGGCGATTCTCCTCGTCCGAGAGGGCCGGATTGTGAACGCGGTGGGCCGCGTTGAACTTGAGTCGCCGGGTGACTGTGACCGTTGGCATGCGCCCTCCGGACGCAAAAAACCTCCGTCGTGGCTCGAGCCACGACGGAGGTCGGAGCGGAGAGGATTTTTGAAGCCCTGTCGAAACAATGAGGCTCTCACCCGCGCTTTCCGCCTTCCCCGCACTGGGGCGTGACGTCGGCACAGTTTGTTGATCCCACGTGAAGGACTTATCGGCTCAAAAACTGAGCTCTCCGCCCCGATGAAAACCGCGTAACTTATACGGAAGAAAGCTATTGGTGGTTCCGCATCCGGTCAACGGACTCGAGGGGTATGGATCTAGGGATTGTAGTAGCAGTGTTGATGCTCGTGGTATGGGGCGTGTGGACGTTCGCGCTGAGCGCACCGGGCTGGGCTCACATTCTGCTGACCGCGGGTGTGTTCCTGCTGTTCTATCGCATCGTCGTACGCGGCACACCGGGATATCCCACGACGGGCCGTAAAGGGTAAACAATGTTTGATCCTGCCGCGTCGGTCAGCGGGCGCGGTGCGATCGCGGAAGAGCCACTCGCCGTGCAGCTCGCTCCGCCAGGACGCGGAAGACGCGTCGTCATCACAGGCGCTTCAGGCTTCGTGGGATGTCACACTTGCCGCGTCCTCACAGGCAAGGGCTGGCAGGTCCGTGCGCTCGTTCGAAATGCCGCCAGGGCGGCAGAGCGCCTTGCCCACCTCCCGGTGGAAATTCGAATTGGCGACATTCGGGATCCGACGTACCTCGCGTCGTCCCTGGACGGTGCCTTCGCGGTTGTTCACCTCGCCGCCATAGCTATCGAGCATGACGGCGATACGTACGACTCGGTCAACGCCAATGCAACACGCTCAGTGATCGAAGCTGCTACCGCTGCGAACGTGCGCCGATTTGTCCACATGTCGCAAAACGGCTCTGACAGCAAGTCGCCATACAGATTCCTTCGGAGCAAGGGCGTCGCACAGGACATCGTAACTTCAAGCGACCTCGACTGGACGGTGCTGCGTCCTTCGGTCATATTCGGCCGCGAAGACGAGTTCGTCAACATGCTCGCCCGTCTCGTGCGCGTCACTCCTTTTGTGCTCCCGCTTCCTGACAGTGGGCGCACGCGTTTTCAGCCGGTCGCTGTCAACGATGTGGCCCTGGTCATCGCGCAGGCGCTCGCCGACGACTCCACACTTCGGCAGCTCTTTCCACTCGGCGGGTCGGCCGAACTGACGCTTCGTCAGATTGCGGAGCGTGTTCTGGTCGCGATGAACGCGCGTCGCGTCGTCATTGGTGTGCCGATCGCGATCATGCGGCCGCTCGTTGCCGCGCTCTGGCATCTCGTTCCGAATCCACCAGTCACGACTGAGCTGCTCGACATTCTCGCGTTGAACAACACAGTCCCCGACAATACCCTCATGTCGGTATTTGGTATCAGTCCGACGCCGTTCGCACCGGAAGAGCTGCTGTACCTCCGCAACGTCACGGTCGGCGATGCACTCCGGTCATTCTTCCGGAATTAATTCCTCAGAGCCTCGAGTCCCTCTGTGACCGCTCCGAGACACGACTCCAGACCCGCAACCGTATGGTCCCCCATATGTCCGACGCGAAATGTCGTCAAGCGTAGCGCGCCGTACCCCGTGCCGATCGTATAGCCACGCTCCGCAACCTTCGCGACGAGGTCGGTAGACACAACTCCAGCTGGTAAGGATACCGCGGTCACGGTTGGCGACCGAACTCCCTGCTTCGCGAATATCGATATGTCCATATCGAGCGCCTCGCGAGCCCCGGTCACCCATCGCTCCATCGTCGCCCGCATCGCTTCATGCCTGGACCAGCGCGCTTCCACGCCTTCAGTCGCGATCGACCCGACCTGGCGCTCGAGTGCAAAGAACAACGACACGTTCGGCGTCGCGGGGGTCTCACAGTTGCGACCGTGGGCTTCGAAATCGAGCAGATCGAAGTACATACCGCGATCGCCCACGTCTTCGATCGCCCGCAGATAGCTTTCCGACGCCACCGCGAAAGCGAGGCCGGTCGGCAGTGCGAGCGCCTTCTGCGACGCGCTCACGACGCAGTCAACTCCCCACGCGTCGAATTCCAGTCGCGCTCCGCCAATTCCGCTTACGCTGTCGACGATGGTTGCCACGCCAGCCGCTCGCGCCACGCACGCAATCGCGCGAACATCGGCCAGGGCGCCGGTGGAGCTCTCGCTGTGGATCATGGTGAGCGCCGAATATGACCCTGCGCCGAGTCGCCTGCCGACTTCGTTGGCGTCCGGGACGTCACCAGGGGCGAAATCTGCGCGGTCCACTTCCCGGCCACATGCACGCGCAACCTTGGCGAACCGCTCGCCAAACGCTCCGTTCACGAGCGCGAGGATTCTGCCGCGTGGCGCACATCTGATGGCTGCCTCCATCGCGCCAGTGCCGGACGACGTCAGCACGTACACTGGACGCTGCGTCCGAAATACATCGCGCATCCCGGACTGGATGCGTGAGAAGATGTCGTGGAATTCGGCACCCCGATGAGGTATCGGCTGGCGCAGCATCGCCTTCAGCACATCTTCCCTGACTTCCGTCGGGCCGGGAAAGAAAAACGTCTCCGGTCGCACTCAGATCTCCCAGTTCGACAGAATCACTCCGGAATGCGCGGGCTCCGCGTAATCGGCGAGTGTCATGCGGAGATCTGTCCATCGCACACGCGCGCCCCTGCGAACGAGCTGTGCGTAAAGTCCGGCATACGCTCCCTGCATTCTGATGGCGACGCGACGCGTTCCGGATCTGCGTGCGTAATCCGCCAGTTGTGTCGCCAGCGTGTCGACATCGGCCTCGTCGCGGCACACGAGCTTCAACACGCGCAGCTCGTCCCTGCCTCGCCCTTCAACCAGTGGCGCAGTGTGGCACAGAGCGAAACCGTCGACTGTGCCACCGCTCTCGAGTACCAGCGTGTCACCCAGGCCAAGCGCGTGCGTCAGATTGATCTCGCGCGTAAAATCATATCCTGGTGAAATGTCGCCGGCGAGCTCCGCGCATCTCTCCACGATATCCGCCCGCTCGCTTTCGGACAGCCGCCCCAACTGCACGATTCGATTGTCTGCGTACTCCGCATCCAGCGTGATCGTGATCGTGAGGTGGGATGGAACGTAGCCGAGCGACGAATAGAAGCCAATGTTATCAACAGTGCGCGGCATGGTCTCGAGACCGATGACTGTCGCGCCGTGATCCGCGAGCCACCGGGTCCCCTCGCCTACGACCGACTTGCCGACGCCGTGGCCCTGAAGCGGCGGCGTCACGGCGAGCGGGCCCATCCAGCCTTCGGTGCCGGAAAGATGGCACATGTTGAAGGCAACCACTTCGTCGCGCTCGCCGCGCCACAGCATCGCGCCGCCGTCAGCGTCCTCGATGGCGAAGCGCCAGATGGCCGAGCTGAGATTCGGAACGTGAACGCCGACCAGTCCGTCCTTGCGGTACCGGTCGGTGAACGCGTTGCTGAACACGGCGTTCAGGCTTGCCACGTCGCGCACTGTTGCCGGATACGGCCCGGACACCGTGGGCGAGCGTTTGAAGTTCTTCGCGAATCCAGCCGTCACTCAGGCTCCTTGCATCGGGCTTGCCGCATCGACCTCGACATCCTCGCGCTCTGCCAGCCGAAGCGGCAGAATTCCCTCGTCCGACCCATCGACCATTGACGCGCCGGTCTCCTCATCATAGCGGACGGCGATCACTCTATCGACCCCCTCACGCACGCTTTCGATGTGAGTGATGAGAATAACCTGCTCGAACCTGTCCTCCAATCTATGGAGCAGCTCCAGAACATTGTCGCGCCGGGACGCATCGAGCGATCCGAAAACCTCGTCGAGCACGAGCAGTGAAAATGGCTGGCCGGATCGGTCGGCGATCATCTGCGAGATGGCAAGACGAAGCACCAGGTTGGCGAGATCTTCCTCACCACCCGAGATCACAGGTTTCGCGATTCCGTCCTCGAGCACGATGATGTCGTACCGGTCATCCAGTTCCAGCCGGTTGTAACGCTCGTCGGTAAGAGAGCCGAGGAATGAGCTCGCGATCTCGGACAACTCGGGACGCAGGGCATCGTTGAGGTCGCCGCGGAGGTCACGAAACGCGTTGTCCAGCTCGTCGTGGATCAGCCGTTGCCCGTTCAGTACGCGCATCCTCTCCGCGACTCGCTCGTATTCACGCTTCGCTGCCTCGGCCGTGTCGAGCCGCTGCTGCGCCGCGCGTACGTCACCCTGCGCTCCGACCACTATGAGCTCGCTCGCGCGGGCCGCTTCAGTTGCGCGCTCGAAGTCGACTCGAACCGTGTCGTGCGCTGCCTGAGAGAACTCGCGCGTCGCGCCAGCCTTTCGAAGCGTGTCGCGCTTCGCCACAGCTTTCGCCAGCTCGGCATCGATGCGCGCTCGCTCGACCTGCGCGGCTGGTGCGCGCTCGACTGCCGCTTCGAGTCTCGCTGCACGAAGATCCATCGGCGCCAGGCGCGCGATCTCGGCGCGTACGTGCGCATGGCGCTCCGCGTCATACACGGCGCTGATGGAGTTGATCTCGGCGAGCATCTCCGTTCGGCGCTCGTCCTTCGCGGCAATCTCGCGCGTGAGGGCGGGCAGCTCGTGCACTGCCGCCTGCACCTTGGCGAGCTTGCGCTCGAGAGTCGTGAGCGCGGTCGCAAGCGCCCGCCGATTTTCCTCCAGGCTCGCAACGCCAGCCGGCACTGCGGCCAGCTGATCTTCCCGGTCGCGATAATACTGTCCGTCGACTCTGAGCGTTTCCAGCTGCTCTCCGAGCTGAGTCACGACGCCGCGGAAATTTGAGCCAAGTACGCGATTACATGTCGGGCACACGCCCTCTGCACCCAGCTCGACGATGCGGTCCTGCTGCTCCTTGACGTCGGCGTACTGACGGCGCAGCTCCTGCAGCTTCGTCTCCGCTTCCTGCTTGTCGCGCACCCACTCCGTGCGCAGCGTTTCCAGCGCCTGCGAAGTCTCGTCGAATTGTGCGCGCGTCTGCTCGAGCTCGAGAGTCACCGCTTCTTCCAGCGCCGGCGCCGTTTCGAGTCGTTCCAACCTCTCGCGCAGCCGAGCCAGCTCGTCTGCCAGAGCGTGCTCATTCTCGATCAGCGCCAGACGTCGCCCTTGCTTGCGGAACAGGTCATCCAGTCCGAGCAGCTCTTCGCGCAGTGAAGGAAGCGGCGCGATGGCTGCGCGCAGTGCCGCCAGCTCCTCGTGCACAGTCGCAATCGCGATCAGCTCGGAGGCGAGGCGCTCTCCGTCGCGCGTGAGGTCGGCAACTTCGCGCTCGACGATCGTTATTTCCGCGAGCAGCCGCTGCCACTGCTCGCGCTCGCGCTGCACCTGCTCCCACAACGGTGTCACGCGGCGCAATTCCGCGAGTGCAATCGAGTGGCGCGTACCCGCCTCGTTCGAGTGCGCGATCGCATCCTGGAGACTCGCGGCGGCCGCGGATACGGCGTTAGCGATGGCGGCCGGCTCGGGCATCGCCGAGCGAAGGCCCACGATCTCCGCTCCGATGCGCCGGCGTGATTCGCGCGCGATTTCCTGCGCAGCGCGCAATCGCTCGTATCCGAGCACGCGCGAAAGGAATTGGGCGCGTTCCGTCGTACCCATCGCCGCCATCACGGCAAGATCCTTCTGGCCAGTGAAGTACGTGTTGAAGAATTCGCCGCGCGACATTCCCATGCGTCGCGCGACGAGCTCGTTCACGCCGCTGATCGAATTGGCGACCGCGGACTCCGCCCCGTCCAGATACAGCGACGCGGTCGTGAGCCCGCGTTTCACTCTGTAGCGATGTCCTCCCAGCTCGAAGTCCAGCTCGACCTCGACCGGCGCACGCGGGCCCGCACCGAGAAAGCGCACCCCGTCGCGCTGCCCGCGAATCGCTGGCTGACCGTACAGTGCCCATGCGATCGCTTCGAGCACGGTCGTCTTGCCCGATCCGTTGGGTCCGATGATCGCGGTGATTCCGCGATCGAAAGTCATCTCGGTATGCGCATGCTGCCGGAAGTTCTGCATGCGCAGGCGATTGATCCTCACAGCGAATCGCTCACCGGAATCGCCGTGGCCGCGGCATCGGCCTGGTTCAGATATTCCATGCCCAGCGACACGAATGCCGCACGATCGATCTCCGCCGAGATCGGCCGCGACTCGAGCTTGTCGCGCAATATTTCCGGCAGCGACGGACGCCTTCCCGGCGCGCCGCTCGCGCTGCGAAGCACGACCTCGGGTCGCCGGACGTCGAGATTGAAATGCAGCGCGCGTCGCTTGAAATCTCGCACGGCCTTCGGATCCATCTGGCGCGCAATGTGTCGCGGCACGTTCGTAATGACGAGGCGCGCCACGTTGTCATCGATGGGCACTCGTGAATTATCGACCCTCTCGCGTATCGCGTCGTCCAGCTCCGTCGCCGTCATTGCGGCACCATCGAGCCGCGGAAGATCCACCAGCGGTCGGGACACCGTGAGTGGATGAAACGTGTGCGTCGAGCTATCCAGATTCCATTCGATTATTCCCTTTCCGCCGCGGATGGGATCGTGCAGTCCCGCGGCGCGCTCCTCATGGATCTCGCCCCACGGATTGGCGCTGGTGTAATCGATCGAGCCCGAGTAGTACGCGTTAGGTGCGACTTCGCGATGAACGTGATAGTGACCGAGCGCGACGTAGTCCCAACGCGCGGGCTGGATCTCCTCCCTGCTGATCTCCACGGTGGCTCGCTCCATGCGCCGCGCGTATTCCGGCAACACGCCCTCGACCTCGCCGTGCAGCAGCAGGATATTCCGCCGCGCCGCCGGATCCGGCGTCAGCGACGGGAGTCCGGCCGGCATGTCGGGTACTGCCAGGATCGACACACCCTGCTCCGGAAATTCCAGACGCTGTGCATCACCCTCGACTACGGTGATCCCGAGCGGCGAAAAAAGCCGCAGGATGCATCCCGTCTCCGCGGTACGCGGTGTGTCGTGATTGCCGGCGACCATCACGACTTTTGCGTCCGGCAGCGACGACATCAGACGGGCGAATTGCAGGAACGCGTGCAGGATCGCGGGGTTGGACGGACGGACGGAATGAAACACGTCGCCCGCGATCAGCACGAAGTCGGGACGCAATTCTATGGTCCTGTCGATCGCCCGCTTGAACGTCCCCGCGACGTCGGCTTCACGCTGGTTGATTCCCGCTGGCGTCAGTCGCTGGTACTGCCGGTAGCCGATGTGAAGATCGGCGAGATGAACCAGGCGCATCGCGCTCAGTTCCCCACCAGTTCCATGAGCGACTGCACGATGCGCATGCGCGCGTGGATCGGTGGGCGGCCCAGCGGATGGACGTCCGACACCACACTCACAACCATCTGAGAATCGGTAATCCAGCCCAGCCGGCGGTCCACCTGCATCGTGCCCTCGATCGTGCCGAAGGTTTTGCCAACGGTTCCAGTCCCGTCCTGCGCATGATCGTGCGTGACGGCCCCGTGGAAAGATACGTAGGCCACGGCGCCGCGCCCGGCCAGTGAATCCAGACGGAATGTGGTGCGTACGTCCGCCGTACTCGGGCCGGTGGTACTGAGCGGTACGCGCATGTCGCGTACCCAGGTGTGGCCGACCGCGACCGCGTGGGGAGGCAGCATCGAAGGCGTCTGAGTTCCGACCCCGAAAACGTCCTCCGGGCCGCCGGTACCGACGCTCATTCCACCACTCTCATCGACGCGCAGTCGAACCGTTCGCCCTTCCAGTGCGCGCTGCGCCTGACGCAGCGGTCTGAGCGCGACGTTCGATGGAAAGACGCGTACGGAGTCGGTCACCGAGAGAAGGTCGGTGTACCCATGCGCCCGCCGCAGCACGATCGCGCGCGTCCACACGCGCATCTCACCGGACATCGTTTCGGGTGGATCGCCGGACTCCATCTCGAACCGCTGCTCAAGTTGCATGCGCAGCGTGTCCCCCGCTGGTGGCGCGATCCTGAGCGTGACTGTCTGGCCCAGCAGCGGTCCCGCCGCGAGCGTACACCCCGCGAGGAATGGCAACAATCCACGTACGCCGCGGATCACCGGTCAGGCTCCGTATGGATCGTCATTCGGTGCGCCGCGCAGCGCGGCCACTTGCGGCCGCTGTTGCACGGACTGCGTGATCCGCTTCGGCAACCGCGCCCGGAACGTCCCGAGCACGTCGGCCGACCGTTCCTTGAGCGTCAACGCGAGCGCGCGGAGCACATCGCCCTCGTCGTGAAGCCCGATCGCGTCTTCCACTGCCTGCAACGTGAGCGACGAGTCGCGCACGCGAAGCGACCGATACACCGCTGCTTCCAGCGAAACCTCGCCTCCCTGCGGATATTGCTCGGCCCCGAGACGACCAGCCATCACCGCCGGCCGCGGGAATCGCACGAAGATCGGCTGCGTGAAGTGCGGATGCCGGATCATCAGCTGACCCTTTTCCAGAGTCGCCAGCTTCGTTCGCGTCGCCGCCGACAGCACCGCGTAACCGGGTGCACTCAGCTCGTCGGCGTCCATCCTGCCGAATACCGACGTACCCGAATTTCCCACCACCCTGCGATGCACCTGGGACCGGAATTGCTGTGCACTGAACAGCACCAGTCCGAGATATCGTCCCCGCTCCGCAATATCGAGCAGCATCTTGCGCACGTACGTATCGGGCCCGTCACTCGGCGCATACTTGTTCAGCTCGTCGACGAACACGACTATGTGCTTGACGCCGAGGTCGCGCCGCTCCAGATGCTCTCGCAGCTTGGACACGACCCGCGCGAAAATGAGGTCCTGCGCATCTTCTTCCAGGTTCGCGACGTCTACCACGTAGGTGGCGCGGTCCTCGAACTCGCCAAACGGAAGGTCACTCACCGGCCCGGAATCCGTGACCAGCCCCGCGCAACGCACGGAGATGTTGGACAGTCGGTTGCGAACCTTGCGAATGGTCGCGACGTGATGCGTGCGCCAGCTCTCCTTGTTTCCGTTTTCCAGCCCGCGCAACACGTCGCGGAACCAGTCCTCCAGATCCGCGAACGACTGGACGACATGCGCGCGCGCGAGCATTGGATCCGTGAATGTCTGATCGATCACGCTGCGCGTTATGAAATCGATCAGCGCGTCGGCCTTCGCGTCTATGTCATCCCGATTGAGCAGTACCTCGGCGTACTGCAACACCTCGCGCAACCCCCAGGTGAGCGGTGTTACGTTGTGCGCGAGCGCTTCGTTCGAGCGCAGAGTGTTGAGCGCGAAGCCGCGCGCCGAGAAAGGTGCGTAGTACTGCACGTTCTGAAACGGGCGGGCCGGCACGCCCATCTTCTCGTACAACGCCCTGTCACCGTCATCCAGCTTGCCCGGTAGATCGAGGAAACAGAGATCCGGCCCCTTCACGTTGAAGCACACCGCGGCAATCGATCCGCGACTCTCCGGGAAGTGCTGGAACAACGATGCGAGTATCCACTCCACCGCGCTCGTCTTGGTCGCCAGTCCCGATACCCCGGTGATGTTGAGGTGCGCGGCTTCGGGCCCGACGAGAAAGTCGGCGTCGAGAAAGATCGTCGCGTCCGTTCCGCCAGCGCGGTACACACCGATCGGAATGCCGGTGTGGCTTCCGTCGCGCAGATAACCGTCCATCCGCAGCGCAACGTTGACGTCTTCTTCCTGCGCCAGGAACACGTCGCCCATAGGCACCGGCTGAAGCGGCTCCTCCGGGATCTGTCGCAGCACCGCGGCGCTGTAGAGCCGGATCTCCGAGCGCTCCGCGGATGCGAATCCAGCCGTTCCCGGAGCGCCGTCGTGGCCGAGCACGTCGTGCATCGGCGTCAGCAGATCGGTGTAGCTGAATCCCTCGGTCACTATTCCGTAGATGTGCGGGATCTGCCCTTCCACGGGACGACGCCCATCCACACGTACGATGGTGCCGATTCCGACGGGAGAATCGAGCGCCGTCCAGAAATGAAACTCGTGCGGCGTGTTCGGCTTCCGCTCCGTCGCAACGACCCTGCCGAGTATTTCAGTCACGCTATCGCTCGCAGAAACTGCTCGCAGTCGCGGATGCCGTACGCCATCCGATCCCACCGGCTGTCCGGCAGCGACAGCGGCGTGACTTCACCGAGCACCCAGCGCGAAACCTCGTTCGCACGACCGGCGACGTCATCACATGGTGACACCTCGATGCGAACCAGTCCGAACATGGCGTCGCGGCCGTGTGGATCGCGCAGCCTGAGATACCAGCTCATCACCGGACTCCGCCGCTTCGCCGACACCGTGAACACAGAGCTACGTTCCCCTCGTCCGAGTGACATCACCACGTCCAGTGCATCGCCATCAGCGAACAGAGTCTGATGACTCTTTATGACGCCCACGGCGCAGCTCGCCGACGCAACGCGGCCGCTTCCACTGATCCCGCCATCGATGAACAGCGGCTCCGCGCCGTCACCACACCACAGCTCGGCAAGCCTGCGCTCCGCTTCGTCGCGATCGCGCCCCACGCGCTCGAATGCGACCGCGCGCAGGGCAGCAGGGTGCCGTGACACGAGCTCCCCTGTCTGCTCACCATAACTCGTGTCAACGATCTCCAGCCCGCCAACGCGAGCGTGCCCTTCGCATCCGAGCAGCGTCAACGGCATGTACAACCGTCGTGA
>Ga0134128_10004255_pt1 | contig 17541 bp, 18 predicted proteins | sample KB31754_FD_96462 | JGI IMG/M metagenome (GOLD analysis project Ga0134128, IMG submission 96462) | Terrestrial soil microbial communities with excess Nitrogen fertilizer from Kellogg Biological Station, Michigan, USA - KB3-175-4 | ecosystem: Environmental > Terrestrial > Soil > Unclassified ... | reverse complement strand
TAGGTCACTGCCGGGATTATTTCGAAGGCCCGTCGCCAATCGCGACGGGCCTTTTTTTTTCATTATCCGAGGGGCTTCGCCCCCGGACTCCCCTGCACGCTCACTCGCTCGCCGCTCTCGCTGCGTTACTCGTCGAACCCCGGCCGCACCGTCCCACGCGCCGACGGGAACCGCGCCTCGAGCTCCCGGATCACCCGCCGCAGGTGCTGCCGCAGGTGCCCCACCCGCGGATCCTCGTCATCCAGCGCCAGCACCGAGAGCGCCTCGTCGGAACGGTCCGCGCAGAGCAGCGCCACCTTCGCGCTGAGGCTCGCGTCCCTCGCCGCGCCGCCGTCCGCCGCGCGCACCGCCTGGGACGCCGCGATGACCGCGCGGTAGATCTTCGCCGCGATGAGCATGTGGAAGCGGATCACGACGTCCAGCGGCGTCGGGCCGCCGGGCCGCCACGGCACCTCCAGCGAGATGTCGCGGCGCGAGACGAGATAGGCCGCCGTCAGCATCACGTAGCGGCGGCCCAGCCGCTCGAGCGGATCGTCCACCGGCACGATCGTCGCCGTCTCGCGCGGGTCGTGCCGCAGCAGCCACTCGAGCACGTCCGGCACCGCCGTTCCCTGCGCCTCGTGCGTCGTCTTCAGGTCGCGCATCGACTCGTACATCGCCTCCGCGACGTCGTGGTAGATGTCGCCTGACGATCCTCCGGCCGGCCGGCAGCGGAACGCCAGGCAGCGGGCGGTCAGCGGACAGTAGTCGCACCACTGATCGCAGCCGTCGTAGACCTGCGGGATCAATGTCGGATCGAGCACCGCTTCCACGAATCGTTGATCGGGCATAGCACGCTCCTTGAGGCCCGATCGAAGTGGCAACACGAGTACCGCGCGATTTACCGGGCATTTCGCCGCGGTGTTCCGCGAAGGTCGCAGAAGCGTCGACGAACGCCGCTGGCCGCGGTACGCAGATCCTGGCTGGCGGGTGTGCCGCGATGGTATCCTCCGGCCCCATGAAGTCCTACCTGATGACCACCGGGTCGCTGTTCGCGCTGGTCGCCGTCGCCCACCTGCTGCGGACGATCGCGGAGTGGTCGCGCATGCCCGATCCCGGCTTCCTGCTCGAAGGCCCCGGCCTCGGGCTGATCGCGGCGGCGCTGAGCGTCTGGGCGTGGCGGCTGTTCCGCGCCTCGCGCGGCACGCGCGCGACGGCATGAACCGGCTGCTGGGCGCCGCCGCGATCGCGACGTCGCTCACGCTGGCAGCGCACGTCGGAGCGACGGCTGCCACGACCGCCACGCAGCCCGCCGCGCGGACACGGATCGTGCTGCTCGGCACCGGCACGCCGCGGCCCGATCCGAAGCGCTCCGGCCCGGCGACCGCGATCGTCGTGAACGGTACCGCCTACCTGGTCGACGCCGGTCCCGGAGTCGTCCGCCGCGCGCAGGCGGCAGTCGACAACGGGATCAAGGGGCTCGCCGTCGCGTCATTGCAGACCGCGTTCATCACGCATCTCCATTCCGATCACACCGTCGGCCTTCCCGACCTGATCTTCACGTCGTGGGTCCAGGGACGTCATGTGCCGTTGCAGCTGTATGGCCCGCCGGGCATATCCGAGATGGCGAAACACATCCTGCTCGCCTGGCAGGCGGACATCGACATTCGCACGAAAGGCCTCGAGCGGCGCGATGGCACTGGAGCGACGGTCGAGGCGCACGACGTGAAGCCCGGACGGATCTACCAGGACGCGAATCTCGCGGTGACGGCGTTTCCCGTGCGGCACGGCGACGTCCCGGCCTACGGCTATCGTTTCGACACGGCCGATCGATCGGTGGTGATCACCGGCGACACCAGCCCCAGCCCGGAAGTGATCGACAACTGCCGGAAGTGCGACGTGCTGATTCACGAGGCCTACGCTGAAGACTACCGGCCTGCCGACATGCCGGGCTGGATCGCGTACCGCGCGAAGCACCATACGACCACGACCCAGCTCGGCGAACTCGCCGCGAAGGCTCAGCCGGGGCTGCTGATCGTCTACCACCGCGGCATCGGTCCGGCTGGACGCGAGATTTCCGACCGGCGCTACCTGGATGAGATTGGCCGCACATTCAAAGGACGCGTCGTCATCGGCCAGGACCTCGAGGTGTACTGAACCGGTTCGAACCTGCTAGGATCCGGGGTCGTCCAGGAGGTTCCATGGCCCACACGTATGAAGAGCTGAAGGCCAAGACAGTGGCGGAGCTTCGCGAGATCGCCAGGGATGCCGTGCAGGGCGCGTCGCAGATGAACAAGGATCACCTGCTGCCCGCGTTGTGCAAGGCGCTCGGCATCGACACGCACGAGCATCACACCGTGCACGGGATCGACAAGACGACGGTCAAGGCGCAGCTGCGGGAATTGAAGGCCGCGCGCGACAAGGCGCTCGACGCGCACGATCACCATCAGCTGAAGTCGCTGCGGCGGCAGATGCACCGCCTGAACCATCAGATCCGCGCGCACATGGACTAGTCAACGGTTCACGGTCGACGGCTATCGGTCGGCGTAGTAACCCCTGCGCGCCCGGACGTCGTAGCTTCCCGGGCGCGTCACCCTGATCCGCAGCTCGTGCCAGCCGGCGGCGGCCACGCCGCTGGCGCGGTAGCGCGCGACGTAGGCGCTGCGGAACCAGTCGAGCGCGCGCTTGACGCCGCCCGGCGCACGCCCGATCGACCACAGCGATTCCCAGACGCCGCCGGTGTTCTCGACGGCGATCCGCAGCGGAGTCTCGTCGCCCGGCTTCGTCGCCAGGGCGATCCACGCGCGGCGCCGCTCGAGCGGCTCCGTCTGCGGGCCGAACGGCCGCGGTGAAATCGCCTGCTCCGGGCGCGACACCGCGGCATAGATCGTCGCGTCCGAGCGACGCGACAAATCGTCCAGTACGTCGCGTCCCAGCAGGCTCGACGTGTCGAAGCCGTCGGTCAACACCACCATCAGATGCCGGCGCTGGCCATCGCGCCGGCGGACGATAGCGGCGGCGACGGCGTCGAACAGCGAGGTCGGGCCCGACGCCGCAAGGGTATGCAGCGAGAGGTCCCCGTCAGGCGGTTGGAAGCCGACCGTCTCCCTGATGTCCCCCGCGAAGGTGAACAGTCTGACGCGGTCCGTGGGACGCAGCATCGCTGCGATTTCCCGCACATCCTTCTTCACCGCGTCGAACGAGTCCTTCATGCTGCCGCTCTGATCGAGGACGATCGAGAGATCGATCGGGAGCGTCTCGGCGTCGAGCAACTCGATGGTCTGACGGACGCCATTGTCTGCGAGCTCGAAGTCCGCCAGCGCCAGCCCGGGCACCGGGCGCTTCTCCGAGGTGACCGAGATGTCGACGGTCACCAGGTCGGTGCGCGATCGAAAGGGGGGCCGCTGCTGCGGCGATCCGACCTCAGCGACGGCCATGGCGGTCAGTGTGACAATGGCCGGCCCGATCGCGACCGCCAGGGCGCGCGTCACTGGAAACTCCTGTGCAGTTGCGCGACGAGCAGCAAAAATCGCCGCAAGTCGCCGTAGCCGTACTCGAGCCACGGGTCGGGCGCCGCCTCGCGTTCTTGCAGGATGTCGTGTTCGAGGACCCGATCCGCCTCGGCACGGTCGCCGCTGCCGTAGAGCGCCGTGATGAGAGCGAGCGTTGCCGTGCGCGCGTGCGGTGCGGACTCGAGCGCCGCCTCGAACGCCCGGCGCGCCTCCGCGGGACGCCCGAGCCGCATGTGCGCCCATCCGGCGAACAGGCCCGCGTAGTAGGCGTGGCCGGCATCGACGCTGCCGGCGATCCGGCCGAGATAGCCGAGGGCTTCCTCCGGCTGGCCTGCATAGAGCGTCAAGAGGGCGAGGCGCAGCAGCGCTTCATCGCGAACAGCGGGATCGGTGACACCGGTCTCGAGACGATCGATCGCGCGCCGCGGATTCGCATGGTCCCAGCGCACCAGGCGGTCCTCCCAGAACGCGATCTCTTCGAGGAACGCGCGTCCGAGGAGGATCCGCGGCTCGCCGGGAACGCGCCGTTCCATCCGTTTCAGTTGTGCCTCGATCGAAATGGTGTCGAGCGCTCCTTCGCACAGCGCCAGCGCGGCCTGATGCCAGGTGCGTTCTTCGACCGTGGGCGGCGCCTTGGCCAGCTCGCTGGCGCCCCACTCGATCAGTGCGCGCGACGCGAGCCAGCCACGATCGAGCGACGCATGTGCCGTCTCGAGCGCGAGCGTCGCCGCCATCAGCCGCCGGCGCGGGCGCCATTGCGGGCCGTCCGCGTCGATCCACGTGCGGCCGTCCCGCTTCAGCGCGTCGAGTACGATGCCGAGGTCTCCCTTGGCCGCTCGCCGCAGCGCGTCCTGTACGGCGTCAAACTCCCCCGCTTCGTAGTAGTCGAGGAGATCTGTGGCGGAAACGGTGATCTGTTGCGATGCCACGTCGCGGTGCGCGTCCGCCAGCGGCACGAGCACCATCAGCACGAGAGTGGTACACAGACGGGATCGCATCAGCCGCCGTAGTAGCCGCGGCGCGCGCGCACGATATAGCGACCCTTCTTCACGCCGACCCGCAGCTCGTGCCACCCACCGGGCGCGACGCCGGTCGGTGTATAGCGAAGCACGTAGCTGGCCTTGAAATCGTCGAGCACGCGCTTGAACAAGGCGGCCACAGGTGCGTCCGGCTTTTCCTGCCGCACCTCGCCGCCGGTGGCCGCCGCGGCTTCCTTGAGCGCCGCGAGATCGCCGGGCCCCTTGAACGCGAGCCAGCCGACCCGCGAGCCCGCTGCCCGCAGCGTGCCGCGCAGCACCACATAGAGCACCGTCTCGCAGCGACGGGCCAGTTCGCGCACGTCGTCACCGTCGAGCAGGCTGATGTTGTCGTCGCCGTCGCTCAAGGCGAGCACGAGATGCGGACGGCCGGGCGTCGTCGGCGAGAGCAGCGCGGCGATCAGCGCCTGGTAGAACGCCGTCGATCCAGCCGGTGCGAGCTCGCTCGACGACGGCGATGACGTCCGCGCGTGCAGCGGCGCTGCCAGGCGCGTGAACGAGGAAAACGTCATCAGCGAGGCGCGATCGCTTTCGCCGAGCATCGCCTCGACCGCGTGCACGTCGCCGATGAATCGCTCGAGCATGCCGCCCGACATGCTCGAGCTCGTGTCGAGAACCAGGGTGAGATCGATCGGCGTCGATTCCACCGAGACGGACGTAATGCGCTGAACGACGGCGTTGTCGGTCAGCTCGAAGTCGCCAGTCGTGAGGCCGCCGACGCCGCGGCGCCCGTCGTGCACCGCCACGGTGACGCTGACGCCTTCCACCTGCGCGCGGAACGTCTGTCCCGCGGCCGCCAGCGTGGCGCCGGCACAGGCGAGCGACGCGGCAACGGCCAGGCCCTTCATCGTGATTTCGCGACATCGCGGCGCAGCTGCTGCAGGATCGCCGGCCACATGCGCGCGTCGCCTCTGCCATAGGCGATCCACGGATCGACGCCATCCGATGGCGCCGCCGTCGCGTCGGCCGCGAGACGCACGCCGTCCGGCGTTCGCCCGCTTCGCGCGAGCGCGGCGGCGAGCGCCAGCCGCGCCGTCTGGGCGGGCTCCGCGGCAATCGCCGCGCGGTAGGCCTCGATCGCCTCGTCAGGGCGGTTCAGCCGTTCCAGCGCGCGTCCTCTGAACAGCTGCAGCAGGTGAAGGATGAAACGATCGGGCTGCGCCGACTCGGCTTCGCGGAAGTAGCGCAGCGACTCGGCGAAATCGCCGTTACGGATGGCCAGGAAGCCGAGATGCAGCGCCGCCTCCGCGCGCACCTCGTCGAACTGCCGCGCCTCGTTGAACCTCGTTACGGCGAGGCCGACGCCGCCAGCGTTGCGCTGGCGCGGCGTGCGGCCGTCGCGCGGGTCCGGCCAGGTGCGCAATTCCGCCGCCATCGCTCGCGCCAGCGTGAACCGGCCATCGCCGGGGAACCGCTTCAGTGCGTGTGTCACGTGCGCCTGCAGCACCGCGGCGTCGGCGGCCCCCTCGAAGACCGCCGTGGCCGCCCACAGCCAGGTGCGTTCCGCCGACGACGGACGCGCGTTCTGGCGCAGCAGCGCGCACGCCCACTCGATCAGACTTCTCGCTTCGGGCCAGTCGGCGAGGCCGGCCTGGTTTGCCAGCTCCACCGCCACCGCGGCAATGACCAGCCGCCGTCGATCGCGCGTCTCGGGCGGGCCTTTCCGGATCCATTGCGGTCCCGCGCTCTTGAAACCGCGCGCCAGATACGCCAGACGCGCCGGCGTCCCGTTCGTGTTGGCGCGCAGCTCGCGATCGAACCGCTCGTAGTCGCCATCGGCGTAGCTCTGCAGCGTGCCCATGTGCCACGCGTACATGCCTCGATCGTCGCGGGCGCGGGGCGATGGCGTCCCGAGAAGACCGATCACGAACGCGACCAGCCACGGCATCGGTCAGGCGGCATGATACGGCGAAACATCGCGCGAAGCCCGTGGTAGCATCCGTGGCTCAGCCATTGGAGTATCTGCCATGAGCAGGTTACGAATCTGCCTGATCGGGGCCCTGGTCTTCGCCGCGGCGGTCGTGATGCGCGGGCAGCCTGCGTCGCAGCCCGCCGCGGCCTCACGCATGAAGGCGCTCGTCGGCGGCACGCTCGTCGACGGCTTCGCCGGCCCGCCGATCCAGAACAGCGTGATCCTCGTCGACGGCGACAAGATCTCCGCGGTCGGACAGGTCGGCACGCTCGCGGTGCCGAAGGGGGCCGAGGTCATCTCCACGGAAGGGATGACCGTGCTGCCCGGACTCTGGGACATGCACGTCCACACGATGATCGTCGGGCACGCCGACTACGATCACTGGGACAAGGCCTACTTCTCGCAGTTCGAGTCGGTGATCATGCCGGCCGCGGCGAAGCAGCTCCTGCTCGCCGGCGTCACCAGCGCACGCGATCTCGGCGGCCCGCTCGAAGCCAGCATCAACGTCCGCGATCGCATCAACGCCGGCAAGATTCCCGGCGCCACGCTCTACGTCTCCGGTCCGTTCATCCAGCACGAGCCGTATCCGAACACCGAAGCGTACCGCTGGGGCGTCAAGGGGCCGGACGACGGGCGCGCGAAGGTGAAGAAGATCGCCGACGCCGGCGTCGACGTCGTCAAGCTGATCGACCAGGACCAGATGACGATGGAGGAGGTGCGCGCGGTCGTGGACGAGGCGCACCGCAACGGCAAGCCGGTCGTCGCGCATTCCCATCGTCCTGAAGAGATCCGCCGCGGGCTGATCGCGGGCGTCGACTGTTTCGAGCACACGGGTCTGGCGACGGCGCCGGGGTATCCGGACGACATCATCGCGGCGATCCGGGAGCGCACGGCGAAGATGTCGCTCGGACCCCTCTACTGGACGCCGACGATTGAAGGGCTGCTGAATTACGAATACCTTCGCGACAACCCCGAGGCGCTCGACGACCCGGCGTGGCACGAAGGGCTGCCCGAGGCGATCGTGGCCGACATCCGCAAGTCGCTCGAGCACCCCGACCGGCTGCCGTACTTCCAGCTGACGGCGGCGCGGCGGCCGACGCTGGCGCACAAGTTCACGCAGCTGCGCGAGGCGGGCGTGGTGCAGTTGATCGGCACCGACAGCGGCATCCCGATGAACTTCCACACGCACTCGACCTGGCGCGAGCTCGACGCCTGGGTGAACGTGCTCGGCGTCGATCCCATTACCACGATTCGCGCCGCGACCTACTGGCCGTCGGTGGCGATGAAGGTGGACGCGAAAGTCGGCACCGTGAGCGCGGGCAAGTATGCCGACATCATCGCGGTGCGCGGCGACGTGCTGCGCTACATCTCGCTGCTGCAGCGGGTGGACATCGTGATGAAGCACGGGGCGCGCGTAAAATAGGATCGACGAAATTACACGTGGATGACGGAACGGTCATCTGTTGGATGACCGAAATCGCAAGAAGATCACGCTTTTTCGCCGCGGGACGACTGGTACATGCCTTGCGATGCGTCCGGGGTTCTTAGCAACTCAGCTGCGGCGGAGGCTCATCATGCAGAACGGCGCGCACATCGGACCCTCACTCGTCATCAAGGGAGAAATCTCGGCTCGCGAACCGCTGTCCATCTCCGGACGCGTCGAGGGCTCCATCGAAGTCACCGGTCACATCGTGACGGTCCAGTCCGGCGCGCACGTCGGGGCCGACATCACCGCGGCGGGCATCGTGGTCGCCGGCGCCGTGAAGGGATCGCTGAACGCGGAGTCGCGCATCCAGCTCCGCGCCGGCGCGGAGGTCGAAGGGGACATCGTGGCGCCGCGGATCGCCGTCGAGGACGGCGCGTTCGTGCGCGGCAAGGTGCAGGTCGCCGGGCACGATCGCGTCACACTGGTTGCGTGATCGGCCCCGGATGAACACGGACAAGCACAGTTATCCGTGATTTACGTCGGCAGCGCGGGGTGGAACGTCCCGCGCGCGCACAGGGCCCGTTTTCCCGACCAGGGCTCCCAGCTTCAGCGCTATAGCGCGCGGTTGAACGCCGCCGAGATCAACACCTCGTTCTACCGGCCGCACGCCGCCGCCACCTACGAACGGTGGGCGGCGTCGGTGCCGGCCGGGTTCCGCTTCGCGGTGAAGATGCCGAAGACAATCTCGCACGAGCGCGGCCTGGCGCGCTCGCGTGAGCCGCTCGAGCGCTTCCTCGGCGAAATCGCCGGGCTCGGATCGCGGCTCGGCCCGCTGCTGCTGCAGCTTCCGCCGAAGTACGCGTTCGAGGCGCGGCGCGTGGGGCGGTTCCTCGACCTGCTGCGTCAACGCCACACCGGCCCGGTCGTCTGTGAGCCGCGGCACCCTACCTGGACGAGCGACGCGGCCGCCCGCCTGCTGGTGAAGTTCCGCGTCGCGCGCGTCGCTGCCGATCCGCCGCGCGCCGACGGGCTGCACGCGCCGGGTGGATGGGCGGGCGCCGTCTACTACCGGTGGCATGGATCGCCACGTCCCTACTTCTCTTCCTATTCCGGGGAACAATTGGCCGCACTTGCGGTCAAACTGTCGGAGGCCACCGTGGACGCCTGGTGCATCTTCGACAACACCGGATCCGGATCCGCCGCCGGCAATGCGCTCGATCTGCGGGCGCACCTGGGTGCGATCTAGGATTCCCGCCATCGGTATGGTGGCGCTGCTCGCCGCGTCGGTCGCGGCGGCGCAGCCACCGGCGCCGTCCTACCGCATCGATCCGCTGCCGCGCACGGCGGCGGAACTGGCCACACGTTTCACGCCGCCGCAGATCGCGATCCTCGAAATGCTGAACCGCCGCGATCGCGCGCACCTGACGCGAGCCGATCCGCCGGTGCCGGGCCTGATCGTGCCGACGACGTGGTCGGACGATCCGCTGGTCTACAGTCCATTTCCGCGCGAGTGGCCCGCGGCGGCCAGCGCGGCGAAAGCCATCCTCGTCGACCAGCCGTTCCAGGCGTTCGCGGCCTACGAGAACGGACGGCTGGTGCGGTGGGGGCCGGTGAGCACCGGGCGCAAGGAGACGCCGACGCCGGACGGCACGTACACCCTGACGTGGCGCGCGCGCAGCCGGCGCAGCACCGACAACGAGGACTGGCTGCTCGAGTGGTACTTCAACTTCGTCAACGAGCGCGGCGTCTCGTTTCACCTGTTCGATCTGCCCGGGTATCCGGCGAGCCACGCGTGCGTGCGGATGCTGCTGCGCGACGCGCAGTGGCTGTACGGGTGGGGGGAGCAGTGGACGCTGGAGGCGGGCGGCCGCACGGTCGCGACACCCGGCACGCCGGTGACGATCCTCGGTCCGTATCCGTTCGGGACGCCGCCGGCGTGGCTGTCGCTCGACGCGCTGGCGTCGCCGCGGCCGCTGACTACTGGCCGTGCGCCGGCGCTTCCTTCCGCAGCGGCGGCGGCAGGTAGCGATCGATGAACCAGTCGGGATAGCCGCTGTTCTTCGGCCCGGCCAGCGCTTCCTTCGCGATCTGATACGTGTAGCGATCGTCGGGCGCGGCGTCCTCGAGCACCGACGCCGACTCGTGCAGCAGCGCGTTGCGCCGCTCCTGCAGCGCCGGCAGATCGATGGCGTTGTCGTGCATCTCGGCGAGCAGCGCGCGGTACTTCTCGCAGACCACCCACATCCGCGCCGCGCTGGCGCGATGCCCGTAGATGCGCGGCTGCTGGTTGAAGCCGACGTAGGCGGCGCAGGCGGCGAAGGTCGCCGCCGCGAGGATCGCGAACGCCAGCTGCCAGGCGTAGCCGTTGCCGACGGCTATCGCGCCGAGGCCGGCGGTGAGGCCCGAGAGCGAGAGCAGCGCGATCTTCGCGTACGAGGTGAATCGGGTCAGCCGCGCCGCGGCCTCGGCGTGCCCTTCGTAGGACGCCAGTGCGCTGCCAAAGCTGAGACGCACGTGCTCGACGAGCGTGAGCTGGAACATGCCGGAAACCGGGCAAGGACTGCGCCACCTCATCGAGCCCGTCGTCATTGGAGATTCCGCCGTTGGTCGCCGATCCGTGCGTCAGCGGGGGAGACACGCCGTGAAATTTCTGGATGGTGGTCCGCCGCCGCTACCCGCGGCGGCCGGGCAGGTCGAAGATGTGGATCGACTGGTCCGTCTTGCGGCAGCCCTTGCGGTAGGTGCGCTTCGACAGGTCCGAGACGAGCACGAAGCGCGTGTTCGAGAGCCAGCAGAGGCCTTCGAGCGTGCAGTAGCGCGGGTTGCCTTTCTTCGTGCGCGGGAATTCGTAGATGCGCCCGTGCCCGTGGATCGTCCAGGTGCCTCGGCGCAGGCGGCCGATCCACAGCTTCGAGTCCATCTGCGAGACGACCGCGATGCGATCGCCCTTGATCGAGACCGCGGAGTAGTCCTCGAAGTCGACCGTCTTCGGCAGCTTGATCCTGGCCAGCGAGATCCACAGCGATCCCTTGCGGGTCAGCACGTGGATGCGGCCGCCGCCTCCCTTGCGGCCTTCCTTGCCGGCGCGGCAGCGATTGCCTTCGCAGAGCGCGAGGAGGTATTCGGTGCCCTTCCAGCTGACCGTGGTGAGGCCCTCGAGGCCGGTGTTGCGCTTGGCAAACGGGATGTCGACCCAGTGGCGCCCCTTGAAGGTGCCGTGCTCGTCGCACTCGTCGATGAGCGGCTTGTAGCTGCCGTCGGCATGCTTCTCGGCCTCGATGAGCAGGTAGAAGCGGCGGTTGGCCGCACTGTAGGCGATGTCCTCGTAGCCGTCGCCGGCGCGCCGCCGGCCGAACCAGCCGTGACGCTTGGAGGCGGGCGAGAGGCTGCGATCGATCCGCGCCACGTGACGGACGTTGTCGAAGATGACGTAGAAGTCCTCGCCCCTGGCGATGACGCCGCTCGCTTCCAGCACGCCGCTGCCCTTCGGCGGGGCAATGAGATCCACGAGCCTGCGCTCCTTGACCAGCCGGAGTTCCTGTCGCGCCATCCGTCCTCCTGAACCGAGGGGGTTCTACGGTTCTAAGGTTCTAGGGTTCTACGGTTCGGAGCTCTGGTTCGCGGTTCGCGGTTCGCCAATCCTCTCGGGAGCAGAACGATGAACCCCGAGAACCCCTAGAACCCTAGAACCCCATTCTAGAAGTGCAGATTCAATCCCACCGACAACCCGATCGCTTCCACGTCGGGGTTTCTGCTTCGTCCCTTCAGGCCCCCGTTCGAGAGGTGCAGCAGTTGCAGCGCCGTGACGACGTGCGCGCGCCCGTTCAGCCGCAGCATCAGGCCGCCGCCGCCGATGGCGAGATAGTTGTAGCGCGTGCCGCGCGTCGGCGCGGCCACCGCGGTGTGCGAGATGCCGACCTCTCCCTGCAGGAATGCCGCGGTTCGTCCGCGCTGCAGCACGCGCCCGCGCACGCCGATCGTCAGGCCGAGGATCACGCCGTCTTCGCCGCGCTGTGAGACGTAGATGAACTGCTGGTTCATGCGCAGCGCGAGGCCGTCGCGCAGGCCATAGGTCAGCCCCTGCTCGAGACCGTACATCTCTTCGTGCGACGCGTTGTAGTTCCACGCTTCGAGCGCGGCCTGCCCGGCGAACTCGAAATGCCAGCGGCCGCGCGCGAAAGGGGAGGCGGGGGCGGCCGGCGCCGTCGCCTGCGCCGAGGCGCTGCCTGCCGCCGCGAGAACGAGCAGAATTGCGTGGAGTATCGTAAGGCGCATGTGGCGTGCCGCGGTCGTCTTCGCTGCTCTCGTGTCGTCATTGGCGCCCTCGAGTGCCGCGGCCCAGGACCACGTGACGCTCCGATCCGACATCCTCTTGTACGGCGACAACACCGAGTTCCGCAACCCCTTTCGCGAGGGGGAAACGATCTTCGGCGCCGCGGCGAGAGTCTACGCCGAGCTCGAGCTGAATCCGCGCGTCAGCGTGTCGCTCGGCGCGTTCGGCAACCAGCGGTTCGGATCGGAGGACGCGTTCGAGCTGGTGCGGCCGGTGATCGCGATGGCGATCCGCGGACGGCGATCGCTGTTCACGTTCGGCACGCTGCCGGCCGTGTCGGTGCAGCTGCCGATCGGCCCGGATCGCGGCGGGCCGCACGGCCTGCTGCCGCCCCTGCAGCGCGAGACGCTGTCGTTCGACCGGCCGTACGAAGCCGGGCTGCAGTGGGACTTCACGGGGACGCGGCTCACGCACAGCATCTGGATCGAGTGGCAGCGGCTGAACACCGCCGCGCACCGCGAGCGCTTCGACGGCGGCGCGCACGCCGAGCTGGCCGTCTCGCCGCACGTCTCGATCCCGCTGCAGCTGCACGTCGTGCACGAGGGGGGGCAGCTGTTCAACGCCGGCCCCGTCGCCGACAGCGCCGCCGCGGCCGCCGGCGTCGCGCTCCACGGTCCGGTCGGATCGCTCGAGAAGCTGTCGCTGGAGCTCTTCGGCGCCGCGGCGCGAACGGTCCCGGATCGCGAGCGGCACGACCTCGATCGCTCAGGGCCCGGCTTCTTCGGCCGCGCCGCGGCGGAAGCGGGCGGCTGGCGCGGGCATCTCATCATGTGGCGCGGCCGCACGTTCATCAAGGACGAGGGGGATCCCAACTACCTCTCGCTCCGCCGCGACGGCCACGTCTACGGCGGCATCCGCGACTACGCCGAGGCCGGCCTGGCGCGGCGCTTCACGCTCGCCGCCGACGCGGTGCTCGAGGTGTCCGGCCGCGTCCATCGCGTCGAGGGCTTTTATGAGTACTCCTACCGCGTGCTCGCCATTGCCACGCCGCACTGGCGGCTGCGGTGAGCGGGGTGCGGGGTGCGGGGTGCGAGGTGCGGGGGAAGGCGAATGGTGGACATTGGAACGCTGCAAAAGCGGCGATAGAATGCAACCCCTCATGACTCGACACACCCTGATCGCCCTCTCGTTCGTCTTCTCCGCGGTGCCGGTTGCCGCGGCGGCTCAGCCGCCGGCCGCGCCACCGGCCCAGCCGCAGCCGGCCGCGGAACGGCCGCAGCGTCCGCAGCCGCAGATGGATCCGGAACGCGCGCGGCGGCTCTACGTCAGCGCCGATCCGAAGGATCACGCGGCCGGCACGAACTTCCAGCGCGACATCGACGAAAAGAAGAAGATCGACGAGCGCTACGCGCAGATCACCAAAGGCGTCGTCGACTTCCAGAAGATTACCTACCGCAGCGGCGTCGGCGATCTCGACATTCCCGCGTATCTGTTCCAGCCGCTGAAGAAGCGCGGCGCGAAGGGACACGCCGCGATGGTGTGGATCCACGGCGGCGTGCACGGCAACTGGGACAACCGGCTGTGGCCCTTCGTCAAGGAAGCCGTCGATCGCGGCTACGTCATCATCTGTCCCGAGTACCGCGGCAGCACCGGGTATGGCGAGGCGTTCCACAACGAGATCGACTACGGCGGCTACGAGATCGACGACGTGCTGAGCGCGTTCGATTATCTCAAGACGCTGAGCCACGTCGATCCTGAACGCGTCGGCGTGATGGGATGGAGCCACGGCGGCTACATCACGCTCTTCAGCGTGTTTCGCGACAAGACGCCGTTCAAGGCGGCGGCGGCGATCGTGCCCGTGACCAACCTCGTCTTCCGCCTCTCGTACAAGGGTCCCGGCTATCAGCGCAGCTTCGCCACGCAGAAGCGCATCCAGGGACTGCCGTTCGAGAAGCCCGAACTCTACATTCAGCGATCGCCGCTCTACAGCGTCGACAAGCTGCGCGTCCCGCTCCTGGTGCACGTCTCCACCAACGACGAGGACGTGAACTTCGTCGAGGACCAGCAGATTGTCGATGCACTGCGCGCGCGCAAGCCCGATCTCGCCGAAACGAAGATCTACGTGAACCCGCCAGGCGGGTACGCCAGCGTCGGCCACACCTTCAGCCGACGCGTGAACATCGACACGCTCCAGCGCGAAGACTCTCCCGAGCAGATCGACAGCTGGAACCGCGTGTGGACCTTCTTCGACTGGAATCTGCGCCCCTACGAAGATCGCTCGAAGCCGTCGACTGCTTCGAGTTCTAGCCGCTAGAACTTGTCCTGCCCTCGCGCGAGCGAGGGCGGGACCGCACCTCGCCGCCGCTCCTCGCCGCCGCACCTCGCGCCTCGCCCCCCAGGCCCGACCCCGCACACGATAGTGCCGGGTTCCCCCCCCCGATCGGGCCATTCTCGGCTCCCCCTCCCCGCCCGTATCCTCCCGTGCGATCCGGAAACCACAAAACGGGAGGTGTGTCTTTATGCAGTGTCCATCGCCACCGCATCGCGGGAGATCGCCGCGCGCGGATTACTGGCGTGGCGCGGCGCGCTGGTTGTTCGTCCTTGCGTGCGGCCTGTTGCTGATCGTGATCAGCGCAGGGAGCGCGCGGGCCGCCACCACGTCGCCGCTCGTAACCGCCGTCGACAGCATCGCCGCCGAGCAGGCGCTCGGCGCGGCTGAATCCCCACTCGCTTCCCACACCGATCAGGTCATCAACCGCCAGCCGGTGCGCGACTCCAATTCCCAGGAGCCCGCCGACTCACGTGACCTCATCGACGAAGAAGACGACGACCGGGACGACGACGACGACGCCCAGGATCCGCGCGGTCCGCACTCGTTGCATCTCAGCGTCGACGAAATCCTCGGCCAGCGGTGTCCGTCCCGCACATCCGAGGCGCCGCTCTCGCCGGACGGAAGTTCACTCGCTACCACGTACTTAACTGAGTCGGTCAGGAGGTTGTGATGTTGGCATCACCCCGCAAAGTTCCCCGTCCGTTCAAAATCCTCACATGTCGTCGTACTCCTTCCGCCCGCCGCTGGGCGATCGTGGCCATGCTCGCCATGATGCTCACCAGCAACGGCGCGCCGCTGTTCAATCCGATCAGCAGCACCATCGTCCACGCGCAGGTCGGCCAGCCGGGTTCGGCCGTCGGCTTCGTCCTCAACGCGGGCGACCTCCGGTTCATCTTCAGGCAGATCCAGCTCGCGCAGGCGCACGCGGCCGCGTTCCGGACCAATCCGAACGCTTCGCCGCGCGACGTCAGCCCTGAGCTGCAGGGAGACCCGCGAATCCCGTTCGGCCTGCGCACCGTTGATGGCCGCTGGAACCATCTCGGGCCGGATCAGGTCACGTTCGGCGCCTCCGATCAGCTCTTCCCGCGCCTGGCGCCGGCGCAGTTCCGCACCGCGGAAGCCGGGACGAGCTATGCGAACAACGCCAGCGTCACCGACGCGCAGCCGCGCATCATCAGCAACCTGATCGCCGATCAGACGGTGCGCAACCCGACTGCGGTCCAGGTCTCGACGGACCAGAACTTCGGCACCCTGCCTGCCGCGGGAGAGCTCGGCACGCTGCCGATCGGCAACGTCGCGCCCGACGTCGGCCTGTCGGCGCCGTTCAACAGCATGTTCACGTTCTTCGGCCAGTTCTTCGATCACGGCCTCGACCTCGTGAACAAGGGCGGTAACGGCATCGTGACCGTCCCGCTGCAGCCCGACGATCCGCTGTTCGGCATCACGCCGGGCAACATCATGGTCCTCAGCCGCGCCACCCACGTGGTGGTCAACGGCGTCCTGGAAGCAATCAACCAGACGACGCCGTTCGTCGATCAGAACCAGACCTACACCTCGCATCCGTCGCACCAGGTGTTCCTGCGCGCGTACGAGCGAATTACGGTGGCTGGCCTGCTGACGACGCAGCCGACCGGCAGACTGATCGACGGCAGCGACCCGTTGAACCCCGGCGTCAACGTCGGGAACATCGGCAGCTGGCGCGAAGTCAAGGCGCAGGCCGCGACCCTGCTCGGCATCCAGCTCGTGGACACGGACGTGTTCAACGTTCCGGTCCTGGTGACCGATCCCTACGGCCACTTCGTTCCCGGGCCGACCCGCGGCCTGCCGCAGTTCGTGCTGAACAACGGCACCACGGTCGAGGCTGGCGCGGGAACCAGAGCCGCGTTCACCGCCACACCCATTCCCGCCGGTACCGGCGCCGGTACCCCGACGGCCGGCCGCCGCACCAACCACGCGTTCCTCGACGACATCGCCCACAACGCGGTGCCGGCCGACGGGAACGGCAACGCGCTGACCGCGGATGGAAACAACACGATTCAGCCGATCACGCAGCCGCCCGCGCCTGGCACGTACGACAACGAGCTGCTCGACGCGCACTTCTGCACCGGTGACGGCCGCGGCAACGAGAACATCGCGCTGAGCGCCGTTCACTCGGTGTTCCACGCCGAGCACAACCGCGCCCGCAACTCCATCGACACCCTGCTCAACACGCCCGGGTTCCTGCCCGCGGCCGAAGTACAGGCGTGGCGCGACGTCGATCCCGGATCCGGATGGGGCTACGGCGAGCGCCTGTTCCAGGCGGCGCGCTTCGTCACCGAGATGCAGTACCAGCACCTCGTGTTCGAGGAGTTCGGGCGCAAGATCTCGCCGTCGATCAACGCGTTCATCGGCGACGGCATCAACATGCAGTCGCAGCTCAACCCGGCGATCAGCGCCGAGTTCGCGCACCAGGTCTACCGGCTCGGCCACTCGATGCTGACCGAGACGATCGCACGCACCCGGCCTGACGGTACGGTGTTCGACATCGAGCTGCTCGACGGGTTTCTCAATCCGGTCGAGTTCAACAACAACGGCGCCGGCGGCCGCTACACCGCGGCGCAGGCGATGGGCGCGATCTTCCAGGGCGGCACGCGGCAGCTCGGGATGGAAATCGACGAGTTCGTCACCGAGGCGGTGCGCAACCGTCTTGTCGGACTGCCGCTCGATCTCGCGGCCCTGAACCTCGCGCGCGGCCGCAGCGAGGGCATCCCGGCCCTGAACGTGCTCCGCACGTCGCTGTACCTGCAGACCGGCGATCCGCAGTTGATGCCCTACACCGACTGGACGCACTTCGGGTCGGAAATGAAATACGGCGGGGCGTCCCTGTCGAACTTCATCGCGGCGTACGGCATCCATCCGACGCTGACGGCAGCGGGGAACAACGTCGCGGCGCGGCGGACGGCGGCGGAAGCGCTGCTGAACAACGCGGCGTTCATGTTCGGTCCGGCGGCGCAGCCCGGCGTCGACCGCATCGACCTCTGGATGGGCGGCCTCGCCGAGCGCCTCGCACCCTTCGGCGGCCTGCTGGGAT
>Ga0134128_10004253_pt1 | contig 17543 bp, 17 predicted proteins | sample KB31754_FD_96462 | JGI IMG/M metagenome (GOLD analysis project Ga0134128, IMG submission 96462) | Terrestrial soil microbial communities with excess Nitrogen fertilizer from Kellogg Biological Station, Michigan, USA - KB3-175-4 | ecosystem: Environmental > Terrestrial > Soil > Unclassified ... | reverse complement strand
GCGACCCGTGCTGCCGCCAGGGACGGCGGGTGACGCGCCCTGACCGGATCACCAGGCTCGCAGCCAGGATCAGGAACAGGAGCACTGCGACCTCGTTGAGCGAGCCCCCCCACTGCCAGGCATCGGTGTCGCCGGCCCAGTCGCCGGCCAGCCGCAGCATGAGCGAAGCGTGCAGCAATACCAGTGGGGCGTAAAGTGCGGGCCTGAATGGGAGCGGGCGGCCGAGCACCGAGGGCACGATCACCGGTGCGTGCGCGAAGATCATCGACATGACGAAGCCGAGGAAGATTGCATGCAGTTCGGCGTCGAAAGCGGGTCCGTCGGCCATCTGCCCTACGCCCGTCCACAGCACGCCCGCGACGACGAGCCACGCGTAACCAGACAGCAGTGCGACCGCCATGTAACGGGTGACCCCGTGCCCGCGGACGGTGCGGCGGGCGATGTCATACCGGGCGAGCCATGCGGCCAGGACGATCAGCCCGACCCCGGTGATCCGGATCCCGGCAGGCACCGGCCCGCCGGGATCTGGCGCGGCCGCGCCGGCGGCCAGCGAGGCCAGGAGCCCGGCAGCGAACACCGCGGCGGCACAGGTGAACAGCCCCCGAGCCCGGCGCGACGTGCCTGCCATCCGGGACAGCTCCAGCCGCTCCCCGGCAATGGTGAGTACAAGGAACCCGGCCAGCCAGGGCACGAGCCGGGCGATGTCCCATCCGGCCAGCCACAGCCCGGTCGCCACCACCCAGCAGACAGCCCCGGCCGTCAGCACCACATTGTGCAGCGACGGCTGGATTCGGTGCACCGCGACGAAGATCGCGACCAGGACGAGGCCACCAAGGCCGATCAGCGCCTCCCCGAGGCTGCCGGGCGCCCCCGCGCTGACCGCGAGGCCGCCCGCCCCGGCGGCCGCCGGGGCCAGATAGCCCCACGCCTTGCCGAGCGCCACCGCCCGCTCCAGCGCGATGAACGTGCCCAGGAAGCCGAGAACCATGATCGGACCGTGGTTGGCGTTCAGGCTGACTCCACCCGCCGGGAGCGGCAGGCCAAGGTACACCAGCCCCTCCCACAGCCCGGCCAGCAGGCACACCATCGCTGCAGCCATCAGCGGCGGAACCCACCGGGCCCTGCGGCGCCGTGGCGCGGTCAAGTTGAACACGGGTTGTGTCACCGCCGCCACCGGAGCTGCTCCTTGGCCCAGTCGCTCATCATCTCGTCCGGATCCCAGGGCGGGTCCCAGACGATCCGGACCTCCACATCGCTCACGCCCGGCGCGCCGAACAAGCACTCGTGGATGGCGTCGTCGATGTAGCCCCCGAGCGGACAGCCGGGCGTGGTGAGCGTCATCACCACCATCGCCACACCCTCGCCGGACAGCCGGGCGTCATAGATCAGGCCCAGGTCAACGACGTTGATGCCGATCTCAGGATCGATGACCTCGCTGAGCAGCTCTCGCAGCAGTGCCGGGCTGGCCTGCCCCCCGAGCGCTGACAGTAGCCCCAGCCGCTCGCGTCCTGCCTCCGGAGCGGGACTCTCGTCGCTGCTGGTGATCACGAAACACTCCTTTCCGCGGCTCCGCGATGCCACGCACGCGCCGCGGTAGCAAGACAAGGCAAGGCCTGAACCAGCGACTCCGATCCGCCTAGGCCTTCACCATATTACCAAAGCTCTAGTTAAAACAACGTGCTTAGTCGCGCGGTGGAACTGAGCGGAGCTACGGTGATCTGCTTGCGCGGCAGCTCACGCCGCGCTGTGCCACGCCTCCGGCAGTGGCACGTCGCTGGCCGCGCAGTGAACTCACGAACCTGCTCTGGCCCGCAGCGGTTCACGTATCCCGCGGCGGAGGTCCTGGATGTCCAGCGTCCATGCCACTCGAGATCACCGGTCACTTCGTCATCCTCGCTGGCGAAGGCCAGCACTGACATCGCCGAGTACGGCACCCGCCCTCCGCTCGTGACCGGACTCGCGGCGGTATCGACGCAATGCCTCGAACGCTGGGTCTGGGCTCAGTGATAAGCGACCACGCACCATCACTGAGGCGGCGCAGCGGCAAGCCCTAGCTGTCGCCGGGCAGGGCAAGAGCGCAGTGTCCGGGCCGCACCGGTCTCATTGCGAGGCGATGTGCCTGCGCAGCGCCCGCATCGCGTTGACCACGCGTGGCCGGAGGTCCGTAGCCGAGCCGGGCGACGAGGGCCTCGATCCCGCTGTCTATCTCGCGGTGGTCGCGCTCCAGTGCGGACCGGTTTCGGCGACCATGAGACTTCTTCGGAGTAGGACGAGCTCAGGTTGCCAGGAAGGAGCCGAGGATGATCAGGGCTAGGCTAAGCGCGCCGATCATGGCGCGGAGCACGACGGCGGCACGTGCGCTCCGGTTTACTCGCCGGTCCAGGCGGGCGTTTGCCGGGGCGGCTAGCGCGCGCCTGCGCAGCCGGGTCATCCGCCGTGCCTGGACGACAGCGACGGTGAGACAGCTCACCAGCGCCAGGGCCACGAGAACCGCGGCGCCAGCAGTGCCATCCCAGCGATGGCGGCTGAGCAGGCCGGCTCCCGTCCCCAGCGCGACCAGCAGGGCAGGGACTCCGACGAGCAGGTAGGTACGGCCCAGGGAGCGGAAGAACGCGACCCGCTGGCGGGGCTCGAGGACGGCCGCGGCGGTGCGGGCCACGACGGCGATGGCGACGAAGCCGCCCACCCAAATGCAACTGGCGAGGATGAAGACGGTGAGCAGGATCGCCTCAGCGGCGCTGGACATGGATGACTTCCCCGCGGGTGCCGGGCTCAGGGCGACCCGGCCGGCCGGCGGGCGGTGTCCAGGACCAGGGACTGGCGGCGCTTGTGGACGGTGAGGTACCGCAGGCCGTCCGGCCCGGCCGTGAACTGACGTCGGGACCGGCGCGGCAGCCATGCCAGCGCGCCCGGGGTCAGGTCCAGCACGCCCTGCTCGGTGGCGAGCTGGCCAGTGCCGGTCAGGACATGGATCAGGACGTCCAGGTCCGGCCCGGCGTGGGCGTCGATGGCACCTGCGGGCGGGAGCGCGATGATGTTGGAGTCCAGGTCGCGGTCCCTGGCCTGCAGCTTCCAGACGGCTCCGGTCACGCCTGCCCCGGTCCCGTCCGGCTGAGCGGTCCCGGCGAGGTCGGCGGCGTTCACCAGGATGCGGGGCAGCGGGGTGCTGGTGAGTTTGCTGATCCGGATCCGCCATGCGGGTCCCCTGGCGACGTATTCCCAGCCGTAGCTGCCGGGATGGTCGGTCTCGAACTCGTCCCGCAGGTGCCGAGGGTCGTGGTCATTGACCAGTACGAATGCCTCCCCGGCGGTCAGGGCCTGGTATGCGGCGAAGATCGCCGGGTGCTTGTCGGGCTTGGGCAGCGGGCGCACGTCGAGCTCTTGCTCAGCCATCGGGTCTCCCCTCGATGCAGAATTTCTACTAGCCATGATTGTTTAAACTTTAGAGCATGATCCAGTTATCGCGGACACCCGGCCTCGCTGCTGGCCGCTGCCAGCCTTCGTCGAGCATCGGCCTGTTTCTCAGGGTCACTGCGTATATTCATTTTTATATACTCAATTGTTAAAATAGTTTCGAAGCTGACATCGGTGTCGGGAGGGGAGGACCGGGTGACCTACATGATCGGTGAGGCCTGCATCGACATGCTTGACCGCTCGCGTGTGGACGAGTGCCCCTTGGACTGCATCTACGAGGGCTAGCGAATGCTCTACATCCACCCGAGGAGTGTGTCGACTGCGGGGGCCGTGCGAGCCTGCCTGCCCGGTGGAGGCGATCTACCACGAGAATGACCTGCCGGACCGATGGCGGCTTATGCCGAAGAGAACGCGCGGTTCTTTGCCGAGCCGCTCCCCGGTCGGGACGAGGCTCTCGGCGCCCCCGGCGGGCCTCTCAGCTGGGTGTCGTGGGCGCCGACACATCAATGATCGCCAGCACTCGGCACGGCTGGATGCAGTCGCGGCGTGGCGGGAGACACCGTTCTTCACGCGCCGCGAGCAGACTGTTCTGGCCTGGTGTGAGGCCTGACCGAATTGCCCCACCCCAAGGCGCCGGACGACACATTCACCGGCATGAGCGCGGTGTTCTCACCCGCAGAGATCACCGCCTGACCTTCGCCACCGTCGTGATCAACGGCTGGAACCAGCTGGCCGTCAGGCTCGGCGCCGACGTCACTAACCGTGGTTTGACCTCGTAGCCGGACCCCCTCCCCCGGCACGGGAAGCGACGCCTGACCGCTACGCCGTCGCGATGGCTGCCCACGCCACCGCGAAGGTCCAGATCGGACGCCTGTACAGCACGACGCTGAGCATCCGCAGGTCGGGGCGGGCAGCGCGTCGTCCGCCGAGGTTGGCCGCCATGCTGGACTTGCCCACCGGCTTGGTGATCGTGATCACGCTGATCTGAGGCCGACTGCTCAGCCACGGCAGCGGCCCGGCCGTCCCGACGTTGTGACTGATCCTGAGCACGATGCCGACGACGACGACCGGGCCTCAGGCCTGCCGAATCGGCCGCCGGAGCGCCGAGTACGCCTTGTTGCGGGAACCCCCGGCCGCTATCACGTCCTGTGCCAGGCGACGACGTCGGCCGATGGTGACGCGCTGTTGAGCGTAGGGCCTGGAGCGTGATGCGATTCATCCAGGCAGATATCCACACTACCCAACAGGCGTTCCCGATGGTCGAGCGGGAAAGGGGGACCCGCCCGCCGACTGCTGCATGCGAGGCGCGTAACCAGGCCAGGAATCGCCGCCTGGTCAACTCCGCAGACGGGTTTGGGTACGTCCACTTGCATCTGATCACAGCGGATGTCAGGGACTGGCTCCCGGCTGTCATCGCCGCAAGACCGCAATCGGTCCGCAATGCCGGGACGCTAGCGTCCGCCCCCTGCGGCGGAGCCCAGGAACACAAGGTGAGACAACGTGTCCGACCGATGCAACATCATCGTCCTGGGCATTGGCGGCGCAGAGGTCACCGCCCATGTCGCCGGACATTTTTGCATATCTGCGGGCGATTGGGATGACGAGTGGTAACCTCGCTGATCCCGCCGACGCTGCGAGGCTATCGGGCGTCTTGGCTGGGACCGGATCTGCTGGCTGGGCTGACTCTGGCCGCCATCGCTGTGCCTGCCCAAATGGCGACCGCTCGGCTGGCGGGCATGCCCGCCGTCACCGGCCTGTACGCATTTATCGCGGGGTCAGTGCTGTTCGCCGTGCTCGGCCACAGCCGCCAGGTGTCGGTCGGGGCCGACTCCACCACCGCCCCTGTCCTCGCCGCCGGTGTGGCGACGGTCGCGGCGGCCGGCACGCCGCGCTTCGCCCACCTCGTCTCGTTCCTCGCGTTGATGGTCGGGACAATGATCATCGCCGTGGGCTTGTTGCGGCTGGGGTGGATCTCTGAGTTTCTCTCCACGCCGGTGGTCACCGGCGTCCTCGCCGGAATCGCCGTGCAGATCGTGGTCCGCCAGCTTCCTGCCATCCTCGGGCTGGCGGGCGGGGGCACGACAACCGTGGGCCGGGTACACGAGGTGATTATCCAGATTGACCATGGCAGCGGCTGGTCGGCGGGGATCGCGGGCGCTGTGTTCACCATAATCGTGGCGGCAGAAGGCCTTGACCGCCGCATTCCGGGCGCGCTCATCGGCCTCCTTGCGTCGGTCCTGGTAGTCGACGGCTTCGGGCTTACGTCCCAGGGCGTCCAAGTGCTCGGCGCGATTCACGGCGGCCTGCCGTCCTTCGGCGTCCCGCCGGCCTCCTGGTCCGACATCCGCGGCCTGCTCGGGGCGGCGCTGACCGTCGCGTTTATCTGCGTGGCCCAGACGGCGGCCACCGTGCGCGCACCGTACGCTGACGCCCAGACTGCCGGGGACTTCAATCGGGATCTGATGGCGCTCGGAGCTGGGAGCCTGGCCGCGGGCCTGAGCGGATCCTTCGCGGTCAATTCCAGCCCGCCGCGCACCCAGATCGTCATCTCATCCGGGGGCCGGTCTCAGCTCGCCAGCCTGGCTGCCGTCGCCGTCGTCCTGGCCGTCGTGCTGCTGGCCACGGGGCTCCTCAAGAGCGTGCCGCAGGCGACGCTCGGGGCCATCCTGATCTTCATCGCCACCAGGCTGTTCCGGGTGCGGGTCCTGCGGTCGATCCTGCGCTTCGACCGGCTGGAGTTCGGGCTGTCAATCATTACCCTGCTGACCGTGTCGCTCGTCGGAATCGAGCAGGGCGTCGTGCTGGCCATGCTGCTGGCCCTGGCTGACCGCACCCGACGGGCCGCCCGGCCCCGTGACGTCATCCTCGGCCGCGAACCAGGCACCGAGCACTGGATCCCGCCCGACATCGGACGCCCCACCGAGCAGGTGCCCGGCGTGATCGTATACCTGCTCTACTCCCCGCTGTGGTACGGCAATGCAGGCTACATCCGGACGCGGATCCACGAGATCCTCGACTCGGCGGCCCAGCCCGTCCACGCGCTCGTGCTCGACGCCAATGGCATACCTCACATCGACTACACCGGGGCGCAGACGCTCGCCGGGCTGGTGGCCGAACTCAGGCGGAATGGGGTCACGACTGGCATCGCTCGGTCGTCACACCTCGTCCACCACGACCTGAAGCACAGCGGGCTCCTAAAGGACCTCGGCCCGGGCAGCCTCTTCGCCACCGTCGAGGAAGCGGTCAACGCCATGGCCAGAGACTCCTGAGTACCCGGCTACCGTCAGGGCCGGAGCCACGGGCTCAGCCGGCGCCGTTACCTGCCCCTCTGTCCCGAACCTCTGCCGACCACGCGAGGGGCTACCCATCCGGCCTCCGCCAAATGCCAGGCCTTGTCTGCCGCCCTCTCGGACGCGAACTTGTCGACTGACCTGCGGCGACGCTGAACGTCGATTCCTCGTACGTCCAACGCGGAACGCTGACCGCCATTCACCGTTCCCGCGAATCATGCGGCACAGCGGGAACGTCAGGCGCGGTTCGACGCTGCCTGGCAGAACCTCGTCCACTCCTGCTCCTGCTCCTGCTCCTCGCAGGCGGATTCTGAACGTAGTGCGATTGTTTTTACTATGTGAATAGTTTAAAATAAGATGCAGAACACAGGACGAGAGGATGCTGGATGACCTACGTGATCGGGGAGTCATGCGTGGATGTGCTGGACCGGGCGTGCGTGGAGGAGTGCCCGGTGGACTGCATCTACGAGGGCGAGCGGATGCTCTACATTCACCCGGACGAGTGCGTGGACTGCGGGGCTTGCGAGCCGGTGTGCCCAGTGGAGGCGATCTACTACGAGGATGACGTGCCGGAGCGGTGGCGGATGTACACGACCGAGAACGCGAAGTTTTTCGCCGAGCCGCTGCCTGGCCGGGATGAGCCGCTCGGCTCGCCCGGAGGCGCCGGCAAGTTCGGCGCGGTGAGCGCCGACACTGTGTTCGTCGCCGCACTTCCGCCGCGGGAATAGCGGGGCGAGACAGTCAGCGATGGTGCGGCGGCCGGTCCTCTTCGCAGTGGGCCGCAGTTCCGCGGATCCAGAGGAGGTCGAGATGACGTTGATCATTTACGGGGATTTCAATTGCCCGTACTCCTACCTCGCCAGCCAGCGGGCTGACCTGCTGAGCGGGGCGGGGGTCGCGGTTCACTGGCGGGCCGTCGAGCACGACTGCGGGCTGCCGGTAACCGGCAGCCGGTCGGACATCGACCGAGCCGCATGGGATCGGGAGCTTGCGGAGGTGGACTCGCTCGCCCTGCCCTGGGAGCATGTTCCGGTTCGGCCGCCGGACCTGATCAGCAACACAAATGCAGCGGTGGCCGCCTACGCCGAGGCGGTCAGCGACGGAGTCGCCGATGAGCTGCGCCGCCGCTTGTTCCGCGCCATTTGGGTGCAGGGCCTGCACGTGAGCATGGTCTCCGAGGTGCGCCGCCTGGTCACCGGGGTGATGTGGCCTCAGGAAAACATCACCGACCGGCTGGCCAGCCCGGACATTCCCAGCCTGCTGCTCCAGGATCCGGACCTGGCCCGGATCGTGCGCCGGTCGGGCGGCACGATCGCGCCGGGGGGCGTGCCGCTGACCACGGCCGGGTGGCAGCGGATCCGGCGGTGGCGGCAGGAGTGGCTGGCGCTGCCCAGCCAGGTGACCCCCGCGATCATCGGCCCGGATGAGGTCGTGCGGCCTTGCATCGAAGGGCTTCGCTATCTAGCCGATCGCGCCAGCACCGCAGGTGCCGGTCTGCATTGTCACCAGACGAGCGGCGCGGCGGGGACGGCGGGTTGGCCGGACCGGATCGGGTCCTGAATCGCGTCGTTGATGCCGCAGATGTTGACGTTCATGCCGACGACCCGGCCGCTCGGACACGCGCTCAAGGTCGATCCCGGTTGCCGCCGTGCCGCGCTGCAGTTCGAGGCCGTTGGCGTCGTACCGATCCGGAGAGTGCAGGAAGATCTCTTCCCGGCTGGCCTTGCCCTGCAGGTAGTCGGTCTTGGCACCGACCGGGCCGCCGTCGGCGATGACGAATTGCCTGAGGCTGGCTTCACCTCTCTGGTGTCCCGAGGGTGGCGCCGAGCCGCTGGCCGAGGTGGTCCCAGCTCGCGTCGAACATTGTCACGCCCTGGTCTTCCAGGCTATGGACGACGTCGGCGTAGTCGATGCTAAGGGCGGCGAGGTCGTCGAGGACTGCCTGCGACTGCTGGTAGGTACCGTGGATGCTGTCATCTGGGATGTCCCCGTGATCAGTGACCGCGCTGAGGGTGACCTCCGGCATGGTGTTGATCACGTCATGGGCGACCAGTTCGGTCACGTAGCGGGTGTCCTCGTAGGCGGGGTCCTTGACGCCGGTCGAGGCCCACAGCGGCCGCTGCTTCCGAGCTCCCGCCCGCTCCAGTGACCTCCACCTGTCCGTAGAGACCGATTGCTCGTAGCGCTGGTAGGCAAGCCGGGCGTTGGCGATCGCGGCCTTACCGCGCAGCGCGGTGGCCTGAGGTGTGCCGATCTTGTCGAGGCGCTTGTCCACCTCGGTATCCACCCGGGACACGAAGAACGAGGCTACCGAGACGATGCCACGCAGGTCATGCCCGGCGGCGTGAGCGCCTTCCAGACCGGCCATGAATGCCTCGATAACCTCGGCATAGCGGACTAGCGAGAAGATCAGTGTGACGTTGATGCTGATCCCCTCGGTCAGGCAGGCGCTGATCGCCGGGAGCCCCTGCTTGGCGGCCGGGATCTTGACGAGGAGGTTGGGCCTGTCCACCAGCCACCACAGCGCGCGGGCCTCGGCGACCGTCTGTTCGGTGTCGTGGGCGATCCGCGGGTCGACCTCGATCGATACCCGTCCGTCCATGCCCTCAGTTGCCTCATACACTGGGCGCAGCACGTCGCACGCCTGACGCACATCAGACGCGGTTAGCTCCCGCAGCGCCTGGCCCACCGGCGCCTGGCGCAGCTTCAGGTCGCGGATCTGGCCCGCGTAGGCGTCACTGTCGCTGATGGCCTTCGCGAAGATCGTCGGGTTCGTCGTCACTCCCGACACTCCCCGGTCGCGGAGCGCGGCGAGGCTGCCACTAGTGAGCCGTTCCCGGCTTAGGTCATCCAGCCAAACCGAGACTCCTAGTGTCCGCAGCCGGGCAATCGGGTCCGTCATCACACCTCCAGGTGATCGTGCAGCTGGCATTTGCCAGCGTCTTCGTTCGTGACCTGGCCGCCACGCTGGCGAGCTGTCCGGCTGAAGGCGCTGAGGTCGGGTGCACGATGATCTCCTCCCTCCGGGGACGATGACGCTGACCGCACGCCACCGCGGTGCTAGCCAGTACAGGGCCGGCCGGTCATGCGGGTCATCCCCCGTCAGCGAGCAGAGCGGCCGGGTCCGCGTCGGAGCCGCTGAGCGCGGGCAGCAGCAGGTCGTTCACCTTGGCCACGTGTCCGGCGAATAGCGTCGTGATCCATTCGGCGACCGTGGCGGCCTCGGTGCCGTCCGTGCCGGGCTGAAGCCGTCCGGCGAGGTACGCCAGTTCGCGGTGTTGGTCGGTCAGCGTGCTGACCAGCTCGCTACCGCCGGTTAGGGTGGCCGCGGCCGGGTAGAGCGTGCGTTCTTCCGCCTGGGCATGGGGCAGGATCTCGCCGGTTATGTACTCCCGGAGCGTCATCATCATCCGCTCGAACGGAACGCCGTTCTCGACCGCCTCGCACAGTACTCCCGAGCGGCGCTCCAGGCCCCGGCGCAGCACCGCGTGATGGTGGACGATCTGCCGGACATGCTCCCTGGCATCTTCGCGCGTGATACCCATCACGCACCTCCTCTTACCGCTGATATCAGTTTAAACAATATCGCTCGTTAAAAATTTCTGGGCGCCTCAGAGCACGATGTCCAGCGGTTCCTCGATCAGCTCCCGCAGCCGCGTGAGGAAGCGGGCGGCGGTGGCGCCGTCGACGGCCCGGTGGTCGATGGACAGGGTCAGGGTCATGGTCGTGGCGATGGTGACCTGGTCGCCGTGCACGACCGGCTGGCGCACAGCTTCGCCGACGGCGAGGATGGCGGCCTGCGGCGGGTTGATGACGGCGGTGAACTGGCGGATGCCGTACATGCCGAGGTTGCTGATGGTGAAGGTGCCGCCGGCGAGCTCATCGGAGGTGAGCTTCCGGACGCGGGCCCGGGTGGTGAGGTCGTGGGCCTCGCGGGCGACCTCGGTGAGCGTCTTGCGGTCGGCGTCGCGGATGACGGGGACGATGAGCCCGTCACCGATGGCGACCGCGATGCCGATGCTGACGTGGCGGTGCTGCAGGATGCGGGTTTCATCCCATGAGACGTTGATCTCGGGATGTGCGCACAGCGCCGTGGCGCAGGCCCGGGTGAGCAGGTCGGTGACGGTGATCTTGACGTCCGCGCCGTGGCGCTGGTTTGCCTGGGCCCGGAAGGCGAGCAGGTCGTCCGCGGCGGCCACGACGGTCAGGTAGAAGTGGGGGGCCTCGCGGGCGCTGGCGGCGAGGCGCTGCGCGGTGAGGCGGCGGACCGTTGTCAGCGGTATCTCCTCCGCGTCCGCCGCCGGGGCCAGCGGCGCCGCGGCAGAGCGGGCAGGTGGCGGGGGCACGGCCGCGAGGGGCGCTGCCGGGAGGGTGCCGGGCGGGGGGCCTACCGGCGCCGTGGGTGCCGCCGCCGGCTGCGGCACCGGCTGGGTGCCGTCGGGCTCCCGAGCGGCGTTCTCGATGTCGGCGCGGACGATTCGGCCGCCGGGGCCGCTGCCGGAAACGTCGGTCAGGTCGATGCCGCGCTCGCGGGCGAGCCTGCGGGCCAGAGGAGACGCGGGCAGCAGCCCTGCGGGCGAAGGGCCGCCGGCTGCGGGCGCAGGAGCCATCGCTCCTTCTGCATGACCGGGAGCGGGTACGGGCGGCGGCGCGGAAGCTGCGGCGGCCGCCTCACCGATGACGGCGATCGGGGTGCCGATGGGGACCGATGCGCCCTCGGCGACCAGGATGCGGGTGAGCACGCCCTCGTCGTAGGCCTCCATGTCCATGGCGGCTTTGTCGGTCTCGATCACCGCCAGCACGTCGCCCTTGCGGACCTGGTCGCCTTCGTGCTTGACCCACTGGCTGAGGACGCCTTCCTCCATGGTGTCCGACAGCCGGGGCATGAGTACCTCGGCCATCAGTTCCCCCCGACGGTCTCGCGGACGACCCGGGTGATCGCCCCGGCATCAGGCAGAGCAGCGAGCTCGAGCGGCTTGGCGTACGGCAACGGCACCTCGGCGGCCGCGATCCGCCGGACCGGGGCATCCAGGCAGTCGAACGCGCCCTCCTGTATCGTCGCGGCGATCTCGGCACCCGTGCCATAGCTGAGCCAGCCATCCTCGACCATGACCGCGCGGCTGGTCTTGCGGACCGAGGTGCAGACGGTTTCCCGGTCCAGCGGCCGCAGGCTGCGCAGGTCGACGACCTCGGCGGAGATCCCGTCTTCCTCCAGCCTGTGGGCGACATCGAGCGCGATCACCGCGGCGCGGGAGTAGCCGACGATCGTGATGTCGCGGCCCGGTTTGAGCACGGCGGCCCGGCCGATCTCCGCCACATGCTCGCCGTCAGGCACCTCGCCCTTGGTGTTGTACAGGGCCAGGTTCTCCAGCACAAGGACCGGGTCGGCGTCGCGGATGGCCGCGGTCAGCAGGCCCTTGGCGTCGGCGGGGGTGGCCGGTGCGACGACCTTCAGCCCGGGCACGTGGGCGTACCACACCTCCAGGTTCTGCGAGTGGGTGGCCGACAGCTGCTGGCCGCCGCCACCCGGGGTTCGGATCACCAGCGGCACGCTGACCTGGCCGCCGGACAGCGACCGCAGCTTGGCGGCGTTGTTGACGATCTGGTCGATGGCCAGCAGGCTGAAGTTGATCGTCATGATCTCCACCACCGGCCGCAACCCCATCATCGCCGCTCCGATCGCGACGCCGGTAAACCCCTCCTCGCAGATCGGCGTGTCACGCACCCGGCGCGGCCCGAACTCTCCCAGCAGCCCCGCGGTGATCTTGTAGGAGCCCTCGAACACGCCGATCTCCTCGCCGAGCAGAAACACGTCCTCATCCCGCTGCAGCTCGGCGCGGAGCGTGTCATGCAGGGCCTGCCGGTAGCTGAGCACCGTCATGCCGGCCCTCCCCCAGTGACCGGGTCGCCTGGCAGGCCGCGGTACATGCTGGCAGCCGGGGTGGCGTACACGTCGTCGAACAGGGTAGTGACGTCCGGGGCTGGGCTGGCGTCCGCGAAGTCCACGGCGGCGGCGACTGCCTTGTCCGCCTCAGCTTCGATCTCAGCCGCCGTCGCGTCGTCGAGGATTCCGCTGGTGATGAGGTGGTTGCGGAAGCCTGGCAGCGGGTCTTCGCGGCGCAGCCGTTCGGCCTCTTCCGCGGTGCGGTACCGCGCCGGGTCGACCACCGAGTGGCCGCGCAGCCGGTAGCTGGTCGTCTCCAGGAGAACCGGCTGGTGCTCGCCTCTGGCCCGGTCCAGGGCGGCGCGGGCGGTGTCGCGGACGGCGAGCACGTCGTTGCCGTCCACCCGCTGTCCGGGCATCCGGTAGGAGCAGCCCCGCTTCCACAGCTCCGGCTCGGCGGCCGCCGCCTCGACGGGGGTGCCCATGCCGAGCTGGTTGTTGACGATCACGTACACGACCGGCAGGTGCCACAGCGCGGCCAGGTTCAGCGACTCGTGGAACGCGCCGATGTTCGTGGTGGCATCACCCAGCAAGCACATCACAGCCGGCGCGTCCGGCGCGGGGCCGCCGCGGTAGGCGAGGGCGAACGCCGCGCCGGTCGCCAGCGGGATCTGGCCGCCGACGATTCCGTACCCCCCCATCAAGTGTCTTTCCGGGTCGAACAGGTGCATCGAGCCGCCCCGCCCGCGCGACAGTCCGTCAGCCCGCCCGAACAACTCGGCCATCACGCGGCCGGGGTCAGCGCCTCGGGCCAGCGCATACCCGTGGTCCCGATAGGTGGCGAACAGGTAGTCGTCGTCGCGGAGGGCGGCGGTCAGGCCGGCCACGGTGGCTTCCTCGCCGAGGTTGAGGTGGCAGTAGCCGCCGATCCTGGCACGGGTGTACATCTCGGCCGCGCGCAGCTCGAAAGCTCGGATCAGTGTCATCTGCCGGTAGTACTCGCGCAGCACGGCGGGGTCCTCGCGGGTCAGGTCCGCTGCCGGGTCGGTCATGTCTGCGTGCCTCATTCAGTCCCCTGGGCAGGCGTCTTGCAGGATGAACCGGTCGGAGCCGGCGTGGCACCGCGGGCACCTGGTCGGCGGGTGCTGGCCGCGGACGGCCTCGCCGCAAACCTGGCACACCCACTCGGTGGTCAGCAGCGCCACCACGTCGCCGCGGCTGACGATCCCGGCCAGCCGCGGCCCGCTGATGACCGGCACCCGCCGGATGCGCCGCTCGACCAGCAGGTGCCGGACGTCGTTCACGTCGGTGTCCTCGCTGACCGTGATCACCGCACCGGTCATCACCTCGCCTGCCGTTTGGCCTGCGCGGGCAAGCAGGTCGTACTCGCTGACCAACCCGATCACCGCGCCGTCGGCGTCGGTCACCGGAACGCCGCTGATCCGGTTGTCCCGCAGCAGGCCCGCGATGACCGGGACCGGAGTGTCCGGGGTGACGGTGACCACCCGGGTGGTCATGATCTCCTTGACCTTCACGGCTAGGCCTGGCTCAGATCGGGCGCTGGCAAGCCGAGGGCGGTGAACGCCTCCCGGATCATCTGGCAGGTGAACCCCCACTCGTTGTCGTACCAGCTCATGACCTTGACCAGGGTTCCGTCCACCACCCGGGTCATCGCCGCATCCACTACCGAGGCGCGCGAGTCGCCGATCATGTCGGCGGAGACAACCGGGTCGTCGGCGACGCCGAGGATCCCCTTGTACCGCTCGCTGGCCGCCTCGTCGCGGAAGGCGTCGTTGATCTCCTCGGGGGTGACTGGGCGGGCGATGACCGCTGTGACGTCAGCGATGGACCCGACCGGGAGCGGCACCCGGATCGCGACCCCGTCGAACTTCCCGGCCAGGGCGGGCAGCGCCTTGGTCGTGGCCAGCGCGGCGCCGGTGGAGGCCGGGAGCATGTTGGCCGCACCGGCCCGGCCGCGCCGGAAGTCCCTAGCCGGCCCGTCGATGAGCTGCTGGGAGGAGGTGTAGGCGTGGACCGTGGTCATGATCGCCTGCCGGATCCCGAACCGGCGGTCCAGCACCTCAGTGACTGGGGTGATGCAGTTGGTCGTGCAACTCGCGCAGGAGACCACCTGTTCATCTGGCGGCGCCTGGTTGACGCCGTGCACCACGGTGGCCACGGTCTCGGTGCGGGCCGGTGCGGACAAGATCACCCGCCGCGCCCCGGCGGCAAGGTGCTTTTTCAGGTCTTCCCCGCGGCGGAATGCGCCGGTGCACTCCAGCACCAGGTCTACGTCGAGTTCCCGCCACGGCAGTCCGGCCGGGTCCCGCTCGCCAAGCACCGGGATCCTCCGGCCGCCGACGACCAGGGCGTCACCGTCCGCGGTGACGGTCGTGTGCCAGCGGCCATAAACCGTGTCGTACCGCAGCAGGTAGGCCAGGTTGTCCGGCGGGATCAGGTCGTTGACCGCGACCACCTCGGTGCCGTCGACATGCTCGAGGATCTTGCGCGCCGCGCGGCCGACCCGGCCCAGGCCGCTGATCGCGATGCTGGCCATGGCGCCTCTCCTTTGATGTTCCCGCGCCTCGTTTCCCTGGTTCAGGGTCACACCAGAAGCCTGCAGCTTCCTTGCAGCGGGACCGCGTGACTCCAGGGACCTAGCGACCCGGCGCGTACAACACTTGCCGTCAGCCGCTGCTGGGTTCCGCCGCGGGCGGGGCGCCGCGCATCGCGTACCGCACGAACAGGCAGGACCCGTGCCGACGCACGGTGAGCAGCTCGGCGGACTCGGTCCGGCCGGGGAGCAGTTCCAGCCCGGCGACCAGCCCAGGCCGGGAGGTGTCGCCGCGGCCAGCGAGCACCGGGGCGATGGTGAGGAACAGTTCATCCAGCAGCCCGCCGGCGGCGAGCTGGCCGAGCAGCCGCGGGCCGCCCTCGGTGAGCACCATGCTGCCGCCCCAGGCGCGGGCAGCGGCGAGCACTTCAGCGGATGGCAGCTCGGGCCGCTCGCCGAGATCGAGGATCGTGCACGCGGCCGGCAGCCGGCCGTGCAACTGCCGGGCCCCGGAGGCCGTGGTGAGAATAAGCGCGCCGGCGCGCAGCGCCGGGTGCCCGGCGGGCAAGTCGCCGCGGGCGGTGACGACGGCGAGCTGCGGGTCGGCTGCGAGCCCCCGGCCGCGGCGGAACGCGGCGTAGCCCTCCGCCGCGACCGGGCAGACATGCCCGGGAGTCCACAGGTGACCCGGTGTGGCCCGCAACGTGCCCGCGCCGATCAGCACCACGTCCGCGCAGGCCCGCAGCAGGCCCATGACGAACCGGTCCGCCGGGGCATGCCCGCTGATCGCCGACCCGGATGACGGGTACTCCGGGCCCAGCGCGGTCACACCGTCCACAGAGGCGACGAAGTTGGCGTACACGCACGGCGACCGGAACCCGAGATCCCCGCCGTAGAGGTCGGTGAGCGCCGGCGGCAGAGGCCAGGCGGGCAGCCTGGCGCGCTCATACAGCCTGGCCAGCGGGGGCGACAGCCCGCCTGCGGTCCCGCTGGCGTCCGATTCCGCCATGCCCGGTCAGCCAGGCCGACCACAAAGCCGGAAGAACTCGGCCCGCAGGTCCGGGTCGGTGTCGTAATTGCCGCGCCAGTAGGTGGTGCGGGTGCTGGATTCGATCTCCCGGACGCCGCGCATCTGCGTGCACAAGTGCACCGCCTCCAGGTGCACCGCTACGCCATGCGGCTGGAGGACCCGTTCCAGGGCGTCAGCGAGCTGCTGGCCGATCCGCTCCTGGACCGTGAACCGGCGGGCAAACAGCCGAACGAGCCGGGTCAGCTTGGACAGGCCGAGGATGTGCTCGTGCGCGATATACCCGACGTAGGCCCGGCCGAAGAATGGCAGGCTGTGGTGCTCGCACAGGGAGAAGAGCGGGATCGGCCCCTCCACCACCTGGCTGATGCGGCAGTCCGGGCCGCCATGGCATTCGGTGGGGAACGCGGTCACCAGCTTCTCATCGCCCTCGTACCCACTGGTCGCGTCGAAGATCGCCCGCAGGAACCGGCGCGGGGTGTCAGCGGTGGACACCACCCCGGTGGGCATGCCCATCGCGGTGAAGATCTCCAGCATGTACCCCTCGAACCGCCGCGACTGATCCGCGGTGATCTCTCGCGGGCAGACCGCTGCCCAATCTTCCTGGTCATGCTCGAGGTCATCGCCTGCGCCGCCGGCCAGTACCGGGCCAGAGTCCTGGTGCTGCTGCTCTGTGCTCATCGGTGTCACCTCCAGTCCATGGCACTGCACCCCATCGTCGGCCCGCGGGGTTGCAAGGAACTTGCAGGCTCTGCGAGGGAGAATCGACTCAGGTCCAGAGCCAGACGCTCGAACGCGGAGGTGGATCCGGGGTGCGTGACGACCTGGGGTGGACCGCGCTCCGGCCGTCAGCGGGCGGGCGCTGCGCGACTGACTCGAAAGCGGGGTTGCGGCCCACACGTGAGAGCGGCCGCGGCACGGGCGTACAGGCCGCCGCCGAGGGTCGCAGCGCTGCGCAGGGGCGTGAGCTGCTGGCCGAGCCCCCGGGCGCGTCGGCCCTGCTGCCGAGGCCGAGAGTGTATTCGTAGTTCGGGGTTTGCGGCCTGGCGCAGGACAGAAAGGTGATGAGGTGACCGTTCCGGGAGCGCAAAGGGCCGGTATCAGGTCACCGGGCCGGGCGTCGATCGGCGCCCGGACGCTGCGCACCGACCGGTGGTGGGCCTACCCAGCGGTCACCTTCGCCGTTCTGCTGGCGTTCGTCGCCTACGCGACGCTGCTGGAGCTGGTCAAGATCCGGGCCTCTCAGATCAACGCCGTCGGATTGCGCTCGGATGTGCTGAGCCTGGACGGCCTGGAATTCCCCGAAGGCGCCGGGCAAAAGGCCGGACCGGGTGGGTCGGCGCGGTGAGCACGCGAGCCCACGCCGACAGCTTC
>Ga0134128_10004252_pt1 | contig 17544 bp, 15 predicted proteins | sample KB31754_FD_96462 | JGI IMG/M metagenome (GOLD analysis project Ga0134128, IMG submission 96462) | Terrestrial soil microbial communities with excess Nitrogen fertilizer from Kellogg Biological Station, Michigan, USA - KB3-175-4 | ecosystem: Environmental > Terrestrial > Soil > Unclassified ... | reverse complement strand
TTCATCAAGGACGGCCGCGAGGACCTGATCGAGAAATTCGGCATCCCGCTCGATGAATACCCCAAGCGCTGCGTCGAGCAGATCGCCCGCTGGAAGACCACGTCCGAGGAATACCGCAAGGCCAACCGCATCGAAGTCGCCCAGAGCAAGGAATACGCCTCTTCGATCATGAATTCGGTTTGGACCGGCGAGCCTTCGGTGATCTACGGCAACGTCCGCAACAACGGCGTCATTTCCTCGCTGCCGAACAAGGCCGCCGTCGAGGTGCCGTGCCTCGTTGATGCCTCGGGCATCCAGCCGACCTATATCGGCGACCTCCCACCCCAGCTCACGGCGTTGATCCGCACCAATATCAACGTGCAGGAGCTGACCGTCGCGGCGCTGGTCGAGGAGAACAAGGAGCACATCTATCACGCCGCGATGATGGACCCCCACACTGCCGCCGAGCTCGATCTCGACCAGATCTGGAACCTCGTCGACGACCTGCTCGCCGCCCACGGCGACTGGCTGCCGAAATGGGCCCGCCAGCCGAAGAAAGCGCGTGTCGCCTAAACATTCCCGGGTTTCTCCCGAAGGGCTCCGGTCGCAAGATCGGGGCCCTTTCGTTTGGCTGACAGTTTTTCGTCTTCCCTTGTTCGCTCCTGCCAGACCGCAATATCGTCTAGCGTGACCTTCAGCGCATCGGCGATACGGCGCAAGGTCGAAACCTGACCTTTGCGGCGCCCCGTTTCGATTTGCGACAGGTAGGCCTGAGCGATTCCGGCCTGCTCGGCCAACGCCTTGACGGAGAACTGCCGAAACTCCCGCCAGACACGAATTGGGTTCTCGCCCCCCAGCAGCCGGTCGACGATCGCGGCCGGAATGGAGTCATCCTCGCCCCTCGCCAGCCCGTCCTTGTATTCGGCGACGGCCGCGAGGTCTTCAGCCTCCTCGACCGCATCAACAAGCGCCTCATACTCTGCCTCAGGCAACACTACGAGGCGCTCGCCGCTTGGTGTTTCGATGATCTGTTTCATCGCCTGCCTCCTTTAGTCGTAAGCGCTGCCGCGTGGCGCGATCCGGATGATTTCGATGACGACGCCATCTTCCGAATAGATGACGCGCCAGTCGCCGACGCGGAGTCTGAACATCCCGGGTTCGCCTTTCAGCGCCTTGATGTTGTTGGCCAACGCTGCCGGGTCCGTCGTCAACTGCCCAATCTTGAAGCGGATCAGCCGCGCTACATTCGCGGGCAATCGGCCAAGTTGCCGCGCCGCTTTGGGCTGAAAGCGAACTTCCATCAGTGTTCAAGACATAGCGTATTGCTAATTTCAAGACAATAAAAATGTAGCATTGTGCTAGCTCATCCCCCGCACGATCTCCAGAAACTCGGCGTGCCCGAGCGCCTTGGTGGCCGCCTGCTTGTATTCCCTGGTGAGGCTGTCGACGGTTTTGCGGGCAAAAGCCCGCACTTCCGGCTGGGCCGCCATCTCGGCCTTGGCAACGGCGGGGTCGAGCAGGCCGAGGCCGTCGAGCACGGGGTAGTGGAGCTGCGTCTGAATATGCGGCAGGCCGCCGAGAAAGTCCGGAAAGTCCTCGTGCCGCGGCATCTTCTGCCGCCAGTGGGCGAGCCGCGCTTTCGTTTCGGGATGAATGCGGTTGGCGCGTACCTCGCGCCAGAACGGTGTGTCATCGCGCTCGGTGACATAGTGCGTGTTGACGAAAGTGCGAAAGTCGTCGACCTGCCGGCCGACCCGCCGATTGTAGTCCTCGCGCTCCGCCGGCGTGATGGCCGCCGGGTCTTTCAGGTAGGCGCCGGCGAACAGCATCATCTGAACGATCGTTCCATGAATGGAGGTCGATTCCAGCGGCTCGAGGAACGAGGAGGATAACCCGACGGCGAGGCAGTTGCCGATCCACGGATTCTCCAGCCGCCCGATCGAGAATTTGATGTCGCTACGGACGTCGATTTCGCGGCCGAGCACCGTCTCGACCTCGCGCTTCGCCTCCTCCGGGGTCAAAAATTCGTCGGAATAGACGTAGCCGCAGCCATAGCGGTATTGCGTCGGTATTTGCCACATCCAGCCCGAACTCTGCGCCCAGGCCCGGGTATAGTTGGCGATCTCCTCGCCCGGCTTGATGTCGAGCCAGAAGGGCAAAGCGCGGTTGACCGGCAGCTCGTGGGCATAGGAAATCCAGGGCGCCTTGAGCTCGCCGACGATCAGGCGCTTGCGGAAGCCGGTGGCGTCGATGAAGAAATCGGCGTCGAGCCGCCGCCCGTCGTCCATCACCAGTGTTTTGATATCGCCGTTGACCTTGCTGCGCTCGACCCCGGCGACGATCGCGTCGACGATCTCGACGCCCTGCGATTTCGAGTGCAGGAATTTTCCCACAAGCGCCTGGTCGAAATGATAGGCGTGGTGGAACGGCCCGAGCGGGATCAGCGAACCGTCGGCCTTGAGCGCGTAAGGCGCCTTCTTGCGTTCGAGCAGCGGGCCGAAGAGGTGCATATCCTGCACCGGCTTTCCGGCGCTCACCGAATAGACGTTGAGATAGTCCGATTGCGCGCCGGGCGGCGGCGTCACCACCTGATGCGGATCGTCGATCGGCCCGTAGTACGTGAAGCCTTTGCGGCGCCAGTCCTCGTGCCGGATGCCGAGCTTGAACGTCGCCTCGGTCTTGCGGAAGAACTCGAACTCGTCGATCTCGAACTGCTTCAGGAACACCCGGAACGCCGCTGTCGTCGCCTCGCCTACCCCGACTGTCGGAATTTTCGAAGATTCGACCACCGAGATGCGGGCGTCGAGTTTTTGCTTGCGGGCAGCATCCTGGATGATGAACGCGGCGATCCAGCCGGCGGTACCGCCGCCGACGATGACGAAATGCGGCCGGTCGGCCATGAAATTTCTCCCCTTTTTCGTCAGTTAAGGGGCGCTTTTGCCGCGGCGCAAGGGTTTTTGCACGGCTTGCCAAAACAGGCATGTCCGCTAGTGTCTGTCGCGTTTCGGCGCCTTGCGCGCTGGCTTCCAGGGCGCCCAAAATGCTTCAACTCACCCGTCGCGGCTTCATCGTCTTTGGGGCGGCCTTCGGCCTCTCCGCCTGCAACGAGGCGACGTTTACCACCGTCACGCCGGCCGTCAGCGTGACGCCCGCCGAAATGGTCGACGCCATCAACCAGGTGCGCAAGCAGAACGGCGCGAAGCCGTTGGTCTATAGTCCGGCGCTCGCCGATGTAGCGGCCACTCAGGCGCGGGCGATGGTCTCGCACGACCAGCTCTCGCATGATTTCGGGCCGGGCCTGGACTTGCGTGACCGCGCCACCACTGCCGGCTATCACGGTCCGATCGGCGAGAACGTCGCCGCCGGCCAGACGACGCTCGAGGATGCGCTCAGGGATTGGATGAATTCGCCGGGGCATCGTTACACGCTGCTGTCGGATATGTGGACCAGCGTCGGCATGGTCGTCCTCAGCGGCCGTCCCGGCAGCCGCTACGGCGTCTTCTGGGCCGCCGATTTCGGCACGTCGTAGGCCCCGTAGCCTGCCTTTCCACGGCACCACCCCTCCGCTCCTTTTCACCGGGTCATTCCGGCCGCCGCGGCCACCTCCATTCTTCCCTTCTCCCGCTTGCGGGAGAAGGTGGTGCGAAGCGCCGGATGAGGGTGGAAGGCGAAGCCTGTTTGCTTATATGTCTGGCTGGGTGGTCGCGAGCATTGGCCCCTCGCCTCCTTCCCCGGCGTCATTCCCGCGAAAGCGGGAATCTCCGTTTGTCGCGAACACGGTGCTGGCCATAAACAGAGATTCCCGCTTTCGCGGGAATGACACGGTGGGTGGGACGAGTTTGGTGCAGACACCAGCGGTCCTTGGCGGCGACGCCTTTCCCCAACCACTGTCATACCGGCGAAGGCCGGTATCCATCCTGATGCCTCGCCGCGACCGGTGACGTTGTGACAAGGCCTCGGGATGGACCCCGACCTGCGTCGGGGTGACACGGTGGATTTGGGACGAGTTCGATGCAACCAACAAACATCCTCTCATCCGGGCACACCTCATCCTCCGCTGCGACCCGGATCATCCTGCACCCTCATGTTCTTTGCCGCCCGAGACAGGCGGCGCGGCGGGACGTTGGTCCTCAGCCGGTAGTCGGCAAACAAAGGGACTTCCGTCCCGCCGGCGCGAAGGAGGGGCGGTAGATGGGGGATTTCACCCCCTTTGTGTGCCCCCGACTTATTTCCACCCACCGGGTCATACCGGCGGAGGCCGGTATCCATCCTGATGCCTCACCCCGACCGCTGACGTTGTGGCATGTCATCAGGATGGACCCCAGCCTGCGCCGGGGTGACACCGTGTTTTTGGCGTGAGTTGGCGGGGTTCCTACGCCGTCGTCAGCGTCCGTTTCACCGCATCACGCCAGCCGGCGATTTTTTGCTTTCGCAACGCGGCGTCCATTTTCGGTTTGAACTGGCGGTCGAGGGCCCAGCGTTTGGCAAAACCGTCCACGTCGGGCCATACGCCAACGTGTGACCCCGCAAGCCATGCGGCGCCGAGGGCGGTGGTTTCGAGGATTGTCGGGCGGTCGACAGGGGCGCCGAGGATGTCGGCGAGGAACTGCATCGTCCAGTCGGAGGCCACCATCCCGCCGTCGACCCGGAGCACGGTGCCGCCCGTCGTGCCTTTCCAGTCCCGCTTCATCGCGTCGAGCAGGTCGGCCGTCTGGTAGCTCACCGCTTCGAGCGCCGCCCGCACCAGTTCGGCACGCGTGGTATTGCGGGTGAGGCCAAAAATCGCGCCGCGCGCCTCGGCGTCCCACCATGGCGCCCCGAGCCCGACGAACGCCGGGACGAGATAAACGTCCTGGCCGGCGTCGGCGCTGGCGGCGAGCTTGTCGCTTTCCGACGAATCCGCCATCAGCCGCAATCCATCACGCAGCCACTGGATGGTGGCGCCGGCCATGAAGATCGCGCCTTCGAGGGCGTAGGTCGTCTTGCCGTTGAGGCGATAGGCGATGGTGGTCAGCAGGCGCCGTTTCGAACGCACCAGTTCGGAGCCCGTGTTGAGCAGCGCAAAGCAGCCTGTGCCATAAGTCGATTTCATCATGCCCGGTTTGAAGCAGGCCTGTCCGATAGTGGCTGCCTGCTGATCGCCGGCAACCCCGCGGATCGGGATCGCTGCGCCGAACAGACCCGGGTCGGTAGTGCCGAAATCATCGGCGCAGTCTTTGACTTCGGGGAGGAGCGCCCGCGGCACCCGGAGCAGCTTCAGTAGCTCGTCGTCCCAGGTGTTGGTTTCGATGTTGTACATCAGCGTGCGGCAGGCGTTGGTCGCATCGGTCGCGTGCACCTTGCCGCCGGTCAGCCGCCAGATCAGGTAGGAATCGACGGTGCCGAAAGCGAGTTCGCCACGCTCGGCGCGCTTGCGGGCGCCCTTCACGTGATCGAGAATCCAGGCGACTTTGGTGCCGGAAAAATAGGGGTCGAGCAGTAGCCCGGTCTTCCGCGTGAAGCGCTTTTCGTGGCCGGCCTTCTTGAGTTTTTCGCAGGCCGGCGCCGTCCGCCGATCCTGCCAGACGATGGCGTTGTGGATCGGTTTGCCGGTCTTCCTGTCCCAGATGATGGTGGTTTCGCGCTGGTTGGTGATGCCGATGGCGGCGATGTCCTCGGCCGCCACGCCCGCCTTCTTCAGCGCGGTTTTCACCGACCAGAGACAGGTGGCCCAGATCTCGTCGGGCACATGCTCGACCCACCCCGAAGCGGGAAAATGCTGGGTGAACTCCATCCGGCCGATGCCGGCAATCTGTTGCTGACCGTCAAACACAATCGCCCGGCTCGATGTCGTGCCCTGATCGATCGCAAGAACATAGCCGCTCATTGTTCCCCCCCTCGCCATGCTGAGTCCGTGGCCCGGGCCATTCGAGCATAGCTCTCATGGCCTTCTCGGCTCAAATCGCTCCACTGGAGCGATTTGTCGGCTTCGTCGCCGCCTCGAAGCCCCTCATCCGTCTCGGCCTTCGGCCGATCCACCTTCTCCCGCAAGGGGAAGGCCGTGACGAGACCGTGTCCTGTCTTCCTTCTCCCCTTGCGGGAGAAGGTGGCGCGAAGCGCCGGATGAGGGGGCGCCGCACACGTCGATCTCGCCTTACGCAGCCACCGTGGCGCGCGCTGCCATATACTCCGTCAGCGCCGCCTTGCCCTCGTCGCCTATCCTCAGGCCCAGCTTGGTCCGCCGCCACAGCACGTCCTCGGCTGTGCGCGCCCATTCATGCGCGATGAGGTAATCGACCTCGCGGGCATAAAGTCCCGCGCCAAAATCATGGCCGAGATCGACGGTGTTTCGCGCTTCGCCGAGCAGTACCGCGGTCCTGGTGCCGTAGAGCCGCACCAGCCGGCGGATCAGCAGCGCCGAAATGCCCGGAAAGCGCATCGCGGTGCGCGAGACTTCGCCGGCGAAATCGGTCGGCGCGAAATCGCCGCCCGGCAGTTTTGCGCCCTTCGTCCACGGCTTGCCGCGCTTGCCGATTGCCGTTTCGATGCGCTCGACCGCTTCCTCGGAGAGCCTCCGGTGGGTCGTCAGCTTGCCGCCGAAGATATCGAGCAGGGCAGGGGCGCCATCCGGATGATCGAGCCGCAGCACGTAGTCGCGCGTCGCTTCCTGCGCCGCCGAGGCGTGGTCGTCGAACAGCGGGCGCACGCCGGCATAGCTCCAGACGATCTCGGCGCGGGTCACCGGCTCGCGGAAATATTCGCTGGCCGCCGAGCAGAGGTAGTCGGTCTCCCCGTCGCTGATTTTCACATTATGCGGATCGTCTTTGTAGTCGAGATCGGTTGTGCCGATCAGGGTAAAATCGTCCTCGTAGGGAATGGCGAAAATGATGCGGTTGTCGGCGTTCTGGAAGATGTAGCAGCGGTCGTGCTGAAAGTGCTTCTTGACGACGATGTGGCTACCCTTGACCAGCCGCACATTCTTCGCGCCGTTCTGCCCAAGCGCCTCGACGATAACGTGATCGACCCACGGCCCCGCCGCATTGACCAGCACTTTGGCGCGGACGGTTTCGCGCGCGCCGCTGGCCTCCTGCATCTCGATGGTCCATGCCCCATCGACGCGCCGGGCCGAAACCACCTTGGTGCGGGTCTTGATGACCGCGCCGCGATCGGCGGCGTCGCGGGCGCAGAGCACGACGAGCCGCGCATCGTTCACCCAGCAGTCTGAGTATTCGAAGCCCGTGCGATAGCCGTCCTTGAGCGGCTTGCCGGCTTCATCTTTGGTCAGGTCGAGCGTCTTGGTCGGCGGCAGCAGTTTCCGGCCGCCGAGATAGTCGTAGATGAAGAGCCCGGTCCTCAGGATGAAGGCTGGCCTTAAACCCTTGTGATAGGGCAAGACGAACCGCAGCGGCCAGATGATATGCGGCGCCGACGCCCACAGCACCTCGCGCTCGGCCAGCGCCTCATGCACCAGCCGGAACTCGTAATATTCGAGGTAGCGCAGGCCGCCATGCACGAGCTTGGTGGCCTTCGACGACGTTCCGGAGGCAAGATCGTCCATTTCGGCCAACATCACCGAAAAACCACGGCCGGCCGCGTCGCGCGCGATGCCGCAGCCGTTCACGCCGCCGCCGATGACGAAGACCTCGATAGGCGGCGCTGCGGTCGTCGTCGTGGCCATGTCGCGTTCCTCCGCTTCCGGGTTACCGTCCGGCGGCCGAATATTCAATGGTCGCAATTCTCCCTTGAGGGGAGGGGAGCAGCCGGCGCGCGAACCCTATCCCAACCACCGTGTCATTCCGCGGAGGCGGGAATCCAGTACCCGGTGAGATTCGGTGTTGCACCACACGGGCAAGAACCGCACGGCTCTGGAATACTGGATTCCTATCGTCGCTCCTCCCCACAGGGGGGAGGGAGAACAGAGGCTTGCCGCGAACTTGACGTTCGGTGCCCCCCAGTGTCAGGTCATGCTACCTTTCCCCGCGCTTCCCACTCATGACCGCCATCTTCAACGTTGTCGTCCCGATCTTCGCGCTGATCGCGGCGGGCTATCTGGCGGTGCGGCTCAAGGCCTTTCCGCAGCGCGGCGTCGATGCGCTGGTGCTGTTCGTCAACAATTTCGCGACGCCCTGCCTGCTGTTCGGTTCGATGGTGACGTCGGATTTCCGCCGTGTGTTCAACCTCGCCATCATCGTGCCGTTCTATATCGGGGCGCTGTTTTCATTTGTCGTCGGCATTTTCATCGCGAAGAAATTCTTCAGGAACGGCATCGAGGATGCGATCTCCTCGGGCTTCGCGGCAATGTTCACCAACACGCTGCTGGTCGGTTTCCCGATCATCCACCGCGCTTATGGCGATGGGGCGATGCCAACGATCTTCTCGATCATCGCCTTCCACGGCTCGATCCTTTTGACCGGCGGCATGTTGACGATGGAACTGGTGAAGCACGACGGCGGCTCGCTCGGCAAAACGCTGGTTGTCGCCGGGCGCCGCATCGGCTCCAATCCGTTGATCTGGGGCATTGCGGCGGGCCTCGCCGTCAACTTCGCCAATCTCATGCCGCCCGAGCCGGTGATGGCGTTCCTCGTGCTGATGGGCAACGCGGTTTCCCCCGTGGCGCTGTTCGGCATCGGCGGCGCCCTCAACGAATACAAGTTCTCCGATAGCTGGCTGCAGGCAGCGGCCATGAACCTGCTGAAACTCATCATCCACCCGCTGATCGCCTGGACGATCATGGTGCCGATCTTCCATGTCGATCCGCAATTCGCCCGCTACGGCGTGCTGCTCGCCGCCATGCCGAGCGGCATCAATTCCTACGTCTTCGCCACCTACTACAACCGCGGCACCAACGTCGCCGCCAACACCCTGCTCATCGGCACGATCGCCTCGGCGATCACGGTAAGCGCCTGGCTGGCGTTTCTGGGGTAGGGGGCTCGGCCCTCGCCCTTCGACAAGCTCAGGGTGAGGTCCTTCCTCAGAGCCCTCATGGTGAGCTTGTCGAACCACGAGGGCGGACGCACGGATATCTACTGCGCCACCGCCTCGATGCTGACCTCGCCCCTGATGGGTTCACCCGCAAGCGGCATGAGGCGCACTGCTTGCGTCGATAGCGCATCGAGCCCGGCGGCGACGCGGATGTGGCGGTCGATGGGGCAGATGCCGAGCGCCGCATCGAAGCCGATCCAGCCGAGGCTGTCGTCATAGGCTTCGGCCCAGGCGTGGAACGCCGCCGGCCGGTCTTCGTCGCCGGCAAGGTAGCCGGTGACATAGCGCGCCGGGATATCGAGCGCCCGCACGGTGCCGATGAAGGCATGGGCGAAGGTCGCGGCGTCGGCCTGCTCGCGGTCGTCGGTCTCGGCAGCCTCGTTGGCGGCTTGACTTTGCGCCTGTCCGTCCTGCGACTGCGCCGACTCCGGCTCTTCAATGTCCCCAAACCGGTAAAGCTCGCCGATCCGCTCCATGATGCCGTGGAACAGCGCGATGCGGCCGCCGCGCCGCTCGGCATCGCGGAATTGGTCGAGGACGCGGGGATCGGGCCTGGTCAGTGGCGTGACGCGCTCGTAGAGCGCGATGACCGGCTCGCCGGTGAGACGGCCGAGTACGCCGTTCCGGTCGGTGGTTTCGACTTCGCCCTTGACGGTTATCGCGATATCGCCCTCGGGCTTGCTCTGGCTGACCAGCAGCGCCCGGTTGCCGAAGGCGTCGACGAAGCGGGCTGCCGTATCCATCCCCGGCATCTCGATCGACCACTCCTTCACACGCTGCGTCGGTCCGGAAATCGGCATCAGCAAAACATGCTCGACGGCGCGGGTATTGCCGGTGCCGAGGGGGAGGGTGAGCCGGTGCGAAATGGTGATTTTCATCAGTAGAAATTGTAGCTTTCCGACATGGCTTCGGTCAGCCGGTTGTTGCGGGCGATGAACTCCGTGAGGAATTCATGCAGGCCGTTCTGAAAGATCGCATCCATATTGTTGCCGTCGAGCATGGCGTTCACCTCGGCGACCGCGTCGTGGCAGGGCAGGCGCTTGCCATAGGCCACCGCGAGCATTTCGAGCGTGCGGGTGATGTGCGAGAAACAAAAGCTCAGAGAGCGCGGCATTTCCGGGCGAAGGATCAGGTAGTCGGCGATATTCCAGGCCTTGTAGCGGTCATGATAGACGTGCCGGTAGCTGCGGTGCGCCGAGGCGGCCCGCAAAATAAGCGTCCATTGCTGGATATCGACATCGCCGCCAACCAGCGTGGCGCGTGGCAGCAGCACATAATACTTCATGTCGAGGATGCGGGCCGTATTGTCGGCCCGCTCGACGTAGCCGCCGATGGTCGAAAACGCGTAGCCGTCGTCGCGCAAAATCGTCGAGATCAGCGCGCCACGGAACTGGTGGGAAACCTGCTTCACCCAGGCCAGCAGTTCCGGCAGCTTGGCGCCAGTAATGTCCCTGGGCCGGATCGCCGCGAATTCGAGCCAGGCGGCGTTGATCGTCTCCCACACCTCTGACGTCAGCGCCGTTCGGACCGAGCGCGCATTGGTGCGCGCCGCCATGAGGCTCGAACGGACCGAGGAGGGGTTCGCTTCGTCGAACAGCATGAAATGGCTGACGGCGGCCACATCGGCGATCTGGTGCTTCTCGGCAAAGGCTTCATCCACCTCCGCCGCCTTCATCATCGAGATGAGGTGCTCCGCCGCGCCGCCTTCACGTCGCGAGGTGAGCGACATGCGGTACCCGACATCGAGCAACCGCGCCATGTTCTCGGCGCGCTCGACATAGCGGGACAGCCAGAACAGGTTTTGGGCGGTACGGCCTAGCATGCCGGTATCCCTGTGAGCCCGGCATTTGTGGCCCACCCCCACCCGCCTGCCGGCACCCTCCCCACAAGGGGGAGGGAGACTTGCGGCTCGGCCCGCGCCACACTTTCTCCCTCCCCCTTGTGGGGAGGGTAGGGTGGGGGTGGGCCACACCCATCCGACGCACCGGTCATCCTCAATCCTCCAGCACCCAGGTGTCCTTCGTCCCACCGCCCTGGCTCGAATTGACCACCAGCGAGCCGGCCGTCAGCGCGACGCGGGTGAGGCCGCCCGGCGTGATGCGGATCTGGTCGCCGACCAGCACATAGGGCCGCAAATCGACGTGGCGCGGCGCAATCCCTGCATCGACATATGTGGGGCAGGTGGAGAGCGCCAGCGTCGGCTGCACGATGTAGTTGTCCGGCCGGGCGAGGATTTTCTGCCGGAAAAGTTCCTGCTGCTCCCTGGTCGAAGCGGGCCCAACCAGCATGCCGTAGCCGCCCGAGCCGTGTACTTCCTTCACCACCAGTTCGGCGATGTGCGCCAGCACGTAGGCGCGCTGGTCGTCGTCGGTGCAGTTGTAGGTCGGCACGTTCGACAGCAGCGCTTTCTCACCGAGATAGAATTCGATGATTTCCGGCACGTAGGTATAGACCGCCTTGTCGTCGGCGATGCCGGTGCCCGGCGCGTTGACCAGTGTCACATTGCCGGCACGGTAGGCATCGAACAGGCCCGGCACGCCCAGCATCGAATCCGCCCTGAAGGTCAGGGGATCGAGATAGTCGTCGTCTATCCGGCGATAGATGACGTGGACCTGCTCGGGCCCGGTCGTCGTGCGCATGAAAACCTTGCCGCCGTCGACGAAGAGGTCGGGCCCTTCACAGAGCTGCGCGCCCATCTGGTCGGCGAGGAACGAGTGCTCGAAATAGGCCGAGTTGTAGATGCCCGGCGTCAGCACCGCGATCGTCGGTGCGCCGCCCGTATTGGCCGGGGCCACGCTTTCGAGCGTGCGGCGCAGGTTTTCGGGGTAGGTCTCGACCGGCGCGATCTTGAGCCGCTGGAACAGGTCCGGCGCGAGTTGCAGCATCGCCTCCCGGTCTTCCAGCATGTAGCTGACGCCGGAGGGCGTGCGGAGGTTATCCTCGAGCACGTAGAACTCGTCCGGGCCGACCCGCACGATGTCGACCCCGATGATGTGCGAATAGATGCCGCGCGCCGGATCGAGCCCCATCATCTCGGGCGCAAAGGCCGAGTTCTGCAGGATCAGCTTTTCGGGAATGCGCCCCGCTTTGAGGATTTCCTGGCGGTGATAGATGTCGTGGAGGAAGGCGTTGAGCGCGCGGACGCGCTGCTCGATGCCCTTCGACAACCGCCGCCATTCCATCGCCGAAATGATGCGTGGAATGACATCGAACGGGATGATCTTCTCGGTGGCTTCGCTCGAGCCATAAACCGCAAAGGTGATGCCAAGCCGGCGAAAAATGCCCTCGGCATCCGCCGCCATCAGCCCGAGCGCCGCGTCGGGCTGTTCCTTGAGCCATGCGTCGAGTTGCCGGTAAGGCTCGCGCACCGACCCATCGGCATTGCGCATTTCATCGAACGGCGATTTGTCGCCCATCAGACTCCGAAACTAAGTTGCGGCCATCCCATCGCCTTCGCATTGCTACACAAATGCAGGACGGCGGCAAGCGGGTGATGTGGTCGCGCGCGCGGCTCGGTGTCTGTGGCCCCCCCTTCAAGAGGAGCAGACGGCTTGGCTTCGTCCTTTGCAACACCCACCGCGTCACCCCGGCGAAGGCCGGGGTCCATCCTGATGATGCGCCACGATGTCAGCGGCTGCAGCAAGGCATCAGGATGGATACCGGCCTTCGCCGGTATGACAGCAGTGGGGGACAGGTCGTAGAATGGCCGCGCGATCCCCAAGTGCGCTTACGCCACACCCAGCCCCACCGCGAAATCCTTCCCCAGCCACTGGCTCCGCTCCATGTAGTAGAACGTGAACTCGAGGCTTGCGGCGCTGTCGAGGTCGCTGGCGGAGATTTCGACGCCGTGCATGCCGAAGGCGGTTGGGGTCGATTGCACGTCCTCGATTCTGTTCCAGCCGTTGAAGCCGAAATGCAGCAGGAACGGCTCGGGGGCTTCGATGAGGATCGACTTGCCGCGCGGCAGCACGTCGAGCTGGCTGAGCTGCCGCCAATGCCACTTCTTTGCGTCCGGGGGCTTGCCGCCGGGATAGTGCGCTTCGACGGCGGGCAGCAGTTCGGCTGGCCGCTTGGTGCTGTCGGCCGCCAGCAGCTTCAAAAATTCGCCGTGCGCCCAGACCAGCGGCATGGCGCTGCCCGAAGGCTTGCCCGGGTAGAGGCCAAGCGCGGGGATCGCGTCCGTGTCCCAGATCTGTTCGGGGATCAGGCCGCCCGGCCCGGTCATCCGGGTCATCGCTTCGAGATAGGGTTTTGCATCCTCGCCGGCGCAGACCGCGTAGTGGCCGCGTTCGCCGGTAAGCAGCGGCCAGAGCCTGCCGATGCCGGCGCCGTCGAACGGCGTGCCGTCCGCATTCTCGCCATAGCCGTCGCCGTTATAGCGGTGATAGCTCGGGCCCGACGGCGTATCGACCTTGAGGAAAGTGTCGACCACCTTCAGCGTATCGAGGATGCGCGGATCGGCAGCGGCTCTGAGGCCGGAGCGGACATAGTACAGAAATTCCATGCCGACGAGATCGCCCGCCGCGATGTCGCCGCCGTCGTCGCGGTTGCGGACCATGACATGGCCTTTGGTTCCGCCGTCGGATTCGCGCGGCGCGAGGCGGATGTAATAGCCCGAAACGCCGGTGGGTTCGCAGAACGGCCCACCCGTCACATAGGTCCAGCTCTCAATGCGTTCGTTCCAGCTATCGGCCAGGGAGAGCAGGTAGTCGCGCTCGGCGGGCTCGAAGAAATCGGCCGTCGCAACCAGCGCGCAGATGGTGACCGTGAGCGTGAACGGGCTGAGGCCGGCGTTCTCCTCCCAGCGGTCCTGATCGCTCATCGGCCCGTTCTGGACGATATAGCGGATCGCCTTGCGGAGCATGGTTTCGACCGGCACGGCGATGGTCAATGCGCCCACCGATTTGAGCTTTGCGGCGAGCAGCACGGGCATGGCGACCTCATCGAGCTGGTTGCCGGTCCAGTACCCGCGGCCATCGGGAAAATAGTTCTGCGCCCAACTGCCGTTTTCGGCCTGCGTGCCGATGAGATAGGCGAGCGTCCGCGCCGCATCGTTGGTTTGCCCGACCGCGATCATGGCGAAGGCGGCCTCGACCGCATCGCGCGTCCACACCAGGTGGTAGCCGCCGAGATCGTCGCGGCTCGACCCCCAGGGTACGCTGAGGCTCGCGACCAGCGCGCCGCCATAGGTGCGGTCCTCGTGGATCTTGATCACCGCCGCCGAAAGCTCGGCCTCGCGCTGCAACTCCGGCGACGCGTAGGGGATGGTCAGCGTCTTGCCCCACATCTCCCATTCCTCGACGAACATGCGGCGCACGTCCTCGTAGTCGTCGGCAAGGCTCGAACGCGACAGCGTCCTTGCGCCCTCGATGGTGTTGGCGAAGCTCAGCGCCATGACGCCGCTGTTGGCGGGCACTTCGCCGGTCAGCGCCACGTTGCCGTCGCTGGCCTGCGCGTAGCTCCACGTCATCTCACCGTTGTGGGAAAAATCCTGCCAGCCGTCGGATGTCCCGACATAGCCGGCGCTTGCCTTGGAGAACCCGGCATCGTTCCTCAGGCTGACCGATACGCCGCCGAGCTGGGCCGCAAGATCGGCGCCGGCCCAGGCAGTATTGTCCTTGCGGTCGCTGTTGAGGTGGGGCGACAGCAGCGCATAGAGCTTCAGATCATCGCCTTCGAGCTTGTAGCGGATCAGCAGCGCGTCGCGCAGCGGATGCGGCAGGTATTCGAGTTCGAGGCGGTAGCCATCACCCTCGTGGACCACCTTGGGCAGCGGCACGTAGGCTTTGGGCGTGGTGATGAGGTAGTGGTCGGCGCGCTTGACCTCGGTCCAGCCCTTGGGGCCGGCGATGATGAAACCGAGATCGCGAATCTGCGGCTGGCCGGTCGAGGGCCAGTAAATTTCGTTGACGATGCCATAACCGAACGTGGCCCAGAGCCGGCTCGAGCCAAGGGCGGTCGAAACCATATCCTTGGCGCTTGACGACCAGGTCGGATCGATGCCCGGCTTGCCGGGCGCTTCGTTATTATCGCTCATCTGATAATCCGTTGCATGCAAACGCTATTTTCACCTTACAGCAGAGCTTCAATTGCGGCCTAACTGCGCCGCGGGACGGAATGCCGCAGGCAAATTCCGGTGATCGCCCGCATGTCCGTTCGGGTCGACAGGGGAGGCGAGGCGGGCTAAGACAACGGCCTCACCCCTCAGACCGGCCGGGAGACGCGCCATTTCCGCCGAAATCCTCATTACCCAAAAACTCCACCAGAGCTGCATGACGAGTCTTGCCCAGCAGTTCACCGCCCACAAGCTGTTCGAGGCCCCCGACCGCGAGGCAATGCTGCGCGAGGTTGGCCCGCGCATTCGCGGCATTGCGGGCGGCGGCGTCGACGGCGTCCTGATGGATAAGCTCGAAGAGCTTGAGATCATTGCCAATTTCGGCGTCGGCTACGACTCGATCGATACCGCCGCGGCAAAAGCCCGCAACATCCGCGTCACCAACACGCCGAACGTTTTGAACGACGCCATGGCCGAAATCACCATCGGCCTGATGATCTCGCTGGCCCGCAAACTGCCGCAGGCCGACCGCTTCGTGCGCGCCGGAAAATGGCCTTCGGGCGGCTTTCCGCTGCAGCGCGAACTCAACGGCAAGACGGTCGGTATTTTGGGCCTCGGCCGCATCGGCAAGGAGGTCGCGCTCCGGGCCCAGGCGATGCGCATGCGCGTCGTCTATCACGGCCGCCACAAGCAGAACCGCGAGCCGTTCACGTATTACGACGATCTCACCGCGATGGCGCACGATGCCGACTGGCTGGTGCTGATCGCGCCGGGCGGCAAGGCGACCGAAAAGATCGTCTCGCGAAAAGTGCTGGAGGCACTTGGTCCCGAGGGTTTCCTCGTCAATATGGGCCGCGGCACTCTGGTCGATGAGGCCGCGATGGTCGAAATGCTGCAATCTGGGAAACTCGGCGGTGCCGCCCTCGACGTATTCGAGAAGGAGCCGAAAGTGCCCGAAGCGCTGTTCGGCCTCGACAACGTCGTGCTCTCCCCGCATCAGGGCAGCGCCACGACCGAAACCCGCGATGCCATGGGCGCGCTGGTCGTCGCCAACCTCGAGGCGCACTTCGCCGGCGAACCGCTGATCTCGCCGGTGGTGTAAGGCCGAACTGCACATGCGCTCTTTCTTCTCCCCTTGTGGGAGAAGGTGCCCGAAGGGCGGATGAGGGGTGGGCCGCAAGCTCAGAGTGTGTGGCTCTCCCCTCATCCGTCTCGGCCTTTGGCCGATCCACCTTCTCCCACGAGGGGAGAAGGAAGAACAACGGATTCGTGAGAGCTTGGTCGAGTGGCAGCCTGTCCCGCTAGTGCCAGACGCCAATCAGCGCGCCCATCAGGATCAACGCAACGAGATTGAACCCGGCGGTGATGCTGACCAGTTTAGCTGGCTTCTGCTCGTAGGCCCAGAGCCCGACGAACACGGTGAAAATGAAGCCGAGCCAGTTGAGGAACCCCACCGCCGCGCCGGCCCAAGCGTTCGTCGCCCCGGCATAGACCACGGCATGGAACAGGATGAAGGCCATGATGAGCGACATCACGGCATCGATGCCGATAGCCCGCCCGAAGCTTGCCTTGACCTGTGCTTCGCTGATGCCGGCGAGACGCTGCCACGGTTTCATGAAGCCGACCGGCGAAAACCAGACCGAGCCGACGACCATGCGGATGATTGCCGCAACAATCACCGCCCACCAGTTGATTGGAATCTGCTGCATTTGAGTCCCCTCTTTCCCCCGCAGCAATTCTAGGACGGGGTGGGCTCTGCGGCTAGCCCATGCCGGATAGGCACGATTCGGCCTTGCGGCAGCCCCCCGGAACCGGATCAATAGAGACATCGATTTCGAGGAGACGCAGATGCGGGCTTGGTGGCGCGGCGGGGTAATTTATCAGGTCTATCCGCGCTCGTTTCAGGATTCGAACGGCGACGGCATCGGCGATCTGCCGGGCATCATGCGCCGGCTCGATTATCTCGCCAAACTCGGCGTCGATGCGATCTGGCTCAGCCCCATCGTCGAGAGTCCGCAGGAAGATATGGGCTACGACGTCTCCAACTACACCGACGTCGACCGCCTGTTCGGCAGCCTCGAGGATTTTGACAACCTCATCGAGCGGGCGCACGGGCTCGGCCTCAAAGTCATCATGGACCAGGTGCTGAGCCATACCTCCGACAAGCACCCCTGGTTCCGCGAAAGCCGGGTATCGAAGACCAATGCCCGCGCCGACTGGTATGTCTGGGTCGATCCGAAGAAGGACGGCACGCCGCCCAACAACTGGCCCTCCGTGTTCGGCGGCCGCGCCTGGGAATGGAATCCGGCGCGCCGGCAATATTACCTCCACAATTTCCTGACCTCGCAGCCCGACCTCAATTTTCACAACAAGGCCGTGCAGGATGCGGTGCTCGATGTGATGCGGTTCTGGCTGGAGCGCGGTGTCGACGGCTTCCGCTTCGATACCGTGAACTACTATTTTCACGATGCCCAGTTGCGCAATAATCCCGCCGCCAAGCGCAAGGAACACCTGCCTTACGCGGTCAATCCCTACGACATGCAGGAGCA
>Ga0134128_10004250_pt1 | contig 17545 bp, 22 predicted proteins | sample KB31754_FD_96462 | JGI IMG/M metagenome (GOLD analysis project Ga0134128, IMG submission 96462) | Terrestrial soil microbial communities with excess Nitrogen fertilizer from Kellogg Biological Station, Michigan, USA - KB3-175-4 | ecosystem: Environmental > Terrestrial > Soil > Unclassified ... | reverse complement strand
TCCACGTGGCCGATCGTCCCTACGTTGCAATGCGGCTTCGTCCGCTCAAATTTCGCCTTCGCCATGATCGGCTTCCCGTCGCTAGAGTCTGCGTCAATCCAGGAAAGGCGCTGGAGCGGGTGATGGGAATCGAACCCACGTAGCCAGCTTGGAAGGCTGGAGCTCTACCATTGAGCTACACCCGCCTTGGGCCCGCCCTGCCTCGCGCCTAACCTGCCGCTGCCGCCGAAGATGCGATCCCGCCGACCAAGCGATTGGTGGAGGGGGAAGGATTCGAACCTTCGAAGACCGAAGTCGGCAGATTTACAGTCTGCTGCCTTTGACCGCTCGGCAACCCCTCCGCGATCGCTTGCCGCCGGCGCAGCGGATGGCGGGTATTAAGGTCTTCGACCGATTTTGTCAACGGTTGCGGCCACCTCGCGCGCCCGGTTCTCGCATAAAGCGAGCCGGGAACTCGGCGGCTTTCCCCCGCGGCTCAAGCGGGCTAAAGCTTGGGCATGTCGCGACGCCCGCCACCCCGCCGCCAGGACCAGCGCCGCCCCGATCCCAGGCGCGCACCCGAGCGGCCCCGCCCCGCTCCGGCCCCGGCGCGGCCGCGCGATCCCGGTCCCTGGCTTTATGGCCGGCACGCCGTGGCCGCTGCGCTCGCCAACCCGGCCCGGCGCGTCCGCCGGCTGGTGGCGTTGGCCGAAGCCGCGGGCGAGCTGCGCGCGCTCGCCCAATCCGCCGCCGCACGGGTCACCGCCGCAGAAGCGCCCGAAGTGCTCGACCGGCGCGATCTTGAGGCGCTGCTGCCGCAGGGTGCAGTGCATCAGGGCATGGCACTTGCCGCCGAGCCGCTGCCCGCGCAGGACATCGAGGATGTGCTCGACGGGATCAGCGCCGCCCCCGGCACGCAGGTCATCGTGCTACTCGATCAGGTGAGCGATCCGCACAATGTCGGCGCGATCCTGCGCTCGGCCGCGGCCTTTGCCGCGCGCGCCGTGGTGATGCCCGAGCATGGTGCGCCGCCGGTCACCGGCGCGCTTGCCAAGGCCGCCTCGGGCGCGCTCGAGGCCGTGCCGCTGCTGCGCGTCACCAATCTCGCACGCACGCTCGACCGGCTGAAGGAAGCGGGGTTCTGGTGCCTCGGCCTCGAGGAAGGCGCCGAGAAGACGCTGGGCGAGGTCGATCCCGGCAGCCGCGTCGCGCTGGTGCTGGGCGCCGAGGGCAGCGGCTTGCGCCGGCTCACGCGCGAGCGCTGCGACCTGCTGGCACGGCTGCCGACGCGCGGCGAGCCCGCCTCGCTCAATGTCTCGAATGCGGCGGCGATCGCGCTCTACGAACTCGCGCGGCGCGGCGGATGAGCGGCGGCCGCACCATCGCGCGCTGGTGCGCCGCGGCGGTCATGGCGACGGGAGACGGCCGCTACCTGATGCAGCTTCGCGATGCCAAGCCCGACATCCTGCTGCCCGACCATTGGGCGCTCTTCGGCGGCAGCGTCGATGCCGGCGAGAGCGCCGAAGCGGCGCTCCGGCGCGAGCTCATCGAGGAGCTCGAATACCCGCCGCGCGACATCCATTTTCTTACCGAGCTCGTCATCGATCTGCCGTTTGCCACGCCGCGCACCGACCGCATGAGCTTCTTCGTCGTGCCGATCGAAGCGGGCGACGTCGATCGGATGGTGCAGCACGAGGGCGCCGGCCGGCGCCTCTTCACGCCCGAGGAGCTCGCGGCCGAACCGCGCGTCGCCCCCTGGGATCTCGCCGCCATCCTGATGCATGCGCGCCGCCGCACGCTTTTCGCCTCGCCCTCGCCGAAGCGGCCGCAAGCGGGCTGAGAGCGACGCCGCGCTGCGTCAGCGATGTACATCATTGAGAATTGTTCGGCGCTCCCTCAATGACGCAGGCCCGGACCGCAGCGGCCATTTCGCAGGCTATCACAGCACCCCTCAGCCGCCGCTGCAGAAACGACTGTCCTCTTGCGCAACGGCAGGAGCACCCTTTACCGTTGCGACCAGGCAGCAGGAGGACGCTTCCTTGTCGGCCACGGCCAACAAATCCCCCTCCCCTCGGCTGAGCGTCGTGGCGACCGGCGGCGGCGTCGGTGCGGAAATCGGCGGGATCGATCTGCGGCGCATCGACGACGAGGATTTCGCCGCCATCCGTGGCGCCTTCACCAAGCACTCGGTGCTGCTGTTCCGCGGCCAGCAGCTGAACGACGATGATCTTGTCCGGTTCTCGCGCCGCTTCGGCGCGCTCGACTGGGCGCCGGTCCAGGAGAACGGCCGGCGCTTCGTCGAGGGGAAGCCGGAAATCTACGTCGTCTCGAATGTCGTCGAGAACGGCGTCGCCATCGGCAGCCTGGGCGCCGGCGAGGCGGTGTGGCACACCGACATGTCCTATCTCGAAGCGCCGCCGATGGCGAGCATGCTCTACGCCATCGAGGTGCCGCCCGCCGGCGGTAATACCGGGTTCTGCAATATGTACAGCGCCTATGAGGCGCTACCCGACGCGCTGCAGCGCTCGATCGCCGGCCTGATGATCAAGCATGACGGCACCTACAACAGCGGCGGCTATCTGCGCGAAGGCGTCGCCGCCGTCGACGATCCACGCGTTTCGCCCGGTGCCGTTCACCCGCTGGTCTGCGCTCATCCGGAATCCGGACGCCGCTGCCTTTATCTCGGACGACGGCGCAACGCCTATCTGGTCGGACTGGATATTGCGGAGTCGGAAGCGTTGCTCGACCGGCTCTGGAGCTTTGCCACGCGCGACGACTTCACCTGGTACAACCACTGGCGCGCGGGCGACCTCGTGCTGTGGGACAATCGCTGCACCATGCATCGGCGCGATCCCTTCGATCCCGCCGCCCGGCGCATCATGCATCGCACTCAGATCAAGAGCACGACACGCCCGGGCGCGTGAGCGGCACGAAGGAGAAGCGCATGGCAGAGACTCGGCAACGCGGCTTCGCGCGCTATCTGAAGCCGACAGCCAGCAATCTGATGCTGTGGCTGCTCTGCCTCATGTACCTCATCTACTACATGGATCGCGTCAATGTCTCGACCGCGGCGCCGCTGGTGCAGCGCGATCTGGGATTGACCCATGCCGAGCTCGGCATCGCCTTCGGCGCCTTCGCGCTCCCCTATACGATTTTCCAGGTGATCGGCGGCTGGCTCGGCGACCGCTTCGGACCGCGCCTCACGCTGGGCGTCGGCGGCATCATCGTCTGCGCCGCCACCGTTCTCACCGGCGCGGTGAGCGGCTTTCTCTCGCTTCGCCTCGTGCGGCTGCTGCTCGGCATCGGCGAAGGCGCCGCCTTTCCGACGGCGACCCGCGCGATGTCCACCTGGCTGCCGGAAGCGGATCGGGGCTATGCGCAGGGCATCACCCATTCCTTTGCGCGCATCGGCAACGCGCTGACGCCGGTCATCGTCGTCGGTCTCATCGCCCTCGTCTCGTGGCGCGGCTCCTTCGTCGTCGTCGGCGTGGCGAGCTTCGTCTGGGTGCTGCTCTGGGTGTGGTTCTTCCGCGACGATCCGCGCCGTCATCCGGGCCTCAGCGACGCCGAGCGCTCGGCACTGCCGCCGCCGCGCCGGGCGCCGGCGGCCTTGCCGCCGCGCGAGCGCCTGCGGCAATGGAGCCGGCTCGCACTCCGCATTCTGCCGGTCACCGCCGTCGATTTCTGCTATGGCTGGACGCTCTGGCTCTTTCTCAGCTGGATCCCGTCCTTCTTCTACGGCAACTTCCATGTGAAGCTGAGCCAGGCGGCCTTTCTCTCCACGGCCGTGTTTGTCGCCGGCGTCGTCGGCGACACCGCGGGCGGGCTCATCAGCGACCGCATCCTGGCGCGGACCGGCGATCTGCGTCGCGCGCGCTGCAGCGTCATTGCGGCGGGACTCTTCGGCGCCGCGGTCTGTCTCGTGCCGGTGGTGCTGGTGCATCAGCTGGCGGGGGTCCCCCTCCCGCTGTCGCTGTGCTTCTTCTTCGCAGAGCTGGTGGTCGCGCCGATCTGGTCGGTCCCGATGGACATCGCCCCCGCCCATGCCGGCACGGCGAGCGGCATGATGAACCTCGGCTTTGGCTTCGCCGGCATGATCTCGCCCTGGTTCTTCGGCCATATGATCGACGCGACCGGCAGCTGGGCCTATCCCTTCACCGCCTCGGTGGGGCTGCTTGTCCTGGGCTCGCTGATGGCGCTGCGGCTGCGGCCCGACCTTCCCTTCGCCGCCGAGCGACCGCTCGCCGTCGCCGCGTGATTTCCGGCGGCACCCGCGGCGGGCTCTTCGCGTCGCCCTTGCCGAAGCGGCCGCCAGCAGGTTAAGAGGACCGGGCGGACGCGGCAGGGCCGGGTTAGCTCAGCGGTAGAGCAGCGGTTTTGTAAACCGAAGGTCGGGAGTTCAATCCTCTCACCCGGCACCAGCCTCACGCGCCCGCTCTCTCCGCGCGCTCCTCGGCATCGATACCATCGCGGCAAAGCGCTTCGATCTCGGCCGCGATCCGCGACCAGGCATCGGCGCCGAACGCATCATCCTGCGCGCGGCATTCCGCCAGCTTGGCCCGCGCCTGTGCCAGCGCCGCGTCGCCGTCGAGCCGGAGCCGCCGCCGCGCCTCGCGGCGGACGTAGAAATCGGAGACATGCATGGGCGCCTCTCCCGCGATCGCGCATGCCTGCAAACGCCGGGCGTGGACGCCTCGTCGAGTGGCAAATAGCGGGCGCGAGACTGCGCCGCCGCGCCGCGAAATGGGTTAGACTGAGTATGTGGGGGAGGAGATCGTCTCAGAGGGCGGCGGCGCATGGCCGAGGGCATCGAGCACAAGGGGCACACGATCATGCTGCTGAAGCGGGACTCCGGCTGGCGCGTCTATGTCCGGCCGCCGGATGCGCCCATGCAGCGCTCCGAGTTCCCCGCCTCGCTCAGCCGGGACGAGGTGATCGCCGAAGTGACGCGGCTCGTCGACGAGGCCGCCGCTGCGGCCCGCTCCCCGCGCCGACAGCGATGAGGCCCGGAAGCGGCGAACCCTGAGGTTGTGGCAAAAAAGGAATTTCGGCGCTCGCTCGCGCGGACGTGACCCGACGTGACTCGATCTGTCACGAAGCTGGATTATGTAGAGACGACGGCAAAGCAAGCCGCTGCGGGAAAGGGGGCCTGTCCCATGGCTCGGTTTCGCGTCTATCTGCTTGATGGAAAGAGCCGCATTGTCAGCGTCGAGGACGTCGAATTCGAATTGAGCCACGAGGCGCTCGCTTTCGCGCGGCGGCTTGTTGCCAACCGCCAGTCCCATGCCTTCGAGCTCTGGCAGGGCCGCGACCGCTTGCACAAGGAAGGGCGGACCGCGCTTTGTGGCTGAGGGGCTTCCCCTTTCAGCCTCCCGTTGTATCCGCCCTCGACAAGAAGTCTCGAACGCGGCGATAGGTTTCATCGAAGGGCGGCATAGCAGGGGGACCATCGCTCGCCTCGAGCCCCCGCTCGCCCCGCACCCATTGCCTGACGGAAGCGCTCAACCCCGGATCGGCCAGGATCTCCGCCACCACGCGGCCTTCGACACCCGGCGGCGGAGCGGCGTTCTCCGCGCGCATCGACTTGTGAACCGCCTCGACATAGGTCATGGCGTCGAGAACGAGTTCGGGGTCGTCATGATTTTCGAACATCGGACGGCAGAGACGGAACGCCGTCTTCCTGCCGTCGTTCCGCCGGCAAGCGGCGAATTCAGTCGGTGAGCGCCCAGCTGTCGAGCGGATAACCGACGGCAATCCCTGCCGCCCCGCCGACCGCACAGCCGAAAGCCGCTGCCGGCGCGGCGGCGGCAAACCCGAGCCCGCCGGTGACGAGACCCAGCAGCGCGGCGGAGCCGGCACCCACCGCCGCACCAAGGCCGCAGCCCATGCCGGCACCGGCGATGATATGGCGGTTGCGCGACACCAGGATGCCGCCGGTGACGACCGCAGGCTCGGCGTCGGCACGCAGCCGGCTCATGGCGATCGGCACGGCGCGCGCCGCGTCGGCTGCCCCGCGCACCATCGCGCGCTCGCCGATGAGCGCGAGGATCGCCAGCGCGAGCAGCACGGCGATCACGGGGGAGTAACGGGCCGCTTGGGTCTTCGCGAGGATGCGCATGCCACCGGTCCTTCGCACACCAGCCTATTTACCTAACAGCGCAGCGCGGGAAGCGTTCGCCGATCCGGTTCGGCCAAACCTGTCGTAGTCCAGATATGGTTAACCGGGGCTTAAGCCGGGTGAGGCCATGGGCTAGAGTTCGTCGCTCCCTGCCGCCAGGCGCCGAGGATATCCGAGACCATGCCCCATGCCGTCCTGTGCCGCGCCCTGGGACCGCCCGAGCGGCTCGATTTCGCGGATCTGCCGCCGGCGCCGGTCGGGCCCGGCGAGGCGCGCGTCAGGCTCGAGGCCTGCGGCATCAACTTTCCGGATACGCTGATCATTGCCGGCAAATATCAGCACCGCCCCGAGCTGCCCTTCATCCCGGGGGTCGAAAGCGCCGGAGTGATCACCGAGCTCGGGCCGGGCTGCGGCGAGTGGCGCGTCGGCGACCGGGTGATCACGCGCCAGCGCACTGGCGGCTATGCCGAAGAGATCGTCCGGCCGGCGCAAGATCTGCTCAGGCTGCCGCAGGGCTTCAGCTTCACCGAAGGCGCGAGCTTCACGGTCGCCTCGCTCACCGCCTACCACGCGCTGGTGCAGCGCGCCTCGCTCGCCGCCGGCGAGACGCTGCTGGTGCATGGCGCGGCCGGCGGCGTCGGCCTCGCCGCAGTCGAGCTCGGCAATCGGCTGGGCGCGCGGGTCATCGCCACCGCGTCCAACGCCGAGAAGCTTGCCGTGGCGCGCCGCCGCGGCGCCGACGAGGTGATCGATTACGCGGCGGAGGATTTTGTCGAGCGGGTGCGCCAAGTCACCGACGGCGCCGGCGCCGACGTCATCTTCGATCCCGTCGGCGGCGAGGTGCTGAAGCAATCGCTGCGCGCCATCGGCTGGGGCGGGCGCATCCTGGTCGTGGGATTTGCCGGCGGCACCATTCCCGAACTCGCCGCAAACCGCATCCTGCTCAGGAGCTGCTCGGTCATCGGCGTGCGGGCCGGCGAGGCATCGCGCGTTCAGCCAGAACTCGCGAAAGCCGCGCTGGATGCGCTGCTGGCGCTCGCCGAGGAGGGACATTTGCGCCCGCACATCGCGCGGACGCTGCCGCTCCGCAGTTATGCCGAGGGGATGCGGCTGCTGATGGAGCGCAAGGCCATCGGCCGGGTCGTTCTCCTGCCGCGCGGCTGAGAGACCGGAGCCTCGCTGCAGTTCCGCCCTCGCGTCTTTCGACTGCTCGCTTCGCTCGCGCTCAGGATGAGGACGTTTCTTTGTGCCCTCAAAGATTTACCTCATGCTGAGCTTGTCGAAGCACGCACAACCGATGTGCAGCAGTGCAGTTCCGCTGCGCAGCTCAAAGAAACTTGCCTTATCCCGATATCAGGGGAAGGCGCCGGCGCCGGCCGGGCCTGGATTGACCGGCGGGGCGTTGGGCGCCGCATAGGGATTGGTGCTGTACTGCATCACGCCCGGGCTGTTGCCGGGCCAGACCGCCTGATAGGGCAGGAAATGCGGATCGTGCTCGGGGCCAAGGCAGCCGCCGAGGCTCATCGCCGCCGCCAGCATCAGCACGGCACTCAGGAGCCTGTCGCTCATCGCCATGGATCATACGGTCGAGCGAAGGCGGCTCCCCAACAAATTGCCGTGATCAGCCGCCCGGCAGACGATGCTGCTTGAAATCCTCGCGCAGCTTCGTCTTGAGCAGCTTGCCGGTGGCGGTATGCGGCAAGGCATTGACGAAGACCACGTCGTCGGGGATCCACCACTTTGCGACCTTGTCGGCGTAGAAGGCGAGCAGCTCCTCGCGCGTCAGCGTCGCGCCGGGCTTGCGCTGCACGACGAGCAGCGGCCGCTCGTCCCATTTCGGATGATGAACGCCGATCACCGCCGCCTCGGCGACCGCGGGGTGGGCGATGGCGACGTTCTCGAGTTCGATCGAGCTGATCCATTCGCCGCCCGACTTGATCACATCCTTGGAACGGTCGGTGATCTGGATATAGCCGTCGGCGTCGATGGTGGCGACGTCGCCGGTCGGGAACCAGCCGTCGCGCAAGGGATCGCCGCCCTCGCCTTTGAAATAGCTTTTGGCGATCCAGGGTCCGCGGACCAGCAGATCGCCGAACGCCTTGCCGTCCCAGGGCAGCTCCTTGCCGGCGCTGTCGACGATCTTGAGCTCGACGCCGTAGAGCGCGCGGCCTTGCTTGCTTTTGACCGCCAGCCGGTCTTCGAGGCTCTTGTCTCGATGAGTGGCCTTGAGCTGCGAGACGGTGCCGAGCGGACTCATCTCGGTCATGCCCCAGGCATGCAGCACCTCGACCCCGTGGTCGGTTTCGAAAGTGCGGATCATCGCCGGCGGGCAGGCCGAGCCGCCGATCACCGTGCGCTTCAGCGTGGTGAAACGATGACCGGTCTCGGCCATGTATTGCAGCAGCCCGAGCCACACGGTGGGCACGCCGCCGCTGAACGTCACCTTCTCGCCCTCGAAGAGCTCGAAGAGGCTCTTGCCGTCGAGCGCGGCGCCGGGAAACACCAGCTTGGCGCCGACCAGCGGGCAGGCATAGGCAAGGCCCCAGGCATTGGCGTGGAACATCGGCACCACCGGCAGCACGACATCCTCGGCCGAGAGCCGCATCGCGTCGGGCAGCGCCGCGCCGTAGGAATGCAGCACGGTCGAGCGGTGCGAATAGAGCACGCCCTTGGGGTTGCCCGTGGTCCCCGAGGTGTAGCAGAGCGACGAGGCGGCATTCTCGTCGAGCCCGGGCCAGTCGAAATCATCGCTCTCGGCCGCGACCAACTCCTCGAAGCAGAGCGCGCCGGGCAGGTCCTTCGGCATGTGCGCGCGATCGGTCATCGCCACCCAGCCCCTGACGCCCGGACAATGCGGCATCAGCTTCGCGATGAGCGCCGAGAAGGTGGTGTCGAAGAAGACGTAGCGATCTTCGGCGTGATTGACGATGTAGGCGATCTGTTCCGGAAACAGCCGCGGATTGATCGTGTGGCAGACCGCACCCATTCCGGAGACGGCATAATAGATCTCGAAATGGCGGAACCCGTTCCAGGCGAGGGTGCCGATGCGGTCGGTCTCGACGACGCCGAGACGCCGGAGCGCGTTCGCGAGCTGCCGTGCCCGGCCATGCGCCGCGCGATAGGTATAACGGTGGATCGGCCCTTCGATCGTGCGCGAAACGATCTCGGTCGCGCCGTGGTAGCGATCGGCGAAGCTGATCAGCGACGAGATCAGCAACGGCTGGCCTTGCATCAATCCGTGCATTCTTGCCTCCCGGAGCCCGGTCTTCGGACCTTGTTCTGCTTCTACCACTTAGCAATTCCGGAGGCGCTCGGGCAAGGAATCCGCACGGCGCACGAAACCCATCCAATTGCCGTCGGGCGAGGCGCAATCGGCGATCTCGGGCCGGCCGGTCGCGACAAGAGTGAGACCGCGGAAGCGCCAGACCCGGCGCCAGGCGTCGAGGCTCGCCAGCGCCTGCTCCCGCACGCGGCGCTCGAGGCGCCGATGCACATAGGCCCGGCCGAGCGTAAGGTAGAGGACGATGCCCAGCAGCGCCGCCGCCAGCGCCGGCAAGATGCCGCGCCACAGCAGCAGGGCGCCGCTGACCGCGATCGCGCCATAGACCCAGAGATTGCCGTCGGCTTCCGAGGCGACCGGGCTGTCGACATGGACGAGCGGCCGAGGATCGATGCGGATCTCGAGCCGGCCCTCGCCGATGAGCCGGCGCAAGCGGGCAAGCAAAGCCTCGGCCGTCTCGGGCGGCACCCCGTCATCCTGGTTCATGAGCTCGATAGGGTAGCACCGCGCGCCGGCAGATGGCGCCGATGGAACTCAGAGCAGGAAAGGATTGGAGTGCTGGAAGTCTCAGCCGCGGGCGCGCGCCGGGACTTCGGGCTCGGCGTAGTCGCTGTGATAATAGTAGTAGACCGAGTCGCCATAGCCATATCGCGCATGCCGCCGCGTATTGACGCGCGTCACGACCGCGCCGGCGAGGTTGACGCCATCCGCCTGCAACATCCGCAGGCCCTTCGTGACCGATTTGCGCGACGAGCGCTCCCAGCGGATCAGGAACAACGTGGCATCGGCGAACTGCGACAGGACGATCGGATCGGAAACCACCAGCACAGGCGGCGTATCGAGCACGACGAGATCGTAGCGCGCGCGCATCGCCTCGAGGAAAGCCTGCATGCGCTCGGAGCCGAGCACGTCCTGCGGATTTGCCGTTCCGGCCCGCGCGGTGATGACGTCGACACCGGACTCGGGATCGCGGCTGATCAGCGTCTCCGGCTCGGCGCCATCGAAGAGATCGAGGATGTTGCGCGCCGTGCTGCAGCCGCTGAGCTTGGCGATGCCTGGGCGCCGCAGATCGCAATCGACGATGAGCGCCTTGCCGCCCGAGCGCGCGACCGAACGCGCGAGCGACAGCGCCATAACCGTCTTGCCTTCATTGGGCAGCGAGGAGGTGACCACCACCAGCTTTGGCGGGCGATCGACACTGGTGTAGCGCAACGCGGTGCGCACCGAGCGCACGGCCTCAGCGTAAAGCGATTTCGGCTGCTCGACCACCAGCCTTTGCGGAACCTCGCCGCGACCCGTGCCCGGCACCAGTCCCAGCGCGCGGATATCGAACTCCTGCTCCACCTGCTCGGCGGTGCGGAAGCCGCTGTCGAGGTATTCGAGAAGATAGGCCAGGCCGAACCCGATCGCGATCGCCAGCAAGGCCGCCATATGCATCAGCCGCGGCCGGTCGGGATAGGAGGCGCCGGTCGGCGGCACCGCCGGTGCGACGAGGCGCGCGTCGGGCTGCTGGATGTCCTGCTGCGCGCTGGTCTCCTTGAACTTCGTGAGGAAGTTCTCATAGAGCATCTTGTTGGCCGCCGCCTGCCGCTCCAGCTCGCGGAGGTCGATCGCCGCCTGGTCCTGCCGCTGGGTGGATTGCTGCAATCCGGCCAGGGTCTGGCGGAGCGCGGCTTCGCGGGCCCGCACCACGGCGAGGTCCGAGGCAAGCCGGCTGATCGTCTTGCCCGTCTCCTCCTGGATCTTGCGCGCCACGTCCTGGATCTGGGCGTGCAGCTTCACCATGACGGGATGCTCGGGCTCGTAGCGTGACGCGAGCTCGGCCTGGCTTTGCAGCAGCTCCGTCTGCTGCTCCCGCAACTTCTGCATCAGCGGCGATTCGACGATCGCGCTCGGCAGGGCCGCACCGCTCTTGGCCTGCTGCTGCAGCTCGCGCAGGCTCGCTTCCTTCTGCGCGCGGTCGGCGGAGACTACGACCAGCTCGGAATTGATCGCGCTGAGCTGCTGCGCGGTGACCGTCTCCGACATGCCGTGCTGCTGCTTGAAGGCCTGCACGGCATCGTCCGACTGGCGCACTTTCTCGCGCAGATCGCCCAGATGCTCGTTGAGCCAGTTGCTGGTGCGGCGCACCGCTGCGTATTTCAGATCGAGCTGGCCGAGCAGGTAGGCGTCCGCATAGGCATTGGCGATCTTGGCGGCGAGAGCCGGCGATTGCGACGTGGCGTGAATGCGCAGCAGATAGGAGCGGCCGTCGCTCGAGACCGTGACATGCCCCATGAGGGCCCAGACGATCCCGCTATTCATCCCGCTGTCTTCTGTCTTCACCGGCGGCGCCGGCGGCGGCGGGCCGAAGATCAGCCGGTCCAGCCCGGACTTGAGGAAGGAGAACGGATGCTGCTCGAACCGGGCCGCCGCGCTCGGGTGGCGCAGGCTCGGATTGTATTCCGGCTCGCGCTCGAGATGGAGCTGGGTGGCGACCTTCTGAGCGAGGGGATAGGAGCGCAGAATGTCGATTTCGCTGCGCACCACGGCGCCGTCAACCTCGAGTCCCGACATCATGTCGGTCAGTCCGAGATGGACATGTCGCGTATCCAGCATCACCCAGGACTCGGCGCTGTAGCGCGGCACGATCTGCGAGATATAAACGAGGGCCACCACCATCACCAGGGCGGCGCTGCCGAGGATGACCGGGAAGCGGCGGCGAATGACCGCGATCACCTCGTGGATGTCGAAGGCAGGCGCATCGCCTTTGGCCGCGGCAAGCCGGCGCGGATCGGGCTTGTGCCGGCTTTCCTCCGCACTTCGGAACGGCGCGCCGTCGCGACGGCGGCCGGCCGCCGACGGCATACGCCGCGGCGCGGGCTGCGCTCTGTCGCTCATGGCACTGCTCTTCCGTTCCTTCGGGTCACTTCCCTGCCTCGGTTATCGTTTCTTGTTGATCCGCGGCGATCGAGCAAGCGGGCTACCAGCTGTCCCAATTGTCCCACCAGTCCCAGCCGTGATGACATTTGCCCTTGTCGTCACCATAGCAGTGGTGGCCTCTGCCTCCGCCGGACTGCCAATCATTCGCCGAGGCCGGCGCGCTCAGCACCGCCGTCATCAAGGGCGGCGTCGCCAGCGCGAACCGGCCGAACTTCTTTAAGAATTCTCGTCTCTCTCGTTCCGCTCGGTCCAGCTTTCCGGACCCTTTGTCCTTGATCATGAGCAATACAGCCCTGTCCGAACTGCTGCGCGGTGACTAGCGCTGCCGCGCAATTCTGATGAGATCCGCGACCGGATTTGCTCGGGGCGTAACAAAACGGCAAATTGTCGAATAAGCCAAGGACTTTTGCGTAAAATATCGTAAAAAATTTATTGATCCGTCATGCATCCTTTATCTGTTCTTAAACCATTCCCGAATGTGATACTAACCGTCTTGCATGGTCCTTTGGTATCACTCGTACTCAGGGTAAATGCGCAGACTCCGCGGTGAACTCCTCTCCTCACGACCTCAATTTTACGTCCAGGAGAGCGCCGCCGCACGCGATGCGTCACCGGCGATCGCCGTCGCCTTTTGCAACGATGTCTTCCACGGCGGCAACCGCCGCATCGAGGCTGGAATAGGCGAGCGTCCAGCACGCGATCGCATCCAGCCCATCGATCAGTCGATCGATCGTCTTCCAATCGAGCGGCCGCACCCAGCTGCTTTGCAGCAGCAGCAGCCGCAGCGCCTCGACCCGCCCGATGCGCCGCGGCTCGGCCGGCGGCGCCGAGGCAACGAAACGTGGTGCCACGATCCAGCGGACCCGCGGTTCGGCCGGTCCTGGACTTGTCCGGCCCGGCACGGGGGGCAGATAGCGGACCCGATGACCGTCGGGCCGGCGATGCACGGCTTGCCGCAAGACGTCGGGAAAATACTGCGCGGCGACATCCCAGCCTCCCTCCTTGATCGTCAGGCTGTAGGGCACGCCGGTGACGGCAAAATCCTGCGCATCGAGCAGCGCCGTGTCATCGGAGAGGTAGCTCCAGCCGCGCGCCATCAGCGCCGCAGCCAGAAGCGATTTGCCGCTGCCGGACGCCGCCGGCAGCAGCAGAGAGCCATCGGCGCCGGCGAGCGCTCCCGCATGGAGCGCCCCGCGATGCGGGAACCGAGCGACGGCCAGACGCGCCAGGTGCAGCTTGACCAGCGGCGCCACCTCCTCGAGCGAGCGGCAGGCATCGAGCAGCCGGCCGCCCGCGGCGAGCCGGAAGCCGCCCCGATGACGGTCGAGGGCGAGCGCCAGCGGGTCCGCGACGGGATCGGCCAGCGCCAGATGCGCCAGCGTCGGATGGACGGCATCGGCGAGCTCGGCATCGGCGAAGGCAAGCACGAAGCCGGTGCGCAGCAGACCGTAGTGTCGGCGGATCGCGTCGGGACCAGGCGGCGGCACGGCCCTGCCGGAGCGTCGTGGCGTTCTTGGCCGCGCCGGGGGCTGCGGCGCGGCTGCCGCGCCCGGCCCCGACAGCAGGCCGAGAGAGAGCCATTGCGCCATGATCTCCTGCGCCTGCGGCGCCGTCACGCCGGCTTCAGCGGCACCGGCCATGCCCTCGGCGCCGGGATCGACCGCATCGCCGTTCTCGATCCGGCACCAGAGCAGCGTCGCGGCCGTATTGAGGAAATAGACGACGCGGCTGCGGCCATCGAACAGGACGCCCTGGTCGTCGAGGACCCTGAAGCGAACGCCTCGCGCTGGCTGCCACCGCACCTGTTCGGACATGTCAGGAACGACGCCCTTGCGCGTCGCGCATCGCGGCGGCAAGACGCCAAGGGATGCGATGGCGGTACTTGCCGATCAGGCGGCGGCACTCCGCAAACCGCGCACGGAGAAGGCCCAAACGGCCATGGCAGCGATATTTGTAGGTGATGTGCGCGTAGGACAGCGGCTCGGTCATGCCGAGCGCCCCGCGCAGTGCGGCCTCGATCCAGGGATGATCGAGTTGCAGGAGGCAGCGCCGATAATGGAGCCGCGCGCCGCGGGTCGGTTGCATGGGAAGCGCGCCGGCGCCGAGACAGCGCTCCGACAGGTAGAGCCAGGCCTGCCACGCGCCGTCCAGCCCCAGCCGGTCGCAGATGCGAGAGATGTGAGGCCAATCGATCGCCGACCCATGCCGGGCAACGAGCCAGGCGAAGTGCTCCATCGCCCGCAGCGGCACCGCGCCGCCGGACTGGCCGCGATCATGGATTTGCGAATGGAAGAAGACATGCATGACCCGATGGGTCGGGGACAGCAAACGCAGACTCGCGCCATCGACCACCATCGGCACTGCCGAAGCGATGGCCTCGGACAATGGAATGAAATCGCGCTGCGGACCGATATCGCGGTGCAGATCGATGGCAGCGATCTCGCGCGCGTGCCGCAAGGTCACGGCGTGATGCCGCTCGCCGACGACCTCTGGCACGGCTTCGTAGCCGAGGCGCCGTAGCACTTCGAGCGCGTCATCGAAGCACGCCTCTTCGACCAGGAGATCGAGATCGGCCATCATGTGGCCGGCCTCGCTTCCGGTTTCGACGAGGCGGGCACCGCCCTTCAGCATCAGGGGCGCGATACCCGCGGCGTTGAGCGCGGCGAACGCGCGAAGAGCCTGGCCGCGCATCGTCTCCAGGCGCACCGCGTTTGCGCGGTGGATCGCGCCCAGATAGTCGCGGAAATCATCGGGCAGTTCCGACAGCAGACCGCTGCGATCGAAAGCGAGCCAGAGCGCCGGCCCGACGAGATGGGCGTTGGCCAGCGCCGCCAGCGCCACCCAATCGACCCCGCTCCGGAACTCCCGGCGCAGCGCGTCCGCCGACCCGGAAACGCGCGGGGCGCTCAGACCCAAGCAGAGAATGCGCAGGCATTCGGAGGCGGCGGCTCCCCCTGTCGTCCCCTGCGAATCAGCCGAGTGGCTCGGAATCACTCCGCCCCGTCACCCGCTCTGCCGCCCTGCTCCGCGCCCCGGTCGCGAGAAGCTTCTTGGCCATCGCCTTACGTACCGCCGTGCTGCGCGACTTGTCCATAGTGTCGGATCGGGCGGATCGAGGGTTAACAACCCATTTAGCTGTCGCTGGCAGACTGGCCGGATCGAAACGCCTCGGAGAGGAGGCATGGCAGGGACGGCATCACCGGTTGTTCTCCCGCGCCAGCACCTGTTGGCGCTGGTCGGGCGTGAGCCGCGTCTCGTAGATCGCGAGCTGGTTCCGGCGTGCATTGGCAACGCCGAGGGAAGCCGCCTTGCCATAGAGCCAGAAGGCGCCCAGAGCGTCGGCCGGGGTGGCGATTCCGTTCAGCGTGCACCAGGCGAGCACCTCGACCGCACGCGGATCATCCGCGTCGGCGCGCGTCTTGAGGAAGCCGATCTCGGCCGGGCCGGCGGTCCGGTTGCGCACCTTGGCGATCACCTGCTCCATGGTGGGACCGGCCGGTGGCGGCGGCTTGGGCCGCGGCTGCTCGCTCAGATCCTTCTCGCAGGCGGCGCTCGGCGCCGTCAAACAGCGGTAGGCGCCGTCGAGATCGTAGAACTGCGCCAGCGCGGCCGTCGGCACCAGCGCCAGGACAGCCGAAAGGAACCACGCACCATGCTTCATCGCCGCCATCATAGCGGAATTGGCGCCGTTCTGCTGTCGCTTGCTGCGACGCTGGCGCTTGCCGCCTGCCAGGGCGCGCCCGATCTCGCCTCGCTGCGCATCGGCCCGATCCCCCAGCCCGGCCTGCTGTTCGACCACCCGCCGCCGCCGGTGACCGTGGTGCGCGGCGGCCCGGCCGGCGAACTCATTACCGGCGCGGTACCGCCGCTGGTGCCGCAGGAGACGGTGGACGATGTCGTGGCCGAAAGCCTCCGACCCTGGCTCACGGCCGTCGAACGGCGCCAGCTCGCCGAGGCGAGCCAGCGCGCCGCCGCCGAATTCACCTTGCAGCCGGTCGCCTGGGAAGCGCACGACCCGTCGGGCGCGCGCACCGCGTCGGGCGCGGTCGTCGCCGTCAACAATGTCTATCGCGCGGTTCGCGGCTATTACTGCCGGGACGTCCGGCAATTGGTCGCCAAGGGCAACGAGCAGCACCAGGATCAAGTGACGCTGTGCCGGCGCGATTACGGCGCGGGCAATTGGGTCTGGGTGATCGGCGAGGGCGACCAGTAAGCGCTCATTCGACGCCGTAGGCGACCGTGCTCAGCAGTGCCAGGTTGGGACTGCGGGAATCGAGACGCGAGTGCTGCACGACGATCGGAACGTCGGCGGTGATCACCGAGCTGTACTCGGTGGCGCGGGGGATCGGCTCGGGATCGGTCAATTCGTTGAAGCGGAAATGACGCGTGCGACGCGCCGGCACCGTCAGCCGGTAGGGACCGGCCGGCTCGCGGTTATGAAAATAGACGGTAATCTCGACCGCCGCGTCGCGCGCTCCGGCATTCAGGATGCACGCGGTCTCATGGCTGCTGAGCTCGGGTGCCACGCCGTGGCTTGCGGCGGGGATGTAGCCCTCGGCGATCGCCCAGCAACGTTTTCCGATAGCCTCGCTCATCTCGCATGCTCCTTGAGATCAATCAGCGCCAGACCGGAGACTGGGTCCTTGCGGCGGCGCAGATGGGCCGGCGTCTCGGTGATCACCACCTCGAGCGTCGGGCGGACATGCGCCTCGATGAGATGGCCGCCCAGCGCCGCGCCGTCGGCGCGTCCGAGGACGATATGCGCATGGATCACCGTCTCACCCGGCTTTTCGCCCTTGGTGACGTCGCCGACCAGCGAGACGACCTCGACCTGCTCGGCCACCGGGTTGCGGCGATACTGCTTGCTCTGCCAGTCGAAGAAGCCCAGCACCGCGTCGCTCAAGGCGCCGATGCCGGTGAAGTGCGCGGCATCGAGATGCTGCTCGCGCGCGAAGGCGAGAAGACCCTCCATGACCTCGTCGCCCCGGTCGAAGACGAGGGCGAAGCTGCGCGCGCCGTCCTGCTGCAGGAGTTTCGACTTCATCGGCCTACTCCGCCGATGGCGCTCGCCATCCGGCGCAGGACGGCGTCGGTCGGGTCCTTCAGCTTGGGTTCGGGCACTTCCTCGAGACGGATATCGTCGATGGCGTGGAAGACGACGGCTTTCATTGATATTTCCCCTGGCTCGCGTTGCGGGTTATTGCGCCGTCGGCGGGTGCGGCACCGCCGCAGCCTCGCGCAGGCGC